>Ga0335074_10007114_pt1 | contig 15509 bp, 14 predicted proteins | sample Lox_Sample_23_FD_206715 | JGI IMG/M metagenome (GOLD analysis project Ga0335074, IMG submission 206715) | Soil microbial communities from Loxahatchee National Wildlife Refuge, Florida, United States - Lox_Sample_2.3 | ecosystem: Environmental > Terrestrial > Soil > Wetlands | place: USA... | reverse complement strand
GCGCCGCGGGCGGTGCGGATCGGCTCGTTCGCCGAGGTGGCCGGGATCGTTGCGGGTGAGACCGGTGACATGGACGATGGCGGCCGGCTGGCCGTGATCACGCCGAACGCGCGGATGGGCGAGCTGGTCGGCGCGCTGCCGGAGGCAGCGCCCGGTGACAGCCCCGACATGCTGGACGCACAGGTCGCCTTGCTCACCGTGGGCCAGGCTAAGGGCCTGGAGTTCGACCGCGTGGTGCTCGTCGACCCGGCCGGAATCCTCGCGCAGTCCCCGGTCGGCGGCCACGACCTGTACGTCGCGGTCACCAGGGCCACGCACCGCTTGGTTGTCGCGCACACCGGCGACCTTCCCGCAATGCTGGCAAGGCTGTCTGGTTAAGCTCACGGGTATGCACGGGGTGCTGCGGGCGATCGCTGGCCGGAAACGGGCGGGCTCGACGTCCGGGGACGGCTGGCGGATCGCGCTGGCCGTCGAGGGCGGCGCGATGCGGGGCACGATCTCCGCCGGGATGGCGCTCGCGCTTCACGAGCTTGGCCTGGTGCCGGCGTTCGACGCGGTGTACGGCGCGTCGGCCGGCACGATAAGCGCCGCTTGGCTGCTCAGTTCCCGGCCGGAAGGGCTGCGTGGCTGGACAGACCCCGAGTACGCGCGGGCGCTGATCAACCGGCGCGGGCTCCTGCGCGGCAAGCCGGTGGTCGGGGTGGAGACACTGATCGAGGAGGTATACCTGACCACGTTCCCGCTCGACTACGCGTCGGTGCTGGACAGCCCGGTGGAGTTCCACCCGCTGGCCACCGACGCGGTCACCGGCCAGTCGACGGACCTGCGCCCGCTTATCCGCGATGCCGCCGATCTGCGGCTGGCCATGCGGGCCAGTGCCGCACTGCCGCTGCTCGCCGGGCCGGCCGTGGAACTCGACGGACGGCGCTTCTATGACGCTGGCGTGTCCGAGTCGATCCCGTACCGTACGGCACTCGCCCAGGGGGCCACGCATGTGCTGGTGCTTCGCTCCCGCCGCGACCTGGTGACGACGACCAGGCCAACCCGCTCCGACCTCGTGGTTGCGCGCAACGGGCTGCGGAAGCAGACCCCGGAACTGCAAGCGGCGTTTCTCGCCCGCACCGCGCGGCTGGCCGCCGACGATGCCCGCCTTGCTCGCTACGACGCTGACCCGGACGGTCCGCCGTGGGTGCTGTCCATCCGGCCTGGCCCCGGCTCACCGCTGGTCAGCCGGCTCGCGACGGACGGCCCGCTGCTGAAGTGCGCGTTCGAGGCCGGCCGTGCCGCCGTATACGCCGCCGCCGTCGGCCCCGGCGGCGCCCTTCACGACGAAGAGTGAATCCGCGCGGTTAAGTTAAGGGACGCCGTTGTACAGGGACTGGAGAGTCTGCTCGGCGAGGATCTGGCCGGCGGAGTTGTAGCCGATCACGAGCGTCTTGTCCGGGATGGTAACCCGCGGCAGGGGCCGTACCCACAGCCGGACGCCGCTGCCCGGCCAGCCGGGCACGGTGGGGTCGGCGTACGTCCTGCCGTCGGGGAGCCGAAGCTCCACCCGGGTCACCTCCGCCGGCGTCCATCCCACGGCGTAGTTCGCTGAGCCTGCCGACTGCAAGAACACCATCAGCGGCATCTGCGCGACCGTCCAGGGCAGCTGAGTCTCCCGCGCGCCCTTGGCGGGGCGCCACCAGATGACGCGCCTGTCGATGAGGTAGGCGGTCCAGCCGTGCACGGTGATCCCGCCGTGGCGCGGCCGGGCCGGGGCTGGCAGCAGGTGCACGGGGACTACGTGAATGCTGGCGGCATGGAGGCCGTCGAAGTCGCGGAACAAGATCGTCCCGCTGTCCCCGGGCGGGTAGTTCGCCAGCCAGACCTTCTCGGGAAAGCCGGGACCGAACACGAGCCGTCCAGGGATGGCCCTGCCAGACCCGTTCAGCCGCACGACGATAGACGTGGCCCACGACGTGACGGCACCGAGGTTAATCGGGCCGAGGCTGGCGACGAGGAACGCGGACTGCCCCGCCGAAGCGGCCCGCACCGGCAGGCAGTTGCCTATTGACCCGAATTGGCCGCTGGCAGCGAAGTAGCACAGAGCGGGGTTTTCCGGGTTGCTGTACCAGAAGTACAGCGTGGCGGGTTTGTCGGTGACCGGGACGACTCCGGTAAATGGCGGGTCGCTCCGCATGAGTCCGGTGGCTCCCGGCGGAAGCGAGGTCGATGCGCCGCCGGGGGGGCTGTCCAGACTGGCTGTGGGGTGGCCGCTGGTGAGCGCGACGGCCGCGAGGATGACGGCGATCACGGCCACGGCGGCACCGGCCGGAAACAGCAGCCCGGAGGGGAGCCGGCGTGGCACACCGGGACGGATCTGCCGGCGGCCGGCTCTGGCGACCGTCTTGTCCCAGGCGTCCGGGCCGATCGGGGAGTGCGCGGCGCGTTCGGCCAGGGCCTCGCGAAGGCGATCTTCGAGCGTGCTCATATCCTGCCCTCCAGGGCCTTGCCCAGCGCGTCCAGGCCGCGGCTGACGTGCGATTTCACGGTTCCCCGCGAGACTCCCATGACGGCGGCGATCTCGCGTTCTGACAGGTCAAGCCAGTAGCGGAGCACGATCGCCTCCCTGCGCCTGGCCGGCAGCGCGGCGAGCGCCGTGACCACCTCCGCGTGATCCTGCCGGAGCATGACCGCGTGCTCGGACGACTGCTCATCGTGCCCGGCCGGAGCGCGCAGCCTGGCCACGCGCAGGTGCCGGTGCCTGTTGCGGACCAGGTTGCACACGCTCGCCCGGACGTAGGCCACCGCCGCGTCCGGGTCGCGCAGCGAGCGCTGTTTCCTGATCAGCTGGGCGAACGCCTCCTGGGCAATGTCCTCGGGGTCGTCCGCGCCGAGCAGGTCCGCTAGCCGTACCATCTCCGGGTACCGCTCGCGGAACAGCCCGCTCACCGCTAGTGCCCCGGATTCCGGAGATGTCAGTCGAAGCTCCGCCATGCCGGTAAGACACCCGGGCCCGCAAAAGGTTGACCGGTCAGCCGATCTCAGGCCGGCCGAGTTGTACCTGCCTGGACAAGCACGAGTGCTGTTCTGAAATGAACGGGGTTAAGCCGGACGTTATTTGAGATGAGATTCCTGGCGGGGCATGCCAGGATACGGGGAAACTGCCGATGATGGAGGACGATGAGTACGCTCGCGGACGAGGTTGACGGCCAGGGGGCCTTTGACCTGGAGGAACGGCACGCGCTGCGCCGTGTGGCAGGGCTGTCCACCGAACTGCAGGACATCACCGAGGTTGAGTACCGGGCGCTGCGGCTGGAGCGGGTCGTGCTGGTCGGCGTGTGGGCGGACGGGAGCCTGGCCGGCGCCGAGAACTCGCTCAGGGAACTGAGCCGGCTGGCCGAGACCGCGGGCTCACAGGTGCTCGACGGGCTGATCCAGCGGCGCGGCCGGGTCGACGCGGCCACCTACATCGGATCGGGCAAGGCGGCCGAGCTAGCCGGCATAGTCGCGGCGGTCGGCGCGGACACGGTCATCTGCGACGGGGAGCTGACCCCCTCGCAGTTGCGCCGTCTCGAGGGCGTGGTGAAGGTCAAGGTGATCGACAGGACCGCCTTGATCCTGGACATCTTCGCCCAGCACGCCCGGAGCCGGGAGGGCAAGGCGCAGGTCGAGCTCGCCCAGCTGCAGTACATGCTGCCCAGGCTCCGCGGCTGGGGCGAGTCGCTGTCCCGGCAGGCCGGCGGCCGGGTGGCGGGCGGCGGCGGCATCGGCACCCGCGGTCCCGGCGAGACCAAGCTGGAAACGGACCGGCGGCGGCTGCGGGCGCGCATTTCGCGGCTGCAGCGTGTCATATCGGAGATGTCGGTCGGGCGAAAGGTGCAAAAGGGGCGACGGCAGCGACGTGAAGTGCCGTCTGTGGTTATCGCCGGGTATACCAACGCCGGGAAGTCCAGCTTGCTGAACGCGCTTACCGGGGCTGGAGTGCTGGTAGAGGACGCGTTGTTCGCCACGCTCGACCCGGCGGTGCGGCGTGCGGCGACGCCGTCCGGGCGGGATTTCACGCTGACCGACACCGTCGGGTTTGTCCGGCACCTGCCGCACCAGCTGGTCGAGGCGTTCCGGTCCACGCTGGAGGAGACCGCCGAGGCGGATCTCATCCTGCACGTCGTGGACGGATCGGACGAGGATCCGGCGGCGCAGATGACCGCGGTGCGCGAGGTGCTCGCGGAGATCGGCGCGGGCAAGGTGCCCGAGCTGATCGTGGTCAACAAGATCGACGCGGCCGATACGGTGCAACTTCACGGGCTGCGCGCCCGTGAGAAGGACAGCGTGGCAGTATCCGCCAAGACCGGGACGGGCCTCGATGAGCTGTGGGAGGCCATCGAATCCCGGCTGCCCCGCCCCGAAGTGGCGGTCAAGCTCGTCGTGCCGTACAGCAGGGGAGACCTGGTCGCTCGCGCGCACTCTACCGGCGAAGTAGTGGCGTTTTCGCACGTCGAAGAGGGAACGCTGCTAGAGGCCAGGGTGCCGGCGGGGCTCGCCGCTGAGCTGCACGCGGCGGCGGGGCTTGAGCCGGCCGCCTCCGCACATCACGGATAGGCCGCAAACCACGCTAAAGATGCTTCGCGGCGTAAATCGGCGAAAGGCTTGTCTGCGACGGTTAGCGTGCAATACCGTGTCTTGATCGATATGTTGCGTGCGGCGTCTGCTTGCCGCTCGGGTCTCAGGTAGGACGGTCCCGGCGGTGCAGGTGCGCTAGCGAAGCTCGTCCTGAGGTGGAATACCGGCGTTGACTGTACGCCTGCTGACGAACATCGGCCGGTTGTGGACCGGGACCGAGATACTCAGCAATGCCGCGATACTGATCGGCGACGGCCGGATCGCCTGGGTCGGACCGGCCGCCGATCTGCCCCAGCGCGTTCCGGGCGTGGTTGACGACATCGTTGACGTGGACCACGTGGAGAACCTCGGCGGCGGGCTGGTCACGCCGGGCCTGATCGACGCGCACGCCCACCCGGTCTATGCGGGCAACCGGTGGGCGGAGCTCGCCATGCGGTCCAACGGCGCCACACCGCAGGAGATCAGCCAGGCGGGCGGCGGTGTCTCGTCGACCGTCACCATCACCCGCGGCACCGACCCGTGGACCTTGTGCAACGGCGTGCGCGAGCGGCTGAGCCGGTGGATGCGGTCGGGGACGACAACCGTCGAGGCGAAGACCGGCTACCACCTGACCCGTGACGGCGAACTCGCCGATGTGCGCATGCTGCGCGCGCTGGAAGGCGAGCCGGGCATGCCGCGGATCCACGTGACGTTCCTCGCGGCCCACGCGGTGCCACCGGAGTACTTCGGGCGGCGGGCGGACTACATCGACGCGGTCGGCTCCTGGTGCGCCGACGCTAAGGCCGTGGGCGCCAACAGCGTCGACGTGTACTGCGAAGAAGGCCGCTTCACCGAGCAGGAGGCGCGGATCATTCTGTCCGCCGGCCGCCGCAGCGGGCTGCTGCCGCGGGTGCACGCGTGCGGGCAGACCCACTCCGCCGGTGCCCTGCTGGCCGCCGAACTCGGCTGCGTGTCCGCCGACCTGCTGCACGAGGCCGACGACGAAGACGTGGGCGCGCTGGCCAGGGCCGGCGTCACCGCGGTCGTATGCCCGGGCACGGCGCTGCAGGTGAACGCCAGGCCGCCGGTGCGGCCGCTGCTGGACAAGGGCGTCACGATGGCGCTGGGCACCGATCACAACGCCGGCGGCACCGGCATCACGTCGATGGCGCTGGTCATCTCGCTGGCCGTGTCGTACTTCGGCATGAGCATCGAGGAGGCGCTGCGGGCGGCGACGATCGGCGGAGCGCACGCGCTGCGCGCCACCGATCGCGGCGCGATGGTGCGCGGGCGGCTTGCCGACATGGTGCTCTGGGACGCCGACCACGAGGGCGCGTTCGTATGGGCTTACGGGCTCGCGCCCCGGCGGGTCTGGCGCGGCGGGGAACCGGTCGCGTAGCGGGCTGCCGCTGGTATCCGGCGCCGGCTGCGGCGCGGACCTGGCATCATGGGGCCCATGACACCGGTGACTGTGGTCGTGGGCGAGGAGGAGTTCCTGGTTGACAGGGCGGTCCGGGAGGCCGTTTCCGCCTTTGACTCGGAAGACGTGCATGACCTGGACGCCACTGCGCTGGGGGCCGGGGAACTGGAGTCACTGATCTCCCCGTCGCTGTTCGGCGACGGGTCGGTGGTGGTGATCAGGTCCGCGCAGAACCTCCTCAAGGATCCGGCTCTTGACGTGCAGCGGTATCTCGCCGCTCCGTCGCCCGATGTCGCGCTCGTGCTCACCCACGCGGGCGGCGCGAAGGGCAAGGACATCTTGGCGGCCGCGCGCAAGGTACCCGGTGCCGTCGTGGTCGAGGTGCCGAAGATCACCAGGTTCGCCGAGCGACTGGATTTCATCAGGGCCGAATTCCGCCGGTTCGGGTCGCGTGCCGACGAGGGCGCCGCCCGGGCGCTGCTCGACGCGATCGGATCGGACCTGCGCGAGCTATCGGCCGCCTGCGACCAGCTCGCGGCCGACTCGGCCGGCCCGGTGGACGAGCTTTTCGTGACCACGTACTACCGGGGCCGGGCCGAGGCGACGGGGTTCTCCGTCGCCGACCGGGCGGTGGAGGGCCACCTGGTGCAGGCGGTCGAGCAATTGCGCTGGGCGCTGGCCACCGGTGTCTCCCCGGTGCTGATCAACAGCGCGCTCGCGTCAGGCCTGCGTCTGCTCGGCCGGGTCGGCACGGCTCCGCGCGGTCTGAGCGGTCCGGCGCTCGCCGCAGAGGTGGGCGCGCCGCCGTGGAAGATCGACCGGGTGAGGCAGCAGTTGCGCGGCTGGCACCCGGACGGCATTGCGATCGCGCTGCAAGCGGTGGCGGAAGCCGACGCCCAGGTCAAAGGCGATGCGGTCAGTGCCGGATACGCCCTGGAGCGAGCCGTACGCCGCATAGTAGCCGCCCGGGCCGCATAGTAGCCGCCCGGATGGTTTAGCCACCTGGTACAGGCATGAGGGCCGGACTAACGTGCTGATCTACCCCTTCGTGAAGCAACACCCCTCATTTTCGGGGGCTGGCGCTTCACAAGGGGGTAGAGCACCCTTACTGCGCGGACGCGAGCTCGGCGTAGCGGGTGGCGATCGCGGACTTGCGGTTCGCGGCCTGCTTCTTGTGGATCACGCCCTTGCTCGCGGCCTTGTCGAGCTGACGGCAAGCCGTGCGAAGCGCGGTGCCCGCCTCGTCCACGTTGCCGTCGTCTGCGGCCTCGCGGAACTTCCGCACAGCGGTACGCAGCGCCGACTTGGTAGCCTTATTACGCTGGTGCGCCTTCTCGTTCTGCTTGTTGCGCTTGATCTGAGACTTGATGTTCGCCACGCGATGGGGTCCTTCAACGTTTCCGGTGACAGTGTCTGTCGGGGTGGGCCGCGACGAAGTAGCTTATCCGAGCCGGACCCCTGCCTTCAAACTGGGACCGCGCCTCGGCTAACCACCGAGGCGGAGGCATCGTCACTGGCATGGGATCATGGATCACCGCAGGAACCTACCGGGAAAGGATTCCGTGTCTACCGCTAGTCAGGGCCGCGCTGATCAGGCTGTGATCAGGAACTTCTGCATCATCGCCCACATCGATCATGGCAAGTCGACCCTTGCCGACCGCATGCTCCAGTACACCGGGGTGGTCGAGGGACGGCAGATGCGCGCCCAGTACCTGGACCGGATGGATATTGAGCGAGAGCGCGGCATCACGATCAAGAGCCAGGCGGTCCGGCTTCCCTGGACCGGGAGGGACGGCGTTGACTATGTCCTGAACCTCATTGACACGCCCGGCCACGTCGACTTCACCTACGAGGTTTCGCGGTCGCTGGCGGCGTGCGAGGGTGCGATCTTGCTGGTCGACGCGGCCCAGGGAATCGAGGCGCAGACCCTGGCCAACCTCTACCTGGCCTTGGACGCGGACCTCAAGGTTATCCCGGTGCTTAACAAGATCGACCTGCCGGCGGCACAGCCGGAGCGGTACGCGGCAGAAGTCGCGGGCATCATCGGCTGCGAGCCCTCCGACGTGCTCAAGGTCTCCGCGAAGACCGGTGAGGGCGTCAGGGAACTGCTGCACGAGGTGGTCCGGCAGATCCCGCCGCCGTCGGGCGACCCGACCGCCCCGGCGCGCGCCCTTATTTTCGACTCTGTGTATGATACATACCGTGGTGTTATAACCTACGTTCGGGTGATGGACGGGCATCTGTCCAGGCGCGAGCGGTCCCTGATGATGTCCACCGGTGCTGTGCACGAGACGCTCGAGGTGGGGGTGATATCACCGGAGCCCACGCCGACCGACGGGCTGGCCGCCGGTGAAGTCGGCTATCTGATGACCGGCGTGAAGGACGTCCGGCAGGCTCGGGTTGGCGACACTGTCACGAGCTCGGCTCGTCCGGCCAAGGAGGCACTCGCCGGGTACTCGCACCCCAAGCCGATGGTGTTCTCCGGGCTGTACCCGGTTGACGGCGACGACTACCCTGACCTGCGCGACGCCCTCGACAAGCTCAGGCTGAACGACGCGGCGCTGATCTACGAACCGGAAACCAGTACGGCGCTCGGATTCGGCTTCCGCTGCGGATTCCTCGGCCTGCTGCACATGGAGATCGTGCGGGAGCGGCTTGAGCGTGAGTTCGACCTGTCGCTGATCTCTACCTCGCCGAACGTCGTCTACCGGGTCGTCATGGACTCCGGGATGGAGCTGACCGTCACCAACCCGAGCGACTACCCGGGGAGCGCCGACAGCGTGGCGGGCCCCAGTGGCGGAGGATCAGGCGGGGCAGTAAGGGGCAAGATCCAGGCCGTTTACGAGCCGGTGGTCCGTGCCACGGTCATCTCGCCGTCGGACTACATCGGCACGATCATGGAGCTGTGCCAGGGGCGGCGCGGCGTCCTGCTCGGCATGGACTACCTGTCCGCTGACCGGGTCGAGATCCGGTACACGCTACCGCTGGCGGAGATCATCTTCGACTTCTTCGACCAGCTCAAGTCCCGCACCCGCGGCTACGCCTCGCTCGACTACGAGCCGGACGGCGAGCAGGAGGCCAACCTTGTCAAGGTGGACATCTTGCTGCAGGGGCAGCCGGTCGACGCGTTCAGCCAGATCGTGCACGCGGACAACGCGCGCGAGTACGGCTTGGCGATGACGGCTAGGCTGAAGGAACTGATCCCGCGCCAGCAGTTCGAGGTGCCGATCCAGGCGGCGGTCGGTGCCCGGATCATCGCGCGAGAGAACATCCGCGCGTTGCGCAAGGACGTGCTCGCCAAGTGCTACGGCGGTGACATCACCCGTAAGCGCAAGCTGCTGGAGAAGCAGAAGGAGGGCAAAAAGCGGATGAAGACGATCGGCCGGGTCGAGGTCCCCCAGGAGGCTTTCGTGGCCGCGCTCTCCACCGCCGACACCAAAAAGCGCTGATTATTTTGCGGAACTAGCCGTGGTGCACGTGCTGGGAGCTTATGTACGGCAACAGGTGGGCGCCTGTCGGCGCCGGGTACGCGTGCGCGATGAAGGCCTGCCCGTGCAGGTGCGCGTAAACCGCGAGCGCGGTGACGATGGCGGCGAGGGTGAACACGACGACCGCGGTGAGCGCCAAGTTGGCGAATGACGGATCCACCGGCTCGGCCGCATGGTCCCGGTACGGGACCAGGGCAGTTCCAGCAGCGGCCCACGGTCCGGCCGGCAGATCGTAGGTAAGCTGCGCCAGCTGGTCATAGGTCCGTGCTGCCTGGACCCGCGCCACACGCTCGTCGAACTCGGCCCGAGTGAGGCGTCCCTCGGCGAAACTCGCGCGGAGCACGTCGACGGCCCGCTCCCGGTCCGCATTCGATGCCAGCATGGAGCCGACGCTGGGACCGTATGTCACCATCGCGCCTCCCCGGTAGACGTTCTTACAGAGTGTAGACGTGCGGGGGCCGCGAGAAGTTGCATTTCGAGAGCGTCAGCCACCAAATGGTCCGGGGTTGGCGGCTGCCCCATGTGAGAAGGCCACCAAAGCGAGCAGGGCCAGGAACGTGGCGAACCCGATGGCCACGTAGCCGAGCGCGAGGCCGGTTACGGCCATGCCGTCACCCTGCTCGCCGGTCCGCCTGATCTGGGCGCGGGCCATGTGCCCGCAGATGATCGCGGGGATGGCGGTTATGCCCATGGTGACGAACTCCAGCAAGCCGAGGACCAGGGCCGCCGTCGCCATCGGGTTGGTCTCCGCGGTGCGGGGAGCCGGCTGCCACGCCGGCGCCGGCGCCTGCGCTTGCCAGGGCGGTGGCACCGGGATCGGGAGGGGGCCGGCGGGCAGGTCGCTGGTCAGCCCCGCGAGCTCGCCGTATGTCCGAGCCGTGTGCGCCCTGGCCATCCGGTTGTTGAACTCATCCTGGGTGAGCCGTCCCTCCGCGAAACCCGCGCGGAGCACATCAATGGCTCGCTCCCGGTCGACGGTCGCGGCCCGCATGGCCGGACTGATCTGCATCGGCCGCTGCGGCTGCTGCGTGGGGGGATACCCCGTGGGCTCCGGCCACTGCGGCGATGTTTCTGTCATCGATGCCTCCCGTCCGAGCGATCTCCTACCAGCATATGCACCTCATCCGCATTTGCCCCGTCCGGTTGACTAGATCTCAGAAGGTAACGTGGTCGGCATGCCGGGTGCGGTGATCGGGGGTGAGCCAGTCCCGGCCAATGGCGCGCTGCCCTCGGCGGCATTGGCCGGCGCCGGGATACGGCCGTTCGGCATCTATGTGCACGTGCCGTTCTGCGCCACCCGGTGCGGATACTGCGACTTCAACACGTACACATCCAGTGAACTCGGCGGCGGCGTGGTGTCGCCGGCGACATACGCGGCACTGGTGACCGCCGAAATCCGCTTCGCCGCCCAGGTTCTCGGTGCGGCCGCCAGGCCGGCGAGCACGGTGTTCTTCGGCGGCGGGACGCCGACGCTGCTCGCTCCCGCCGCTTTCGGCGCGATCCTGGACGCGATCAGCGCCGAGTTCGGCCTGGCCCGCGGCGCCGAGGTCACCACCGAGGCCAACCCCGAATCGGTCACCGAGGCGACGCTGCACGAGTTGCGCGCCGTGGGGGTGACACGAGTGTCGTTTGGCATGCAAAGTGCGGTAAGCCGTGTCCTGGCGGTACTTGATCGCGTGCACCAGCCCGGGCGGCCGGAGGCGTGCGTTCGCTGGGCACAGGCGGCTGGGTTCGAGCATGTCAGCCTCGATCTCATCTACGGGACGCCCGGGGAGAGCGACGAGGACTGGATACGGTCGCTGGATAGCGCGATAACAGCAAGACCTGACCACGTGTCGGCCTACGCGCTGACCGTGGAGCCGGGCACCCGGCTGGCAGCGCGAGTACGCAGGGGGGAGCTGACGGCGCCGGACGACGATGTGCTGGCCGGCCGCTATGTCATCGCGGACCAGCAACTCTCCGCCGCCGGGTATCACTGGTACGAGATCTCGAACTGGGCGGCTGGCACCGGGGCGCGCTGCGCCCACAACATGCTCTACTGGACCGGCGGGGACTGGTGGGGGGCGGGGCCGGGAGCGCATAGCCACGTCGGCGGGACACGCTGGTGGAACGTCCGGCATCCGTCCGCGTACGCGGAACGGATCGGTGCCGGGGCCAGCCCGGGTCAGGCGCGGGAGGTACTCACCGAGGCCGAACGGCACCTGGAGCGTGTGATGCTCGAGATCCGCCTCGCCGACGGCTATCCGCTCCCGGACGTGGATCCGGGCGCTATCGCGGCACTTGACGGACTGGTCACGGTGCGCGGCGGCCGGCTGTTCCTCACCCGGCGGGGCAGGCTGCTCGCGGACACGGTGGTCCGCGCGATCACCCCGTGACGCTCTCCTTGGCGACCGTGGCGCAGATCCAGCCGGGCACGTCGTAAGGCTCGCCGCGCTGGGCCGCGATCACGCCGCGGATCAGGTATTTCAGCATGGCCACCCAGAGCAGGAACACCAGCGGCAACGCCACCACCAGGGCGAGCGTGACCGTGTCAAGCGCGAGCATGGCGCCGAGGATGACACAGCACGTCGCGTACAGCAGCACGGTGAGCGAAAGGTTCAGCGCGCGGGCACTGTGGTACCGCATGAACTGGGACTTGTTCCTGCGCAGCGCGAAGGCGGCCAGCGGGATCAGCGGGCCGAGGAAGATCGCACCCAGGTAGCCGAGCATCGCCCAGGTCGCGTCGGCGTCACGCGCCACCGCGGGCTCAGCGGCCCAGCCGGGTACGGGTTCTCTCGTCATCTGACCCCAGTCCTCGCCACCTACCACGCTATTCCCCCCAGGGGCGCGGGTGTGTCGTCCCCCCGCGGGTCAGCGCTATCTCCGGCCGCGGCGGTGACGAAGTCGATCAGCTCCTCGACCCGGCCCGTAAGGCCGGGTTCCAGGTCGGTGTAGCTGGACACCGACCCCAGGATGCGCCGCCATGCCTGCGCGGTGTCAGTCCGCCAGCCGATGGCGGCGAGCACGCCTTCCTTCCAGGGCTGCCCCCGCGGGACGTCGGGCCAGCGCGGTATGCCCACAGCTGACGGCCGTACCGCGGCCCAGATGTCGATATACCGGTGACCGACGATCAGCACGTGCGGGGAGGTGACGGCGGCGGCGATCCGCGATTCCTTCGACCCGTCCACCAGGTGGTCTACAAGGACGCCGAGGCGGCGGCCCGGACCGGGGGAGAAGCCGGCCACGATCGACGGCAGGTCGTCGATCCCCTCCAGATACTCCACGACGACGCCGGCATCGCGCAGGTCGTCGCCCCAGATCTTCTCGACTAGCTCGGCGTCGTGCTTGCCCTCGACGTAGATGCGGCTGGCCCTGGCCACCTTCGCCCTGGTCACAGGCGCGGCCACGGATCCGGATGCGGTCCGCCGCGGCGCCTTGCCCGTCGTCGTGACCGGCGGGGTCAAAGTGATCCTCTCCCCGTCCAGCAGGAACGCGCCAGGCGCGAGCGGGAATACCCGCCGCTTGCCGTGCCTGTCCTCCAGGGTGACGGCGCCCTTCTCGTAGGCGACAACCGCACCGCAGAACCGGCCCTCGGTGTCCTCCACGACCAGGCCATGTTCAACCGCGACCTTCGGCGCCTCGGCGAGCGTGGGCCGACGCGGCCGGCCTGCCTCGATGCCGTCGTACTGCCTGCTCCGCACTGCCTATCTCCCTCGGGTAGCCGTAGGCTGTGAGCAGCCTAGCCGGGGCGCGTCGCCCGAGGTGTCGCCGACACGCCCGTTTCCCGGCATAGAATTAGCACTCAGAGCGACACAGTGCCAGTCACGACGGACACAGTGCCAGTCACGATGCTGGGCTAGTCACGATGCTGGCTAGCCGCGACGCTGGGCCAAGGGAGGTGGGGGCGTGCTCGATGAACGGAAGCTGACGGTTCTACGCGCGATCGTAGAAGACTACGTGTCCACCACCGAGCCGGTCGGGTCGAAGAGCCTCGTGGACCGGCACCATTTCGATGTCTCGCCCGCGACGATCCGCAACGACATGGCGGTGCTGGAGGAGCAGGGCTTCATCGCCCAGCCGCACACCAGCGCGGGGCGGATCCCCACCGACAAAGGCTACCGGCTGTTCGTGGACCGCCTGTCCAGCGTCAAGCCGCTGTCGACGGCCGAGCGCCGGGCCATCGAGACGTTCCTGGCGGGCGCGTACAGCCTCGACGACGTGGTGATGCGCACGGTCCGGCTGCTGGTTCAGCTCACCCGCCAGGTCGCGGTCGTGCAATACCCGTCGCTCACCCGGTCCGCGATCAAGCACATCGAACTGGTGGGCCTGGCCGCGCAGAAACTGCTCCTGGTGCTGATCACCGATACCGGCCGGGTGGAGCAATGCACCGTCGACCTGCCCGAGCCGTGGGACGACGCCTCGATCTCGCATGTGCGGGCCGTGGTGAACGCGTGCCTGGACGGGCGCAAGCTGTCCGAAGCCGCGGTGCTGGTGGCCACGCTGGGCGAGCGGATCCCAGCGGCCGAGCGGGCGAATGCGAGCGCGGTGTTCACGGCCCTGCTGGACAGCCTGGTGGAACGGCACGAGGAGAAGATCGTGTTCGGTGGCGCGGCGAACCTCGCCGCTAATGATTTCAGCAAGGGCCTGCGGGAGGTTCTCGAGGCCCTGGAGGAGCAAGTGGTCCTGATGCGGCTGCTTGGCGAGGCAGATCCGGCGATGCTGAGCGTCCGGATCGGCGCGGAGAACTCTGTAGTGGGCCTGCGCGGTACCTCGGTGGTCACGGCCGGCTACGGAAGTGCCGACCAGCCACTGGCCAAGCTGGGCGTGCTCGGACCCACCCGCATGGATTACCCGGGAACAATGGGCGCCGTGCGTGCCGTTGCAAGCTACGTCGGCAAGATCTTGATGGAGTCATAGTGGCGGCGGACTACTACACGTTGCTGAAGGTACGCCGCGACGCCACGCAGGACGAGGTGAAGCGGGCCTACCGGAGGCTGGCGAGGGAGCTTCACCCCGACGTGAACCCCGATCCGGAGACGGTGGAGCACTTCAAGGAGATCACTCAGGCCTACGAGGTGCTCTCCGATCCGGAGAAGCGCCGGATGTACGACATGGGCGTGGATCCCTTCGCCAGTGCCGGCGGGGGCAGGAGCGGAGGATTCGGGCCCGGGTTCCCGTTCAGCGACCTGATGGACGCGTTCTTCGGTGCCGCCGGTGCGCAGCAGCGGGGACCGCGCAGCCGGGCACAGCGGGGCAGGAACGCGACGATCCGGATCGAGCTCGACTTGTCCGAGTGCGCGTTCGGCGCCACGCGCGAGCTCACCGTGGACACCGCGGTGGTCTGCCCGACCTGCTCCGGTGAGGGCACCGCGCCGGGCACGCACCCGCAGACCTGCGATATCTGCAATGGCCGCGGCGAGGTGAGCCAGGTCACCAGGTCGTTCCTCGGCGAGATGCGGCAGATCCTGGTCTGCCCGGGCTGCGGCGGCTACGGTACGGTCATCCCGCGGCCTTGCCACGAATGCGACGGGGACGGCCGGGTCAGGACCCGGCGGACGATCAAGGTCCGCATCCCTGCGGGTGTCGAGGACGGCACCCACATCCAGCTGGCCGGCGAGGGTGAGGTCGGCCCCGGCGGCGGCCCGCCCGGCGACCTGTTTCTCGAAGTCGTGCAGCGGCCGCATGAGATCTTCGAGCGGCAGGGTGACGACCTGCACTGCACGGTGACGATCCCGATGGTGGCCGCCGCGCTCGGCGCCACACTGTCGGTGGATAGCCTGGATGGCCCGTCCGACATTGACATCCGCCCGGGTACGCAGTCCGGTCAGGTCATCCCGCTGTACGGGCAAGGCGTCAAGCACCTGAACGGGAACGGACGAGGCGACCTGGTCATCCACGTGACCGTGGAGACTCCCACCCGGCTCGACCTGGAGCAGGAGAAGCTGCTCCGCGACCTGTCTAAGCTGCGCGGCGAAGAGTCGCCGCCGGGCAAGTTTGCCCCCGGCCAGCAAGGCTTCTTCTCGCGGCTGCGGGACGCG
>Ga0335074_10007113_pt1 | contig 15510 bp, 12 predicted proteins | sample Lox_Sample_23_FD_206715 | JGI IMG/M metagenome (GOLD analysis project Ga0335074, IMG submission 206715) | Soil microbial communities from Loxahatchee National Wildlife Refuge, Florida, United States - Lox_Sample_2.3 | ecosystem: Environmental > Terrestrial > Soil > Wetlands | place: USA... | reverse complement strand
GTGCAGCTCAAGATCGAGAGCAACGGCCAGCGTCTCGATGAGGCCGCAGCCCGGCGGCTGGCGGCGCTGCCCGTGCGCTCGGTGCAGGTGAGCCTCGATGCCGATACGCCGGAGGTCTACGCCCGCCAGCGTGCCGGGGGCAGCCTCGCCAAGGCGCAGGCGGCTTGCCGGGCCGTGCGCGACGCGGGCATGCCGCTCGAGGTGACGTTCGCACCCACGCGGCTCAACATCCATCAGGCGCGAGCGGTCGTGGACCGGGCGCGCTCGCTCGGCGCGTTTCGCTTCAACACCGGTGCGTTGATGCGGATCGGCACCGCCGCGCGCCGCTGGGCCCAGCTCGAGCCCGATGCGGAGCAGTATCGGGCCTTTCTCGCGCTGCTGCGCGAGCAGGCGCGCTTGCGGCAGGACGAAATGGAGCTTTACTATGAGCCGTTCCTCATGGAGGACGCCCTGCGCGCATCGCTCGATCAGCCGCCGGCGACGCTGCTCGTGCTGCCCAACGGGCGGGTGAAGGTCGCAGCGGCGCTCGCGTACACCTGCGCGGATCTGCGAGTGCAGACGCTGGCGCAGGCATGGGAGTCGTATCGCCGCGCGTGGCGAAGCGATACGATCATTCATGCCGCGCGGCGCGCGCTCGCGGAAAGCTCGAGTTACGCGGAAGCGAATCGTTGGCTGCCGCTCGACAGCCCGGAAATACCCGAGATAATGGAGGGACGATGAACAACGCAAGCCCTGAGATTGAAGTTCGCGACAGTACGACTCGTACGAGCTCGGAGCGCAAGGAACCGGCCGAGAAGGCGCCGTGGCAAAAGCCGAAGATGGAAGACGTCTCCGAGCAGGTGATGGCGCAGCCGTACATTCGCTTCACCTGAGCGTCACGGACGTCTCCGACCGGCGCGGAGCGCGCGGAGACGACTACGACGCTCCCCTGTTCATCGCCTGGCAACTGACCAACCGTTGCACGGCGAATTGCCTCGCCTGCTGCGAGGAGTCCGGACCGGCGCGCGCATGGCGTGATGAGCTCACGCGCGACCAGGCGCTCGAGCTCGGGCAGCGCCTGATTGCAGCAGGCGTCGCTTACGTTGCCTTCGGGGGGGGTGAGCCGCTCGGCGTGTCGCATTGCTGGGAGCTGCTCGAGCTCCTCGCCGGCGAAGGCGTCGCGCTCAAGCTCGAAACCGACGGATCCCACATCGATGATGCGGCCGCGGAGCGCCTGGCGCGGCTCGATTCGCTGTGCGTGCAGATTTCCGTGGATGGCGCGACATCGGGCACGCACGAGCGCGTGCGACCCGGATCGAGTTTCGCCCAGACGATCGCCGCCATCGAGCGCTTGGTCGCCCGTGCACGTCCACCGCAATGCGTGTTCGTCCCCAATCGACTCAACCTGCACGAGATGCTGCCGGCGTACGAGCAGGCGCGCCGGCTCGGCTGCGAGGCCTTCGTCACCGGCCCGATGATGCGAATCGGCCGCGCGGCCGCCGCCTGGGACAGCCTCGCCTGCGACTCCCTCGAGTGGGAGCGCGCCGTGCTCCGGCTGAGGGAACGCGAGCGAGCGCTCGGGGCCGGCTTGCGCCTGTGCATCTACCCGTGGGACATCGTGACCGAGATGGAGCGGCGCCTGCAGAGCCCGCAGGCGATGCTGCTCATCGTGCCGAACGGAGCCGTGAAGCTCCTCAATGCGCTTCCATTCGTCGTCGCGGATCTGCGCCGGGACTCGCTCCCCGGGGCCTGGCGGGCCTACCTCGATGGCTGGAAGACGCAGGAGGTGCGTTCCTTCGTGGGCGCCTGCCGGGCGCGCCCCGAGCTGCTGCGGCATGCGAACGAGTGCTGGCGACTCGGACTTTAGTTCGAGTGGCTAACCCACGTGGCGATGTTGGCGATCTCGTCGCTCGTCAGACCGAGCTTCTTCGGGTGCTTCGCCTTACCCGAGGAGACATCCCGGATCATCCCCGCCAGTTGAGCCTCACTCTTGCCCTTCCAGTCGCCCACGTCGTGGCACTGGCTGCAGATCTGGTCGAATTTCGCCTTGCCTGCCTGAGCATCGGCGGCGCTGGCCGTGACGGCCACGCCCAGAAGAACGGGCAGGAGTGAGAAGACGGCGATCGGCGGCTTTCCGGACATGAACGCTCCTCGGTCTGATGGATCCCGGCCGCGGTAGGCTCGCCGCGAACGCCCCCGCGACCAATACGTATTAACCGAGGTGCGTGCGCGTGCACGCACCCACTCACGCCTGCGCCACGCGAGCGCCGCGGCGCGCAACCACCGAACGCCGTAGGCGTCGCCGACGCCCCGCGGGACCCCTCACGGTCCCGGCGGCGGCTTCACGGCATCGAAGCGATAGACCACCGAGAGGCCGATCAGGTTGACGTGATACTGGTACGGCTGCTCACCCAGCGTCAGCAGATTCGGTACGGTGTCCACCCCCACCCCATCGAGCGCCCAGTCGTTCGAAACATACGTCGCGTAGGTGTAGTGGAACCGCACGCTGAGCGCGGCGCTCACGTGGTAGCTCGCCTTGAGCAGCAGCGAGTTCAGGTTCGAGTCGTTCTCCGGAAACACCGACTGGGCCCCGCCCGACTCGATGTTGTCGTCTTCACGGGTGATGGCATGCGTGTAATCGACCTGCAGATCCCAGCGCTCGCTCAGCGTCCAGCGCCCGCCGGCGCCGAGGTTCCAGAAGTACTGGCCATCGAGCACCTGCCAGGGCGCGGCGCCCGGCTCGCCGATGGAACCATATTGCAGGGCACTCAGGCGTTGATATCCGCCGTCCACGTACAGACTCCATCTCGTGGCCGGCGTCCACGCGAGCGTCGAGGTGAGCGCACGGCTGTGCCCCTCGCGCAAGCCGAGCTCGGAGAGCCGATAGTTGTCGTCCGTCCAGCGCCCTTCCACCGACCAGCTGAGCGAGCTCGTCAGCGCCCAGGCGGCCGTCATGGCGTAGAACTCCTGGTCGCGCGGTGCGTACTCGTACGCACGCAGCAATGGATTCTCCCCCGGCGGGAGCGCTGCGAGATCGAAGAAGCTCGAGGTGTCGCGCCGCGCGCTACCGCCTTGCAGATCGAAGCTGAGGGGCGAGACGGGAGTGACCGTCACATGTCCCGAAGCGCGGCTGTCTTGCGTGTACGTGACGACCTGACCGGGTCCGAAGTGGGTATTCAAATACTGCCCCGCCACGCCCGCCTTGATCCAGCTCCACAGCCGGTAGTCGGCGCTGCCCTCGAGGCGCGTGCGATCCTCGGAGTAGCGCGGCGTCGCGAGCGTGCCGCCGAGCAGCTCGTCGGTGACGATCTGCGGGAGCGTCAGCACCGGCGTGTGGTCGTCGCGTCCGTCGTAGCTCGCCGTACCGCGTACGTAGAGCCTCGAGAGCGGACGCGACGAGAGTGCGAGCGCATAGTGAGAGAGGCGCACGTCGCCGCCGAGCGATCCCGGCGCAGGCACCATCGCCCCGGGCAGGGCGCTCTCCGGCAGGAACCCGGCATCCTGGCTCAAGCGGCCGAGCGATGCGCTGTAGCTGAGCGTCGTCGCGTGGAAGAGCGGCAGCAGGATCTCGCCGGAGGTCGAGCCCTGCTGCAGGTTGTTGCTCGGCGGCAGCGAGAGCCGACCGAGGCTCTGTCCCGCCACGAGCGGCAGGTAGGGGTTTTCGAACGTCAGAGCGTCGGTGTTGTCCTGGAACCAGGACCCCGTGTAGGCGACGTGCAGGCTCGCGATCCCGGACGTCCATGCCGCTCCGCTCTCGAGCGTGTTGGTCTCATAGTCGATGGGCTGTGGAAGCTGAACGGCGTCGGTGAGAAAGCTCGCGCTCGCGAGTCCCGTGCCTTCCTGCTGCTCGTGGCTGAGATCGGTGTAGAGCGTCCAGTGCGTGCCGGCGAAGTATTGACCGGAAAGCGATACGGTGCGGCGATTGGACTCGATGTCCACCGCCGAGAGACTCTGATTGAGCTGCGTCATGCCGGCGGTGGAGCCGGAATACATCCAGTTGGACGGCAGCGTCAAGTCGCCGGATGCCGGGCTGCGGTAGGGCGTTGCGGTGTTGTCGTAGATGTTGACGGGCTGCCCGTCGTACCCGAGCTTCAGATCGTACCAGCCCTCCTGCCCCACCTCGATCGTCGCATCGCGCGAAGGCAAGCCGAGATTCTGGAGCTCGTACTGTCCGTAGTGGCCGCTCGCGTCGCGCCATTGCCCGCTCGCCCCGAGGTCGCCGTAGGCGCCGGTGTGATCGACGCCCGTGTACCGCCCGGAGTATGCATCGGCGCCGTGGGCGTATTGCGCACCCGCCTCGACATTCGCGCTGTAGCCCTGGAAGAACGGACACTGCGAGCACTTCCACTCACTCGTATCCGGGCGCGGCGCTGGGCTGTCCGCCCGGGCGGCCATCATGCCGAGCACCGTCGCGAGGCCGAGCGCGGCGACCGCCCCCAGCGCAGATGGGCGAGGCGTTGACGGACGAGGCACGGTTTGAAACGGCAGGTTCATGCTCGCGCGGCGCCCTCTATCGCATCAGCGCGCTTCCGGAGGGGTTGTTCGAGCCGTGAACCTGCGAGTGGCAGTTGAGGCACGACCCCCCGAGCAGGAAGGGGCTCGGCATGGCGCCCGCGAGTCCCGCGGGTGTGTTCGGCATCGAGGGGTGACCCAGGGTCTCGTGGCACTGCTGGCAGAGGAACGGCGGCCGCGACTTGAGCAGGGCGGGCTGCGCCGTGCCGTGCGGCTGGTGACAGTTGTCGCAGTCCTCCGTGACGGGCTGATGCTCCCAGAGGAAGGGTCCGCGAAACTCCGCGTGGCAGGTCGTGCAGGTCTCGTTCACGGTGCTCTTGACGAGGCTCGCCTGCGCGGTCGAGCCATGCGGAGAATGACAGGACGTGCAGGCCATCTTCTCCTCGATGAGCGGATGGTGCGAGGGCTTCAAGAGATCGGCGCGCTCCGATTGATGGCACTTGCCGCACACCTCGATCTGCGTCGCGATCTGCAGCACCGGGTCCCGTGCTTGGTGCGGTTGATGGCAATCGGCGCAGGCCACATCGTTCGCCGCGTGGGCGCTCGCGCCCCAGTCATGAGCGGCATCACCCCGATGGCAGCCGAGGCACATCTCGTTCTGACGCGCGACCGGCGTGCGCGCTCCCGGGCCGAAGTCCACGATCCCGGCCGGCTGGCGCCCGTGCACCTTGACGTGCGCCGCGCCCGGCCCGTGGCACGCCTCGCACTGCAATCCTCCGTGTCCGAATGGTCCCCGAGGATCGTTCGGCCGCGCGTGCGCCGTGCGAAACAGTCCCAATACATCCGGATCGTTGTGACAGTTGAGGCAGGTGTCGGCCCCATGCGCGCTATAGCCCGCGTTGGCAGCGCTCGCGGCGGGGCCCGTCGCGGCACTCGCCGCCACGGGCGCCGGCGCCTGACCCGTATCCACGGCAGAGGCCGTGCCGTGGAGCAGACAGAGCAGCGGCAGCGCCGTCCACCCCGGCAGGCGCCGTCCGCTCATGGTGGGCCGCCTGGGCTGCCGATTCATGACGACGTGCGCGTCTGTTGCCGTCTACTGGAAGCTCGCGAGGTTGTGCACGACGGCCACATCCGCGACGCCACCCGCGTCATGGCAGATGCTGCAGGTTTCGGTGTTGGCCGGAGTGCCGTTCGGATTACTCGTGGTGGGCGTCAGCTTGACGGCATCGAAGCTGCCTCCGTTCTGCGTCATGTGGTTCTGGGCTTCGCTCCCGGTGTGACAGGCGGAGCAGGCGGACGAGACCGGGGAGATGGCGATGTCACCCGCCACACTCTGCAGCGCGGTGGAGTTGGCATGGATCGTCGTGAACTGTGCATTGGCCGCCTGGCTCGGGTAATACGTGCCGCTCTCGTGGCACGCCGTGCAGTTGGCCAGGGCCGCGTTCGAGTCACTCGGATAGATGACCTTGAAGGTGGTCGGCTTTCCGCCGAAGGAGCAGATCGACACGCCCATGGCGCCGTACGCGTACGGGTCGCCCGATGCGTGAATCTGGTGGATCAGGTGCTTGAAGTCGATCGGATTGTCGGGCGTGCCCACCGCGCACGACCCCGAGGCGGCCGTGTGCTGCACGATGTCGGTCGCGTTCGGGTTGTGGCACGAGACGCAGAGGTTGATGTCGTTCGTGCGGTTCTCGCCGTGCAAGGTGAGGACCCGATGGCAGGCGTCACATTTCGCGATATCGACGATCGCGGCGCGCGGCGTCGCGGTTGCGTCGGTGATTGCGAACGTGAGGCTGTTGCCCTGCGGGCCGAGCTCGGTATTCGTCGTGCCGGTGCCGGACATGTTCGCGAGCGCGACGACGGCGCGGCCCTCGAGCGAGGCGATGCCCGAGCCCGTGGCGGTCGCGGGGATCGGTGTCGTTGCCGCCAGCGTGAAGGAGCCGTCGGGGTTCTGGGTCGGCGTTGCGCCGGGCGCAAAGCTGATGGTGATCGGCTGGTTCGGCGTCCCGGTGCTGCCGGTCGCGCTGCCCGAGTCGATGTTGTTGATGTCGATCGTGTTCCAGGCGATGTCGAGGTTCAGCGCCGAGCTCGCGTTCTGGAACGGCCCGGTCGCGCTCGTGATGTTGTAGGGCGCATTGTTGTTGGTCGGGTCGGTGACCACGATCGTCGCTGTCGGGGTCTGCCCGGGCGCGGTGTTCGTGATGCTGACGACCGAGTACTGGAACTGCTGGATCGCCGCGTCGACCGGCGTCTGATGCGCCGCGACGACCTGCAGCGCGCCGCCGTCGATCGTGCTGCTCGGGCCGTGGCAGGTCGCGCACTGGGTGTCCGTCGCAATGAGATTGGCAGCGCTGTGGCCCGCTCCGGTTGCGAAGTTGACGTTATCGTGGCAGGACCCGCAGGCGGCCGCCGAGGGCGCGCTCGCGAAGTTGCCCGCCTGCGGCGTGTTGGGGTCGCTCGCGTTGTGGCAGGTCGCGCAGAAGCGCTGACCGGGGCCCGAAACCGTCGTGTTGTTGTTGCTGGCATCGGCCTGCGGGTAGTCCACGCAGTAATACTGCACCCCGGTCGTCTCGCCACACGGGACGGTACCGACTGCCGGGACCGTTGCCACCGGGTTCGTCGCCGTGGGGGGCGATGACACCTCGATCGCAGCGATCGTCGCGGCGGTCGTCGCGTAGTCGTTGATCGAGTTGCCGTAGCCGTAAATGTAATAGTCCGAGGTCGGCGAGACCGTCGCCCCCTCGAACGACTTGCCCGAGACGGTGGGCAGGGACAGTCCCATGTGGATCTTGTGGAACATCACCTTGAAGTCGAGCGTGTTGCCGCTCGAGGGGTCGAACGAGCTCGGGTTGTGGCATATCGAGCAGTACTGGATCTCGGTGCGCGCACCGCCGTGCCATTGCAGCACCTGGTGGCAGCTCTTGCAGTCCTGATCATCGACGATGTCGTACTGCGCGATGTTGGTGGTCGCGCCCGTCGAAGGCTGGAACGTATAGACCGGGCTGTTCGCGTTGATCGTGTCGCCGGACGTCGCGTTGGTGACGCCGCGGATCTCGAACCCCACGCGATGCGTCAACGTGGCATCGTAGGTGACGCCGGTGACGCTCGAGAGGTCCGTGTCGAACGTGTACTGATAGGTACCGTTGCCGTTGTCGACGAACTTGCCGGCCGTCCCGGCCTCGACGGTCGCCTGGGGCTCCGCGGTCGTCCCAACGACCGGCTGCTGCGCCGTGCCGGCGCTCGTCGGCGCCGGACTCGCGCTCGTGTAGATATAGGACTGCCACTGGTCCGAGATCAGCGGCGCGGGCGCTGCGGTCTGCGGCGGCACGGGCGCGAGCTGCGTGCCGGCCGGAACCAGCTTGGCGACCGCAAAGTAAATCTCGCTTGCCGTGAGTCCCGAGAGCGGCTGGCCGTTCTGGTCCACGATCAGGAAGGTCACGACCGGCTGGATGGGCGCCTTGGTGGGCACCGTCACGCTCGTGATGCTCGCGGTGATCTGGGTCGCGGTGGTGACTTTCAGTGCCGTGACGGTTCCGGTCGGCCCCGGAGGACCTGCGGGGCCCGTCGCCCCGGCCGCACCGGCCGCGCCCTGCGCACCCGTGCTGCCGGTGCACGCGACAAGCAAGCCGAGCAGGCTCGCCGTCAAGACCACTGCCAACAGATTCCGGCGGCCGCGTTGCGCTGCGGCCCAACTGAAGACCCCGTTCATCGTGCGCTTCCTCCCCGTCGTCGCGCGGCGCGCGCGCCACCCGCCCTGGGATGGCTCAGTCGTTGAAGGTTCCCGCGCCGGAACTCGGATGCGAGCGTCCCGGGCCGGATGTTGCGCCACCGCCCCCGAAACCTCTGTAGGTGTTTTCCGCAATGAAGCACCGCGAAGCGGATTGCCTCTCTTCGATCGTTGCTCGAGCGCGACGCCGGGCGCCGGCGAGCTCGATGATCTGCCCATAGCTCAGGCCGCCGTCGTTGCAGGGCACCTGCTCGGCGAGATGCACTTCAAATCCCCTCTGCTCGAGCAGCTCGTGCGCCAGCTCGGTGAGCCGAACATTTTGAAATACGCCGCCCGTGAGACCCACGCGCCCGATTCCGGTTGCGCGGCGCAGGTCCTCCGCGATGGCGCCGATCGTTGCGGCGAGGCTCGCGTGAAATTCGGCGGCCGTCCGGGCGAGCCCTCCGCGCGCCTGGAGCGCATCCGCTCCACCGACCTCCCAGAGCCGCGCGATCAACGGCTCCCAGTCGATGCGCAGGACGCCCTCTGCGTCGGCCCGTCGAGGCAGCGCCGCGCACTCGGACGCCGCGACTGAAGCGCCCGCGGCGGCCGCCTCGAGCATCATCGGACCCTGACCCTCGTAGCTCGTCTCCGCGAGGCCGAGCAGCAGTGCGGCGGCCGCATCGAACAACCGTCCCGCCGAGCTCGTCGGCGGCGAGTTGAGCCCGTGCCGCCAGGCATCATGCACGAGCCGGTCCGTGCGCATTCCCGGCAGATCGCGCCCGAGCTCCCAGCACAACCCCGCCGCGCTGCGCCAGGGCGCCCGCGCCGCGCGCTCTCCGCCCGGCAGCCTGAACGGCCGCAAGCTCGCAACTCGCCGCCAATCACCGGGCGTCCCGAGGAACGTCTCGCCGCCCCAGAGCGTTCGGTCGGGTCCCAAACCCACCCCGTCCCACGCGAACACCAGCAGGCGCTCATTCGGAGCGTGCTCTCCGGCGAGCCCCGAGGCGTGCGCGGCGTGATGCCACACGCGCGTCACGGGCAGGCCGCAGCCCTCCGCCCACCGCGTGCTCGCATAGTCCGGATGCGCATCGCAGACGACCTCTGCCGCGCGCACGCCGTACAAGCGCTGCAGATCCTCGGCCACCTGCGCAAAGACCTGCTGCGCACGCGCCGTGCCGAGATCGCCGATGTGCGGCGACACGACGATCCGGCGGTCCCACGCGAGCGCGATCGTCGCCTTCAAATGCCCTCCGGTCGCAAGCACGGGGCGCTCGAGGCACCCGGGAAGATCGAGCTCGCAAGGCGCGAGGCCCCGGCCCCAGCGCAGCGTCCGCGGCTTGCGGAGCGTGCAACGCACGACCGAATCGTCCGCGGGTCGCGCGATCGGACGGTCATGGTGAAGGCTCGCATCCGCGACGCGTGCAAGGTGCGCGCGGGCCGCCTCCACCTGCGTGATCACCGGCTCGCCGCTCACGTTGCCGGAGGTTGCAACGACCGGGCCCGCGAAATCTGCAAGCAGCAGGTGATGCAGCGGACTGTAGGGAAGGAAGACTCCGACCTCCTCGAGCCCCGGCGCGATGGCCGCAGCGAGCCGCGCATCGCTGCGCTTGCGCGCGAGCACGATCGGACGCGCCGGCGAAAGCAGCAGCCGCGCCTCCTCGGCCGACAGCGCGACCTCGTCACGGATGCGCTCGAGCGGGGCGGGGCCGACCTGGGGGAACATCACCGCGAGCGGTTTGGCCGGCCGTCGCTTGCGCGCGCGCAGCCGCTCTATGGCGGCGCCGTTGCACGCATCGCAGAGCAGGTGATATCCGCCGATGCCCTTCACGGCGAGAATGCCGCCGTGGCGCAGCAGCTCCACGGCACCCGTCAGCGCGTCCTCACCGTGGATCGTTTCCACATCGGCGCCCTTCGCAAGCGGCGTCTCGAGCCAGACCTTCGGCCCGCACACCGGACAGGCGACGGGCTCCGCGTGGAAGCGCCGATCGATGGGACTCGAGTACTCGCGCGCGCAGCTCGGACACAGCTCGAAGCTCGCCATCGTGGTGCGCGGCCGGTCATACGGCAGGGACTCGATCAGCGTGTAGCGCGGCCCGCATTGGGTGCAGTTGATGAACGGATAGCGGTAGCGGCGGTCGGTCGTCTCGAGGAGCTCCGCGAGACACTCCTCGCACGTGAAGGAGTCGGGCGGCACGCAGACCCTGGCATCCGTGTCCGCGACGCTGTCGAGGATGAGAAAGTGGTCTCCTGCCGGCAAGATCGCGGGCCCGATCTCGATGCACTGGAGAACGCGCGGCCGCGCGCGCGGTGGCGCCCGCTCGAGCACGTCGTGGACGAATCGCTCGATCGCGTCCGGGCGCCCCCGAACGAGCACTTCCACCTCGCCGCCTCGGTTCTGCACGCTGCCCGCCAGCTCGAGCTCGCACGCGAGCCGATGCACGAAGGGACGAAAACCAACGCCCTGCACGTGGCCGGCCAGTCTCAGCCGGCGTGCCACGGGCCTGGAGGACTCAGCGAGCCTCGACGGTGGCCGCAGCTGCGCGCTCATGCGCCGGTTCCTGCGCGGCATCGCGGCGCAGCGCCCGATGCTGCGCCAGTTGTCCCGTCAACCAATCGCACCAGCGCGCAAGACTCGCGCGCGAGCGGCAAGAGACGGGCAAGACCGGCACGTCGCTTCCCACGGCCTGCACGCTCGCGATGGCCCGCTCGGGATCGAACTCCGGCAGCACACCGAGCAGATCCCACTTGCTGAGCAGCACCAGATCGGCCGCACGGAACATCACCGGGTACTTCTGCGGCTTGTCGTCTCCTTCGGGCACCGACAGCAGCACCACATCGAGGTGCTGTCCGAGGTCGAAGCTCGCGGGACACACGAGGTTGCCCACATTCTCGATGAACAGGACATCGAGCCCGTCGAGCGCGAGCGTGTGCAGCGCCTCGTGAATCATGCGGGCATCGAGATGACAGGCGTTGCCCGTCGTGATCTGGACGGCAGGCACGCCCTTCGCACGGATGCGGCGTGCGTCGTTCTCGGTCGCGAGGTCCCCTTCGATCACCGCGATCCGCATCCCCGCGCCGAGCTCCTCGATGGTGCGCTCGAGGAGCGAGGTCTTGCCCGCCCCGGGGGAAGACATCAGGTTCACGGCGAGCACGCCGTGCGAGCCGAAGTGGTCGCGGTTGTGCCGCGCGATGCGGTCGTTCTCGGCGAGCAGATCCGTGAGCACCGCGACGGTCTCCGTCCGCTCGATCATCGGGGCGCGCACCGCGAGGTGCCCGTCCCCGTGGATGTGCGGCCGCTGCGGGGCTGGCGCGCTCACCCCGGTGATGGAGCAACCGCAGTTCTCACACATGTCCGACGGTCTCCGTGTTCGTCACGAGCTCGACGCTCGCGAGCATGAGCTCCTCGCCGCTCAGCACCCGCGTACGCCAGTGCCCGCAGTGCGGGCAGCCGAGATGGTTGCTTTGCACGTCCGATTCGGCCCCGCATGCGAGGCAGCGGATGCGAACGGCGGACGTCTCGAGCGTGAGTTGCGCCTCCGCCGCAATCGTCCCGGCGCGCGCGAGTGTGTACGCGCTCCTCAGCAAGGCGGGCTCCACGCCCGCAAGCGGTCCGATCCGCACGACGATCGCCGTGACGCGCTCCGCCTGTCGATCGCGCGCCACCTTGCCCACCTGGTCGAGCAATGCGCGGCAGATGGCGAACTCGTGCATCGTCGCATTCAACACCGTTCGGGAGCGCCGGAGCGTCCGCATAAGTACCTAGAGACCGACTTCCGCATCCGTGGCAGTGTGCCCCGCGCGGATTGCGCCGCAGTCGCTCCAAGGCAAAGGTCTCGTGGCCCGCTCAGTCGTCCTTGGCATTGGCAATGTGTTGTTGACCGACGATGGGGCGGGAGTACACGCGGCCCGGCGCCTCGCCGAGCGGCTCGCCGCGCAACCCTTCAGCACGCAGTCCGATATTCGTGTGCTCGACGGGGGCACGCTGAGCTTCACCCTTGCGCCCCTGATCGCAGACACCGAGCGATTGATCATCCTCGATGCGATGGAGCTCGGTGAGCCGGCCGGCACGGTGCAGTGCTTCCTCGGTGCGGCGGTCGATCGCTTGCTCGGCCGCGCAGGCTTGACCGTGCACGAGGTCGGGCTGCGCGATGTGCTCGCGATCGCGCGCTTGGCCGACGCTCTGCCCCGCGAGCGTGCGCTCATCGGCGTGCAGCCGGCCTGCATCGATTGGGGTCCGGAGCCGTCCGAGCGCGTCGCCGCGGCGCTGGATCGGCTCGTCGACATGACGCTCGATTTGCTCGGCACCTGGCCGACGGAGCGCGTGCCCGCAGGCGGGCAGACGGTGGCGGTCGCGCGCGGGCTTGCACTCGAGCGGCCTGCGTGAGCCGTCTCGGCGCCATCCCGATCCACGTCGAGCCCCGTCCGGTCGAGGCCGCTCCGGCGGCGCTCAGCGGCACGATCGGCGGCGGCGTGGCCGCACTGCTCACCGAGATCGCGATGCTGCTCGAGCGCGTGGCCCAGGGTGGTGAGCCGCAGGCGATCGATGTTCGCAGTCTGCCCATGAGCCCGGACGATCGCACACAGCTCGTTGCGGCGCTCGGGAGTGGAGAGATCGAGATCACGCTGCGTGCGGACGGAGAGTCGACCATCCGCGAGACCTCCGTGCGCGGCGTCTGGTGGACGGAATACCGCGACCGCCACGGGACGGTCGTCGCGAACTTCATCGAGATCGCCCCCGTGCCGCAAATCCTCGTGGTCGAGACCGATGAGCTACAACGAGGCGCCGAGCGGCTGCGCGCTGCAACACGCGTGCCGCCCCCGAGTCGGGAGGAGCAAGCCAATGCCTGACCGTGATAGAGAGCCGACGATCGGCGAGCTGCTCGACCGCAGCGGCGTGAGCCGCCGGGGCTTCGTCAAGTACTGCACCGCGATGGCCTCGCTCCTCGCGCTCCCTCCCCTCGCAGGCCGCGCGATGGCGCAGCAGCTGCGGGCCGCGCATCGCCCTTCGGTGATCTACCTGTCGTTCCAGGAGTGCACCGGCTGTCTCGAGTCGCTCACCCGCTCCTTCTCCCCGACCCTCGAGAGCCTCCTCTTCGATGTGATCTCGCTCGATTATGACGACACGCTCCAGGCCGCGGCCGGCAAGCAAGCCGAGCAAGCCCGCGACCGGGCCATGAAGGAAAACTACGGCAAGTACATCGTCGTGGTCGATGGCTCGGTGCCCACGAACGATGGGGGCGTTTACAGCTGCGCGGGGGGGCGCAGCGCGGTCGACGTTTTGACGGAAGCCGCCAAGGACGCCGCCGCCATCATCTGTGTCGGAACCTGTTCCGCCTTCGGCGGCATCCCGCACGCCGATCCGAATCCGACCGGCGCGCGCGCGGTATCGGACATCATCGGCGACAAACCGATCGTCAACGTCTCCGGCTGCCCGCCGATTCCGGAGGTGATCACCGGAACGCTGCTGCAGTTCGTGACGACAGGCCAGGTGCCGGATCTCGATGCGCACGGGCGTCCGACCGTGTTCTTCGGCAACACGATTCACGACCGCTGCTACCGCCGGCCATTCTACGACCAGGGCAAGTTCGCGAAGACTTTCGACGACGAGGGTGCCCGCAACGGCTGGTGTCTCTACGAGCTCGGCTGCAAGGGCCCGACGACCTACAACGCTTGCGCGACGGTGAAGTGGAACGGCGGCGTCAGCTTTCCGATCGAGAGCGGCCATCCCTGCCTCGGCTGCGCGGAGCCGGATTTCTGGGATCGCGGGAGCTTCTACAGCCCGCTCGCCTCGGCGCGCTGGGGCAAGGCGGGCGAGGTGAGCCCGACCGAGGCTGCCGAGATCGCGGCCGGCGCCGTTGCGGTCGGCGCAGCGCTCGGCGTGGGGAGCGTTCTGCTCGGCCGGCATCGCCAGAAGGCAAGAATCGAAGGCTCCGAGAAGCAGGAGGATGGCGATGGATCTCATTGACCTGGCACGCGGACCGGTACTGAAGGCGGCGGTCGTCATCTTCTTCGCCGGCGTCGTCTGGAGGATCGTCAACATCCTCTTGCTCCAGCACCGGCGCGACCGGAACGAGCCGCGGCGCGGCGTCGGCGCCTCGCTCCTCGGCGGCCTCAAGGCGATGGGCTCGCGCTCCTGGCCCCATCCGGAATTCATCGGGCGCACCGGTGCCGGCGAGGTGCTCGGCTACAGCTATCACCTTGGACTGTTCGCGCTCGTCCTGCTCTTCGCCCCGCACATCAGCTTCTTCGGCAGCTTCTTCGGCGTGCGCTGGCCCGCGCTCCCGAGCAGCGTGGTGACGGTCGTCTCGGTTCTCACCTTCACGCTCGCGCTCGCGGTGCTGTTTCGGCGCCTGACGCATCGCGTGCTGCGCAGGCTCTCGAACTTCGACGACTATTTCAGCTGGTTCGTGGTGACGCTCGTGATCGTGACCGGGCTCATGGCGACCGCGCATGTCGGCGGACCGTATCCGACGGTGCTCGGCCTGCACATCCTGAGCTTCGATCTGCTGCTCATCTGGTATCCCTTCGGCAAGCTGATGCACGCCTTCTATATCTTTCCGACGCGTGCCGTCGATGGTTATCTGCTGACGCGCAAAGGGGCGCCGTCATGAGCACCGCGACCGAGACGATGCGCGCCAACATCGCGCCGGAGCAAGCCGCGATGGGTGCCGAGGAGCGCGCAACGCGAGCCATGCGTGGCTTCGCGCGCGAGATCGGCGCCTTGAGCGCGTTGCGTCTCGAGTCCTGCATCCACTGCGGCATCTGCGCGGACGCCTGTCACTTCTATATCGCGACCGAAGATCCTCAGTACACCCCCGTGCTGAAGGTCGAACCCTTCAAGCAGGCCTTCAAGCGCGAGGCGAGCGCCTTCGCCCCGGTGTTCCGCTGGTTCGGGCTCAAGCCCAAGGTCACCGCGCGCGAGCTCGAGCGGTGGCAGCACCTCCTCTACGACAGCTGCAACATGTGCGGGCGCTGCACCCTCATCTGCCCGATGGGTATCGACATCACGGCGCTCATCGAGCAGGCGCGGCACGCGATGTTCGAAGCCGGTCTCGCCCCGCAGGAGCTGTACGAGAAGGCGGCCCGCCAGAGGCGCCTCGGGCAGCCGGAGCAGAGCAGCGAACCCTACCGTGACAAGCTCGTCGCGATCGGGCACGAGTTCGGCGTCGACATCCCGCTCGACCGGGCGCCGGCGGACGTGATGCTCACCGTGCCGCGCACCGACATCGAGCATTACCCCAAGGCGGTCGCGGCGCTTGCGCGCGTCATGTCGCATCTGAAGGTATCGTGCACGTTCCGCAGCGACGGCCTGCTCGCCGAGAACTACGGGTACTACGCCGGCGGGCGCGACTGGCAGCGCGAGATCAGCC
>Ga0335074_10007112_pt1 | contig 15510 bp, 15 predicted proteins | sample Lox_Sample_23_FD_206715 | JGI IMG/M metagenome (GOLD analysis project Ga0335074, IMG submission 206715) | Soil microbial communities from Loxahatchee National Wildlife Refuge, Florida, United States - Lox_Sample_2.3 | ecosystem: Environmental > Terrestrial > Soil > Wetlands | place: USA... | reverse complement strand
CTGGCGTTGGCCTTCGGCTGGTTCGCGTTCCGCTCGCGGGTCTCGGGCGTCTATCTGTCGATTATCACCCAGGCGCTGACCTACGCGCTGATGCTCGCCTTCTTCCGCAACGACATGGGGTTCGGCGGCAATAATGGGATGACCGATTTCAAGGACATTGCCGGCGTGCCCTTGAACAGTGAGACGACATCGGCCGGGTTGATGGTCATCACGGCGGCGGTGTTATCGGGCGCTTTTCTCGTCGCCCGGGCGATGACGCGCTCGCGCTTCGGAAAGGTGCTGATCGCGGTGCGCGATGCCGAGCCGCGCACGCGGTTTCTTGGTTATCGTCCGGAATCCTACAAGCTTGTGGTGTGGGTGGTGTCGGCAATGATCGCCGGGATCGGCGGCGCGCTCTACGTGCCGCAGGTTGGCATCATCAACCCGTCCGAATTCGCGCCCGGCAATTCGATCGAGGCGGTGATCTGGGTCGCGGTCGGCGGGCGCGGCACGCTGACCGGCGCGATCCTCGGCGCGGTCCTCGTCAATCTCGGCAAGACCTGGCTGACGAGCGCGCTCCCCGAGATCTGGCTGTTTGCGATCGGCGGGCTCTTCATCCTTGTCACCTTGTTGCTGCCGCGCGGCATCATCGGTCTTTTCGCGGCGCGATCCCCCAAGGCCCGGGCCGAGGCCGAGCCGGGCGCGGCCGCGGCGAAATCGGCGGCGCGGGAGATCGCCGGATGAGCGAGGCGGCCCAAATTGGCGAAGCGCTCAGCGGCAATTCGCTGCTCTATCTCGACGGCGTCACCATGTCGTTCGACGGGTTCAAGGCGCTGAACGAATTGTCGCTTGTCCTCGAACCGGGCGAGATGCGCGCGGTGATCGGCCCCAATGGCGCTGGCAAGACGACAATGATGGACGTCATCACCGGCCGCACCCGGCCCGATAGCGGGCGCGTCGTGTTCGGCGACGATATCGACCTGACGCGGCTCGATGAGCCGGCGATCGCGCGGCTCGGCATCGGCCGCAAATTCCAGCGCCCGACGGTGTTCGAGCCGTTGTCGGTGCACGACAACCTGCTGCTGTCGCTGGCCGGCGACCGCAACCCGCGCTTCGCGTTGTGGGCAACGGAGACGCCGGCCGAGCGGACGCGGCTCGACGAGCTGCTGACGACGATCCGCCTCACCGAACACCGCGACCGGCCGGCCGCCGATTTGTCGCACGGCCAGAAGCAATGGCTGGAAATCGGCATGCTGCTCGCGCAGGAGCCGCAGCTGCTCCTGGTCGACGAGCCGGTCGCTGGGATGAGCGACGCCGAGACCGAGGAGACCGCCGAGCTTTTGCGTGAGATCAACCGCACGCGCAGCGTCGTCGTCGTCGAGCACGACATGGCGTTTGTCCGTGCGCTCGGGGTCAAGGTCACCGTGCTGCACGAAGGCTCGGTGCTGGCGGAAGGGTCGATCGACGCGATCCAGAGCGACCCGCGTGTCATCGAAGTCTATCTCGGGCGCTAGGTCATGCTCGAAGTCGAGGGTGTCGATCTTTTCTATGGCGCGAGCCAGGCGCTGCGTCGTGTGTCGCTGACGGCGAAAAAGGGCGAGGCTACCTGCATCCTCGGCCGCAACGGCGTCGGCAAGACCAGCCTGCTGCGGGCGATTTTCGGACTGCAGCCGATCAGCGCCGGACAAATCCGCTGGGAAGGAACGGACATTGCCAGGCTGGCGCCCTATGACCGGGCGCGTGCCGGGCTTGCGCTCGTGCCGCAGGGGCGTGAAATCTTCCCGCGCCTCACAGTGCGGGAAAATCTCGAGACCGGGTTCGCGATCCTGCCGCATCGCGAGCGGCGCATCCCCGACGAGATTTATACATTGTTTCCGGTGCTGAAGGACATGCTGGGGCGGCAAGGCGGCGATCTCTCGGGCGGGCAGCAGCAGCAGCTGGCGATCGCTCGGGCGCTGGTCATGAAGCCGCGCCTCCTGATCCTCGACGAGCCGACCGAGGGTATCCAGCCGTCGATCATCAAGGATATCGGGCGCGTCATCGAAAGCCTTGTCGCGCGCGGCGACATGGCGATCCTCTTGGTCGAGCAGTATTTCGAATTCGCCCGCGACCTCGCTTCGGCTTATGTCGTCATCGAGCGTGGCGAGGTCGTCCTTGCCGGCCGCGGCAGCGAGATGGATGAAGCCGAGGTACGGACCTATCTGACGGTGTGAGGGCTACTCGCTCTCGACCGGCGGAGTGAAGATATAGCCGCCGCCGCGCACGGTCTTGATCATGGTCGGGTTCTTGGGGTCGTCCTCTAGCTTGCGGCGCAAGCGGCCGACCTGGACGTCGATCGTGCGGTCGAACGGCCCCGCCTCACGATGGCGCGACAGGTCGAGCAGCCGGTCGCGCGACAGCACCTGATTGGCGTGGTTGACAAAGGCGGCGAGCAGTTCGAACTCGCCGGTGGTCAGGCGTACATCTTCCCCGGACGGCGAGGTCAACTCGCGGCTGGCCAGGTCGAGCGACCAGCCGGCGAACTTGACGTGCGCCCGTTGCGCGTCGGACTCGTTGCCGGCGCCGCCGCGCGACGATCCGCGGCGCAGCACGCTGCGCACTCGCGCTAGCAATTCGCGCAGGTGAAACGGCTTTGACAGATAATCGTCGGCGCCCATTTCGAGGCCGATGATCCGGTCGACCGTCTCGCCGCGACCGGTCAGCATGATGATGCCGATATCGGACCCGTTGCGCAGTTCCCGCGCCAGCTGCAGCCCGTCCTCGCCGCGCAGCACCAGGTCGAGGATGACCAATTCGATCGGCTCGCGCGCGATAGTCTCGCGCATGCCGGCACCGTCATTGGCGGTCGAAACGCGAAAACCTTCGTCCGATAGGTATTCGCGGACGAGATCACAAATCTCCTGCTGATCGTCAACCACCAGGATGTGACCGCTTTCGCTCATCTGTACGTTACCGGGCAGAGCAACTTGGAAGGAAAGAAACGACGGTTGTTGCGCACTCTAGTCGCGGATACGTTCGGTTACAATTACTTACAAAAAGACGCGTGCTTGTCATCATTGGGTTGCCGGCGATCGCTAGATTCCGCTTGCTCCGGATCGGGAATGACCGATCGCAAAAACAGGAGAAGCCGAATGGCCGACCTCCGGGAACGGATTGAAGCCGAAATACCGCGCCTGCGTCGATACGCTCGCGCGCTGACTCGCGACATTGTTGCAGCCGACGACCTCGTCCAGGATTGCCTAGTGCGCGGGCTTGCCAAATTGCATCTTTGGAAGGAGGGTACCGACCTCCGCGCGTGGCTCTTCACGATCCTGCACAATCAATACGTCAACCAGGTCCGTCGCGCCGTGCGCGAGGGCGCCGCGGTCTCGATCAGCGAGACCGAACCCTCGCTGACTAAATCGGCGGACCAAGGGAAGCGCCTTGAACTGCGCGATCTTGACCGCGCTCTGGCGCGTCTTCCCGAAGAGCAGCGCACCGTGATCTTGCTCGTCGGCCTCGAAGGCATGCGCTACGAGGCGGTCGCCGACGTAATCGGCGTGCCCGTCGGCACCGTGCGCTCCCGCCTGTCACGCGGCCGCGAGGCGCTGCGCCGGCTGATGGGCATCGTTCCCGACCGCCAGGCGGAGGTGGCGATGTCCCGCCCGACGCCGCGCCGAGTGGCGGTAGAAGCGTCGGTGCGTGCGGGCTTCCACCCGATGGCGATCGAAGATCGCCGGCGCGCGCGGGTGGCATAGCGCTGGCGAGCAATAAGACGGCGGCCCGGCCGCACCGGCGGGGTCGAAAGCAACGAGCGGGAACGGGGTCCACCCGGTTCCCGCTTTTTGCTGATACAATCGCGCCCATGGCTTCCACCGCGACCCGCCATCCGCGCATCCGTCTGGATGACGGCGACATCACGCGTCTTGCCGTCGACGCCATCGTCAACGCGGCAAATTCGAGCCTGCTGGGCGGCAGTGGAGTCGATGGGGCGATCCACCGCGCCGCCGGCCCGGAGCTACTTGCCGAATGCCGCACGCTCGGCGGCTGCGAGCCGGGCGATGCGAAGCTGACCGGCGGCTATCGCCTGCCGGCTCGCCACGTCATCCATACCGTCGGCCCGGTGTGGCGCGGCGGCGGGGCGGGTGAGGGTGAGACGCTGGCGTCATGCTACCGCGCCTGCCTCGGATTGGCGCGCGCCCATATGTTCGTCAGGGTCGCCTTTCCGGCGATCTCGACCGGAATTTATGGCTTCCCGCGCGAGCCTGCGGCGGCGATCGCGGTCGCGACAGTGGCCGATCGCCTCGCTGGCGACAGCCTGCCCGAGACTGTCATCTTCGTGTGCTTCGACGCCGCGACCCGCGCCGCCTACGAGGCGGCGCTCGCAAGCCTCTAATCCAATTTCTTGCCGTCGAGCAGCTCGTTCAATCTCCGCTTCGCCTCCTCTTCGCCGCGGCGTTCGGCCTTGGTGCGGCCGTGCCGCGCGCGGTTTTCCGCGGCGCGCTGCTTGGCATCCTCGCGACTCTTGTTCTTGCGGAAGCGGCTGAGGTTGACGATCGATGCCACCTGACCCTCCTTATCCCATCGACCTAATCTCGGCTCTGGCCAGCTCGCCGCTGCGGGCGCTGTCGAGCACGAAAAGCCGGATCGCGCTCGACAGATTGCCGCTGCGCCCGGCGTCGATGGCCGCGACCAGCGCGTTGAGCGACACGCCCCGTACCGCGGCAATGTCGCAAAGCGCCTGCCAGAACGCAGCCTCCAGCGAAATGCTGGTCGCGTGCCCGGCGATGCGGACCGAGCGCTTGACAATGCCGCTCTCCTTCATGGACGCAACGATCCGCCGCGGCTCGACCATTTTCAAGCAAGCTCGCGCCATGCGCCCGCCGGCCGACACCAGGCGGCTTGGACGCCGCCTGCCGACCGGGCAAGGATCAGCTCGAATAAGGCAGATTTTCCGCTCATGAGATCGCGGATAACAATCGTAATGATTGTTGCCGGCGGCGGCTAATAATGTCATTGATCGGCAAGATGATTTCTCCCTCTCACGCCGATTTGGCTATGATCGTCGGGTCGATAGCAACTATAGGTTCGCGGTGGCAATGATTGGAAAGATGTTCGGCCTGCTGTCGGCGGACATGGCGATCGACCTCGGCACAGCGAACACGCTTGTCTATGTGAGGGGAAGGGGCATCGTTTTGAACGAGCCCTCGGTCGTGGCGATCGCCATGGTGAAGGGACGCAAGCAGGTCCTTGCGGTCGGCGAGGAAGCCAAGCAAATGCTTGGCCGCACGCCCGGTAACATTCAGGCGATCCGGCCGTTGCGTGACGGGGTCATCGCCGATTTCGATGTTGCGGAAGAGATGATCAAACATTTCATCCGCAAGGTTCACAACCGCCGCAGCTTCGCCAGCCCGCAAATCATTATTTGCGTACCTTCCGGCTCCACCGCGGTTGAGCGCCGTGCCATTCAGGAATCCGCGGAAAGCGCCGGGGCGCGTCGCGTTTTCCTGATCGAGGAGCCGATGGCGGCGGCGATCGGCGCCGGGCTGCCGGTCACCGAGCCGACCGGGTCGATGGTCGTCGATATTGGCGGCGGCACCACCGAGGTCGCCGTGCTGTCGCTCGGCGGCATCGTTTATTCGCGCTCGGTAAGGATCGGCGGCGACAAGATGGATGAGGCGATCATCGCCTACATCCGCCGCAACCATAATCTCCTCGTAGGCGAATCGAGCGCCGAGCGCATCAAGAAGGATATCGGCTCCGCCTGTATGCCCGAGGACGGCGACGGCCGGGTCATGGAGATCAAGGGGCGCGATTTGATGAATGGCGTGCCCAAGGAAATCGTCATCAGCGAGCGGCAGATTTCGGAAAGCCTCGCCGAGCCGGTCGGTTCGATCGTCGAGGCGGTGAAGGTGGCGCTCGAGCACACCGCGCCCGAGCTCGCCGCCGACATCGTCGACAAGGGCATCGTCTTGACCGGCGGCGGTGCGCTGCTCGGCAATCTCGACTTCGTGCTGCGTCACGCCACCGGGCTTCCGGTATCGATCGCCGACGACCCGCTGACCTGCGTTGCGCTTGGTACGGGGCGTGCACTTGAGGAAATGAAGACGTTAAAAAACCTGTTGATCAACATGTGGTGACGGTTTCTTATCCGGAGACATCCGCAAGCGTGACGGGCAGGGGAAGCCATGCGAGCGTATGCTGCAGCGTCGCCTTTGGCGGCATGCGCCGACGCAATCCATAGCGGCGGCGGGTTTAAGGGGCGGCGATGATCCGCCTGTCCCCGCAACTGCGTGCGACGATCCAGCGGACGACGCTGCCGATCCTGGTGTTGCTGTCGGGCGCGATCATCGTTCTCGGTAAGGCCGACCAGTTGCTTTTCGATTCGCTGCGCACCACGGTGACCGACAGCGTCGCGCCGGTACTCGACACCCTCGCCCGGCCGATCAACGCCATCGGCAATGTCGTCGACCGAGCCGAGATGGTGGTCACCACCTACCAATCCAATTTGCGGCTTGAGAGCGAAAACGCGAAGCTGTTGCAGTGGCAGCAGGCCGCTCTCAACCTCGACGCCGAGAACCGGCAGTTGCGCAGTCTGCTGAAGGCTGTACCGAAAACGTCCATTTCCTACGTCACGGCACGGGTAGTCGCCAATTCGGGCGGCGCGTTTATGCGCATGATCCTCATCGACGCCGGGACCGAAGACCATGTCGGACGCGGCCAGGCAGCGATCACCGGCGAAGGGCTGGTGGGGCGCTTGACCGAAGTCGGCGACCGCGCCTCGCGGGTGCTGCTCATCACCGACCTTAACTCGCGTATTCCGGTGACGATCGAGGCCACGCATGTGGCGGCGGTGCTGGCGGGCGACAATTCCGGACGCCCGCGCCTCCTTTATCTGCCCTCCCCGGACTCGGTGAAAGTTGGCGATCGAGTGGTGACGTCGGGGGAGGGCGGCGTATTCCCCCCCGGCTTGCCGGTCGGGGTGGTATCGATGGTCGATGCCGGTGGGCCGCGGGTCGAGCCTTACGTCGAATTGTCGCAACTCGGTTATGTGATGGTTGTCGATTACGGCCTTTCGAATGCTCTGCCCCAACCACTGCCGATGCTCGCCCGGCCGAACCGGCGGACCAAGGTGGACGGGGCTTCACGCTAAGGGACGATGGCGCTTAAGGTATTCACCATACCGGCGCTGCCGCGTGTCAATAACGGCGCCGCGCGGTTGCTGCCGGTGGCAACGACGCTTCTGGCCGCGGTGATTTCGGTGCTGCCCTTGCAGATCCCCGGCTATGCTGCGCTGACGCCGGTCTTCACGCTGATGGCGACCTACCATTGGACGATCTATCGCCCCGACCTTTTGCCGCCCGCGGCGCTCTTCGGGGTCGGCATTACCGAGGATTTGCTCGCCGGCTCGCCGATCGGGGTCAACGCGCTGCTGCTGCTGCTGACGCGGGTCGCGGTGCTCAGCTATCGGCGTTATTTCATCAACCGTAACTTTCCCTTTGTGTGGACCGGCTTTACGTTGCTGACTGCGGTGGCGATGCTCGGGCTGTGGGGTGTTCATTGCGTACTGGACCTGAGCCTTCTCGATTTCCGCGACGCGGTCATTCGCGGCGCGCTGACGGTGGCGATGTTCCCGCTGGCTTCCTTCATGCTGGGGCGGGCGCAGCGCGCCGTCATGGGCACCGGCTGACGGGCCGGGCTTAGCCGGGACCGGCGATGCCACGCGATACCCAACAGCAGAAGTCACTGACCCGCCGGGCGGCCATTATTGGCGGCGGGCAGGTGCTGCTGACCGCGGCGCTGGCCGGACGGCTTTACCAGCTGCAGGTCCTCGATAGAGACCGTTACCGCGTAATGGCCGACGAGAACCGCATCAATTTGCGGCTGCTCGTGCCGCCGCGCGGCAAGATCGTCGACCGCTTCGGCATTGAGCTGGCCGACAACCGGCAGAACTATCGCATCGTCATCGTGCCGGAGCAGACTGCGGATATCGAAGCGACGATCAATGCCATCGGTACCCTGATCGACGTGAGCGAGACCGACCGTCACAAGGCGCTACTCGCTGCCAAGCGGCAACACGCCTTCATTCCGGTTATCGTGCGCTCAAATCTCGATTGGGACGAGATGGCGCGCATCGAGGTGGCGGTCCCCGAGCTTCCCGGCGTCTCGATCGAGCAGGGTTTGCTGCGCTTCTACCCGTTCGGGCAGACCGCGGCGCATGTCATCGGCTATGTCGCGGCGGTCTCGGAAAAGGACCTGACCGGCGACCCGCTCCTCGAGCTGCCCGATTTCCGCATCGGCAAGGCGGGAGTCGAGAAGGCGCAGGACCTGAAATTGCGCGGCACTGCCGGGACCAGCCAGGTCGAGGTCAACGCCTATGGCCGCGTCGTTCGCGAGATCGCGCGCAACGACGGCCTGCCTGGGCAGGATGTCGTGATCGCTCTCGATGCGGCGATGCAGGACTTCGCGATGAAGCGGTGCAGCACCGAGCAGAGCGTTTCCTGCGCGCTGCTCGACGCGGTGACCGGCGACGTCTTGGCGCTGGTGTCGAGCCCGAGCTACGACCCGATGCTGTTCTCCGACGGCCTCACGCCGGCGGAATGGCAGCAGCTCTCGACCGATCCTCGCAACCCGCTGTCCAACAAGGCGATCGGCGGGCTTTATCCGCCAGGCTCGACCTTCAAGCCGATGACGGCGCTGGCCGCGCTCGAATCGGGGGCGATCACGCCCGACACGCAGATCACTTGCCCCGGCTATCTGGAGCTGGGCGACGCGACCTTCCATTGCTGGCGGCATGGCGGGCATGGCACATTGCGCCTGCGCGACGCGATCAAGATGTCGTGCGACGTGTTTTTTTACGAAACCGCGCGCCGCGCCGGCATCGACCATATCGCCTCGATGGCGCGGCGCTTCGGGTACGGCGCGCCGCTCGGCCTTGACATCAATGGCGAGCGCGCCGGCCTTATGCCCGATCGCGGCTGGAAATTGGCGACCACCGGTGTCGCCTGGCAGCAGGGCGAGACCCTCAACACTGGTATCGGCCAAGGCTCGGTGCTGACGACCCCGCTGCAGATCGCAACGATGGCGGCACGGCTCGTCACGGGGCGGCAGGTCGTGCCGCATCTGATGCGCACGACCCAGCTGCCGCCTGGCGGCGACCGTCGGTTGCCCGATTTCCAGCCGATGGGCCTCAGCCCGCACTCGGTCGGCGTCGTGCTCGACGGCATGACCGCGGTCGTCAACGAGCAGGGCGGCACCGCCTATTCCGCGCGGATCACCGATCCTGCCTTCGCGATGGGCGGCAAGTCGGGTACCTCGCAGGTGCGGCACATCACCCAATATGAGCGCGATCATGGGTTGACCAAGGAAACCGACGTTCCGTGGAAGGACCGCGACCACGCGTTGTTCGTCGCCTTCGCGCCGGTCGGTGCGCCGCGTTACGTCTGCGCTGTCGTCGTCGAGCACGGCGGCGTCGAGGGCGGCGGGGGTTCGGAGGTTGCGGCGCCGATCGTCCGCGATGTGCTGCTGGAAGTGCAAAAACGCGACCCCGCGCGACACGTGCCGCAGCCCGACTCAATCGCGCAGGCGGCCCCGCCGGCGGCACCGCCGCTGCCGGAAAATGGCCCGCGCACGCCTCCAGGGTAGCGCGTATGAGCTTCTCTCCGGATATCGGCCACCGCGAGCTCACGTTTTCCGACCGGCTGCGCGGGATCAGCTGGGGCCTGATCCTGCTGCTCTGCGTGCTGTCGGGGATCGGCTTCGCGATGCTGTATTCGGCTGCTAACGGCAGCTGGCAGCCCTGGGCGTCGAAACAAGTGGCGCGCTTCGCGCTCGCGTTCCTTCCGATGATCGCGGCGGCGCTCATCGACATCCGTTATTGGTTCCGCATCTCCTACTGGGTCTACGGACTGGCGCTGCTGCTGGTTGTGGCCGTCGACTTGCGCGGTTTTGTCGGCATGGGAGCGCAGCGCTGGATCGATCTCGGCTTTATCCAGCTGCAGCCGTCGGAGGTGATGAAAATCGCGCTCATCCTGGCGCTTGCCCGCTATTTCCACGGTCTGCCTGCGGAGAATACCGGCCGCGTTACCCATCTCTTGGCTCCCGCAGGCTTGATCATGGTGCCGGTCGCGCTGGTGCTGAAGCAGCCGGATCTCGGCACCGCCGTGATGCTGCTGGTTAGCGGCTCGATCGTGTTTTTTCTCGCCGGCGTGCGGTTGTGGGTGTTCGGCGCGGCGGCAGCGGCGGCGGCGGGCGGGGCGCCGCTGGTCTGGTCAATGCTGCGCGACTACCAGCGCGCACGCCTGACCACCTTCCTGTCGCCCGATTCCGATCCGCTTGGCGCGGGCTATCATATCCTGCAGTCGAAGATCGCCTTGGGCTCAGGCGGCCTCTTCGGCAAGGGGTTCATGCTCGGAACTCAGACCCATCTCGCCTTCCTGCCCGAGCGCCAGACGGATTTCATCTTTACGATGATCGCCGAGGAGTTCGGCTTGGTCGGCGGGTTGGTTCTCTTGGCGCTCTACGCCATGGTGATCATCTACGGCTTTACGATCGCTTTGCGCAGCCGAAATCAGTTCGGCCGTCTTCTCGGCCTCGGGCTCGCCACCAATTTTTTCCTTTACGTGTTTATCAATACGGCGATGGTGATTGGCTTGATCCCAGTTGTCGGCGTGCCCCTGCCGCTCATCTCCTACGGCGGCAGCGCGATGGTGACGGTGATGCTGGGGTTTGGCCTGCTGATGAATGTCAGCATTCACCGCGATGTGCGGATCAGCCGGCTCGGCGAGAGCCAAGTCGTGTAACGCCGAACAAGCCGGTCGAGGAGCGGTCGATGGCCGAAAAAGATGCCGAAGGCGACGCGCCCGAGAATTCGCGGCGGTTGCATGTGACGGTACTGTTAGTGGCCTCGCGCCGTGCGCTCGACATGGCGCTCAACGAGCTGGGCTTTCTGGAGGATGACGATCGCATCATCGAGCATGACGGCCGGCTTGCCTTCCTGACCTGCACACATGAATCGGATTGCGACGATTTGTTCGCCCTGATCAGCGAATTGTCGGCGCGCGGCGAGAGCTGGGAGCTGCAGTCGCGCATCGACACCGAAGGCGGGCGGGTGATCTATCAGTCGCTGGCGCGGCACCGCCCGGTGGAGGCAATCGACGCTCCGATCGAGGAAGAGGCCGAACCGGAGAGCGCGGCCGAAACGGCCGCGCACAATGTCGAAACCAACGAGGGCATCGCTGCGCTGAAGCGGGTGCTGCGCCGGATCGAACCGGCCGACGCCTTTGCGACGATCCGCCCCGATCGGGACGGCCGCGCCACGGCGCGCATTTTGCGCCGAGGCTCCCGCCGGCTGCTGGCGTCGGCGACCGCATCGGACGAGGCGACGTTGCGCGGCGTGATCCGCGAGATCCTGCCGAACGTGATGCTCGATGTCGCGATGAAACCTCCCGGCTGAGCCGGATTACCCAGTTTAGTGCTTTCGGACAGCTCGGCCGCGCTATCGCTCTTGCCGGTGTTGCGCCAGTAGGGCAAAACTTGCCGCTTGCGCCTGCGGGTGCAAAAGACAGTGAACGGGGGAGGTTCATCATGTTGTCGCGCCGCACCTTGATCGCCCAGCTGCCGGTCGCCGGACTTGCCGGCTCGTATGCCATGCGCGCGTTTGCCGCCGACAAGAGCGTGACGATCGGCATCAATCTGCCATTCACCGGCGCCGATGCCCATGACGCCCAGCTCATCAAGGAAGGCGCGATGCTGGCGATCGACGACGCCAATGCGAAGGGTGGCGCCGGCGGCTACAAGATCAATGTGATGCAACTCGACGACGGTACCGCGACAGCGGGGCAGTACGACCCGGCGCAGGCCGCGACCAACGCCCGCAAGATGGTCGCCGACGACAGCGTAGTGGCCGCAATCGGCCCGCAGATGAGCGGCTCCGGCAAGGCAATGGCGCCGATCCTCAGCCAGGGTAACCTGGCGACGATCACGCCGAGCTCGACCAACCCCGACATCACCGACCCGAAATTCGCCAGCACCTATATGCCGGCGGGCAAGGCGATCTATTTCCGCACTGTCACGACCGATGCGTTCCAGGGCCCCAACATGGCCAACTACATGGCCGATACGCTGAAGGTCAAATCTGTCTATATCCTCGATGACAGCGGCGCTTATGGTGTCGGGCTGGCCAACGCCTATGAGGCCCAGGCCAAGAAGCGCGGCGTCAATGTGATGGGGCACGACCAGCTCGACCCCAAGGAAGCCGACTACACGACGATCCTCACCAAGGTCAAATCGATGAACCCCGACGCACTCTATTACGGCGGCGTGGGCCAAGCGGGGGTCAAGGTCGTCAAGCAGTCATACGACATTATGCCGAAGATGATCCGTGCTGGCGGCGACGGCGTCTACGGCTCGGAGATTCTCAAGGGTGCGGGCTTCCCGGCGTCCGAGGGCCTTTACGCGACAATCGCCGCGCCCGATCTTCTGGCGAACCCTGATGCCGCATCGTTCATCAAGGCATTCGCCGCGAAATACGGCGAGCAGCCCGAGAACTATTCGATCACAGCCTATGACGCCGCGCTCGTCATCATCGATGCCATCGAGAGTGTCGCCAAGTCGGGTAAAACGGTCGATCGCAACAGCATGCGCGACGCGATCCAGGCTTCGCAGGCCAAGACCTTGCAAGGCGCGGTGAGCTTCGACAAGAACGGCGACATCACCAGCCGCGTCGTCAGCGTCTTCCAGATCACGCATGACCCGAAATACCCCGACGACGACGTGCTGCACCAGTACAAGTATGTCGGGGTGGCGCCCGCGACTGCATGAGCCGGTTCGAGCGACACTGTGCGACCTGGCTTTCCTGGCCTTGTCCTTGCTAGCAGGGAGCAGGCCAGGGTGAGGCGCGTGCCGGGACGCCAGTGATGAGTTGGGAAGCGGTTTACCTGCAGCAGGTGATCAACGGGCTGAGCCTGGGGGCGATGTATGCGCTCCTGGCGCTCGGCTTCACGATGGTCTACGGCATTCTCGAGCTGATCAATCTCGCGCATTTCAGCGTGTTCATGGTCGCCTCGTTCGTCGGCATGATAGCGCTCGAGATGTTCGGCCTGTCCGGGCAGAGCCATGTTCTGACGGGCTTCGCGCTCGCCGGCGTGCTGACCGCCGCCTTCATTGTGACAATGTTCGTCGCCGGGCTCATCGGCGTTGCCATCGAGCGTTTTACCTTGCGCCCGCTGCGCGGTATTCCCGGCACTGTCGGGATGATCACGACGATCGGCGTCAACTACATCCTGTTCAACATCATCCTGCTGACCGAGGGCGCCGGTTCTTTCAATTTCCCCAACCCGATGCCCCGTGTTGCCTGGCCGATCGGCGGCGCGGTGCTCGAATTGCGCGAGTTGCTGATCTGGGGCGTGTCGCTGGTGCTGATGCTGGGCCTTCACCTCTTCGTCAACAAGACGCGGATCGGCAAGGCGATGCGCGCGACGGCGCAGGACGCCGAAGCGGCGCGCATGATGGGGGTCGATGTCGACCGCGTGGTAGTAATGGCCTTCTTTCTCGGCTCCGCTTTGGCCGGGGCGGCCGCGCTGATCTTCGGCCTTTACTACAACTACACCAGCTTCATCATCGGCTATACCGCCGGGCTGAGAGCATTCACCGCGGCGGTGCTCGGCGGCATCGGCAGCGTTACCGGCGCGATGGTCGGCGGTATCATCATCGGGCTGATCGAGGCGCTCGGCGGACAACTGATCGCTGTACGCTGGACCGACGTCATCATTTTCTCGGTTCTCGTGCTGGTGCTGGTCTTTGCGCCGTCCGGCCTGATGGGCCGCGCCAACCCGACAAAATCCTGAACATCCGCCGCAGCGATGGTAAAGCGCGATACCGCCACCATACGCCAGGGCTCGATCGGTGGAGAGGCTTTCGGGTTTCTGCGCCGGGCGTCGCCGCTTCAGCTAATCGCGCCGCATCTGCGCCCGCGTGTTGGCACCGCGCTGGTCTTCGTCGTCGCGTTGATCTTTCCGCTGCTGATCGACCGCAACGACGCCGATATCGACTCGGCCGCCAATGCGCTGGCCTTCGCTTCGCTGGCGCTCGGCCTCAACATCGTCGTCGGCTTTGCCGGACTGCTCGATCTCGGTTACGCGGCATTTTTCGCGATCGGCGCCTATACCTATGGCTTCTTCGCCTCGGCGCAATTCATGCCGGCATGGAGCAGCTTCTGGGAACCGTTCCAATGGCTCCATCTGGTGGCGCGCATCCACGAGGATGGTGGCGATCTTGTCCATTTCACCGTGTCTTTTTGGCTGATGCTGCCGATATCGGCGGTGTTTGCGGCGTTTTTTGGCGTGCTGTTCGGCGCGCCGACCCTGCGGCTCAAGGGCGACTATCTGGCGATCGTGACGCTCGGCTTTGGCGAGATCGTGCCGATCGTCGTGCGCAACTGGCCCAGCGTGACGAACGGCGCCATGGGCCTCAACGGCGTCGCCGCACCGCAACTCTTCGGCCATAGCTTCGGGATCAGCGCGACGCCGTATTATTACGTCGGCGTGGCGATGGTGGGGGTGCTGATTTTCACCAGCACCCGCCTCAAATCCTCGCGGGTCGGCCGCGCCTGGATGGCGATCCGCGAAGATGAGATCGCGGCTGCGGCGATGGGCATCAACCGGGTCACCTACAAGCTGCTGGCTTTCGCGATCGGCGCCGCCTTCGCCGGCGCGACCGGTACGTTCTACGTCGCTAAGCTGCAGACCGCGACGCCGGAGATGTTCATGTTCCCGGTGTCGGTGATGATCCTGGTGATGATCGTCTTCGGCGGGTTGGGCAGCGTGTGGGGGGTGGTGCTCGGCGCGCTGATCCTGCAGATCTTGCAGTCATGGTTCCTCGAAGATCTGTCCAATTGGCTGCACGCGCTCGGTCGGCTGATCCATGTCGAGTGGCTGCAGCACATCGAGCTTGTCTCATCGATAGAGCTGATTTTCGGCATCATCCTCGTCTTCATGATGCTCCACCGTCGCGAGGGGTTGATCCCGGCGACGCGGCGCGTGCGGGCGCTCAGTCTCACCGAGCAGGCCGCCCAGGTGGAGCTTGCCGCCGAGCCGTCGGTTCAGCGCCTGCGGGTCCTCGGTGACGCGACCTATCGTGGCCCCGATCCGTTGCTCGACATCAAGGGTTTGACTGTGCGGTTCGGCGGCCTCGTGGCGCTGCGCGAGGTGTCGCTAACCGTGCCCGCGCATTCGGTTGTCGCTGTCATCGGGCCCAACGGATCCGGTAAATCGACGCTGTTCAACACTGTCACCGGGCTTGTCGCAGCGGACTCGGGCACCGTCCGTTTCGCCGGCTATCCGATCGAGCGGTTGCCGCCGCATGTCGTGCTGGGGCGGGGCATGGCCCGCACCTTTCAGAATATCCGGCTGTTCCCCAACCTCACCGTGCTCGAAAACGTGATGGTCGGCATGCATGCGCGTCTCCATACCGGGCCCATCGGCGCGCTGGTAGGCGCGCCGAGGACACGGCGCGAAGAGAGAGAAGCGCGCGAGCATGCGCTCGAAATCCTCT
>Ga0335074_10007111_pt1 | contig 15512 bp, 8 predicted proteins | sample Lox_Sample_23_FD_206715 | JGI IMG/M metagenome (GOLD analysis project Ga0335074, IMG submission 206715) | Soil microbial communities from Loxahatchee National Wildlife Refuge, Florida, United States - Lox_Sample_2.3 | ecosystem: Environmental > Terrestrial > Soil > Wetlands | place: USA: Florida... | reverse complement strand
CTTCCCCGTTGGTCATTCGGCCGCGCACCTCGATGACCAGCTGCTTGTCGCCGTAGCTGAAGCCGGCCGTGAGGGTGTTGGGGGTCTCCGTGTCGTCATCGATCCCGAACTTGCCGCCGAACGCCATCGCCGTCGTCGGCCAGCCGGGATCGCCCAGCGCCCAACGTGCGATACCGGTCTCGTGCACTCCCTGGTTCCCGATGTCGCCGTTGCCGGTGTCCCAGAACCAGTGCCAGTAATACGCGAAACGCTTCTCATTGAACGGCCGCATCGGCGCCGGGCCCAGGAACATATCCCAATTCAATCCTGGGGGTGTGGGGCTGTCTGGCGTATGGCCGATCGAGGGACGCAGCTTGTAGCACAGCGCCTTGCTCATGTAGAGCTTGCCGACCAGCCCCTGCTGCAGCGCCGTGATGGCCTTGATCTTGAACGGCCAGCTCCGGTGCTGCGATCCCACCTGCATGATGCGCTGCGTCTCGCGCCGCACCTGGATCATCCGCATGCCTTCATAGATGTTGTAGCAAGCGGGCTTTTCCCCGTACACGTCCTTGCCCGCCTTCATGGCCCAGATTGCGGAGAGCGCGTGCCAGTGGTTCGGAGTTGCAATCGAAACCGCCTCGACCTTCGGGTCGGCGAACATCTGCCGCATATCTTCGAATTCCAGGGCTTTTTCCAGGTTCTTCCGCGCCAGGGTTGCCTGGGCCGTCTCGCGGGCCGCCTGGTTGACGTCACAGAGGCCGACCACCTGGGCCTCGGCCAGGCCGGTGTATATGTTAAGGTGGCTGGTGCCGCGGCCTCCCAGGCCGACGATGCCGACATTGACCTTGTCATTGGCGCCCCACACGCGAACCGCGGACGCAGCGGTCAGGGCTCCGAGGAAAAACCTGCGAGTTTTTGGATCAGACACCGGGAAACTCCTTTTCGCGCCAATTGTATCAAAGTGAGGGGTGGGACACGGGACGGCACTACGGCTTCCCCAACCTCGCGCCCTCAATCTCCGTCCGGGTCGACCCACCAAACCGGCCCCGGACGGTCGTCCCGCAGCGGGCGCGACAGTTCACGCGACAGGCGCCCGATCAGCAACTCGCGCTCGAACAGAATCTCCGGCGGCAGGTGATCGTGGAGGTCGATGAACAGCTCTTCGTGCTGCGCGATCTCGCGCCGCCAAGGCCTCATTCTGATGGCCAACCCGGGTATCGTAGTGTGGCGGGCCGAGCCGGTTCCAGAATGGCCCAGGCTGTGAATCGCAGGCGGCCCGCCGAAGGGCGATTGCCGCCAAACCAAGGCTCAGGGACGAGGACGTATCGGAGCAATCTTGTACGGCGGAATATCTGGCCGGCGTGGCGAATCTGCTGACGGTAAGGGCTGTTCTCGCCAGCAATCCCCGCGCAGTTCGGTCAGCGCGCGTCCTCCGCGGCTGCGGAGGGCCAACTTTCGGTTGGCGCGTCGTCAGCCCGTGATGCATCGTTTTGTAAGCGGGACTACCAAAAGATACCTGGTTCAAGGCCGGTGTTCTACTAGATGGGACTGGGCTTCTGGAAAGGCCGGCGAGGCTTCAGATTGCAGACCGAGCAATCGCAGCAAGGCCGCGAATCGCCGATCGGCTCGCAGGTCGTCAAAACGGGGGTCTACGCCTATGAAGGCCACGCGCGGTGAGTGCTCCTGGACCGCCGCGCTGAGCAAATCGAGCGTCTGTTCCTTATTGCCCATCCCTATCTCACAGATCGCCAGGTCGTAGGAGGAAACAAATCGGCGCCTGGCTGTCGCCCTTAAAGCATCGAGCAAATTCAAGGCTTCAGACCTTCTTCCCGCGCCTGCCAAGGCGTGGGCAAGCGAAGCTGAGTACATCGATCCCGCGGCCAGCCGGGAAGCAGTCTCGAATTCAGTGATGGCTTCTCGCAGCATGCCCTTCTGCTCATAGGCATAGCCGAGTACCAGGTGCGCGGGCGCGAAATCGGGGCCCAGGTCGACTGCATTACGCCCCTCCTTGATGGCGTCCTCATAGTGCCGTGCAAAGTAATAGCGCGAACTTACCCAGGCATCGATGATGCTCGACAGGGGATCCAGCTCACGGGCCCGCTGCGATTCCGCGATGGCTTGCGCGTGCCGGCCAACCAGCGACAGGAACTCCGCGTACCAATGGTGGCCATTGGCATAATTGGGATTGAGTTCGATCGCGCGGCGGAACTCGCGGTCGGCGCCGGCCCAATCGCGATCGTAGTAAACGGTCACGAAGGCAAGAGACGTATGAGCCTCGGCGAGCGAGTCATCGAGACTTAGTGCCTTGGTAATCGCGTCCCTGGCGCGGGGAAACGCCCCGGATGGGGCCACGAACCCGTACCATCCGAGCGGTATCCAACAGTCCGCCAGCCCGTCGTACGCAAGGGCGTAGTTAGGATCTTTGTCTATGGCCTGCTGAAAAAAACCGATCGCTTTCTTCAGATCCTCCTCGGTGCGCTTATTCCACCAAAAACGCCCCTTGGAATATGCCTGGTACGCATCGGGATCGGTGGTGCGAGCCCGGGTCAACCGGGCCCGGTCAGGCGCCGTCAGCGTGACGCGGATTTCGTCGGCGATCTCACGAGCCACGCTGGCCTGCAAAACGAAAACGTCGCGCAGATCTCCCTCGTAGCTATTACTCCAGATGTGCCGGTCCATTCCGGCCTGAATCAACTCCACGCTGATCCGGACCCGTTCGCCCGAGTTCAGAACAGACCCGTCGACAACCGCGTCGGCGTTTAGTTCGCGCGCGATCTCGCGAAGGGGCTTATTGCTACCGCGATAATGCATCGAAGACGTGCGAGAAATCACTCGCAGCGAGCTGATACCCTCCAAACGTTCGCGAAGGGCGTCGGTCATACCGTCCACAAAATAATCCTGCTCGGAATCGCGTGAGAGGTTCACCAGTGGCAGCACCGCGAGAGAACGGATCTTGCCCGAAAGAACGAGGGTGCGGAGCGTATCGGAGACGCCCGACGGATTGGTGCTGATGGCGAACAGCAGGACGAGCAGGGCAACCCCGGCCGCGGTCAGGATGAATAGACGCCAGCGAACCGGTCTCGATGGCACGGGTTTCGGCACGCCGGGTTGCAGGGCGGCCGGCTCGGGGTAAGAAGATACTGGCAGGGAGACGTCGCCGGCCGGCGGAATTACGGGAGCGATGAAGCGATAGCCTCGCCTCGGCAGGGTCTCGATGAAGAGCGGGGCATCGGCGGAGTCTCCTAGGGCCGCGCGCAGCCTCTTGATAGCTGCGTTGAGGCTCTGCTCGAAATCTACGTTGGTGTTAGCTGGCCATAGCCGTTCTTGCAATGCCTCCCGCGTTACTACCTGGCCTGGCTGTTCGAGGAGCATTGTGAGCATCTCGATGGGTTGGCCGTTAAGCTTGATGCGCAGACCGTGTTTGCGCAATTCACCTGTCTTCGGATCGAACTCGAATGAGCCGAAACACAGCATCCCGCCAGAGGCGCCCGGCCTCTTCGCAAGCCCTCCCGTCATCATCGGGCCGACTCCCAGCGTTTGACAGTATATCACTAGCCAACACAACGCCAGTCCTGTCAATGAGATGCCGTATCAGCAAGATTTCCGCCGCCGAGCATTGCGAGGCAGGCCGGAATCGGCGATGGTTTCCGTTATGTGCGCTCATGCTGGCGTAACGGATCGGGGGCCGAATGGGAATCCTTGACCCGCCCGACGAGTCGCGGGAGCGTTCGAATCCCAATTTCTTAAATGGCAGTGGAGGGAAAATAAAGATGAAACCGATACTCTCTATTTCGCTTGGGCTTGCGCTCGCAAGCGGCGTTGGCCTGTGACCCCCCGGAGAGATAACCATGGGAAATTTCAATCGTTGCGCAGCATTGAGCTTGCTCGCGTGCGCCGGTTTGACAGGGCAAACAGGGCAGTACACGATCTCGACCGTCGCGGGCGGAGGCCTTCTGCCCTCCGCGAAGGACGCAACTAGCGCCGCCATCGGGCCACCCTTCTCGATTGCGGCGGACCTTCGTGGAAACATCTTTATCGGAATCGGCTACGGCGTCTTGAAGATGGACTCGACGGGCGCGCTGACGCCCGTCGCCGGAATGGGAACTCCTGGTGATTCCGGCGACGGCGGACCGGCATTGAAGGCGCAGGTAGGTGGAACCGATGCGATCGCGGTCGATCCGGCGGGCAACCTATATATAGCCGAGGGCTGGTACGGACGCATACGGAAGGTTGACACCGGTGGCATCATCACGACCGTCGCCGGAAGCGGACCGGTCCCCTACTTCAACAATGGCGTGGGCGACGGCGGACCGGCGCTCTCCGCGCCGCTTTTCCATCCTTACCAGGTCGCCGCCGACGCGTCCGGCAGCGTTTACATCGCCGAATGGGGCACTCCGCGTATTCGGAAAGTCGGCACGGATGGCATCATCACGACCGCAGTTGGGAACGGCACCGTTGGATATTCCGGCGATGGCGGACCGGCGTCGCAGGCGCAAATCGGCGCGGCTTGGGGACTCGCGGTCGATTCCTCAGGCACGCTATGGTTTTCGGACGACGTGCCGGGCGATGACATTTATCCGGTGGTCACGCATATTCGCAAAGTGACGCCGGACGGGATCATCACGACGGTGGCGGGAACGGGCGTTCCCGGCTACTCGGGTGACGGAGGTCGGGCACTCGCCGCGCAGCTCTATGCCCCGGGTCAGCTCACAGTGGACGATTCGGGAAATGTTTACTTTCCCGACAACGTGAACATTCGAAAAGTATCGTCTGACGGAACCATCTCCACCATCGCCGGCAACGGAACGTATGGTTATGCGGGCGATGGCGGCCCGGCCGTGAACGCCGCGCTTACCTGGTCAGCGTACGGGCAAGGTTTGGGGGTAGCGGTAGACACCGCGGGCAATCCCTACATCGCCGACAGCGGCAACAGCCGCGTTCGGAAAATCTCCCCGGACCAGACAATTTCGACCGTCGCCGGCAACGGCGGCGGATGCTGCTGGGCCACCGGTGACGAGCCTGCCATGTCGGCGCAGCTCTACAGTCCCGTCGGAGTTGCTGTTGACGCCAGCGGCAACATCTTTATCTCGGACACCTACAACGGCTACATCCGCAAAGTCACGCCTGACGGTATCGTCCATTTCTTCGCAGGCGTGGGTGTCGGGCCTCAGCTAGGCAGCCTTCAGAGCGGAGTTCAGGCGGCCACGGAGCAACTCAGCTTTCCCGCGGGGATGGTCATCGGGCCGAACGGGAATCTATACTTTGCCGATGCGGGGACCGAGCGTGTACTGATGATTTCAAGCGATGAGGCCATCACCACGATTGCCGGGTCCGTCCAGTCAGGTTATTCCGGGGATGGCGGTCCCGCAACGTCTGCGCAATTGAGCTGGCCCAGGGACATCGCCTTCGATAATACCGGAAACCTGTACATCGCCGACTCCGTGAACAACGTCATTCGCAGAGTCGACGCGAACGGCGTCATTACCACGATCGCCGGTACCGGCGCCGCGGGATTTTCGGGCGACGGAAAATCCGCTCTCAGCGCGCAATTCAACGTGCCCAGCGGAATCGCAGTCGACAAGAACGGCAGCGTCTACGTGTCCGACACGAACAACTATCGGGTACGAAAGATCGATCCAACCGGCGTAGTCGCAACCATCGCCGGAACAGGCGTTGCCGGTTTTTCGGGCGACGGCGGTTCGGCGATCAGCGCGCAACTTTCCTACCCAACGGGAATCAAGGTCGACGCGGCCGGAAATCTATACGTCGCCGATAATGGCGCTGTTCGCCGAATCACTCCGGACGGAACCATTACGTCGATCGCTGGCACCGGCGTTTCCGGATACTCGGGCGACGGTGGACCGGCAACGGCATCGCAGCTGAACGCCTGGGGATTGGCGTTTGATAACGCCGGCAACATTTATGTGGCGTCGCCAGCCGACAACGCAGTTCGCCTTCTTCGACCCGTCGGGAGCAAACAATGACTGCCCGGCGGGTTGCGGGAGCCTTCGAATCTCAATTTCTTAATAACAGTGGAGGGGAAGACAAACGATGAAACCGATACTCTCTATTTCGCTTGGGCTGGTGCTCGCAAGCGGCGTTGGCCTGGCAGATGTAATCAAGGATTGGAACCTGGTGCTGCTCCAAGCAACCGAGACGGCGCCGGTAACTCCAGCCCCAATCACGACTCGTGTCGCAGCCATTGTGCAGGCGGCTGTATTCGACGCCGTAAACGGGATCGAGAGACATTACTCGCCAATCTTCGTTCAACCGGCAGCGCCCTCGGGCGCATCCGTACAAGCCGCGGCAGTGGAGGCGGCGTACGTCACGCTGGTGGACCTTTACCCGGCGCAGAAAGCCACCTTCGACCAGCAGCGGACGGCTTCCCTGGCGCAAATTACCGACAACAACATCGCTGTTCAACAGGGGCTGGCTTGGGGCCAGACCGTCGCGAACGAGATATGGACGTGGAAAAGCCAGGACGGATTTTCCAATACGGTCCCGCCGTACCTGGGCGGAACGAATCCCGGGCAGTGGCAGCCCACTCCGCCAGCCATGGCGCCTGGCCTCGATCCGCAATTGGCTACCACCACCCCGTGGGTGATGCGGTCGCCGGCACAGTTCCGCCTTGCGGGTCCGCCAGCCCTTACCAGCGATCAATTCACGGCAGACTTCAACGAAACGAAAAACATGGGGGCGGCTACGAACTCCGGACGTACGGCGGACCAAACGCTCTCCGCGAACTTCTGGCAGGCTGGCAATCCGCCCGATTACTGGGACCAGGCGGTTGTTTCGCTAGCTGAACAAAACAGCTATTCGATTTCCGACGAGGCCCGGTTGTTGGCTCTGGTTAATTTAGGAATGGCGGACGCCATGATCGGGTGCTGGGACTCGAAGTATACCTATAGCTCGTGGCGGCCCATCACTGCGATTCAGTTCACCGGCAGCGACGGAAACAATGCTACCGTCGCGGACCCCTCATGGACTCCGTTGGTTGTGACGCCCCCTTTCCCGGAGTATCCCTCGGCGCACTCATGCGCGAGCGGGGCGGCCGCGCACATCCTGTCGGAGACGTTTGGCGAGGCAACATCGTTTGCAATCGTTACTCTCGCCATGCCCGGAGTGATGCGCCAGTATCACAACTTCTCGGAAGCTCTCGCTGACGTTGCGAATGCGCGGGTGTTCGGCGGCATCCACTTTCGAACCGCAACAACCGACGGAACATCGCTTGGAATTTCGGTCGGCGACTATGTGATGCAGAATGCTCTTTTAGCGGAAGACGAGAAGAAACATCACTAAATCGACGACGTTGCAGGAGAGGTTCCAGTGCGAAGAACGATCATCCTTTTCAACACGCTGGCAATTTGGGCGGCGACCGCCGGATTCGGCCAGACGTACACCGCCTCGACGTTTGCCGGCATTTTTGTTCCCGAGAACGTCCCCGCCGCTTCGATCAGCCTGAACGACGTCAGCGGAGTCGCCGTCGATGCAGCCGGGAACGTCTTTCTGTCCCTACCGTTCTACGCGGTGGTCATGCGAGTCGACGCCGCGAGCGGAATTCTGAGGCGCTTCGCCGGAAACGGAACCAATGGGTTCAGCGGCGATAACGGACCCGCAGTCGACGCTCAGCTCTATAATCCAGGCGCTCTGGCTCTCGATGCAGCCGGCAATCTGTACATCGTGGACACCGGCAACAGCCGTATTCGAAAAGTATCTAATGGCGTCATCACCACCGTCGCCGGAAACGGAACAAGCGAATTCAGCGGCGACAACGGTCCGGCTACCAGCGCCGGGCTGCATTACCCGTACGCGCTCGCCAGCGACAGCGCCGGCAATCTCTATGTTTCCGATGGGACCGGCGAGGTCCGCGAGGTATCGAATGGCATCATCACCAGCGTCGCAGGCGGTCAAGGATTTTTCGCCGGCATCGCTGTCGACAACGCGGGCAATCTTTACCTGCTAGATGGCGCAACCCCGCGCGTCCTCGAAGTGACCAATGGGGCGGCCACCACCATAGCCGGCAACGGAACCTACGGATTTAGCGGCGATAACGGGCCGGCTACCGCCGCCCAGCTCGGCGGAGATCCTGAAGACGGCTTCGGCGGACCTGGCGGCATCGCTGTCGATTCCGCCGGAAATCTCTATATCGCGGATTCCTACAATGGCCGCGTGCGGGAGGTTTCGGGCGGCGTGATCACTACCGTCGCGCAGTCGGGCGACCCCGCGCTCGTGGCCGCGGGCGCCGCCGGCGGTCTCTACATCTTAAACGAGTCGGACGGCGATGGCTACTCGGGGAGCGTCATCCTGAAGTTCGCGGGCGGCGTTACCACTACTGTTGCTGGTAATGGCCTGGTGAGCTTTAGCGGCGACGGCGGTCCTGCGGCGAGCGCGCAGTTCTATCAACCGGAAGGCGTCGCGATCGATTCCGCCGGCAGACTGTACATCGCCGACTCACTGAACAACTCCGTCCGCATGATCGCTAATGGCGTTATCACCACGGTCGCCGGAACCGGCCTTCAAGGCTTCAGCGGAGACGGCGGTCCGGCCGCCAGCGCGCAATTGAGAACCCCCTTTGCGGTCGCTCTGGACCCGGCCGGCAATCTCTATATCGCCGACATCAATAACTATCGAGTGCGTGAAATCTCGGGCGGCATCATCAGCACAGTCGCCGGTACCGTAGGCGTCACGGCATGTGGCGTCGCCGCCGACGCCGCCGGTAATGTCTACGTGTCCGATTGCTTAAAGTCTCGTATCCTCAAGGTTTCGAACGGAATCGCCACGGTGTTAACGTCGCCTGGCTATTCCAACTTGGGCGCCACAATCCACCCGGTCGGCTTGGCCCTCGATCCCGCGGGCGATCTCTATATGACAAATAACGGCGCGATTCTCAAGCTCTCGAATGGCGCTTGGACCACCGTCACGGGAGGCACGGGGGTCGCCTTTGACTCCGCCGGAAACCTTTATGTTGCCGACGGAAACTTAGGTCTGATTCGAAAGTTCTCAAACGGAACCATGACCGCTTTCCCGGTGAATCCGCCGTTGGCTTTTCCCGGTTATGGAATCGCCGTGGACTCTGCCGGCAACATATACGGCTCGGATACCATCCACATCCTGGTTTTGAGGCCTACAGGTGCCGTGGCTTCGCCCTCGCCGGTATCGGTGGATTTCGTGAACAACGCAGCAAGCAATCAGTTTCTCGGCATCTCTCCAGGCGAGATTGTGACAATCAAGGGATCGGGTCTGGGTCCTGCGCAACTTGTCTCCGCTAAGGCTGGTAACGACGGACTGTACCCTACCCAACTCGGCGGCGCCACCGTTCAATTCAACGGCGTTGCCGCGCCCTTGCTCTATGCGTCTTCCACTCAAGTCGCTGCCGTGGTGCCTTACGGCGTCACTGGCGCAAGCGTGCAAGCCGTCGTGAGCTACCAAGGCCAGGCGTCCCTGCCGTTAACCATGCAGGTGGTTGCGTCCGCCCCTGCACTGTTCACGTCGGATGGCTCTGGCGTAGGGCAGGCGGCCGCCATCAATCAAGACGGGACTCTCAACAGCGCCTCCAACCCGGCGCCGATTGGCACCGTCGTTTCGCTTTTTGCGACCGGCCTAGGCCAGACTTCGCCGGCCGCGGTGGATGGACAAGTGTCTGTGCCGCCGCTATCCGAGCTGACGCTACCGGTCTCGGTGGCCATCGGATTTTGCGCGGTGGATGCGGCGCAGTTGCAATATGCCGGTCCCGCCCCTGGTGAAATCGCAGGCGTGATGCAGATCAACGTGCCACTTCTTCCCTGTGTTCCAACCGGAAACGCTGTGCCTGTCCAAATAGGCCCCGGCAGCGCGTTGTCGTCCTATCAGCCGGTCACCATCGCAGTGGCGCCGGCGGGCAAACAGGAGTAGGGAGCATGCAAATCCAGAAAGCGCTGGCAGTCCTTGCGTTGTTCCTTTCAACCGAGCGGAGATGCGCCGCAATTCGCCGCTCACCGTGACCGTCAACGGAGAGGCTGCGGAAGTCCTCGCCGCGGTCGGCTATCCCGGCTCTGTGGATGGCTACCAAGTCAACTTTCAAATGCCGTTCGATGTCAGAACGGGGGTCGCCATCGGCGGCCAACTCGCTGACATCCTCTACTTCGGCGACGCTCCCGGATATCCGGGATATTACCAGGTGAATTTCCGAGTGCCAGGTGGCATCGCGCCGGGATCCGCCGTCCCGGTGCGGTTGAACTATATCAGCCGTCCGAGCAATGCAGTCACCATCGGTGTGCAATAACAACTCGGGGTTATAAATAGATATGCGATTACTCCTTGCCTTTTGTTTGGCAGCGCTCGGCTCCGCCCAGGAGGACCACTCGCAACACCAGCACGCTGCGGCGGGACTCGGCACGGTCGACCTAAGGACATCCTGCAACGCGGGCGCTCAGCAGTCGATTTCCCGCGGCGTGGCGTTGCTGCATTCCTTCGGCTATGAGGATGCGCGGATTGCGTTCCAGTCCGCAGCCGAAGCTGACTCTGCATGTGGGATGGCGTACTGGGGCATCGCTCGAAGCTGGTACCACCCGATATGGCCGTCTCCCACCGAGTACGAATTGAAACAGGGAGCGGAGGCGATCGCCCGCGCGTCGGCAACCGGCGCAAAGACAACGCGTGAACTGGACTATATAGCAAGCCTCTCGGTTTTTTATAGAGATTGGCCTTCCGTAGATCACGCCACCAGGGCCAGGAACTACGAGCAGGCTCTCGCCAAACTCGCGAATCGTTATCCCGATGACGACGAAGCCGCTATTTTCCATGCCTTGCAAATGGTGGCGATCGGGTATCTCGATCCCGCCGACAAATCCTACTCTTGGCAGAGGCGTGGAAGCGAGATTCTGAACCGTCTTCTGCCGCGTCATCCCGACCATCCTGGAGTAGCGCATTACCTCATCCACGCCGACGATTATCCGCCTCTGGCCGAATTGGGACTCAGAGCTGCCCGAGCTTATGCCGCCATCGCCCCCGATTCGCCCCACGCTCTGCACATGCCGTCGCATATCTTCACCCGCCTTGGACTGTGGGATGATTCCATCGCCTCCAACATCGCCTCCGCCAAATCCGCCGTCGCGCAGACCGAGCGCCTGCACGGGGGCGGAGGCTCTTTCGATCAGCTTCATGCCATCGACTACCTGGTGTATGCGTACCTGCAGGAGGCGCGGGATAGAAGCGCCGAAGCCCTTCTGGCTGAAATGGACCGCATGGACAGGGTCGACGAGAGCCAGTTCGCCGCGGCCTACGCGCTGGCGGCCTCGCCTGCTCGATGGGCTCTCGAACGGCACGACTGGCTGGCCGCGGCCCACCTGAAAGCGCTGCCTGCCTGGTTCCCGTGGGAGCGGTTCCGCAACATCGAAGCTCTGCACCGTTACGCGAAAGCCATCGGCGCCGCTCGGGCGGGCGACGTGGCTGCGGCGCGACGGGAGGCGGATGAACTGGCGCTGATCCGCAAGAGCATACCGCAGACTCGCGACTACGATTGGAGCGGCTCGATTGGGGCGCAGTGGGAAACAGTTCTTGCCCTGATCACTTGGGCGGAAGGCTCGAAGGCAGAGGGTATTCAGAAGCTTCGCGCCGCCGCCGAACACGAGGATTCGATGGACAAACACCCGGTAACGCCTGGTCCGCTCCTGCCCGCGCGGGAAATCCTTGCCGATCTTTTGATGGATTCCGGATCGGCAGCCGGGGCGCTGAAGGAGTATGAAGCGGTGCTGAAGACTTCGCCTCGCCGATTCAACGCGACAGCCGGAGCGGCGAAGGCGGCGGAAAGAAGCGGGGACCGTTCTAAGGCCTGGGCCTATGCCGCTCAACTCCTGGACCTCGCATCCAAGGCAGAAGGTTACCGGCCAGAGATCGAATGGGCGCGGGCATATCTAGGCCGCAACTAAGAACCCGGCGATCGCCTCAGCGCAAGAGCAGGCAAATCGCTTCGTGGATCGCCCGTGGGGGCCGCGGCCGGCAAGACCGGCGCCGGCTTCGAGTCTGGTTGTCAAGGGTGTGGATTGTGGAGCGGTCATCGTATACGAGTGTGAAGGCCCTCAAAGCGAAGGCCACCCGCAATCAGCAAGGTAAACAGCAGTCGTCGGCTGGTCCTTTGCGAGTCCGGTTCGGCAATCCGGATGGTCGGCGCGATGCCGGCCGGGAGGTAATGTCCGTGCTCAGTCAGGCTGATCTGTCGCTCTGGTATCAGCGCTTAGCGCAGCCTGGGTTTGGTGTCCATGGGTAGGGCTCCCGTGGGTGCATGAGTTGAAAGTGCCGGATACAGGAGACAGACCTGTGGTTGGGTATTACCGCCCTATGCTGACATTTGCTGCGCACAGCGGGATGGATCCTCCCTGACGGCGAAGGGTTCAGTAGCTGATCGGAGGGCCGGAGGCGATTCTCTCGATAAACGCCGCCAGCAGAAACTCGGTGCCTCCGGCCACGCCCCCCTCAATCTCCGTCCGGGTCGACCCACCACACCGGCTCCGGACGGTCGTCCCGCAGCGGGCGCGACAGCTCACGCGACAGCCGGCCGATCAGCAGCTCGCGCTCGAACAGAATCTCCGGCGGCAGGTGATCGTGCAGGTCGATGAACAGCTCTTCGTGCTGCGCGATCTCGCGCCGCCATGCCGAGCGGTCAATCGCCTGAAGCTCGCGGAACCGCTCGCGCGAAAACTCCAGGCCGTTCCATTCCAGGTCTTCGTAGCCAGGCATCCAGCCGATGGGCATCTCGCGCCCGTAGGCCCGCCCGCGCACGCGGTCCACCACCCACTTCAGCACCCGCATGTTCTCGCTATACCCGGGCCACAGGAATTTGCCCGCGGCGTCTTTGCGGAACCAGTTCACGTGAAAGATTCCCGGCGTCTCTCCCAGGGTCCGCTGCAGGGTGATCCAGTGGCGGAAATAGTCGCCCATGTGGTAGCCGCAGAACGGCAGCATCGCCATGGGGTCGCGGCGCACCGTGCCGGTGGCGCCCGCCGCGGCCGCGGTGGTTTCCGATCCCATGGTGGCCCCTGCATACACGCCCGCCGACCAGTTGAACGCCTGGTACACCAGCGGGATGGTGTCCGCGCGCCGGCCTCCGAAAATGATGGCACTGATCGGTACGCCGTTGGGCGCCTGCCAATCCGGGTCGATGGTGGGACACTGCGCGGCCGGGGCGGTGAACCGGGCGTTGGGGTGCGCCGCTTTGGCGCCCGTCTGGCGGTGGATTTCCGGAGTCCAGCGGTTGCCCTGCCAGTCCAGGCACTCGGCAGGCGGCTCGTCGGTCATGCCCTCCCACCACACGCCGCCCTCCGGCGTGAGCGCCACGTTGGTGAAAATCGTATTCCGCGCCAGCGCCGCCATGGCGTTGGGATTGGTCTTTTGGGAGGTTCCCGGCGCCACGCCGAAGAAGCCCGCTTCGGGATTGATGGCGTGCAGCCGGCCGTACGCATCCGGGCGGATCCAGGCAATGTCGTCCCCCACCGTCCACACCTTCCAGCCTTCGAAACCGGCCGGCGGAATCAGCATAGCGAGATTGGTTTTGCCGCAGGCGCTGGGGAAGGCCGCCGCCACGTAGGTCTTCTCGCCGCGCGGGTCTTCAATGCCTACAATCAGCATGTGCTCGGCCATCCAGCCGTCGTCGCGGGCGATGGCCGAAGCAATCCGCAGGGCCAGGCATTTCTTGCCCAGCAGCGCGTTGCCGCCATAGCCCGAGCCGTATGACCAGATCTCGCGCCGCTCCGGGAAGTGCACGATGTACTTCTCCCGGTTGCACGGCCACGGCACGTCCGCCTGCCCCGGTTCCAGCGGATAACCCACGCTGTGCATGCACGGAACCACGCGTTTGTAGTCCTTGTCAATCTCCCGGAAGACCGGAAGGCCGATGCGCGCCATAATGCGCATGCTCACCACCACGTACGCCGAATCGGTGAGCTGCACGCCGATTTCCGACATGGGCGACCCCACCGGCCCCATGCTGAACGGCAGCACGTACATGGTGCGTCCGCGCATCGCGCCATCGAACAGCGAGCGCAGTTTGCGCCGCATCTGCACCGGAGCGACCCAGTTGTTGGTCGGTCCGGCGGCATCCTGCGAAAACGAGCAGATGAAGGTGCGGTCCTCCACGCGCGCCACATCCCCCGCATCCGACCGCGCGTAGAAGCAGCCCGGCCACAGGTCCTGGTTTAGCCGGGTGAACGTACCCGCGGCCACCAGCCGGCCGCACAGCATATCGTATTCTTCCTGGGACCCATCCACCCAGTGGATGGCCGCCGGCTTAGTCAGCCGCGCCATCTTCTCCACCCATTTCAGGAGGTGAATGTTCTCGCTGATTGGGACCGAGGTATCCCGTGCAGTCTGCATGGACGTTTGTGTGATCGGCACCTGTTCCTCTCCCGGCTGGGCATGTTTGACCCTGCCCATGCCGAACCCCTCCAACCATCTTATCCGCGATGATGGAAGAGATGCAGCGCATACAGCTTGTGGACTCGACCTTGATCGCCTCGCTTATCGAACGGGCCCGCCAGTCGCCGCGCCGCCGCGTCAACCACAACTTCCACGCCGGCATGGATGACAACCCGCACCGCTTCCTGAACGTGATGCTGGAAGGCACTTACGTCACCCCGCATCGCCACCAGGACCCGCCCAAGTCCGAATCCTTCCTGGTGCTGGAGGGGCGCGTGGCGCTGTTCACCTTCCGGCCTGGCGGCGAGGTCGACGCCATTCAGGTGTTGGGCGGCGACCCCGTGGGCGCCGATCTCGCGCCGGGGGTGTGGCACACCATCGCCGTGCTCACGCCCTATGCCGTATGCTTCGAAGTCAAGCCGGGCCCCTATTCGGCGGCCAACGATAAGGATTTCGCCCCTTGGGCGCCCCGCGAGGGCGATCCCGCTGCATCGGCCTACCTGGAGAGCCTCATCGCCCAGGTCGGTTGAAGCGGTGCCGGCTCGTTTTAGCCATTGAACCGGGGTTTACCCGATTGAAAATGTGGAAAATTGCGAGCGGCCGCGCGGCCGCCGGTCGAATGTGAAGAACCATACGCTTGGCGCTGGCCAAGGCGCGCTAAATCGTTTCACAATAAGAACTTGCAGGCACTGCTGCCACTTGGGTCAATTCGATGTAAGTATCTTTACTAACCTTGGCTTAACCGTATTGAAACGTTCTTTCCCACAGGCTTTTCCACAGATCCTGTGGATCTCACGAGCGGCTCGCCAGGCGCTTCAGGCGCCGCTCCAGGGATTGCGGAACGTCCGCCACCACCTCGCAAAACTCGCCCTCGTAGCGCGTTTCCAACACCACGCCGAACTGGTGAAGCAACGCCAGTGTGGCGCCATCGCCCGCCGGAACCCGCAGGCTGGTGTGGACGATGGGGTCGAGCGGCAGCACCGTGTCGATCAACTGCAGCAGCCCGGCGATGCCCACCCCAGTCAGCGCCGAAACCGCCACCGCGCGCGTATCGGTGTGCCCGGTCTCTTTCAGCAGCCGGTGTTCCAGCAGCCGGGGATCGGCCTCCCCTTCCGGAACGCGGTCGATCTTATTCATCACCAGAA
>Ga0335074_10007110_pt1 | contig 15513 bp, 9 predicted proteins | sample Lox_Sample_23_FD_206715 | JGI IMG/M metagenome (GOLD analysis project Ga0335074, IMG submission 206715) | Soil microbial communities from Loxahatchee National Wildlife Refuge, Florida, United States - Lox_Sample_2.3 | ecosystem: Environmental > Terrestrial > Soil > Wetlands | place: USA: Florida... | reverse complement strand
GGCAACCCGCAACCCGGAACCCAAAACCGGCGAGCGAAGCGAGCCAAGTATGAAAATTATCGTCTGCATCAAACAAGTCCCGGCCCGCGACTCCCAGTTACGAGTCGCGCCATCGGGCGCCTGGATCCAGGATGCCGATCTCAGTTACGAGATCAATGAGCCCGATGCTTACGCCTTGGAAGAAGGCCTGCAATTGAAAGAGAAGCATGGCGGCGAAGTGGTGGTGCTCTGCGCCGGTCCCACGCGCGCCGCGCAGACCATTCGCGAAGCTCTCGCCAAAGGTGCCGACCGCGCCATTCACATCCAGGAGGAAGAACTCGGCGCATTCGATCCGTTAGGGGCCGCCCGCCTCCTGGCCGCCGCCCTCTCGCCCGAAAAGCCCGATCTGGTGCTCACCGGCCTCCAGTCCGACGATCTCGGTTACGGCCAAACCGGCGTCATCCTCGCCGAATTACTCGGACTCCCGCACGCCACCATCATCATGCAAGTCGAGAAACTGGATGGTTCCATCCGCGTCAAGCGCGAGCTCGAAGACGGCTGGTTCCAGCACGTCGAAATGCCGTTGCCCGCGCTCCTTACCATTCAGTCCGGCATTAATAAGCTGCGCTACGCCACGCTCATGGGCATCAAGAAAGCCAAGAATAAAGAAATCCGCTCCGTCACGGCTGCGTCCTTGAGCGCCGGCGCCGCATCGCCTTCCATTCAACTGAGCCGGGTATACCCGCCGGGGCGTTCCAAACAGACCCAGCTATTTGAAGGGCCGCCCAAAGAGGTCGCGGCCAAGCTGGTGGAGAAACTGAAATTCGAGGCACGCGTCATATGAGCATCTTAGTGGTAATGGAACAACGCGCGGTCGAAGGCCCGCCCGCCTGGAACCGTATGTCTTGGGAAACGCTTGCCGCCGGCCAGCAGTTAGGGCGCGAGCTGAATCAACCGGTCGCGGCCGCCGTGCTGGGGCAAGGCATTCAAAGCCTGGCTTCCGAGCTCACCAGCAGGAAGCTCGATCGCGTCTACGTTGCCGAGCATGACTTACTGAAAGACTATACGCCTGATACTTACTCGGCGGCCGTCCGCCAGTTAGTGGAACACGCCGGTGCGAGTATCGTTATTTTCCCGCACACTTATCAAGTGCGCGATTTCCTGCCTAAGTTAGCGACCTCTCTGAATCGCGTGGCGGTAAGTGATGTGATAGCTCATCGCATCGAAGACGGTAAATTGGTCCTGGTGCGCCAGCTTTTCCAGGGCAAACTGAATGTCGATGTCCGCTTTGCTGGCGATCCTCCCTATTTCGCTTCCTTGCAAGCAGGCGCTTATCGCGCCGATACCATCGAAGCTGGGTCGGCGGCCATCGCGACGTTCACTCCGCAACTCTCGCCCAGCCGCACCAGGCCGCTCGACTTATTCCGCGAAGCGCAGCGCGCCGTCGATCTAACCGCTGCCGAGATCATCGTTTCCGTGGGTCGCGGCATCAAGGAGGCGGATAACATTCCCATCGTGCAGAAGCTGGCGGACGTTTTGGGCGCTGAACTGGCCGCCTCTCGTCCCATCTGCGATTCCGGCTGGCTTCCCATGGAACGCCAGGTCGGCAGTTCCGGGCAGACCGTCGCTCCTAAGATGTATCTGGCGGTCGGCATCTCCGGCGCCATTCAGCACTTAGTCGGCATGAAAGGCTCCAAGACCATCGTCGCCATTAATAAGGATTCCAACGCCCCTATTTTCGAAGTCGCCGATTATGGCATTGTAGGCGACTTATTTCAGGTTGTACCCGCATTAGTGGAAGAGATACAAAAGGCCAAGGCATAACAACACCTACTAAACTACACTCATGACCCTAAGAACGATCCTTTATTGCGCGGCGGCTGCCGCTACATTTATGATTCCACCCGCCGGCGCCCAGGAGCACGGCCGCGTCTTCGAGCTGCGCACCTACACCTGTTATGAGGGCAAGCTCCCGGACCTGTTGGCGCGCTTCCGGAATCACACCATTCGTATCTTCGAAAAACATGGGATGACCAGCATTGCCTACTGGGTGCCGCAAGACGCGCCGGCCTCTCAGAATACGCTGATCTATATCCTGGCCCATCCCAGCCGCGAGGCCGCCAAAAAGAATTGGGAGGCATTCCGCAACGACCCGGAGTGGCAGAAGGTGCAGAAGGAATCAGAGGCCAACGGCAAGATAGTCAGTAAAGTAGTGTCCGTGTTTATGGATCCCACTGATTTTTCGCCGCTGAAGTAGAAGTTAGAAACTCGCGCTGGCAGATGACGATGTGCCCGTGCTGTTGACTAACTGCACGGAGACCGAACCAATCGCGCTGGCGCTGCCGGTGCTCACCATGAAAGGTAGAGTCAGCACAAACTGGCCTCCGTATTGATCCGAACTGCTCCCTGCGAACCATGTGCTTGCCACGTTGCTGAGCGATATGGTGAGGCTGGTGGTCGTGAGCGTCTGCCCTGAAGCCGGCGTGAACTGTAGCACAGCCTTTGATAGGTCACGCGTATTGGAATATCCGGTGACTACCACGGAGAAGCCCGACGAAGTGGTGCTGGCAGTAACTCCGGTAATTGATGGCGCGGCGGTGTCGATAGTGATCGATTGCGTTAACGCCGCGGGAACCGCCAAGGTAGCGCCGCCCGCTTGCCAGCTTACCGCGAGAGTAATCGTTCCGGCCACCGTACCGCTCTGCAGCGAGAACGAAACCGGCGCCGTGCTGCTGGCCGGTATCGTGAAGCTAGCCGACGTCCCGCCCGTTGAGAACTGAATCGCCGGATCATCGTACGGCGAAGCCAGCGAGGAATCCGGCTGGAACGCCAGAGTGACTTGCCCCGTGATCTCCTGCGGATATGCCGCGCCCAGGGCTAGCGTGAAACTGACTTGCTCGCCTGAAGACGGAGTAGCTGTAAGTCCGCTGAAACTGGCTGATATTACCCTCAGCGTAACTGCCTCAGTCGCCACCGCGCCAGTGCTGTCGGTCACTTGAATCGTCAAGCCGGAAGTTCCGGCCGCGCTGGCCGTGCCGCTGATGACTCCCGTAGATGTATCCAGTGTAAGTCCGTTCGGCAGACTTCCCTGTGCAATGACCCAGGTATAAGGCGCGGTGCCCGAAGCCGCCAATGTTTCGGAGTATACTGTTCCTACCGCGGCGCTCGGTAGCGCGGGAGTCGTGATAATCAGCCCGGTGATGGCGATCGTGAACTGCTGTGTAGCCGTTAGCGACGCGTGGTCCGTTACTTGAATCGTGAAGGTGTACGACCCCACCTTGCTCGGCGTGCCGCTAAGGGCGTTGCCGCTGAGTGTAATTCCCGGAGGCAGTGTTCCCGAGCTAAGTGAAAATGTATATGGTGCTGTCCCACCGGAAGCCGTCAGCGCCTGGCTATAAGGTGTACCCACTTTTCCGCCAGGCAGTGAAGTTGTGGTAATCGCCAACCCACTCACTACCAACGTGAATGGCAAGCTGGCCGTGGCCGACGAGCTATCCGTCACCGTTACCGTAAATGTGAATGTGCCCGGTGCATTGGGTGTCCCGGTAATAACGCCGGCGGCACTCAGCGTGAGCCCTCCGGGTAGCGCGCCGCTCGTGATGGCCCATGTATACGGAGCTTTGCCTCCCGAAGCGGCCAGGGTTTCCGTATAAGTCGTGTTCAACGTTGCATTCAGCGCCGCCGCGGTGGTAATCATCAGGCCGGCCGTCACCGTAATGCTAAGTTGTTGCGTCTCGGTAACAGACGCGCTATCGGTCACGAGCACCGTGAACATAAATGTTCCGGCGGATGTCGGCGTGCCCGTAATCAAACCGGCGGAGGTAAGAGATAAACCAGTTGGAAGCGGTCCCGATCCAGTCGCCAACGACCAGGTATAAGGCGGCGTTCCGCCACTCGCCGTAAGAGTTTGCGAGTAACTGACATTTAAAGCCGCGCCGGCTAATGTAGTCGTAACAATCGTCAGCGCGGACGATATCGTCAAAGACTCTTGTGCAAGGGCTTGCCGTTCCAGGCTGTCAGTCACCTGCACGGTAAAGTGATAAGTACCGGCCGCGGTAGGTTGGCCGCTCAGTTGGCCATTACTTGCAATGGTGACACCCGATGGCAGCGAACCGGAAGGAACAGTCCAGGTATACGGCGCAGTGCCGCCGGCAGCCGTGAACAGATAAGAATATGGCGTGTTTGGCGTTCCGCCTGGTAATATCGCGGGAGACGTGATCGTGAGACCGGTTGCAATGATAACTGTGAACTGCCCGCTGGCCGTTCCGCCTCGTGAATCTGTGACTGCCAATGTGAACGTGAAGGTTCCTGTCTGGATAGGCGTACCGGCCAGCACGCCGGCGGAGCTGAGTGCCAGTCCGGGAGGCAATGACCCGAAAATCAGCCTCCATGTATAGGGAGCAACGCCTGCGGAGGCGGCTAATGACACCGAGTAACTTGACCCCACTACGCCGCCGCTAAGGCCACTCGCCGTCGATATGCCCACCGCGCTGGCGATGGTCAGACTAAAAGGCGCGCTGGCCGTTAAATTATTAGTGTCGGTGGCTTGCACCATAAAGCTGTAGCTGCCGGCGGTGTTCGGAGTGCCGGTTAGCGCGCCCGCGGGCGACAGCGTTAATCCAGGCGGAGGTGTGCCGCCGATAACTGACCAACTGTAAGTGCCCGAACCGCCTGTCGCCGAGAAATTCTCTGTATAGGCAATGTTTACTTCCCCCGTGGGCAAGGTCGACGGGGTCGAAATCGACAGTCCCGCCACGATAGTAAGTGCGAATGGCTGGCTGGTTGTAACTCCGGTGCTGTCGGTCAACTGCATAGTAAAGTTGAAGGGGCCTGCCGCCGACGGTTTGCCGGAAATCGTACCAGTAGTACTGCCCAAGGTCAACCCGCCAGGCAGGCTGCCGCTCAAAACTGTCCACGTATACGGAGGAGTTCCACCGCTAGCGGATATGGTCTGCGAGTAATTTACCCCCGTCGTGCCGTTCGGCAGCGGTGACGGCGTGCTGATCACCGGCGGAGTAACGATGGTCAACTTGAGCGTCGCGGTTACCTGAGTTCCTTGGTCTGCTACTGCGACCTGAAAACTGGTCTGCGGAGCGGCAGCCGTGGGTGTTCCTGTAATGGAACCTTGCGCACTTAACGACAAAGACGCTAACGGCGCCGGCAAGGGACCTACCGGGGTCCACGCGTACGCAATGGGCGGCGCGCCGCCCGTGGCTGTCAGACTCTGGTTGTAAGGAACGCCCACAGTCGCATTAGGCAGCGAGGTGGTGGTTATTGCAAGCTGCCCTGAAATGGTAATGGCAAATTGCTTCGACGTCGTGTAAGAAAGACTGTCGGTCATCTGCACCGTGAAGGTGAACGTGCCCGCCGTTTGCGGCGTGCCGTTGATGACGCCCGTGGAATTCGTCGAAATCAGTAACAATCCGGATGGCAATTGACTGCCAGTGGCCAGTGACCATGAATAAGGAACTGCGCCGCCGGTACCCGTCAGGGTCTGATCGTATGAGGCGCTTACCGCTCCGCCCGCCAAAGGCGAGCTCGTGGCGATGGTCAGTGGCTGATTTACAGTAAACGAGAACTGGCCGCTGGCCGCGCCGCCGGCTCCGTCAGTGACCATGGCCGTGAAAGTCACTGTGCCCGCCGATGGCGGTATTCCCTGCAACAGGCCAGTGGCGCTCATGGTTATTCCGCTGGGCAATCCCGTAGCCGTCCAGCCGAATGGACTTACACCTGTGCCTTGCACTACCGCGAATTGCTGCGAATACAGGCTGCCGGCATCCGCCGTGGGCAACGGCGAAGCCGTGAGAATCGCTACCGCCGGCGCGATTGTCCCACTGAATGTCACACTCTTGGTCATCACCGTGGGACTGCTGTCGGTCGCCGTTGCCTGATATTGATAAGCTCCAGCCGCTGTAGGGGTATACTTAATCGCTCCCGTGGAAGAAATCGTAAGACCAGCAGGCACACTCGGGCCGCTTAGGGACCAGCTATACGGCGGTGTTCCGCCGGACGCCGTACACGTGTCCGTATAGGCGACGCCCACTTCCACCGGACCAGTTGGTGGCGTACAAGTCGCGGTAAGCGGGTTCACGGTTGTCCCGCTATAAGGCTGGCTCCCGGTAAGAGGCGTTACTGGTGTGCTATCTGTCGCCACCACGGTGAAACTATAAGGACCCGCCGGATCCTGCAGTGTGCCGGTAATCGCCCCCGTGCTCTGATTTTGAGTTAATCCCGGCGGCAGCGCGCCGCCCGTCGCGATGCTCCATGTGTACGGCGCAACTCCGCCGGTGGAAGAACACGAAATTTGCGTCGCCGATCCCACCACCTCGGGAAGAGTCGCGGGTGTGCAGGTCACGGTCAAACCTTGGCCCCACGCCGCGCCCGCCGCGAACGCCGCCAGTACCGTCAGTCTGGAAATCGCGCGTCTCATGGCCCTGTGATCGTTGGCTGGCCGGGCGTGATCACCACGCCTGTAGTCGAAGTTGTGGTGCTGCTACCGGATGAGGATTTGCCTTTGCCCAATGCCACCGCCGCGCCCGCCGCGGCCGCTCCTCCCAAAATCGCCAATAGCGCGATGGTCTTCGACGATATGCCGCCCTGCGCCGGCTCCGCATTGGTCTGCGAAATATTGGCCGTCGCCACTTGTCCCGCTAAAGACGTGGTCACCCGGATCTGGAACTGTCCGGCACTGCCATTCGGCCGCAAGCCTTGCCCCACGGCCTTGCCGTTCTCATCCGTCATTACCGTAACCGAATTCTTGTCACCCGCGAAGCTTCCGCCGGCGCCAGTGCCCGGAAGCAGGAACGTCACCGCCACGTTAGGAATCGGATGGCCGTCCTGATCCACCACCCGCACCACCGGCTCCTTGGCGCGATGCAGGCGAATATTATTGATCGCGCCATCGCCCTCCAGCACCTCAATGCGAGGCACGATATTCTGCGCATGCGCCATCGCCGCGCAAAGTAAAACCGCCGTCGCCTGCGCCGCCCATGTCGTCCAACGCCCGCCCATTTTGGTTTTCCCGCCCATCCTGTACGTCCCGCTAAAATAACCTAAGCTAGTGATTGTAACCTTGCGCCGCGAATCTTGCACTAACTTATGACCGGAACCGCCACAATCTCGCGATTCGCCACTTGGACCGCGCCAGGTTTTCCATTTCGCATCGAATCCGCGCCCGAGGTTCTTGAGCAGATCCGCCTGGCCGCCGTCGAGGGCTACCATCGCGTACCGCGTGGCGGCGTGGAGATTGGGGGCGTCCTCTACGGCACGCGTTCGAAAAACGCCGTGCGCATCAAAGCTTGGCGCCCGGTCGCATGCGCATACGCGAAAGGCCCGTCATTCCTGCTTTCGGAGCAGGAGGAATCCGCTCTCTCTGACGCGCTCAAATCCTACAGTGACGATCCCGAGTTGGCCAATCTCGAACCGGTTGGTTGGTGCCGCGCGCATACGCGCAGCGAGATCCTGCTCGCCGATTCGGATTTGGCTTTCTACAATCGCTTCTTTCCGCAACCCTGGCAGATCGGATTGATCGTGCGGCCCGCCAGCTTCGGCCCCACCCGCGCGGGCTTTTTTTTCCGCGAACCCGATGGCCATATCCGCACCCAAAGCAGTTATCGCGAATTCACGCTGGCCCCTACCGTGACCCGCCCGCAACGTCCCATCGACGCGCCCTTATCTCCTACACCTGCACCTGCGACTCCTGAGCCTGCTCCGCTGGCTCCCGAACCTCCGCCCCCGCCCGTTACGGCCGCACCCATTCCCAGGCCCGCACCGCCGGAGCCGCGCCCGGTACTGACATTACAAGCCCCGACTATCTCCGCCAGACCCCGCAGACGCCTGCCCCGGTACGTACCGGTGACAGTAATAGCGTTGGCCGTCGCCATCCTGGCATTCCTGCTTTGGCCGTCTCACCAGGCGCTATCGCTCGCCGCCACCGATTTGCACGGCCAATTACGCATCTCCTGGGACCGCACCTCGCGTACAGTTCGCCGCGCCACTGGCGGATCTCTCGATATCGACGATCACGGCTTCGACACGCCGCTGAAACTTACGCCCGCCGACTTGCGGGTGGGCAGCGTTTTCTATGAACCGCAATCCGGCGATGTCACGGTGCGCCTCCGCGTAGATGTGCCTGGCGGCTCTTATGTTGCGGAAACGGTTCGGTTCATCCGCGCGGGGCCGATCGCCAGCGTCATTCCCGCTCCCCAACCCGTGGCCGTACCACATCCCAAGCCAGCGGCGCCACGCGTCGCACAGCCGCTGCCGGTAGCGCCGCGTCCAGCTTCACCGCCGCCATCCACCCCCTCACCCACTCCCGCGCGACCTGAGGCGCCTTTAAGGCCGGTCATCGTTTTCCACGAGCCGCAAGAAGCGCCGCCAAAGCAGTCCGCCGGATTACCCGCGATTCCGCCGCCCAGCATCGCCAACAGTCCCGCGTCCCCGCCCACCGGACTCGCATCCGTAATTTCGACACCTACCGCGCCTGCCCCCGTCCCGCACGCGCCGCGCGGCCGGATCATCTGGACCGGCAAGCTATCGCGCAACGGCCGTCTCATCATCGAGCGCAACCACGCCTCGGCCGGCTCCATCGTGGGCGGGCTCCCGGCATCCGCCGCTCACGTCACGGCACTTCCGGGCGACCTGACTGCGGCGGGCATGACGCTCTATACGGCTGATCCGCGCTACGCCCAGTCTGCCACCGAGCAGGCCGGCCCCGATAACGGCTGGAACTCCACCACGTATACTTACGATCCCAAGCGCGCCGCCGGTATCCGCATCGAAGAGCAGCCCAGCCCGCAGAATGGATTCCGGCTGGTGCTCCAGTGCGACGTTGCGAAGCTATCCGTATTGATGATCGAATGGCGCGCGCCATGAACGAAACGGATTGGGCGCCGCAGCGCGCCCGCGAGGCTGCTCTGCGCGATCTCGAAGCGCGCCTCGCATCCGATCCGGCCGCCATCGGCCTGAGATTTGAATTCGCTTGTTTGCTCGCGGAACTGGGCCGCACTCCCGACGCCCGTCAGGCTTATCTCGATCTGCTGTCGCGCGACCCTACGCATCTTGCCGCGTTGAATAACCTCGGTACGCTGCTGGATGCCGAGGGACACCGCAGCGCCGCGCGTACCGCTTACGCACAGGCCGTCGCGCACCATCCGGCGGATGCCATGAGCCGCGTGAATCTGGCGAACATTCTCTACGAGACCGGCGCTTTTGCCGCTGCTCGCGAACATTATGAAGCCGCCTTGCAAATCGATCCGGACCAACGTGAGGCGCATCGCGGATTGGCCTACGTGCTGGCCGACTCAGGCGACCAGGAAGGCGCGCAAGAACATCGCCGGAAAGCATTCGCGGGGCGCCCGCTGATCGCATTACCCTATCGCGGAGAAGGCCCGCCGGTCTCCGTGCTGCTGCTGATTTCTGCGCGCGGCGGCAACATCCCCACGCGCCATCTGCTCGATGACCGCGTGTTTCAAACCTTCGCCGTCACGCCTGAATTCTACGATCCTAAAGTGCCACTGCCGCCGCATCACATCGTCTTCAATGCCATTGGCGATGCCGACTTGGCCGCGCCCGCACTGATCGCCGCACAGGCGCTGCTCGCGCACACCGATCGCCCCGTGATCAATTCGCCGGACGCCGTGCTCTCGACCGGCCGCGCGCATCATGCGCGCCTCGCACGGCTGCCCGGCGCGCGCGTGCCGCTCACCATCACCCTGCCACGCGCTGTACTGGCCTCGCCCAACGCCCCAGCGGCGCTGGAGAACCGCGGCTTCCGGTTTCCGCTGCTGGTCCGCACGCCCGGCTTCCACACCGGCCGTCATTTTCTACACGTTGAAAGCCCCGCGCACTTGCCTGGCGCACTTGCCGAACTTCCCGGAAAGGAGCTCACCGTAATCGAATTCCTGGATGCGCGCGGCGCCGACGGAAAGGCGCGCAAATATCGCGTGATGATGATCGGCGGTCAACTCTACCCGCTGCATCTGGCAATTTCAAACCACTGGAAGATTCACTACTTCACCGCGGACATGGCCGATTCACCCGCGCATCGCGCGGAGGACGCCGCGTTTCTCGCCGATATGCCGCAAGTGCTCGGATCGCGCGCCTCGGCCGCGCTCGCGCAGATTCAATCGGCGCTGGCGCTCGATTACGCCGGCGTCGATTTCGGCTTGAGCGCGGAGGGCGATGTGCTGCTCTTCGAAGCGAACGCCACCATGGTGGTGAATCCGCCCGAGCCTGGCGAAATCTGGGATTATCGGCGTCCCGCGGTCGAGCGGATATTGGCCGCCGTGCGCCGCATGCTTCAGCCCCGCCCCAGCAACACTTCCGCATGCCTCGTCGTATAATAAGGTGATCGAAGAGTGTGAAGAAGTTCACCACCCGAAACAAGGACTCCTATAGATGTCAACGCTAGAAGTGTCGCCGGCGGAGCCGCGCTTAAGCGAATCCGGCCATCTCGTAGTCAACGATTTTTCCATTCAAGTCGCGACCGTAAACGGATCGGGCAGCCAGACCGCCAATACCGTTCTGATGCGATCTATTTTTCAGATGGGTGTGCCGGTTTCCGGCAAAAATATGTTTCCGTCGAACATCGCCGGATTGCCCACCTGGTTCACCATTCGCGCGAGCAAACATGGTTATATCGGCCGCAAGAAAGAGATCGATTTTCTGGTGGCCATGAATCCGGAAACCGCGCGCGAAGACGTGATGAAGCTGGATAGCGGCGCCACCGTGGTTTACGACGAGCCGCTCAAGCTCGATCAACTGCGCTCGGATCTGCACTTCTATCCCGCGCCGTTCGACAAGCTGGTCGCACCGGTATGCCCCGATGCCAAGCTGCGCAAGCTCGTGCGCAACATGCTCTACGACGGCATCGTCGCGTGGCTGCTGGGCATCGAGATGGACGAGGTTTACAAGGCGCTCGTAAAACAATTCGGAAAGCGCAAGGCTAAAGCCGCCGAATTGAACTGGGGCGCAGCCAAAGCCGGTTACGAATACGCCTCGAAAACCTACACCAAGACCGATCCGTATCAGGTGCAGCGCATGCACGCCAACACCGGCAAGATCATCATCGATGGCAATGCGGCCTGCGCGCTCGGGGCCATGTTTGCCGGCGTCACGGTGATCACCTGGTATCCGATCACGCCCTCTTCTTCGCTGGTCGAATCGCTAATCGGGTATTTGAAGCGCTTCCGCATCGATGCGGAAACCGGCCGCGCGACGTTTGCCGTGGTGCAGGCCGAAGATGAGCTGGCTTCCATCGGCATGGCCATCGGCGCGGGATGGGCGGGCGCGCGCTCCATGACCTCTACCGCCGGTCCGGGCATTTCGCTGATGTCCGAGTTCGTGGGCCTCGGTTACTATGCCGAAGTGCCCGTGGTGATTTTTGACGTGCAGCGCGTGGGCCCCTCTACCGGACTTCCCACCCGCACCATGCAAGGCGATCTGCTCACCACCGCGATTCTTTCGCACGGCGATACGCAGCATCCATTGTTCTTCCCCTGTTCTCCGGAAGAGTGCTTCAGCATGTCGATCGACGCTTTTGATTTCGCCGAGCGCTTCCAGACTCCGGTGTTTGTGATGACCGATCTCGATCTTGGCATGAATAACTGGATGGCCGATCCTTTCCAGTATCCCGAGAAACCGATTGACCGCGGCAAGGTGCTCACCGCCGAAGATCTCGATAGGCTGGGCGGGTTTGCGCGTTATAAAGATGTGGATGGCGACGGCGTCGGCTATCGCACGCTGCCGGCCACGAATCACCCCGCCGCGGCATATTTCACGCGCGGCAGCGGTCACAATGACAAAGCGCAATATACCGAGCGCGAGGACGATTACATCCATAATATGGACCGGCTGGCGCATAAGTTCCAAGTGATGCGCAAGCATGTTCCGGCGCCGGAAGTGACTTACAGACGCGGCGCGGAAATCGGCTTCGTGGCGTGCGGCACGTCGCATTACGCCGTAGGTGAGAGTGTCGATCAGTTACTCGCGGAATACGAAATTCCGGCCAGTTATTTGCGCTTAAAGGCTTATCCATTTACTGCCGAGCTAATTGAGTTTATCGAGCGCCATCAGCGCGTCTATGTGGTCGATCAAAATCGCGATGGCCAGTTACTGTCACTTATGCGTCTGGAAATGACGCCGGAACAGATCGCGAAACTGAGAAGCATACGATATTACGGCGGGCTGCCCTTGGATGCCCGCACCGTAACCGATGAAGTCGTGCGCCAGGAGGAAAAATGAGCACCGTCGCTACCCCGCCACCACCGCCCAAGAAAGTCAATCGCGTTGGTTTGGAAGTCCTGAGTTATAAGGGCGCCAAGACCACGCTGTGCGCCGGCTGCGGCCACAACTCCATCTCCGAGCGCGTCATCGAATGCTTCTACGAGTTAGGCGTGGACCCATGGCGCGTCGGCAAGTTTTCCGGAATCGGGTGTTCGTCGAAATCGCCCGCATATTTCCTGAACCTTTCGCATGGATTCAATGGCGTGCATGGCCGCATGCCGGCACTCGCCACTGGCGCGATTCTAGCCAACCGCACCATGCTGGGACTGGGCGTGACGGGCGACGGCGATACCGCCTCGATCGGCATCGGCCAGTTCATGCACCTGGTGCGCCGCAATCTGCCCATGATCTACATCATCGAAGACAACGGCGTGTACGGCCTGACCAAGGGACAGTTCTCGGCGACCGCCGATGTGGGCTCCAAGTTGAAGACCGGCGTGATCAACGATCTGCCGCCGTTCGATTGCTGCGCGCTGGCGCTTAAGTGGGGCGCCACCTTTGTGGCCCGCACCTTTTCCGGCGACAAGAAACAGATGCAGACGCTGCTGAAAGCGGCCATCGTGCACGACGGCCTTTCCGTGATCGACGTGGTTTCCCCCTGCGTGACTTTCAACGACCACGAAGGCTCGACCAAAAGCTACAGCTATATGAAGGAGCACGAAGAGGTCCTCCATGAGCTCGACTTCGTGCCATCTTACGATGAGATCTCCGTGGATATCCCCGAGGGCGAGGTGCGCGACGTGCGATTGCATGACGGATCCCATCTGCGCATCCGCAAGCTCGATCGCGATTACGATCCGACCAATCGCTTGTCCGCGCTGGCGGCCATCGAGGACGCCGAGAAGCGCCACGAAGTGCTCACCGGCGTGCTGTACGTGAACATGGAAAAGCCGAATTTCCTGCAGATACTGAACCTGGCCGAGGAACCGCTGGCGACGCTGCCCCAATCCAAAGTGCGGCCGCCCAAAGCGGTGCTCGACGAAGCCATGGAAGAGTTGCGATAGCGGCTGATTAAATCGCGAGTTGCTGCCGCGCGTAAGCCAGGCTCTTTTTCACATTCTCTTCTTCCACGCGCAGTTGCACCTCGCGCGCGAGATCGCTGACCACCGGCAACTCGCGTGTTCCCTTTTCATGCACCATGCGCATGGTGCGCGCCAGCACCAGCCCGTTTCGATCCGGAAACGTTGCCCAATAAACATCCGTCAGGCACGGCACTTTCAGCGGATCGCGCGTGATCATCTCGAGCGTCAGCTTGGCCTTCGGCCGCGCGCGCCGGACCGTATCCACAACCCGCCGCATATCCAGTATGCCCGCGCCCATCGGCATCTCCGATAGCAGGAAGCCGTCCGCATACGGCGCGACTCCCATGTCTTTGATGTGCGTGGTCAGGGCATACGGCGCGAGTGTTTCGACCACCGCCATCGGATCATCCAGCAGCGAAATATTATTGCCGGTATCGAGGCACACGCCCAGCCAGCGGCTGGATTTCGATTTCATCAGCGCAGCCATCTCTGCGGCGGTGAAGTCCTTATGATTCTCGATGGCCAGCGGCACTTGCCGCTTCTCCACAATCCGCAGCGCCGCGTCGATGCGTAGGTGCGCCTGCGCCACCGCCGCGCGCCAGTCCGCCAGATTGGTGAAGTTTTCGTAGCGCCGTCCCGGCAGACAGTTCACGCGAATCACCAGCGCGCCCGCTTCCTTCGCCGCCGCCACGGTGCTCTCGAACTTCGTTGGGTCATCCTGCGCGGGCAGGGCGGCGATGACTTCGAAATACATGCCGAGTTGCTCGGTGCGCGCCCGCAGTTTGCGGATGTAATCCGGCTCGCGCGATGTCAACGGCATCTGAATGCCGGCCGCGCCCAGCGCGTTAGCATGCTCCAGGAATTCGAGATTGTCCTTGGGCCGCGCAAAAGTCATGTAGCAGGTGACCGCGATGCCCATGGCCGTGCGCGGCTCGTCTGCCATGGCCGCCGCCGCGCCCGCCGCTGCCGCTAGAAATGTTCTGCGATTCATAAATGCAAGCTCGCCAGTTCCCGATCCCAAGGCGCGCGATAGGGCCGTTCCAGCCACGCGGATGCCTCGCGATCGTCCACGATCTCTTCCTTCTCCGCATCCCAGCGGATCTTCCTGCCGAGCCGCAGCGAAATGTTCGCCAGATGGCACGCCACCGCCGTGCGATGCCCGCCTTCCACGTCCGAAATCGGCAACTCGCGGCTCTTGATGCAGTCGAGAAAATTGCGCGCATGCAGATCGAACTGCTGCGGCGACGATCCCGGCTCTTTGCGCGCCTCGACCCACGGCTGGGGCTTCACCGAGGAGTGCTGCGGCCCGCCGGTGGGCTGGCCTTCGAACACCGGAATGGCGTTCATGGGATCGATCTTCATGTCCGGAAACACTTCGTATCCACCGCGCGTGACGGTCATGCTGCCCTTGGTGCCGAAGAATTCCAAACCGTATCCCGCGCGGCGTCCGGCGCTGGCTTCACGCAAGGAATGCACCGCCGTGAAGCCCGGGTATTCGAACAAGGAATCCTGCGTGTCGGGGGTCTCGCCATTATCCTGCAATGCCAACCGTCCGCCGCTCGAAGAAACCGCCAGTGGACCTTTCACCCCCATGGCCCACTGCACGATATCGATATCGTGCGCCCCCAGATTGGTCATCTGGCCGCCCGAATAATCCCAGAACCAGCGGAAATGATACAGCGCGCGATGTGGATTGTAGGGCCGTTTAGGCGCGGGGCCCAGCCACATGTCGTAATCGAGATCGGGCGGCGCTGGGCCATCCGGCGGATTGCCGAAACCCGGCATCACGTTGCGATACGCGCCCATGCGCGCGCTCAGCACTTTGCCGAAATACTGCGTCTCGACGAGTTGGCGCGCCTTCTGATAGTGCAGTCCGGAGCGCTGCTGCGTGCCCACCTGCACGATGCGCTTGTAACGCCGTGCGGCGGTGGTCATCCAGCGGCCTTCTTTTACGAATAGCGTGAGCGGCTTTTCCACGTAGACGTCTTTGCCGGCCGCGCAGGCCATGATGGTGAGCAGCGCGTGCCAGTGGTCCGGTGTGCACACTACCACCGCCTGAATATCTTTATCTTCGAGCAGTTTTCGAAAATCATGATAGGGCTTGGCGCCGGGCCCACACGCCGCTAAGCCTTCTTCGAGGCGCGGCCGGTAGACTTCGCACATAGCGGCCAGATCCGCGTCTTTCTGATTGCCGAAATCGTGGACATGCTGGTGGCCGATCAATCCA
>Ga0335074_10007109_pt1 | contig 15514 bp, 13 predicted proteins | sample Lox_Sample_23_FD_206715 | JGI IMG/M metagenome (GOLD analysis project Ga0335074, IMG submission 206715) | Soil microbial communities from Loxahatchee National Wildlife Refuge, Florida, United States - Lox_Sample_2.3 | ecosystem: Environmental > Terrestrial > Soil > Wetlands | place: USA... | reverse complement strand
ACGCGACCTCGCGCCCGAGCAGCTCGGCGAGCCGCTGCGCCACCGGCGCCAGGGTGTAGCGCTGGTCGGGCGTGCCGCCGGGCCGGCCCAGGTGGGAGATCACGACCAGGCGCGCGCCTGCATCCAGCAAGCGGTTGAGGGTCGGCAGGCTGGCCCTGATCCGGCCGTCGTCGGTGATCCGCGAGCCGTCGAGCGGCACGTTGAGGTCACAGCGAACCAGCACCCGCTTGCCCCGAAGATCGCCGAGCGAGCCCAGGTCGGGCAGTGAGGAGGTCATGCAGCGAGCCGCTCCCCGACCAGCGCCGTGAGGTCGACCAGCCGGTTCGAGTAACCCCACTCGTTGTCGTACCAGCCGACGATCTTCACCATGCTGCCGACGACCTTGGTCAAACCCGAGTCGAGGATGCACGACGCCGGGTCGCCGACGATGTCGCTCGAGACGATCGCGTCCTCGGTGTAGCGCAGGATCCCCTTCAGCGGGCCGTCGGCCGCGGCGGCCAGCGCCGCGTTGACCTCGGCGACGGTGGTCTCGCGGCCCACGGTCACCGTGAGATCCGTCGCCGAGCCGGTCGGCACCGGCACCCGCAGCGCGTAGCCGTCGAGCTTTCCGGCCAGCTCGGGCAGCACCAGTCCGATCGCCTTCGCGGCGCCGGTCGATGCAGGTACGACGTTGATGGCCGCCGCGCGCGCCCGCCTCAGGTCCTTGTGCGGCCCGTCCTGCAGGTTCTGGTCCTGGGTGTAGGCATGGACGGTCGTCATCAGGCCGCACTCGATGCCGAACGTGTCGTTCATGACCTTGGCCATCGGCGCGAGGCAGTTGGTGGTGCACGACGCGTTCGAGATCACGGTCTGGCTGCCGTCGTACAGGTTGTCGTTGACCCCGAGGACGAGCGTGATGTCGGCGCCGGTCGCAGGTGCCGAGATGATCACCTTCTTCGCCCCGCTCGTCGCGACGTGCTCGCGGGCCTGCTCGGCGTTGGTGAACAGCCCGGTCGACTCGATGACGATGTCGACGCCGAGCTCACCCCAGGGCATCGCGCCCGGCCCCCCGCGCTCGGACAGGCCGATGATCTCGTGCCCGCCGACCGAGATGCCGCGGTCGGAGACGGCGACGTCCTGCGCCAGCCGGCCGAGGACGCTGTCGTACTTCAGCAGGTGGGCGATGGTCGTGTTATCGGCGATGTCGTTGTAGGCGACCACCTCGATGTCGCGGCCGCTCGCGACCAATGCCCGGTAGTAGTTGCGGCCGATCCGGCCGAACCCGTTGATGCCGACCCGAATGGACACCATCTCTCCTCGTGAACGAACCCCCGGGTGAACTGCCGCGGTCAACGCGAGGCTAACCGATCTCCCGCTCACGGAGGGCGGCGTAGCCCGCCGTTCGGAGCACCTCCGCCGGCGGTGCCTGGCCGGTCAGCAGGCGAACCTGCTCGACCGCCTGCTCGACCAGTAGTTCGAGCCCGCCGACGGCGCGGCCGCCGGCATCCGCCCATGCCGCCGCGAAGGCGGTCGGCCATGGGGCGTAGACGACATCGACCAGCAGACCGCGCGTCGCGGGCAGGCCGATCGCGAGCGGGTCGGTGGCGCCCGCCGGCGTCGTGGAGATGACCAGGCGCTCCCCCGCGACCTCGGCGGCGGCCGCCCAGGGGCCGACCTCGACCGCGATCCCGACCCGGTCGGCCACCGCCACCACCTCCAGCGTGGCGGCCGGCCGCCGAGCGAGGACAACGGACGTCGTGAAGCCGAGCTCTGCGAGCGCCGCGAGCGCCGAGCCGGCGGTCGCCCCGGCTCCGAGGATCACCGGCCGCGCAACGGACGCCGAGTCGACTCCCTGGGAGCGCAGCACCGCGACGATGCCCGGAACATCGGTGTTGCCCCCCCGCCAGCCGCCGTCGGCAAAGACCACCGTGTTCGCGGCCGCGGTGGCTTGCACCCTGCCGTCACTGGCGGCGAGCAGTGGGACCACCCTTCGTTTCAGCGGCATGGTCAACGCCACGCCCGCGAGTCCCTCCTCGTCGAGCGAGCGCAGCGTCGCCGCAAGCATGTCCTCAGTGCACTCGACGGTCCGGAACGACCACTCGCTGAGCCCGAGTGCGTCGTACGCCGCTTGGTGCAGGACCGGCGACAATGAGTGGGCGATCGGCGACCCGAGCGCGGCGCCGCCGCGACGGCTCACGAGACGCCGTTCGCTCGGGACTGTTCGACCAGCTGGTTGAACCGCTGCAGGGTGGTCGCGAACGCGGTATGCCCTGCCTTGTCGATCGTCACGAAGTAGAGCAGTGGTCCGTTGGGATGGTGCAACACCGCGTCCAGTGCCGAGACGCCGGGTGAGTTGATCGGCGTGGGTGGCAGACCCCGGTTGATGCGTGTGTTGTACGGCGTCTTCATCGCGAGGTCGTGCGCGGTCAACGGGCCGTGGTTCGGCCCGAGCACGTAGTACAAGGTTGCGTCGGAGCCGAGCGGCATGTCGTCGTGCAACCGGTTGATGAAGACCTCGGCGATCTTGGGGTAGTCCTGGATCAACCGGCCTTCGCGCTGGACGATCGAGGCGAGGGTCAACACGGCGTACGGCGACAGGCCGAGCCGCTTCGCGCCTGCCGCGAGGCCGACCTGCGCAGCGGCCTGGTCAAACCGCGTCACCATCGCGGAAAGAGCCTGCGTCGCCGTCTCCCCGGGCGCGATCTCGTAGGTGGCCGGGAACAGGAAACCTTCGACGTGAGGGATTCCACTGACCTGGCCGTTGGCATACGTCGGCAGGTGCAACGCAGCCGGGTTGCGCAGCACGGCGTTCAGTGCGGAGGCGGAGATGGGGGTGTCAGCGGCGATGCGCGCGACGATCGCAGCCGCGGTGAAGCCTTCCGGGATCGTCACGCGGTAGGAGACGAGCGACTTCGGGTTGAGGATCAGCGCCAGTGCCAGCGAGGCCTTCATGTGCTCGTGCAACCGGTAGGTGCCGGGCTGGATGTCGCGCGAACGCGGGTTCAGCGCCGCGGCGCTGGTGAAGATCGACGCGCTTCGCACGACGCCGGCCTGCGCCAGCCGCTCCCCGATCGTCGAGGTGCTGTCGCCCTGGTGCACCTCGACCAGCACGTTGCCGGTCCCGTCCCCCGGGTAGTCGCTGTTGCCGCCGCCGAACAGGCTCTTCATCGGCCCGGCGAGGACGAGTCCCGCGACCACGACGATCACAAGGAACAGGACAACGGCGAGCGCCAGCCCGCGCCGGTTGCGCGATGCCCCCGACCGGCCCTGGTCGTCCGACATGCCGAAGCCCAACCCGCTCACCGGACGTCCACCTGCTCGCCGGGCGGGTTGCCCGTGCTGCGCTCGTGGTCGAGGGCGTACTGGAGGAGTACGACGGCGGCCGCGGCGTCAACGACACCGCGGGCCTCCCGGGCGCGAACGCCGGCCGCCTGCAGACCCCGGGTTGCCTGCACGGTCGTGAGCCGCTCGTCGACCAGCCGGACCGGCACCGGGCTGAGCCTGCGCGCGAGCGCGGCCGCGTAGTCGCGAGCCGTGGCAGCGGCCGCGCCTTCGGCACCAGACAGGGACCGCGGCAGCCCGACCAGGACCTCCAAGGGTTCGCGCGCAGCGACGACCGCCGCGATCTCCTCGAGGTCCCGCTCGCCGCGCCGGTCACGCCGGACGACGGAGACCGGGGTCGCGAGCAGGCCACCGGGATCGGACGCGGCGAGTCCGACGCGGACGGCTCCCGCGTCTACGGCGATCCGCACTCCGGCGCGCACCCCCTCGTCGATCGCCTCGGCCGCGCTAGGCGCCATCGCCGGCGTACCGGCCGATGATGCCCGGCAGGTCGTGCAGCACGCCATCGAGCGCGCCGGGGTTGGTGCCGCCACCTTGGGCCAGGTCGTCCCGCCCGCCGCCGCCCCCGCCGAGCGCTACCGACGCGTCTCTGACCAGCTGGCCGGCCCGCAGCCCGCGCTCGCGGCCGGCATCGTTGACCGCCACGACCACCAGCGGCCGTTCGTTGGTGATCGCGCCGGTGACGACGACCGCCGGCCGGCCCGGATCGAGCCGGCCGCGGACGTCGACCGCCAGCTTGCGCAGGTCATCGGCGTCGGCACCGTCCGATGCCCGGTGAGCGACGACCGCGATGCCGTTCTCGTCACTGGCCGCGGCGGCGAGCTCGGCTGCCCCGGCGAGCACCGCTGCGCCGCGCATCCGCTCGAACTCCCGCTCCAGCTCGCGTACCCGGGCGAGGATCGCCTGCACGCGGTCGACCAGCTCGTCGGGACTGGCCGCCAGCACCCCGGACAGCTGGCTGACCAGCAGGTGCTCGCGGGCGAGGTGACCGTAGGCGTCGGCTCCGACCAAGCCCTCGATCCGGCGCTTGCCGGCACCGATCGAGGACTCGCCCAGCAGCTTCACCATGCCCAGCTGCGCGGAACGCATCGCATGCGTGCCACCGCAGAGCTCACGCGCGTAGTCGCCGACCTCGACCACGCGCACGGCGTCGCCGTACTTCTCTCCGAACAATGCCAGCGCGCCGATCCGCCGCGCCTCGTCCTGGGTGGTCACGAAGGCGCGGACCGCAAGGTCGGCAAGGAGGACGTCGTTGACCTCGGCCTCGACATCGGCCAGCACGCTGTCGGGCACCGAGGCCGGCGAGTTGAAGTCGAACCGGAAGCGACCGGCGTCGTTGAGCGAGCCGGCCTGGGTGGCCTGCTCGCCGAGCGCGCGCCGGATCGCCTCATGGACGAGGTGCGTGGCGGTGTGGGCGCGCGACAGCGCCTTGCGGCGCTCGACGTCGACGGTCGCGACCAGCTCGGCACCGAGGGTGACCTGGCCGGTGAGCACGCGGCCGCGGTGGACGATCAGGTCGGGCACCGGGCGTTGGGCGTCGTAGATCTCGACGACCGACCCGTCGCTCAGAACCAGCTGCCCGTGATCCGCAAGCTGGCCGCCGGACTCGGCGTAGAACGGGGTGCGGTCGAGCGTGATCTCGACATCGGTGCCTTCGCCGGCCGACTCGACCGCGCCGCCGTCGACCAGGATGCCCCGCGTGCTGCCCTCCGACTCGACCTGTGAGTAGCCGGTGAACGTGGTCTGCCCGGAGTGCTCGAGCAGGTCCCGGTAGACGGACACGTCGGCCTGCGCGCTCTTGCGCTGCGCGGTGTCGAGCTTGGCCCGCCGCCGCTGCTCCTCCATCAGCCGGCGGAAGCCGTCCTCGTCGACCTGGAGGCCCTGCTCGCGGGCCATCTCCAAGGTCAGGTCGATCGGGAACCCGTAGGTGTCATGGAGCAGGAATGCCTGGTCGCCGGGAACCGTGGTCGTGCCCTCGTCGCGCAGCTCGCCGGAGAGCCGGTCGAACAGCACCGACCCGGTGCGCAACGTGGACAGGAACGACTCCTCCTCCTGCGCGGCCACGCCCTCGATCCGCGCGGCGTCATCGGCCAGCGCCGGGAACGACGGGCTCATGACTGCACAGGCGAGTGCGACCAGGCCACCCATGCTCGGGTCTTCGACCCCGAGCAGGCGAAGGGTACGGACGGTACGCCGGATCATGCGGCGAAGGACGTAGCCGCGGCCTTCGTTACCGGGCGTGACGCCGTCGGCGATCAGCATCGTCGCCGTGCGGGTGTGGTCGGCAACCACGCGCAGCCGCACATCGGACTCGTGATCGCGGCCGTACGGCACACCGCTGAGGGCGACGGCGCGGTCGAGCATCGGCCTCAGCAGGTCGGTCTCGAAGACGTTGTCGACGCCTTGCAGGAGCGCAGCCATCCGGTCGACGCCCATGCCGGTGTCGATGTTGCGCGCCGGCAGGTCGCCGATCAGGTGGTCGACGTAGTCGTAGCCGTCGCCCTCACCACGCTCGTACTGCATGAACACGAGATTCCACACCTCGAGGAAGCGCTCCTCATCGGCGACCGGTCCGCCGTCGCGGCCGTAGTCGGGGCCGCGGTCGAAGTAGATCTCCGAACACGGGCCGCACGGCCCTGGCACGCCCATCGACCAGTAGTTGTCCTCGCGGCCGCGGCGCTGGACTCGTTCCGCGGGCAGGCCGACCGTGCGGGTCCAGATGTCGTAGGCCTCGTCGTCGTCGAGATACACGGTCGCCCACAGCCGCTCGGGGTCGAAACCGTATCCGCCGTCGGCCTCGGAGCTGGTGAGCAGCTCCCAGGCGTAGGGGATCGCGCCTTCCTTGAAGTAGTCGCCGAAGGAGAAGTTGCCGGCCATCTGGAAGAACGAGATGTTGCGGCTGTTCGTACCGACGATGTCGATGTCACCGGTCCGCACGCACTTCTGCACGCTCGTGGCGCGCTGATAAGGCGCCGGCTGCTCGCCGAGGAAGTACGGCTTGAACGGCACCATGCCCGCGTTGACGAGCAGCAGTGTCGGGTCAGCGACGACGAGCGACGCCGACGGCACGACCGTGTGCCCGCGTTGCTCGAAGTACCGCACGAACCGTGCGGCGATGTCGACCGACTTCATGCTGCGGAGTGCTCGCTCTCGTCGTCGATGCCGAGTGCATCGCGCAACTCCCGCTCGCGCGCTGCCGCACCCGCTTTGACGATCTGCCACCAGTCGCTGACCCGCTCACGCATGCCACCCGCCTGGAGGGCAAGCCCTTCCGGCGTCCACTTCGCCGCCGCCTCGCTGACCCGGCGGAACACGAGTACGCCGACCACTGCACCGAACGCGATCCAGAACAGCCTTCTCATCGGGATGCCTTCTTCGTCGCCCGACGCATCGAGCGCTGGGCCTTGAGCTCCGACTTGACCCGCTTGCGAATGTCCTCCTCCTGCCGTTGCCGGATCGCCCGGCGAACGCCGTAGGAGAAGGCGGCCACCTTGATGACCGGGGAGCCGACGGTTGCGGCGAACAGCGAGGTCATCGCCTTGGCGTTGCTGGAGATGTCCTCGACGTTGGCCGCGATGGTGTCGACCCGGGCCAGCTCGGTGTTCACCTGGACCACCGAGGTCGTGACCTCGCCGATCAACGGAACGGTTTGGTCCGCGACCCCGTTGACCAGCTTCGCGGTTTCCCCGATCACCTTGCCGAGCTTGACCAGTACGTAGCCCAGGAAGCAGACCAGAACCGCCCAGAACACGGCGACGATCAGCCCCGCGATCTGCCCGCCGGTAAGCCCGCCGTCGGCAACGATCATCGGCTAGCGCTCCCCGTCCTCCGGTGGCGCTGCGCGGTTCGCAGCGCCCGATCGTGCCCCGCGCACCGTTGCGCGCAGGTCGGCGAGCCGCTGGGCGGCGGCCCGCTCGGCGCCCCGGTCCGAAGGGCGGTAGTAGTCCCGGTCGGCCACCTCGTCGGGCGCGTACTGCGCTTCGACGACGCCGCCCGGGAAGTCATGAGGGTATCGGTAGCCCTGCCCGTGGCGTAAACGCTTTGCCCCCGGGTAGTGGGCGTCCCGCAGCGCCGTCGGCACGCTGCCGGCGAGGCCGTCCCGCACGTCGTCGGTCGCGGCGCCGATGGCGGTGATGACGGCGTTGCTCTTCGGGGCGAGCGCGAGGTAGATCGTGGCCTGCGCGAGGTTCAGCCTGGCCTCGGGCAGCCCCACGAGCTCGAGCGCGTGCGCCGCGGCAACGGCGACGCCGAGCCCGGCGGGGTCGGCCAGGCCGACGTCCTCGCTGGCAAAGATGACCAGCCGCCGGGCGAGAAACCGGGGGTCCTCGCCGGCTTCGAGCATCCGGGCCAGGTAGTGCAGCGCGGCGTCCACGTCGCTGCCGCGCAGGCTCTTGATGAACGCGCTGATCACGTCGTAGTGCTGATCGCCCTCGCGGTCGTAGCGAACGGCGGCCCGGTCGACCGCCTGCTCCAGGATCTCGAGATCGATCGTGTCGCGACCGAGCGACCGAGCCGCTCCGGCCGCCGCGTCGAGGGCGTTCAGTGCCCGCCGGGCGTCGCCGGCGGACAGCCGCAGCAGGTGCTGGACGCTCTCCTCGGGCAAGCCGAGGTCACCGCCCAGGCCACGCTCGTCGCTGCGGGCGCGCTCGATCAGGTCGCGAATCGCGTCGTCGTCGAGCGGCTCCAGGGTGAGCAGCAGCGACCGCGACAGCAGCGGCGAGATGACCGAGAAGAACGGGTTCTCCGTGGTTGCGCCGACAAAGGTCACCAGGCCGGCTTCGACGCCGGGCAGCAAGGCGTCCTGCTGGGACTTGGAGAACCGGTGGACCTCATCGACGAAGAGGACGGTGCGCTCGCCGTGGTAGGTCAGCCGCTCCTTGGCCGCGTCGATCGCGGCGCGGACGTCCTTCACCCCGGCGGTGACGGCCGACAGCTCCACGAACAGGCGACCGGCTGCGAGCAGCCGTGCGATCGTGGTCTTGCCGCTGCCGGGCGGACCCCACAGCAGCACGCTGGTGCCGCTGCCGCCCTCGATCAGCTGTCGCAGCGGCGCGCCCGGCACCAGCAGGTGTGCCTGCCCGACCACCTCGTCGAGCGCGCGCGGTCGCATCCGGGCGGCAAGCGGTGCCGACGCCTGCGCGGCCTGCTCGGCCGCCTCCGCGAACAGGTCACCGGCCACGGAGGTCGAGCCTATGCCGCTACCCGGACGCCGCTAGCCGGCGTACGGGTCGGCGTCGATGCCGGCCTCCTTGCGCTGCGCGGCCGTGATCGGCGTCGGGGCGCCGGTGAGCGGGTCGCCGCCGCTGGAGGCCTTGGGGAAGGCCATCACCTCACGGATCGCGTCCGTGCCGGCGAGCTCCCCGGCAAGCCGGTCGAGGCCGAAGGCGATGCCGCCGTGCGGGGGCGGGCCGTAACGGAACGCCTCGAGCAGGAAGCCGAACTTGGTCTCCGCCTCCTCGCGGGTCAGCCCGATCACGTCGAAGACCCGCTGCTGCATCTCCGCCTGGTGGATCCGGATCGAGCCGCCGCCGAGCTCGACCCCGTTGCCGACCACGTCGTAGGCGCGGGCCAGCGCGTGCTCGGGATCGTCCTGGAACCGGTCCGCCCAGGCCTCGGTCGGCGCGGTGAAGGGGTGATGGACCGCGGTCCATCCCCCGTCCTCGCCGCCGGGCTCGAACATCGGTGCGTCGGTGATCCAGAGCATGCGCCACTCGTCCTCGCGAACCAGCCCCTGCTGGCGGCCGACCGCGAGGCGGAGCGCGCCGAGCAGCTCGAGCGCGCTCCGGCGCGGGCCGGCGGCAAACAGGATCGCGTCGCCGGGCTGCGCGCCGGCCGCGGCCGGCAGCGCGGCCAGCCGGTCCGGTTCGAGCTGGTTGATCGACCCTCGCAGCTCGCCGTCGGTCGGCACGAGCAGCCAGGCGATGCCCTTGGCACCGCGTGACTTCGCCCAGTCCTGCCAGCCGTCGAGCTCCTTGCGGGAGTAGGCCGCGCCGCCGGGCACGACCACCGCGCCGACGTGCTCCGCCTGGAAGACCCGGAACCCGGTGCCGGCCATGTGCTCGGTCAGGTCGACCAGCTCGAGCTCGAAGCGCAGATCGGGCTTGTCCGAGCCGTAGCGGCGCATCGCTTCGCCGTAGGTCATCCGCGGGAACGGTCGCGGCAGGTCGACCCCGAGCAGCTCGCGCCACAGAACCACGAACATCGCCTCGGTGAGGTCGAACACGTCCTCCTCGTCGAGGAAGGACATCTCGATGTCGAGCTGGGTGAACTCGGCGGTGCGGTCGGCGCGGAAATCCTCGTCGCGGAAACAACGGGCGATCTGGTAGTAGCGCTCGAAGCCCGCGACCATCAGGAGCTGCTTGAACAGCTGCGGCGACTGTGGCAAGGCGTACCAGTGCCCCGGTTGCAGCCGCACGGGCACCAGGAAGTCGCGTGCCCCCTCCGGCGTCGACCGGGTGAGGTACGGCGTCTCGATGTCGACGAAGTCGCGGCTTTCCATCACCTGCCGGATGAGCGAGATCGCCTTCGCCCGGGTGCGGATCGCGCGAGCGGGCCCGCTGCGGCGCAGGTCGAGATAGCGATGCCTCCAGCGCAGGACCTCGTCGACGCCCGAGTCGATCTCCTCGACCCCGTCGATCGGAAACGGCAGTGCGTCGCTCGTGCTGAGCACCCGGACCGCGGCGGCGACGACCTCGACCTCGCCGGTGTCGAGGTTCGGGTTCACGGTCTCGGCCGTGCGTGCGGTCACCGTGCCCTCGACCGCGATGCACCACTCGCTGCGGAACGCGTGCACCTCCGCAAGGTCCCGGCAGACGACCTGCACGATGCCGCTCGCGTCCCGCAGGTCGAGGAAGGTCAGGCCGCCGAAATCCCGCCGGCGCGCGATCCAGCCGGCCAACGTCACCTCGGATCCGACGTCGGTCACCCGGAGGGTGCCGGCGTTGTGGGTCCGGATCATGCGGTGTCCTCTCCTGCGATCGCGCCGAGGTACGGCCTCAGGTCGTCGGCCGGCGGCGTCCACCTGTCGGCGTCGGCGTCGACCTGCTCGCCGGACCGGATGTCGCGCACCTGGTCGACCGGCCCGTCCTGCGGGAACCAGACGTACGGAATCCCCCGCCGCTCCGCGAACCGGATCTGCTTGCCGTACTTGTCCGCCGCCGGCGCCACCTGCGTGGCGATCCCGCGCCCGCGCAGCCGACCTGCGATCGCCGCGCACCGGGACCGGGAGGCCTCGTCCGGCAGCGCCACCAGCACGCAGGTTGGCACCTTCCGGCTGATCGAGATCTGGTCCTGGCCGAACAGCCGACCGAGCAGGCGGGTCACGCCCAGGGACAGGCCCACGCCCGGGTAGGTCACCTCGCCGTCGGAGGCGAGCGCGTCGTACCGGCCCCCTGAACAGATCGAGCCCAACCGCTCGTGCCCCACGAGGACCGTCTCGTAGACGGTGCCGGTGTAGTAGTCGAGCCCGCGGGCGATGCTGAGGTCGGCCAGGAGCAGGCCGGGCGCGTGGTCCCGGCCGGACTCGACCACGGCCGCGAGCTGCTCGAGCCCTTCGTCGAGCAGCGGGTCGCTCGCGCCGAGCGCGAGCACCCGGTCGACGAACGACGTGTCGTCGGCGGTGATGCCGGCGAGCGCGAGACAGGCGTCCGCCTGCGCGGTCGAGCAGCCGGCCGTGTCGACCAGCTGGGCGTGCACCTGCTGCGCGCCGATCTTCGCCAGCTTGTCGAGGGTGCGGAGCACGCCCGGGAAGTCGGCAATGCCGAGACCGCGGCAGAAGCCCTCGGGGATCTTGCGGTTGTTGACCTGCATCCGGATCGGCGGCACCGGCAGCCGGCGCAGGGCGTCGGCGATCACGAGCGGCAGCTCCGCCTCGTAGTGGAAGGGCAGCGTGTCGCGGTCGATCACGTCGATGTCGGCCTGCAGGAACTCGCGGTAGCGGCCCTCCTGCGGACGCTCACCGCGCCACGCCTTCTGGATCTGGTAGCGCCGCAGCGGGAACTCCAGCCGGCCGGCGTGCTCCAGCACATAGCGGGCGAACGGCACGGTGAGGTCGAAGTGCAGGCCCAGCCCCGAGTCCGACTCGTCGGCATCGGCCTGCAGCCGCCGCAGCAGGTAGATCTCCTTGTCGGTCTCGCCCTTGCGCAGCAGCTGGTCGAGCGGTTCGACGGAGCGAGTCTCGACCGGGACGAAGCCGTGCAGCTCGAAAACCTCGCGCAGCACGTCGAGCACCCGCTGCTCGATCATCCGCTGGTGCGGCAACCACTCGGGGAAGCCGGACATCGCCGACTGCTTGGCCATCTCAGCTCACAGCCCGCGGCTCACCGGCACGGGCGGCAGGTCGGCGAGGAACGGGTTGGTGGCCCGTTCCCGGCCGATCGTCGTGTCCGGCCCATGTCCCGGCCGGACGACGGTGTCGTCCGGCAGCGCCAGCGGCACCCTCGCCAGCGACTCCAGGATCTGCGGGTACGACCCGCCGGGCAGGTCGGTCCGCCCGATCGATCCCGCGAACAGCAGATCGCCGGAGAAGAACTCGCCACGGCTCGCGAAGCTCACCGAGCCGAGCGTGTGACCCGGCACCCAGTCCACCCGCAGCTCGAGACCGGCGAGCTCGAGGGTCTCGCCGTCGGCAAGATCGCGGACGTCATCAGGCTCCGACCACTCCAGCCGGCCGAGGATCGGCGTACCGGGCCGGACGCCGAAGCCGGCGTACGGGTCGCGCAGCAGCGCCCGGTCGTCCGGGTGGATCAGCGCAGGCACGCCCTTGGCGCCGCACACGGGAGCAACCGACCAGATGTGGTCAACGTGGCCGTGGGTGAGCAGAACCGCCACCGGAGCCAGCCCGTGCGCCTGCAGCACCTCCTCGAGTGGGCCCTCGGCGCCGTGACCGGGGTCGATCACCACGCACTGCTCCCCACGATCGGGCGCGACCACCCAGCAGTTGGTCTCCCACGGCCCGGCAGGGAAGCCGACGACGAGCACCGAAGATCCTTTCAGGCGGGTTTCAGGTCAGACTAGCGAGGCCTCTTCTACACTCGTCGCGGTTATTTTCACGATTCCTCCCGGAGGTCTTTGTGGCGACCAGTCGCCGACGTGAGCGCGAGCTTGCCCGGCGCCGGTTCGAGCGGCGGCGTCAAGCCGAGCTCGAGCGGCGCGCCCGCATGAAGCGACGGAACACCGTCATCGGCGCCAGCGTGGGCACCGTAGCGGTCATCGTCGTCCTAGTGATCGTCGGAATCGTGTTGTTCGGCGGGTCGAACAAGAACAACAAGGTCAAGGCGGGCGCCACCCCGAGCGTCACTCCGACGCCCAGCACCTCGGCGAGCATCCCGCCCGCGCCGACCAAGTGCGCGAAGATCACGCCCAACCCGCCGGCCAAGGGCGAGCCGAAGATCCCGGACGTCAAGGGCAAGGCGCCGACCAAGCTCGTGGTCAAGAACATCAAGGCCGGCAAGGGCAAGGCGGCCAAGAAGGGCGACACGATCACCGTCAAGTACGTCGGGATCTCCTGCAGTGACGGCAAACCCTTCGACGCCTCCTACACCGACGGCGCGAAGAACCAGGAGTTCAGCTTCCAGCTGGGCGCCGGCAAGGTCATTCCTGGCTGGGACCAGGGTCTGCTCGGCATGAAGGCAGGCGGCGTGCGCGAGCTGGTGATCCCGGCTGCGCTCGGCTACGGCACGTCGGGGTCCGGCCAGATCAAGCCGAACGAGACGCTGATCTTCGTCGTCACGATGGTGAAGGTCTGACCGTGCGTCCACACGCGCGACGCTGGGTCGCGGCGAGCGGGCTTGCCCTCGTCGCGACCATGGCGGCGGCATGTGGGTCCGGGAGCAGTGGCGGCTCGCTCGCGACGTCCTCGTCGCCGAAGCCGGGGACGCTGAACGCGAACGGCTGCACCACGCCGCCGGCACTGCAGCAGAACCACCTCAAGTTCGCCCACGAGCCGCCGCTGAAGATTGCGCGTACGACGTACACCGCGCGCATCGTCACGAACTGCGGAACGATCATCGTCAAGCTGTTCGGCGCAAAGGCGCCGCAGACGGTCAACTCCTTCGCGTTCCTCGCCGGCCGCGGCTACTTCAATGACACGCCGTGCCACCGGCTCACGACGCAGGGCATCTACGTGCTGCAGTGCGGCGACCCGACCGGCACCGGCACGGGTGGGCCCGGCTACACGCTGCCCGAGGAGAACCTCAGGGGTGCGACCTACCCGGCCGGCACCGTCGCGATGGCGAGGACCCAAGCACCGCACTCCGGCGGCAGCCAGTTCTTCCTCGTCTACCAGGACAGCACCAGCGGCCTGCAGCCGCTCTACACGCCGTTCGGTCGCGTCACCGCCGGGCTCAGCATCCTGCAGCGGATCGCGAAGGCCGGCAGCGACAACTCGAACGGCCCCGGCGACGGTCATCCCAATCAACCCGTGGTCATCGAGTCCTTCGCCGTGACCAAGGGCTAAGCCAGCCTTCGACGCGTTCGCACTGCGCACACCGACGGTGATCTTGACGTAGGAGGGGTGCTACTGACCGCAGGTCGTCAGAAGCCGGAGGTGACGCGGTACGCGTCGTACACACCTTCGACGCCGCGGACGGCTCGCAGCAGGTGGCCGAGGTGCTTCGTATCGCCCATCTCGAAGGTGAACTTCGACGTGGCGACGCGGTCCCGGGTGGTGGACACGGCTGCGGACAGGATGTTGACGTGCGCGTCGGACAGCACGCGGGTGACGTCGGCGAGCAGCCGATTGCGGTCGAGCGCCTCAACCTGGATCGCGACCAGGAACACCGAGCCCGAAGTGGGCGCCCACTCGACGTCGACCAACCGGGCCGGGTCGCTGGAGAGGTCGGCGGCATTCGTGCAGTCGGTGCGGTGGACCGAGACGCCGTGCCCGCGGGTGACGAAGCCGAGAATCTCGTCCCCGGGCACCGGGGTGCAGCAACGAGCCAGCTTCGCCCAGACATCAGTCGTGCCCTTGACCACCACGCCTGGGTCCCCTGCCGGGCGCGGCCGGGCGCCGGTGCGGGTCGCCGTCTCGGTCTCGGCGATGTCCTCGACCGCGCCGTCGGGACCGCCGAGGGCGTGCACCAGGCGCTGCACGACCGACTGCGCCGACAAGTGCCCCTCGCCGACGGCGGCGTACAGCGCGGAGATGTCCGCGTAGCGCAGGTCCTGGGCGAGGGTCAGCAGTGCGTCGCCACCCATCAGCCGTTGCAGCGGCAGCCCCGCCTTGCGCATGGCCCGGCTGATCGACTCCTTGCCGTGGTCGATCGCGTCCTCGCGACGCTCCTTGGCGAACCACTGGCGGATCTTGTTGCGGGCGCGCGGGGATCTGACGAATGACAGCCAGTCCCGGCTCGGACCGGCCGACTCGGACTTCGACGTGAAGACCTCGACCACGTCGCCGTTGTCGAGCACGGACTCCAGCGGCACCAGCCGCCCGTTGACGCGCGCGCCGATGCACCGGTGGCCGACCTCGGTGTGTACGGCGTAGGCGAAGTCGACGGGAGTCGCGCTGGCGGGCAGCGCGATGACGTCGCCCTTCGGCGTGAAGACGAAAACCTCGTTCGCGTGCAGGTCCCAGCGCAGCGAGTCGAGGAACTCCCCCGGGTCCTGGGTCTCGCGCTGCCAGTCGACCAGCTGGCGCAGCCAGGTCATGTCCTGCTCGGTGGAGTTGGGCGACTCCTTGTACTTCCAGTGCGAAGCGATGCCGTACTCCGCACGACGGTGCATCTGGACGGTACGGATCTGGACCTCGACCGGCTTTCCCTGCGGACCGATGACGGTCGTATGCAAGGACTGGTAGAGGTTGAACTTGGGCATCGCGATGTAATCCTTGAACCGCCCCGGGATCGGCGACCACATCGTGTGGATGACGCCGAGCGCCGCGTAGCAGTCGCGTTCGGTCTCGACCGTGATCCGTAACCCGACCAGGTCGTGGATGTCGTCGAAGTCCCGGCCGCGGACGATCATCTTCTGGTAGATCGAGTAGTAGTGCTTGGGCCGACCGGTCACGGTCGCCTTCACCTTGGCGCCCCGCAGCTCAGCCGAGACCCGCTCGATGACGCCGGCGATGTAGGTATCCCGGGAGGGTGCACGCTCGGCGACCAGCCGGACGATCTCGTCGTACCGCTTGGGGTAGAGCGTCGCGAACGAGAGGTCCTCGAGCTCCCACTTGATCGCGTTCATACCGAGCCGATGA
>Ga0335074_10007108_pt1 | contig 15514 bp, 16 predicted proteins | sample Lox_Sample_23_FD_206715 | JGI IMG/M metagenome (GOLD analysis project Ga0335074, IMG submission 206715) | Soil microbial communities from Loxahatchee National Wildlife Refuge, Florida, United States - Lox_Sample_2.3 | ecosystem: Environmental > Terrestrial > Soil > Wetlands | place: USA... | reverse complement strand
ACGGAGCCCTTTATGGCACCACCAGCGGCGATAACGTTTACGGAGAGTACGGCACGGTCTATCGCCTGACGCCTCCGCCTTCGGCTTGCGCATCCTTTCTCTGCCCGTGGCGGGAAACTGTTCTCTACCGGTTCAGCGGAGGGTTGGATGGCGCCAATCCGGGCTATGGCAATCTGGTCTTCGATCAGGCCGGCAACATCTATGGCACCACACTCTACGGCGGCGGCGCAGGGGACTGCGGCTACGGACCTGGCTGCGGAGTTGTTTACAAGTTGACGCCCTCAGGGTCGGGCTGGACGGAGACGGCGATTTGGGATTTCGGGGTTGGCGGTGGAAATTTCCCGGCAAGCGGCGTGACCTTTGACGGCGCCGGCAATCTCTACGGGACGACTACCGGCGGCTCTGTCTACGAATTGTCGCCTTCCGGTTCGGGCTGGACGGAGACGACCTTGACAGACGCGCTGGATTACGCTTACGGCGGCCTGGTCTTCGACCCGCACGGGAATCTCTTCGGCACGACTGGCGGCTTCCAAGGGGCGGGCAACGTCTACGAGCTCAGTCCCTCTAACGGCGGTTGGACACTGAGTACGCTGTACAATTTCTCCGGCTATGAGGGACCTTTGGACACGCCGACGCTGGACGCGTCCGGCAACGTCTACGGCACATCGTACGCGAGCGGAGCCTACGAGGAAGGCCAAGTGTTCGAGCTGACGCCTTCCAACGGGAGCTGGATTTTCACCGACATCCACGACTTCAACGGCAGCCAGGGAAGCGAGCCGGTCGGTGGCGTAGTTTTTGACGCCCGTGGGAATATGTACGGCACGACCTCGGCAGGAGGCACAGGTGGTTCACAGTGCAACGGAGGCTGCGGCACGGTTTGGGAGATCACTCCACAATAACCTTCCGGTCACTGTTGATAAATCCCCATATCGCAAGTATCGAAACGAGCCGATCCTCATTTCTTCGCCGCCAGTATTCCCAGCGCCGCCGGCAGCAGCGCCAGCATCAGAATTCCCGCCAGCACCAGCCAGCACATCTTGTTAGCGAAGTTCACCGTGTAGCCAATGCCGACGCGCTTGGCGACGAAGATGGCCGGATCGTTTGGGTTGTAATAGAACATTCCCGCCTTCCAGTAGGAATCGCTTTGCGGCTCGGGCACAGCGTCGGCAATGGCGGGCGCAGCGATCTGGCGATACGACCAGTAGATCAATCCGGCGACGCAGGTCAGCATGATCGCCGGAATCAACCACACCGGCACGACGAGTCCTATCGGTAAGAACGCGACAACGACGAAGGTAAACGTCAGCGGATAGAGCAGAACCTCCAACAGACGAACCGCAATGCGGCGCATGATCGTGTTGCGCGACAGATGCGTGAAGAGCCAGGCCAGAGCGAGCATAACCAGGTTCATTCCCGCTCCCATCGCAACGGGAGCGAAGACGGTGAGCGGGTCGCGCGATGACCAGCGATTGGGCTGACCATCGGCGCCCCAATGCACGGGAAAGCGCTCTGGTAGCTGGTTCCAATGCAATTGCAGATAAGTGGCCGTCAGCGCCAGCGCCACAAAGGGTGGAATCCACAGCCAGGCATTGAATCGTGCACCGGCTGGGGGAACGGACAGCTCGGCTTGGCGAATCTCGGGGCGCCGCTGTCCATAGTGGGTGTGCACCTCGCGAAACTTCAGCCAGTAGCTCAGTGCGGAGCCGACGATTATTAGCAGCAGAGGCACAAGAACGGCCAACGGCAGCGCGTGCGGCAATAACGCCGCGGCTAATCCAATGGCGAGGATCGCCCACAACGCCGCGTGCCAGCGATAGGAGCGCAGCACGCGCCGGCCATCGGCGCTCCGCGGAAAGTCGGGATCGACCGTGGCGCTGAAGAAAATGCCGCGTCGGGTGAGGAGTGGGGTGAACTGAAAGATCACTGCCACAAACGCCAGCGGCACGATCAGCATGGCAACTTCGGCTTTCATGACTCCAACTCCTCGGCCGCGCGGCGCATTTCAACCTGGAGCTTCGCCGCGGGGATCCCCTTGGCCAGCATCTCGGCGATCAACGCCTGCAGGCGTTGGCCGAATTCGCCCATCTGATCCAAAGTCGGATTGGGAACGTCGCGACATACGACGCTTGCCGCACGTCCGTGACGCAAATGGAGCCAGCCTTCCTCAGCCAGCATACGGTAGGCTTCGGCGACCGTGTTGAAATGCACTCCGAGATCCCGCGCCATTCTCCGTACCGACGGCAACTCCGATTCTGGAGCCAGCTTGCCATTCACCAGCAGAATGCGCAGCCCGTCGACGATTTGCCGGTACGCCGGAACGGAGGAATCGAGGTCGATGCGCAATGTGAGGTCGCCAGCCACTGTATACTGTACACATACAGTGTACAGTGTTTGAGCGCTTTGTCAAGGAAGCCGACGGAGACAGGGTCGAACGATGCCGACAGGCAGGAACTACATGGCCCTGGTCCGCTGACTCGACTTTATGCGGCCGAGATAGTCAAGAGCGACCTGCCTCCATTCCGAACTCTGAGAACTTTCCTGCATTGCGCGACCTAGCAGTCCGATGGCTGAGTCCGGTCGGTTAGCCTGACATTCCATGATGCCAAGTCGGCAAAATGCCTCTGTTCTGCACTCGGGGTCCGGTCCATTCGTCGCTTTAAGCAGGAGGCTTCTCGCTCGCTGGTTCTCAGCAGGAAGAAAGGAATATGCAACACCGAGGTAAAGATGGACTCCCTGTTCGTCCCCAACCTTCTTGTTTAGCAATTCCTCAAGAACAGCAATCCCCTCCTCAAAACGACGAACTGCAACCAGAGACATGCCTAAGCACTGCCGGGCATTGACATAAACGCTCTCTTCTTCTGGGTCAGAAAGCAGGTCAGCGTACTTGCCAAGTAGCAGTTGAAAGGCCGAGACAGCCTCGGAATCCCTGCCTGCGGTTCTCAGAATCAACGCCTCTCCAAACTCCGCGTAGAGATTTAGTTTGCTGTCTCCAGGAGGAAACCACTTGCGCGCCTCCTGAATAAGAGCGCCCGCTTCATCCACTCTTCTCGCGTAAATCCTGACGCTCGCCATGTTAAGAAGGAGCGAGGCTTTCTCGACGGCCTCCGTGGCCAGTTGAAGCATCGAGTCGAGCTCTTCATACGCCTTGTCCAGTTGGCCGCTGTCTCTTTTCGCGATCGCTTGTTGGACGCGAGAATCATCCCACATGGGAACTCCAGAGACGTACCGTAATCACCCTGTCGAGTTACTACTCTCGGAACTCACTTGGGTTGCGGAGCGCGGGACTTTGCCCGCTTCAACGCGCCGAGAAACTTCTCATTGTGTTCGGGCGTGCCGATGGTGACGCGAAAAGCGTTGGGCGCGCGCCACGGCCCGGTCATGGGACGAACAATCACGCCGTCCTCTTGCAACGCTTCGCACAACGCCGGCGCCTGTTCCCCGACGTGGCAGAACAGGAAGTTCGCCCAGGTGGGCACCACTCGAATGCTGATCGCAGCGATCGCCGGAATCAGCACCTCCGCGCCGGCGGCGTTGTTCTCCACAGCACGCTGCACATGATCTTCATCCGCCAGTGCGGCGAGAGCGGCCGTCTCGGCCAACGATGACACCATGAAGGCCGGCTTCATCCGCGCGAAGTATCCCATCAACTCCGATGGCCCCATTCCATAACCGACTCGCAGCCCAGCCAGTCCGTGCGCTTTCGAGAACGTCCGCAGGACGATTACCGGTCGCCCGGCTCGCACGTAATCCAGCGAATGCGAATAATCCAGGCCACGCTGCGCCGCGAAGTAGTTGGCGAAATCGTAATAGGCTTCGTCCAGCACGGTGACGACATGCCCCGGCACGCGATCGAGGAATCGGTCAATCGCCTTGGCGTCGAGCACCGTTCCCGTAGGATTGTTGGGATTCGCGATGTAAACCACGCGAGTGTTGCCGTCGATCGCGCTGAGGATGCCCTCGAGATCGTAGCCATCGTTCAGCATCGGCACCTCGATCAGGTGCGCCCCCGCCGCTTGCGTGACGATGGGATAAACGATGAACGACAGCTTGCTGGTTACCGCATTCAGGCCGGGGCCAAGCAGGGTGCGGGCGATGATATCGAGGAAGGTCGTCGAACCGGCAGTCACCAGAATCTGGCTGGGGTCGACTTCGTGAATCTCGGCCAGCCGCGCGGTCAGCTCAACCACGCCGTTGTCGGGATAGAAATGAGTTTCGGCAGTTGCTGCCCTGATCGCCTCGATCGCCAACGGCGACGGCCCAAAGGGATTTTCATTCGAGGCTAGCTTGATGCAACGCACGCCGGTCTCCCATTCCGCCTGGCGCAGCGGCTTGCCAGGTTTGTAACTGTCCAGCTTCTTTAGATGATCTGGAACCAGCTTCCCGAAATTGGTCATTCTATCTCCAATGCCAGATGCTAACTGCGCCTTCTCGCCGCCGCCTTCAGCAGCCCCACTTCCCGGCTCGTTAAATGCCGTAATTTTCCCGGCTCCACATCCAGAGCCAACGGGCCATAGCGCACGCGCCTGATTTTCTCGACGTGATGGCCAATCTCTTCGAACATGCGGCGAAGTTGCCGATTGCGCCCTTCCGTCAGCGTCACTTCATACCATGGATTGGCAGCCTCGCGGATCAGTCGAATTCGCGCGGGCGCTGTTTTCACCGCCTCACTACGTCTGCGCTGCATCGGCTGCGCCGACCGATCCGCGCGCCTCTTTAACGGCGAACGCTCGGCTGGCAGCATCAGGCCGCGGCGCAGCTTCTCGATTTGCTCCTCCATCGGCTGCCCACTTACCTTCACCAGATACGTCTTCGGCACATGCGAGGAAGCGTGCGTCAGCTGCTGCGCCAGTTCGCCGTCATTGGTCAGCAACAACAAACCTTCGCTCAGGTAATCCAGCCGCCCGACGGGATACACGCGCACTGCCACGCCGCGCAGCAGATCCAGAACGGTAGGCCGGCCTTCCGGATCGGTGACTGTGGTCACGTAGCCCTTCGGCTTGTTGAGCAGCAGGTACACATGACGTTCCGGCCCGCTGAGCAGTTTGCCGTTGACCTTGATGTGATCGTGTTCGGGATCGGCCTTGCTGCCCAGCTCGGTGACGATCTGTCCGTTAACCGAAACCAGGCCGCTGGCGATAAGCTCTTCCGCCTTGCGTCGCGAGGCAATTCCTGCGGCTGCGATGATCTTCTGGAGACGCTCAGCGGGCATAACAAGATCTAGATTGATCGGCTTTCGGGTAGAGCTGGCCTTCAGGCCAGCGTATAAGCCGGCTCTTTGAGCATCTGAGTCGGCTTCAGCCGACGACAGAGCACTGGCGCAAAACCCTCTCTCGCTGGCTCGTGCCGCCAGCCGCCCCATGAAAACTCAATCGAGTCGGCAGATCCCCGCTTTAACCAGCCGCACAAAACTCCGACTTCGGAGGACAAGTGTCAGGGCACGACCTTGGTCGTGCCGATAGAGCCTTCTTACTTAATCCTGAGTCGGCTTTTAGCCGACGACAGACCACTGGCGCAAACTGCATCTCAGCTGCCTCTCTACTCGTGCCGGCGCGCTCGACAACTTGACCTACTCAACTACAACTTCTCCTGCGACTCTTCCGGCTGCGCCTCGGTCGCGAAGCTTCCTTCGGCAGACACCGTGCTGTCGCCGACAAGGTGATGCGCGGGATCGGGCAGCGCTTCGGTTACCGGCTCTTGCTCATCCGACGGCGCTGCCTGGGAACTCGACTCGACTGCCGGCGCGCTGAACAGCTCCGTCTGCGGTTCACCCAATTTTTCGAACTCTTCCATGCTGGGCAGCTCGGAGACGTCGTTCAATCCAAAGCGCAGCAGAAATTCCTTCGTCGTCTTGTACAGGATGGGCCGGCCGATGACCTGTTTGCGCCCGGCGGTGGTGACCAACTTACGATCCAGCAGGGTCGCGATGACTCCGGCGGAATCGACCCCGCGAATTTCGCTGATCTCCGGCACCGTCACCGGTTGCTTGTAAGCGATGACTGACAGCGTCTCCAGCGCCTGTAGCGACAGACGCACCGGCGGCTTGAGGCTTTTGGCGAAGCTGACAACCACATCGTGGTGCTCAGGCTTGGTGGCCATGCGATAACCGCCTGCTATCTGGCGAATCTCCATGCCACGATCGCCAGAGGCGTAGTCGGAGGTGAGCTCATCGATCAGCGCGCTCAACTTCGCCTTCACCGCCTTCAGCTGCTCTTTCTCTTCGAGCTTCTTTTCGTCCTTGGTTGGGACGGCAGGCGGCTCCGGCTTATCTCGGTCAGGGGCGAAAATTGTCATCGCCGGCTCACCGGCAACTTCGGCCGCAGCTTCCTCAATGGCGAACTCTTCTTCCGCGTCGCTCGCGGCACTTGCCCGGCCATTGGAAATGGTCTCGTTCAGCGACAGGCGCGCCTCTTCTTCGGCGCGTATTTCGGCCAGCACCGCATCCTTCAGCAATGAGGCAAGCTCGTTCAGCGTGACCGGCTCTTCGGTCGCGTAGATGATGGCTTCGACTTTAGCTTTCAGGCTCATTGTTTAGCAATTAGCGATTAGCAATTAGCGATCACCCAGTCAACAATCAACGCCCGACCCTGGGCGCTCTACAGTCATCACCTACATAAACGGCACACAACTGACAACCGACAACTGCTCACTTCCAATCATCCTTCACCACTCCGCTCTCCGCCATCAGCGAATCGAAGTTCGTGTGCTTCTTCAGGACGATCTCTCCAAATACATTATCCTGGCGCGCCAGTATCGCCTGTAAGCGTATCAGCTCCAGGATCGCCAGGAAGGCGCAGATGAGTGCTGAACGCGAACGCAGGCTGCGCAGCAATTGCTTCAATCGCACCGGCCGCTCTTCCAGCGCCAGCCGCCGCCGCACGAATTCGATCATCTGCGAAACCGTCACCGACTCTTCATCCACATCGAACGAGGGCCGCTTGCGCGCACGATCCAGAATCTGCTGAAACGTCTTCACCAGGTCGATCACGTCGGCGGCCATCTCCGGCTCGGTGCCTTCGGCATCGCGAAATTCCTTCAGCGCCGGATTCGACCACACGGCATCCTCGATCTGCTGCTTTTGCAACAGCATCTGCGCCGCCGTCTTGAAGCGCTCGTGTTCCAGCAAGCGATTGACCAGCTCCATCCGCGGATCTTCTTCTGCCGGGCCGGCCGGATCGCGCGGCAGCAGCATCTTCGACTTGATGTGGATCAGCAGCGACGCCGTATAAATGAACTCCGCCGCAACATCCACATCGAACTGCTTGATGGTCTCGACGTATTTCAGGTATTGCTCGGTGATCTGGGCGATGGGAATGTCGTAGATGTCGATGTCCTGCTTGCGAATCAAGTCGAGCAGCAGGTCGAGCGGCCCTTCGTACACCTGTCCCACAATGACGGAGAACGCCGACTCGTCGGCATTCTTGCGCGGCGCGGCGGGCGCTTGCTGCTTTGCAGCGGGAACGGGTGGTGCGTTCTCGGACGACATTACTCTAACCATTGACACAGTGACTGCCTGGACCAGTATCACCGATACCGGTCATTACCGGCGCCCATTTTGGTGCGAGGAATCTGCTTGTGTAGCACCAAGAAGCGGATCCCTCGCTGCGCTCGTGATTACAACTCGGCAGGACCTACTTCCCTTCTCTGGCCGTCCTGACCGGCGCCTCGTACTCGTGCGACAGGTTTGCCGCATCGCGCGCTTCCACCATCGTCGCCTCGGCCACCGCGCGCGCCTTCTTCGATCCTTCTTCCAAAACATCCCACGCCAGCTTGGGATTGGCTTCGTACTTCTGACGCCGCTCCTGCATCGGGCCCAGCACCTGCCACAAGCCATCCGCAGCCCAGCCTTTGCACTCGATGCAGCCGATGCCGGCCGATCGGCAACCTTCATAAACCTTCGCCATGGTTTCTTTGGTGCTGAAGATCTTGTGCAGATCGCCGACCGGACACTTGTCGGGATCGCCCGGATCGCTGCGCCGGATGCGCGCCGGATCGGTCACCATGGTCTTCAGCTTCTGCCGCAGGGACGGCTCGGGTTCGCTCATCAGCAGCGTGTTGCCGTACGACTTCGACATCTTGCGGCCATCGGTTCCCGGCAGCTTGGGGGTTGGCGTCAGCAGCGGTTGCGGCTCTGGAAAGACTTCTTCGCGCCGTGGATCGCGACATCCAGTGTGAATCTTGCGCGGATAGAACTGATGGAAGCGCCGCGCGACTTCGCGCGTTAGTTCCACATGCGGCACTTGGTCTTCCCCCACAGGCACAAAGTTCGCCTGGTAGATCAGAATGTCCGCCGACTGCAGCAGCGGATATCCCAGAAATCCATAGGTCCCGAGATCTTTGTCCTTCAGATTTTCCTTCTGCTCCTTGTAGCTGGGCACGCGCTCCAGCCATCCCAGCGGCGTGATCATGCTGAACAGCAGATGCAGTTCGGCATGCTGCGGCACATGCGACTGGATGAACAGCGTGCTGCGGTCAGGGTCGAGACCCGCCGCAAGATAATCAAGAATGACCTCGAGCGAGTTCTGCTTCACCGCGCTGGTGTCGGCGTAGTCGGTGGTCAGCGCATGCCAATCGGCGATGAAGAAGAAGCATTCGTAGTCGTCCTGTAGACCAACCCAGTTGCGCAGCGCGCCAACATAGTTGCCCAAGTGCAGCTTGCCCGTCGGTCGCATGCCGCTGAGGATGCGGCCCTTTTTCGTTCTCGGAGTATCGGTCATCGGAAGCCCAGGAATACCGCCAGCAGAGCCTGAAAGAATGCCATGAACGGCGTGATCAACCAACCAATGATGTCGAGGCCGATCATCGGCAGTATGAAAACCAACACGATCAGCCCCGCGTAACCAATGCGGTCATAAACTTTCAGCGCGTTGTAGGAAAGAAAATGACGAATGACGTGGCTGCCGTCCAGCGGCGGCAGGGGAATCAGATTGAAGACCGCCAGAATCACGTTGATCCACATCGCGTCATAGAACAACGTGGCCAGCGCCTCGGCTGTGCTCGCCGTGCGCGCATGGTTGCCGATCGGGGTGTTCGAGCCGTGGACAATGATCGCCAGAATCACGACCGCAACGAACGCGGTGATGAAATTACTGACCGGCCCGGCCACTGCGGTCAGAATGTCGTCCCGCACCTGATTCTTGAAATTGCGATTGTCGACCGGCGTGGGCTTGGCCCAGCCGAACGGGGGGAAACCCAGCACAATCAGGATCAGCGGCATCAGGATGGTGCCGAAGGGATCGATGTGAACCAGAGGATTCAGCGAAACCCGACCCAGCATCTTCGCTGTGGGATCGCCCAACCGGTTGGCCACCCAGGCGTGCGCCGATTCGTGCACGCAAATGGCAAACAGCAGCACAATGACCTGGAAGAAGATGTCAACCGGATTCGCGTGCGAGAACATTGGGTTTTGCCTTCGATACTAACATGGCAAAACCATGGCATTCGGCAGCAGGACTCAAGAACAATGGCTGCAGATCGGGCGCTCAACTGCTTGAGCGGTTCTCGTTCTCCTCCACAATGCGCGTGAACTCGCTGCTCAGCGCCTGCTCGATCTCGGGCGAGCGCCGTTCGCCGCGTGCCACCCGGCTGACGTAAGAGCGGTCGACCTGCAGTTGCCGGGCAATCCGACTGTAAAGGCCACACAGCGACTGCACGTAGCGATTCAATGTGGAAACTTTCTTCTTGTTGAGGGAATCGATGTCGTCCATATCACCTTCCGACCGAAGTGGCGGCACTGCTCCTACTATGTTCCGATGCAGATGTCGCGAGCGAGCGTTGCGCGGCCAACGGAACTGAAGATTAGTCGCCATGGGCAACCTTTTGCACCGACACAGAAATGCCGTCCTCCCGTGCGCAGCAGACGTTGTATCCGAGTGCCTGGTCAAGAGGGTCAGCATTGATGACAACTCGCCTGTCTCAAGCGGCATCACAGCAGCAGTGGACTTATTGCTGCTTACTCGAACCTTGATTCAATTCAGTCCCGCTCAGTGGCATCGGCGGTTCGAGGGGTCGGAGTCCGCTTCTGTTCTTCCGCAAGCCTGACGCCAGCTTCGGAAACGCCGCCAGCAGATCAGGCGGCCAGCAGTCTGCAACAAGTCGGTCGATTCTGAGTTCACGTCCGGCAACGATCCGGACGCAAGAAGGTGCAGATGGGTCCGCTGGTCGATCGAACCGAGTTCCGCGCGGTATTGAAGGAAGTGGTCAAGTGCATACGCCAGAATCTGGACGCCCCCGGGCTGAAGCCGCTGGCTCCCGAGCAGCTGATGGTGTGGTTCCGAAACATTACTCTGGAAGACCTTCAAACCGTCGACCGCGAGTTGGACGAACCTGAATGACGAGTAGGACATCGCACACACGCCACGATCGCAAGTTAGGTCGAGGAGGAATCGCAGCAGGCAGGACAGCCGTTGCAGTTCAGTGATTATGCCGGGCTCAGCCGCTCCTGAGGTTCGAACCTACAGGCCGGGACAGATGGTCCCCATCTCCGGTTTGTATACCGTGGTTCATCACAATCACCGGGCAGAGCACGAAGTCCTGGCCATTCGCGGCGACGAGTTCCCTGCCTGCCGGGTCTGCCAAGGCGAGGTGCGCTTCTACGTCGTGGAGGTGTTTCCTCATATTACCCACGACTTCGATTTGGCCGGTCCCCGATTGCAAACCCGCAAAACTCGAGCCAAAGCCGCGCACAGTTAATCGCGGCTGCCAAACTGCAAGGCGCTAAGAGGTCAGCTGCACCAATTCCCCGCTGCGCTTGAGCTGGCCACAGGCGGCATAGATATCGCGGCCACGCGGTCGCCGAATGAATGCCGGGATTCCGGCGCGCGTGAGGGTGTTCTGAAAGGACAGCACACGCTCTTCGGAGGGCGTGGAAAACGGAATCTCCGCTCCGGGATTCAGTGCGATCAGGTTCACCTTGGCTCGCAACCCGCGCAGCAAATCTGCAACCTGGCCAGCATACTGCACGTCGTCATTGACGCCGCCGAGCAGAACGTATTCGAACGTCAACCGCTCGCGATTGCGCAGCGGAAACTCGCGCAGCGCAGCCATCAGCTTCTCGATTGTCCACTTCTTCGTGATCGGCATGATCTGCATGCGCAGCACTTCGCTGGGCGCGTTGAGCGAAACTGCCAGCTTGGGACGAATGGGTTCGGCGCCGAAGTCGACGATGCGTGGCAGAATGCCCGAGGTCGAGACGGTCATACGCGACTCGGGAATGCCGACACCTTCCACCAGCAATCGCACCGCCTGCATGAAGTTGTCGTAGTTGAGAAACGGCTCACCCTGTCCCATGAAAACCAGATTCAGGCGATCGCGGTCGATATCGACCCGCTGCCCGGCGAGCACAGCCAGAACCTGACCAACGATTTCCCCGGCGGTGAGATTGCGCTTCAGCCCAAGCAGCGCGGTCATGCAGAAGGCGCAATCGACCGCACAGCCGACCTGGCTGGAGACGCAGACGGTGGCGCGATGCCAATCTCTCCTGTCCGCCAGCTCTTCATCGCCACTGGCCGAGCCGTCTCCCGCTTCGCCGCCATCCCCCTCCGGCATCCATACCGTTTCGACGCTCTGGCCGTCACCGAAGCCGAAGAGATAACGCACCGTGCCGTCAATTGACGCGAAGCTTTTCTCAACCCGCGGCAAACCTGGGGTGTAGCCCAGCTCTCTCAGCTTCTGGCGAAGTCCCAGGGATAGCGTCGTAAATTGCTCAAGACTCGACCACCTTTGCCGGTATAAGCCGTCAAACAGCTGTCGGGCGCGGAACGGAGCTTCCCCAAGGGTCTCCATCAGATTTGTAAGTTCCTGAAGGGAAAGACCCAAAAGTTCGGTATTTTGCGATTGCTCCATGCATCCAATATGCTATCTGTTAGATTCCGTGTGCCCGACGTCGCTGCGGGTTATTTCGTCATTTTCGATTATTACGGCTTCGCGTGAGAGCTGTCCTGCGGATCAGATCGCAGCCGCGCTTCAAATCTTGGAGACTTCGGGTCTCAGGATCTGAGTGAAGACCCCCACGCCGCTCGGAACGGCAATTATGGTTGAAGAGCTGCGCAATATCCAACGTGAGATCCTGCCTAACGGGCTGACCATCCTTACTGAGCAGATGGACCACATTCGCTCGGTGTCCATGGGCATCTGGATCAAGTCCGGATCGCGACATGAAGATCCCTTGGTCAACGGCATCTCGCATTTCGTCGAGCACATGGTGTTCAAGGGCACCAGTAACCGTTCGGCTGAGGATATCGCCCGCCAGGTGGATTCCATTGGCGGCAATATGGACGCCTTCACGGGTAAGGAAACCATCTGCTTCAACGTTAAAGTTTTGGATGAACATTTGCCCGTAGCCGTCGATATCCTTAGCGACATGGTCCTGCATCCGATTTTCGATGGTAAAGAGATCACGCGCGAGCGGGGAGTGATTCTGGAAGAGATCAAGATGGATGAGGACAATCCTGACTACCTCGTGCACGAGATCTTCACTCAGAACTTCTTCAAGGGCCATCCGCTGGGCAAGCCGATCCTGGGGACGAAGGACACGGTTCGGCGCTTCGATCAGGATGCCATCCTGGCGTATTACGGCGGGAAATTCCGGCCAGGAAACATGATCATTTCCGCGGCCGGGAATCTCAATCACCACGAGTTGGTGGAGCTGCTGCGGGAGCGCTTCGCCAGTCTTCCAAAAGGTTCCAATGGTTGGCACGACACGCCGCCGAAGATCAACTCGCGCATCATCCTGCGCAACAAGAAAGCTCTGGAGCAGGTGCAGATTTGCGTCGGTGTGCCGTCGTATCCCATCAGCCACGACCGCCGCTACGTGACCTACATCCTGAACACTCTGCTGGGCGGCGGCATGAGCTCGCGGCTCTTCCAGAACGTGCGCGAGAAACAAGGATTGGTGTATTCGATCTTCTCCGAGCTGAATCCCTTCCGCGATACCGGAATGCTGTCGGTCTACGCCGGCACCTCGCGCGAGTCGGCGCCGAAGGTAGTGCAGTCGATTGTGAGCGAGTTCCGCGCGCTGAAGAAAGAGCCGATCTCCGAGGAAGAGCTCAAGCGTGCCAAGGATCAGCTGAAGGGTAGCCTGATGCTGAGCCTGGAATCCAGTACCGCGCGCATGTCGAACCTGGCGCGGCAGGAGATGTATTACGACCGCTTCGTCAGCATGGATGAGATCATCGACCGCATTCAGGCGGTAACCGTCGAAGACCTTCTGCGTACGGCCAATGAGCTGTTTCAGCCGGGGCTGATTGCCGTCACCGTGCTGGGCAACCTCAACGGTCTGAAGGTTACTCGCGACTCGTTGGCCTGCTGATAAAATAGGCTGTAACCAACAATCGGGTAATTGGCCGCTCCTGGCACATAGAATTTCCCAGAATTAAAGGAACTGTTTCCCAAGAACACGCGATTTGTGTGCGGGAACCTGCGCGGCTGCCGGGCAGAGATTTGGCAATTGAAAGCGGAGTGGAATGTCGAAAACAGGCAAGACTGCGGTGATTGTCGGCGCGCAATGGGGCGACGAGGGCAAGGGCAAGATCGTCGATGTGCTCTCAGAACGCTTCAATGTAGTGGCTCGCTATTCCGGCGGCCACAACGCCGGACACACCGTCACCATTCACGGCAAGAAATTCATCCTGCAACTGATTCCCTGCGGCGTGCTGCGCGAGGGCTGCCGCGGCGTCATCGGCAATGGCGTCGTGCTCGACCCCTTCGCCTTCATGAAGGAAGTGGACGCGCTGCGCGCGACCGGCGTGCACGTTGACGGCAACTTGTTCGTCAGCAATCGCGCGCACGTGATTCTTCCCTATCATCGGCTGATCGAGCTGGCCGCCGAGAACGCTCCGGGACGGGTGAAGATTGGCACCACGTCGCGCGGCATTGGTCCGACTTATGAGGACAAGATGGCGCGCAGCGGTCTGCGCGTCGAGGACCTGCTGGACAAGAAGCTGCTCCAGAAGCACATCGACAACGCCTGCCGCGAGAAAAACACCATCGCGCACGCGTTGTTCAACAGCGAGCCGCTGGACGCGGACAAGATTTTCTCCGAGTATTGTGCAATCGCCGACCGCGTCGCTCCGTTCGTCACGGATACCGCTCTGCTGCTGAACCATGCCATCGCGAACGGCGAGTCCGTTATGTTTGAAGGCGCGCAGGGGACGATGCTCGACATCGATCACGGAACCTATCCCTTCGTGACGTCGTCGAGCGCGACCTCGGGCGGCGCGTCGACAGGAACGGGAGTTCCGCCGACCTCGATCAGCGTTGTCATTGGCGTGACCAAGGCCTATTGCACGCGCGTCGGCGAAGGTCCGTTCCCAACCGAATCGAAAGATGCGACCGGCGAGGCGCTGCGCAAGAAAGGCAACGAATTCGGTGCGGTCACGGGACGTCCGCGGCGCACCGGCTGGCTTGATCTGCCGCTGCTGCGCTACTCCAACCTGATCAACGGCACCAGCTGGCTGGTGGTGACCAAGCTGGACGTGCTGGACGAACAGGCGGAAATCCCCGTCTGCGTCAGTTACAAAATCGACGGCAAAGAAACGCAGCAAATCCCCGCGCAGATCTCCGGCTTCGAGAAGATCGAGCCGGTTTACACCAAGCTGCCCGGCTGGCAGACTAGCACCTTCGGCATGGATCGCTACGATCGCCTGCCGGACAAGGCGAAGCGCTATCTGGAGTTCGTGGAGAAAGAATCGGGTGCGAGAGTTGGCATCATCTCCACCGGTCCGGATCGCGAGCAGACGATGTTTATGCCAGGGTTTTTGGCCATGCTGGATGGGATGGGAAAGGCCGCGAAGGGTTAGCAGTGGTCGGGTGGAGCACCGCTTCAGCGGTGCAGAATAGATGCCCGAGGTGCGATGGCTTTAGCCTCTGAGGTCTGACAGCTTTACCTCAGGCGCTAAGGCGCGGATGGGAGGGTTGCCAGAATGCACGTCTGAAGACGTGCTCCACCCCATGGCCGTGATCAGGAGGATGTGATGCTGGTTTTGGCGGTGAATTGGCTAGCGCACGAGGGACACGCGCAGGAGGTTGCAGTCATCTTTTCCAAGCTCGAGGCCGCCTCGCGTCAGGAGCCGGGTTGCCTCATGTACGTCGTCCATCGGCACACCGACGATCCGCGCCGCTTCTTCATCTATGAGCAGTATCACGATGCCGCGGCGCTGGAGGCGCATCGCAACTCGCCGCACTTTCAGGAGTACGCCGTCAAGGCGCTGCGCAATATCGGAGAACGGCAGCAGGGTGATCTGTATAGGCCGCTGAGCGACGAGTGACGCCAGCTGCGTAGAAACGCTACTACGTATACTTCCACTAGATTGCATGGCTCTACGCTGTGCTTAGAACCTCCTCGACGCGACAAAATCAGTGCAAACTTCCGCCCCAAGTGGCAGAATTCACCTATCGATAATACAACGAGGCCACTTCGATGAAACGCATCATCACGATGGTGTTGTTGTGTGCATTCCTCACGGAACCGTTGGCATTTGCTGGAATTGGCCACGACGTAACCATGTACGTTGGCGGG
>Ga0335074_10007107_pt1 | contig 15517 bp, 13 predicted proteins | sample Lox_Sample_23_FD_206715 | JGI IMG/M metagenome (GOLD analysis project Ga0335074, IMG submission 206715) | Soil microbial communities from Loxahatchee National Wildlife Refuge, Florida, United States - Lox_Sample_2.3 | ecosystem: Environmental > Terrestrial > Soil > Wetlands | place: USA... | reverse complement strand
AGTACAGCGTGACGACCGTCAGCAGGAAGTCGGTGGAAAAACGGCCGGTGGGATCGCCGCCGCTGTCGCTCCACGATCGCCATTTCTCGAGGAGCCAGGCAGCGAGACCGGCAGGCGAGTCGGTCAGCCCGTAGCCGAGCGTCTGCGGTTTGGTCGACTGGATCGCCGTGTACCCTCGCTCGGTCTCGTCCCATCGGCTCGCCCGCTCGAGGTAGCGCCGCTCGGCGTCGGACAGCGGTCGCGAGCCTGGCCCGGTGTACGGGGCGAGTTCCAGGTTGGTCAGGTGCAGGCCGATCAGCGGTGCCGGGTTATCCAGCGCCATGAACGTTGCTATCCCGGCTCCGAAGTCACCGCCGCCGGCGGCGTAGCGGGGGTAGCCCAGGCCCTGCATCAGCCGGTGCCAGAGTCCCGCGACGTAGCGGTAGGTCACTCCCCTGGGCACGACGGGCCGCGGAGAGAATCCGTAGCCGGGCAGCGAGGGGATTACCACGTCGAACGCCGGGCCGTCGATCCCGTGAGCGGCAGGGTCGGTGAGCAGCGGCACAAGCGGCAGCAGCTCGGCAAAGCAGCTTGGCCAGCCATGCCCGAGGATCAGCGGAATCCCGCCGCCGGAGCGGGCCCGCTCGTGCACAAAGTGGATCTCGGCCTCGCCCACCAGCGCCCGGAAGTGCGAGAACCGGTTCAGCTCGCGCTCCGCGGTCCGCCAGTCGAACCCCTCGGCCCAGTAGCGGAGTAGCTCGGCCAGCCAGTCTCGGTCGGTGCCCTGTGACCACGCTGCGCCCGGCGCCGCATCGGAGAGCCGGGTGTTCCGGATTCGCGCCGTCAGGTCATCGATCACCGCCTGGTCGACGGCCACCGAGAACGGCTCTACACGTAGCGGCAAACCCTCGGACACGAAGCCCATCCTCGCGCACCCCGCCCGGGCTCCTGGCGGCGCCACGCCCAGGCCGCCGGGCCGCGCCGCCCAGCCAGCCGCGGCGGCCGCCAGCCAGACGCGACGGCCGCCAGACCCAGGCGGCGGCCGCCACCTATCTCGGTGACGGCCGCCGCGGATCTACTGCGGGCGAACAATCTCGGGCTACGGCCGGGCCAGGAACCCGTTGGTGTTGCCGCCGCGGCCGACGTAGAAGCCGACCAGTTCACCCTTGTCGTTGACGCCGTTAATCGTCGTGGTGTTGACGCCCAGCGGGTCGTTGATCTCACGGAACCCGTGCCCGGCCTGCCAGGTGAAGCCGTGCATCGGGGGGTTGCTGCTGTTGCCGACGGTGTAGTCGCCGACCACCAGGCCCGAGTCGTTGATGCCGAGGGCCTGCGTCGAGGACGAGTGCGGGAAGATGATCGTGGTGAACGTGTGCGCGGTCTTGACGAACGCCACGGTCTCGCCAGTCTGGGTCACATAGAACCCGGCGACCTCACCGTTGTTGTTGATCGCCGCGGCGGTCAGGCTCGGCCCGGACAGCCCCTGGGACGCGCCGGGAATCAGGATGCGCGTGTAGCGGTGGGTGTGAATGTTGTACTCGTAGCCCCGGCTGTTGCCCGCGCTGTTCTGGTAGAAGCCGACAGCGACGCCGTGGTCGTTGATGCCGAGCAGCTGGTCCATCTGCGGCTTGGAGTTCGGGACGTGCGGGAAGTTCACGTTGTAGAAGTGCCTCCCGGCGGTGTAGAAGCCGAAGTTCGCGCCGCCGGCGTTGGCCCAGAAGCCGACCGTGTTGCCGACGTTGTTGAGGCCGGTCACCTGGGTTTGCGCCGAGTGCGGGAAGTTCTCGTTGCTGAAGTCGCGCTGCGAGTAACCAGGCCGCAGCAGGTAGCCCTTGTTCGGGTGCCCGGTCGCGCCCGAACCGAAGTACCCGGCGATCAGCCCGGCCTTGTTGATGCCAAGCAGCTGGTTGAACGTCACGTCCCTGTGGTTGTCCAGGGTGCGGAAGGTGTAGCCGTGGTCGGCCGCGGGGCTCACGCTCGCGCCAGCCGGGCTGGCTAGCGTCAGCGCAGCGGTGGCAGCCAGCGCAGCCGCGGCAGCACCACCGCCGACGCGCAGCCCCGTGCGCCGGGAAACCTTGCGGCCACGCCAGCTTTTCCTCGAAACCTGGGTGTTGGCAGAACTCATCGTCAGTTCCTCTCATCTAGTGCGGCGGCTCAGAACAGTGCCTGGCCGGGCTGCGCCGTCGGCCCGGCCACCAGCAAGGCTCCAACCCGGCACGAGGGAAAACACCGGGGGTCGGGGGGATACACGGGGGAAGCCTGCGCCAGGTCAGCGCGGCGGACCATCCGGAGTGCCGGCCAGTCGCCACGCATCGGCCGCGATCACCCAGGTGCCACCGCGCTGCCGCCGCGCGACTGTCGACCCCAGGCCGCACAGCGTAACCCGCTCGCACTCCGGTCCGGTCCCGCGAATCTGCCGCGCGGCGATGACCAGCGCGACTCCCCGGCCCGCCAGCACCGTGCAGTCGCTGACCGCGACCGGCAGCCGCAGGTCCATCAGCTCCCGCAGCCAGTACCCGACTGGCTGCGGCGGCACGTCCGCGGCCCACGGGTTCACCGCCGCGGCCCGCTCGTACTGGGCCAAGGCGGCCTCGAGATCGCCGTCGCTGACCGCGACGGCAACCAGCTCCACCGCCTCAACCGGCGAGCGGGCCGCGGGCGGCGCGATCAGATCGGACACCTGCTTGCCTCCGGCTGCGAATCGACCCGTGATCACGTTCCCAGCCGTCTATGGGGGGAACGAGCCGCGTTCTGGGGGAATCTCCGGGGGGAGGCGCTACTTGTCCCCGGTGAGTTGCCGGTACAGGGCGGTCGTCTCCGCTGCGGGAGGCACTCCAACCCGGTCGCGGAGCAGCTCGGTCAGCTCCTGGTAGTGACGCACGGCCCTCGCGGTCTCGCCCAGCCTGGCCCAGGACATCATCAGCTCGCGATGCGCGACCTCGTTCAGCGGCTCATGAGCGACGGCACGGCGGAACGCCGCGACCGCCGGCTGGAACTTACCCGCCGCGACGTGCAGCCGGCCGACGGCCAGGAGCGCCGACTCGAAGCTGCGGGCGAACTCGTCCCGCCGCGCCTGGGCCCACTCCCCGGCCGCCAATCCGGCCAGGAAGTCGCCCCCGTACGCGGCGACCGCACGCTGCAGGTCAGGCAACGCGGCCGCGGCCGGTCGCGCGCGGCGCGCGGCGGCCAGTGACTGCTCGAATACCCGCACGTCGCAGTCACAATCGCGTTCGGCGTTGAACGCGTACCGGCCATCCGAGTACGTCACCCAGCCAGGGTCGCCGAGTGCACGGCGGACGCCCCGCAACGCGCTGTGCAGCGCGTTCGCGAGCCGGTCCCTCGTTAGGTCGGGCCACAGGGCGACGCCGATCTGCTCCCTGGTCAGTGGCTCGGAGGTCACCAGCAGGAACAGCAGCTCCCTCGGCTTGGCGTAGCCCCAGTCGGCGGCGGTCACCGCGACCTCGCCCCGGTGCACGGTGGCGGCGCCGAGCGCGCGGATGCGCAGCGTACCGTCGGCGGCCACGCGATCCCCGGCCGGAATCGGCCGTTGGGCCGGCACCCGCACGCCGGGGGTCCGCGGGTCGCCCGCAGCCGAATCGGACGGCACGGCAGTATCCGGCACGGCAGTATCCGGCACAGCCGGGTGGGCCCCGACCGCCGCCGCACCTCTCGCGTCCTGCCCCTGAGGTAGTTCCGCGATCACATCGTCTACCGGCCGGGTTAGGCCCCGATGCCAGGCCGCCTCGAACTCGTCATCGCTCAGTGCGGCCCTGGCGGCGGATCGAGTGCGCTCGTGCAGTCCGCGCTCGCACGGCGCGACGATCGTCTCAACGTCGGTGCGCAGCGTGTGCGCCGTGGCGAGCAGTCCCGCCGCGTCGTCCGGCCGGTTGTCAGAAAGGGCCAGCGCGGCCAGGTCGTCGAGCAGGCTGCAGACCCGCCAGCGGTCGTGGAGCTCATGATGAATCGCCAGGCTCCTCGACAGCAGCCCGGCGGCCGCCGGGTCGCCGCGGTCGAGCGCGAGCAGGCCTAGCTGCTCGAGCGACCAGGCGATGCCTTCGCGGAATCCGATCCGCTCGGCCAGCGATCGGCTCTCGTCGAGCAGCTCAGCGGCGCGCCGCCCGTCGCCGCGGTAGCGCGCGATTGCGCCCAGGCTGATCAGCGACCAGACGATCCCCTCGGCATCACCTAGCTCGCGCAGGCTGGTTAGCGCGGTCGCGCACTCGGCTGACGCCTGCTCCCACTCGCACTGGAGCCATAGCGCGAACCCGAGGTAGTTGTGCGCACTCGCCGCGCCCCACCGGTCTCCGGCCGCCTCCGCGGTCGCCAGGCTCTCGGCGTGCAGCTCCAGCGAGCGCGCGTACCGGCCCTGCTCGCGGGCCACGCTGCCGAGTACCTGCAGGGCGCTGGCGATGCCGTGTGCGTCATCCAGATCGCGGTAGAGGCGGAGCGCCGCCTCCAGTCTGCGCACCGCCGGGACGTAGTCGCACTGGAGATGCGCCAGTCGGCCGCTGCCCAGCAGCGCGGCCGCGCGCAGGCCGGCCGGCGTCTCGCCGCTGGCCGACACCGCGGTGTCCATCCACTGGCGCACCTCGTGGTAGTGGCCGCGGAGGTAGGCGTATCGCCCCAGCGGCCCGGCGATCCGCAGTGCGCCCACGGCGTCGTGCCGGCTCCGGGCGAACTGGATCGTGGCGCGCAGGTTGGACCGCTCGGCATCCAGCACGTCGAGTTCGCGCTCGAGTTCCGCCAGGCCTTCGCCGCCGCGTTCGATCTGCGGCGCGACGCCTTCTACCAGCCGCGCAAAGCACGCCAGGTGAGCCTGCCTGGCCTGCTCCTCTTCTCCGGCCGCGGCCAGCCGCTCGCGCGCGTACTCGCTGACGACGTGGAGCAGGTGGTAACGCGCGCCCGACTCCGAATGCTCGACCCGGACCAGCGACTTGTCGGCGAGGCGGGCCAGCAGACCGAGCATCTGCCCGGGCTCAAGATCGGGACCGGACGCAACCTGCTCGGCCGCGGCCAGCGTGAATCCGCCCGCGAACACCGCGAGCCGTCGGAACACCGCGCGCTCGTCGGTATCGAGCAGGTCGTAGCTCCAGTCGAGCGTGGCCCGCATGGCCTGGTGCCGTGGCGGCGCCATTCGCGTGCCGCCGACCAGGACCCCGAAGACGTCGTCGAGGCGATCGGCCAGCTGGCCCACCGACAGGATGCGCATCCGCGCTGCCGCGAGCTCGATCGCCAGCGGCAGCCCGTCGAGGCGCTGGCAGACCTGGACCACCGCGGCGGCGTTGCTCTCGGATAGCTGGAACGCAGGAACAGTCAGCTGCGCGCGCTGCTCGAACAGCCTGACGGCGTCGAACTCAGCGACTGCGGGCAACGTCGGCACAACGCCCGGCCGCGGCACCGAGAGCGGCGGCACCGGCCAGTTCCGCTCTCCCTCGACCCCCAGCACTTCACGGCTGGTGGCGAGGATCGAGAGCGCCGCGCACGTCATCAGCAGCCGCTCGGCCAGTTCGGCGACCGAGCCCGCGACCTGCTCGCAGTTGTCCAGGACGATCAGGATGGGGCTCTCGCCTATGTGGTCGGCCGTCGCCGCGGCCGCGTCCAGGTCGGGGCGGTCGGGCACGCCCAGCCGGCTCGCCACCTCTTGAGCGACCACGCCCGGATCACTGACCGACGTGAGCTCGATCCAGCGCACGCCCGCCGCAAAGGACGTCTCCGCGGCGGCCGCGGCGGCCAGCGCCAACCGGGTCTTCCCTGTGCCGCCCGGCCCAGTCAGCGTCAGCAGCCGGCTGCGGCCGAGCGCGTCCAACACGTCGCGCAATTCGTGCTCGCGGCCGATGAGCGGAGCGAGCCGGACGGGCAGCCGCTCGGTGCCCAGCGATGCCACGCGCTCGCCTCCCCATGCCGTTCGGGCAGCGAGATTTGAATACCAACGACGTTCGGGCGCATCCTGGCCCTCGCTGCCATTAACTGGATCTATTCAACGTGAGTTTGCTGCGCTTGGGGAGCGGCGTGCGCACTGCGGGCAATTTCCTAGCGGAAATGCGTGAGCTATCCGTCAAGGAGGGAGGGCAGTGATGAAGTCGGCGATGCTGGAAGTTCCGGGTGGATTCCTGTACTACGAGGTACGCGGGTCAGGCCCGGTGCTGCTGATGATCCCGGGCGGGCCGATGGATGCCTCTGGCTTCGAGCCGGTCGCCGAACTGCTGGCCGACAGCTACACGGTGGTGACGTACGACTGCCGGGGCAACTCGAGGAGCCCGACGACAGGTCCGCGCGAGGACCTGACCGTCGATCTCGCGGCCGAGGACGCCCGCCGGCTGCTTGAGGCCGTCGGCACCGGACCGGCCGAGGTCTTCGGCGCGAGCGGCGGAGCCACCTATGGCCTCGCGCTAGCGGCTCATTATCCGGGTCTGGTCCGGACGCTCGTCGCCCATGAGCCGCCCGTGACGGAGCTGCTCCCTGACGCCGAGCGCTGGCGGGCGAACAACAAGCGGGTCGGCGAGATCTACGAGCGAGAAGGGGTTGGGCCTGCGCTCAGTTTCTTTGTCGAGTTCGTCTTCGCAGGGGAGCCCGGCAGCGGACCAGGACCGGACGTGCCGACCGCAGAGAAAGCCGAGCCGACCGCGGAAGAGGCCGAGTCGGAGGCCAGGGTGTTGCGCAACCTGGAGCTGTTCGCGAGCTGGCTGATCCCGCATATCGGCAACTACGAGCCGGACATGGCTGGCCTGCGAGCAACATCAGCCCGGATAGTCGTCGGCGTCGGGGAACAATCGCTGCAGACGCACATGACGTACCAGACCTCGCACGCGCTGGCCGAGCAGCTAGGCGTCGAACTGGCCGAGTTCCCTGGCGACCATTTCGTTGAGGCCAGCGACCCGGCCGTGTTCGCCGCCCGGTTGCGCGGCGTCCTCGGCGCGGGTGGCTGAGCCCCGCTGTCAGCGCAGCGAGTTCGCCACCTGTTCGAGCATCGCCCAGGACGACTGAAGCCCGGTCTCCATGCCGGAGTTCACATGCGCGTCCCGGTTCTCCTTGCTCGTGTGCCGCACCAGGATCGTGAGCGTCGTGCGCCCGTCGTGCTCGGTCAGCGTGGTCGTGCTGACCGCCGAGGCACCGGGCATGCCCTCGAACTCCTCGGTGGACACGATCCGTTCGCCGGGCTCGATCTCGAGGTACTGACCGTGGAATGCGACCTCGAACCCGGCGTTAGCCCGCATGACGTACCGCCAGGTGCCGCCGACCCGCAGGTCGATCTCGACGCTCGTGACCTGGCCCTGGTCCCCGGCCCACCAGCGCCTGACCAGCTCGGGCGTTGTCCAGGCCCGGTAGACCAGGTCCCGTGGCGCGTCAAATGCCCGCGTGATCTGCACCTGGGTGTCGCTGGGCAGCGTCACCACCGCCCTGTTGCTAGGCGTCACTGTCGTCATCTCCCTGCTCCTGTTCCCTCAGCTCGGTCAGTACCGTGTCCAGTCGCTCGAACCGCGCCGACCAGGACCGCTCGTAGGCCCGCACCCAGTCATAGATCGGCTTGAGCTGCTCGCCGTTCAGCCGGTACATGCGCTGCCGCCCTTCGTCGCGCACCTGGACGAGGCCCACTTGCCGCAGCACCCGCAGGTGCTTGGAGACCAGCGGCTGGGTAATCCCGAGCCGGGTCACGAGGTCGTTGACCGGAAGCTCGCCGACGGCGAGCAGATCCAGGATCTGGCGCCGCCGCGGCTCGGCTACGGCGTTGAAAGCGTCGGTTGTCGTCGCTGCCCTGGCCATGCCTGAATCATATGTCCATATAGGCATGTGTCAAGCTGCTGCTTGCCAGGAACCCCCGAGCGACCCGAGGTGAGCGATGGAGCTAGAGCGCTGGCTAAGCAGCGCGGCGTCCGCGATCGACGAGTGGCAGCGCAGCTTCGGCGACTACCGCCAGCACGACTCCCTGCAGGTCAGCGACGAGGACTTCGGCCCGGCCTTCGCGGAGCTGACCCGCAGGCTGGCCGGCAACTACCCGTTCTTTCACCCCTCGTACGCCGGCCAGATGCTGAAGCCTCCGCACCCGGCCGCGGTCGTCGGCTACCTGGCCGCCATGCTGATCAACCCGAACAACCACGCGCTGGACGGCGGGCCGGTCACCGGGCCGATGGAGAAGGAAGTGGTGGCGCAACTGGCCGCGCTGTTCGGCGTCGAGCCGCACCTGGGTCACCTGACCACCAGCGGGACGATCGCCAACCTCGAGGCGCTGTATGTCGCCAGGGAACTGCACCCGGGCCGGGGGATCGCCTACAGCGCCGAGGCGCATTACACCCATGGCCGGATGTGCGGCGTGCTCGGCATCGCTGGCACCTCGGTCGGCGTGGACGACCGCGGGCGGATGGACGTGGCCGAGCTCGATGCGCTGCTGGCGCACGGCGAGATCGGGACCGTCGTCGCGACCGCGGGCACGACCGGCCTCGGCGCGATCGACCCGGTGCACGAGGTGCTCGCGGTCGCCAGGCGCCATGGCGTGCGCGTGCACGTTGACGCGGCCTACGGCGGCTTCTTCACGCTGCTGGCCGGCCTGGACGATCCAGCCGGCCTTGATCCGGCGCCGTGGCTGGCGATCAGCGGCTGCGATTCGGTCGTCGTCGATCCGCACAAGCACGGCCTGCAGCCCTACGGCTGCGGTGCGGTGATCTTCGCCGATCCGGCGGTCGGCCGGTTCTACGTGCATGACTCGCCGTACACGTACTTCACCTCGGACGAGCTGCACCTGGGCGAGATCAGCCTCGAGTGCTCGCGCGCCGGAGCGAGCGCGGCGGCCCTGTGGCTGACGCTGCGGGTGCTGCCGCTGACGTCCGAGGGACTCGGCCGGGTGCTGGCAGCCGGGCGCCGGGCCGCGCTTGACTGGGCCGCACGGCTCGAGGCGTCCGATGTCCTGCGCTTGTACCAGCCGCCCGAACTGGACATCGTCAGCTACTACCCGGCCGAGCCCAGCCTGTCTGCCGTCGACGCGGCCAGCGAGTTGATCCTCAAGCGCGGCATGACGGCGCCCGAGCCCGTCTTCGTGAGCACGCTGCGCGTCTCCGCGGATGCCTTCGTCCGCCGTCACGCCGACGTGACGATCGACACCGACGGCGCCCGCATCCTGCGCAGCGTGCTGATGAAGCCGGAGTCAGAAACCTACGTGTCGATGCTGCACTCGCGCCTGGAGGACCTCGCCCGCGACTAGCTGCGCGGCTCCGGCTTGGTACTGGCCGGGCCGCCGTCACGGGGCTGGGGCGGGACACACCTCGTTCCCGTTCTGAAGGGCCTTTTACGGGATCGGCGGGGCCCAGCGCGGCCGCCGGACCAGGCAGAACGGGTGACCAGCCGGATCGGCGTAGACGTCGCCGGCCAGGCGGGTCGCGCCCAGCGCCAGAACTCGGTTCCCCGCCTGCGCCACGTCCTCGACCATGACGTCGAAGTGGAGTTGCTGCGGGACCCGCGGGTCGGGCCACGTCGGCGGCTTGTGATCGGGCGCCGGCTGGAACGCCAGCCCGGACGTGGTGTCGTTCTCGGCGACCACCACCCAGTCCTCGCTGCGGTAGGTGATCGGGAGCCCGAGCAGCTCAGAGTAGAACGACGCGAGCGCGTCCGGGTCCTGGCAGTCGAGCACTGTGTGATGCAGCCGTCCGATCATGAGCCGATCGTCGCATCTGCGCTCGGGCGAGCGCGGCTACGGCCGGCTATCGCGGCGCCAGCCGGCTGGCGGGCTAGCGGAGCAGCAGGCGGCTGATCCGGCGGCCCGCAATCGTCAGGCCGGCGATACCCATCAGGGCCAGGTAGAGCACATGCCAGAGGAGGCCCGGTCCGACATAGCCGAGCGTCAGGCCTCGCAGCAGCGCGATGCCCTGGTAGAGCGGCGTGCAGTCGACGACGTACTGGATCGGGCGCGGATACACGCTGAGCGGGTAGAACGTCGTCGAGAACAGGAACATCGGCAGCGTGGTCAGCGTGACGAACTCGAAGTCCAGCCAGCTGCGCATGAACGTGGTCGCCGCCATGCCGGTGGCGGCGAACGCGAAGCCGATGAGCAGCGCCGTCGGGATGGCGAACACGGCCCACGCTGAATGCACCAGCCCCATCGCGAGCATGACGATCATGAAGGCAATCGCGTACAGGCCGCCTCGGATGAGCGCCCAGCCGATCTCGCCGAGAGCTACCTCACCGGACTGCATCGGCGTAGCCAGCGCGGCGTCATAAAGCTTGGCGTACTTCAGGCGGAAGAAGACATTCATCGTCGAGTCGAAAACGGCCCCGTTCATCGACGAGGTCGCCAGCAGCGCGGGCGCGACGAAGCTCGTGAACCCGATCAGGTGCCCGTTCGGTCCGGTGACCTTCCCGACCAGCACGCCGATGCCGATGCCGATCGACAGCAGGTAGAACAGCGGCTCGAAGAACCCCGAGACCAGGATGAGCCAGGCGTGCCGGTAGGCGCGGGCGTGGCGCTCGATCAGGTAGCCGCTCCCCCGGCCGCCGAATAGCCTGCCCCTGGAGGCCAGCATCTGCGGAGGCAAGATCCGCAGCGGCAGCGCGCGCACGTGCTCCGATACCTCAGACATAAAGCCGCCACCGGTACGTGCGGGCCCCGATGGCGAGACCGATCAGCGCGATCGCGGCCAGGTAGGCCAGGTGCCCGAGCGACGACCACAGGCCCGCGGTGCCGAGGCTCAGCGCCCGGCACAGCGCGACCCCGTGCCACAGCGGGGTTATGTAGGCCAGGGGCCGGATCCACGCCGGGAGCTGCGTGATCGGGAAGAACGTGCCAGAGAACAGGAACATCGGGATCATTCCGAAGCGGAATAGCATCGCGAAGCCCTGATCTTTTTCCCTGGTGACGGCGTAGGCGTCGATCGGTGCCGCGAATGCCAGGCCGGTGAGGACTGCGACTGGCACCGCGGCCACCGCCCAGGGCGACCGGACCGCGCCGAAGGCCGCCATGATCGCCAGGAAGATCGTGCTGTTCATGACCAGCCGCATCGTGGTGAACATCAGGTGCCCGCGGAACAGGTCAGCCGGACGCAGCGGGGTCGCGGCCGCCGCCTGATAGGTCTTCAGCCACTTGACCGAGGCCATCACCGGATAGGTCGATTCGCTCATGCCGGTTTGCATGCCGGATGCCGCGAGCAGGCCGGGCGCCAGGAACGCCAGGTAGCTGACGCCGCCGAGGCTGGCGCTGCCGTGCTTGTCGACCAGGCTGCCGAGGCCCAGGCCCATCGCGCCGAGGTAAAGGACCGGGTTGAGCACGCTGGAGTACATCGTCCCGCGCCAGGTGCGGCGGTAATTGACGAGCCAGAAGAGGAACGCGCGCATGGCCATCGTCCACTTGCCCGCGACGGCCGGCGCGGTCCCGGGGCGGGCGACTGCGTCCGGGCTGGCTGGGCTGCGGGCCGGCCCGGCGGCGGGTCCGCCGGCCGGCATGGCTGGCGCGGTCATCCGTCCTCCAGCCGCCTGCCCGTCAGCCGCAGGAAGACGTCCTCCAGCGTGCTGCGGCGTACCAGCGAGGTCAGCGGCTCGAGGCCCAGGGCGCGCACCGACGCCAGGGCGGCGTCTCCGTTGGCCACGTAAAGCAAGATCCGGTCGGCCAGCACTTCCATCCGCTCGGCGGGCGCGTCGGCAACCTTCTCGGCGGCCTGGTCATGATCGGAGACGTGGAACCTCAGCTCGAGCACCTCAGGCGTCGAGTAGGCCTCGATCAACTCGCGCGGCGAGCCCTCCGCGGCGATCTTGCCGCCGTCCATCACGACCAGGCGGTCGCACAACTGCTCCGCCTCGTCCATGTAGTGCGTCGTCAGGATCAGGGTCACGCCCTGCTGCTTGAGCCGGAACAGGCGATCCCAGACGACGTGCCTGGCCTGCGGGTCCAGGCCCGTGGTGGGCTCGTCGAGGATCAGGATCTCCGGCTCGTTGATCAGCGAGCGCGCGATGGTCAGGCGGCGCTTCATCCCACCCGACAGGGGCTCCACCTGGTCCCCGGCCCGCTCAGTGAGCTGCACAAAGTCCAGCAGCCTGGAGGTCCGCTCGGCGATGACGCTGCGGGGCAAGCCGAAGTAGCGGCCGTAGATCAGCAGGTTTTCCCTGACCGTGAGCTCGACGTCCAGGGTGTCCTCCTGCGGGCAGACCCCCAGGCGGGCCCGGATGGCCGGGCCGTCGACGACCGGGTCAAGGCCCAGGATCGACAGCTCCCCGCCACTCGGCGGCGAGACACAGCCGATCATCCGCATCGTGGAGGACTTTCCCGCCCCATTCGGACCGAGGAACCCGAAGGCCTCGCCGCGCCGCAACTCGAAATCGATCCCGTCGACGGCGGTGAAATTGCCGAATCGCTTGGTCAGGCCGCGGGCGGAGATGAGGATGTCAGGGTCGGGCACGCCCGCGAGACTACCGGCGGGCACCGACAGTTCTGAAATGAAATTCCGGTCGGAGGCGGGTAAGAACCTGCCCAAGTGGCAAGGTTGCTAGCGTTCAGACGGTAGTCTCACAAGGTCACAATGCGGTCGTTAGGGCATCGGGAGGCGTGTCCCAGGGTGAGCAGCATCCGCGAGTTGTACAGCCGCTTCCGGCAGCTCATCCACGAGGGTGCGAAGTTCCTCGTGGTCGGCGCCATCGGCGCGATCCTCACCTTCGGCGTCGCCAACGCACTAAACGGGATCGGGAAGTACTCGGCGATCACCGTGGCGACGATCATCGCGACGGCCGCCACGTACGCCGGCAACCGCTGGTGGTCGTTCAGCCATCGCCAGGGGCAGGGCAACACCCGCGACACCGTGATCTTCTTCGTCCTGAACGGCGTCGGCCTGCTGATCTACTACGGCTGCATCTGGCTGATCCAGGACGTCGGGGGCCTGAAGGGCAAGCTCTGGTACAACGTCGCCCTGATCGTCGGCACGGGGCTGGGCACACTGTTCCGGTTCTGGTCCTACCGCAAGTGGATCTGGACGCTGCCCACGACTGCCGCAGGCGGGCCGCCCGAGCAGGAGAGCCTCACCCCGGCGACCACGGCCAGCACGCCCACATCGGCGCCCGCCACGCCGACGACCACCGCCGCCAGCAGGCCGACCGGGGCCCACCGCCGCTCCTAGACCCTGGTCGCCCGGCGGGCGCGATGCCCGGTTGCCGCCCACCTCAACCTGCGCGCGAGGCCCGGTTGCCGCCCACCTCAACCTGCGCGCGAACGTGCTTGCCGCCCACCTCAACCTGCGCGCGAACGCGCTTGGGCAAGATGCCGGGTTCTGCGGTATATGTCCGGGGCCCTTTCCCACATTTCACGCGTTGTGCTTCGGAAACCGCACAGATCGTCCTGGTTTAGTCCTGCACAATCGGTGAAACGTGGGATAGGCGCTTGCCGAGCGCGGCTGTCGGCTGGGAGTTGGGGCGGCTAGCCAGTGCAGCCGCCTGCCCCGGCTACCAGTGAGCTGAGCGGAATCCTCTCGTAGGCGCTGGCCTGGGCGCTGGTCAGGGCGCCGGTTGCCACGAGCCTGCCGAGGACGTGCTGCTCGCGGGCCAGCGCGTGAGCCGGAAACTTCAGCGGGTCATCGACCGTCGGACCCTGGACCAGGCCCGCGAGCAGGGCCGCTTGCGGCCACGACATGTCCGCCGGATGAACCCCGAAGTACCCGCAGCTCGCGGCCGCGATCCCGTAAAAACCGTTACCGAAGTAGGTGACGTCTGAATACAGGCGAAGGACCTCGGGACCGCCGAGGCCGGCCCAGAGCTTGATCGCCAGCATGCCCTGCTCGACCTGGGCCGCGAGGCTGGAGTCGCCCGGCGTGTAGAGCATCTTCGCGAGCTGCGCGTACAGGGTGGCGGCACCCTGATCGCCCTTGCCGGTGACCTCGTCGAAGCCAAGCCTGGCAATCGCGTAGGGGTCGATGCCCGGCTCGTCGTTGAAGCGGTGATCCTCGGTTGCCTCGAGGGCGGCGGCGAACTTCGCCGGCACCGGCGGGCCCGGATAGGCGACGTGATGCGTGCGGGTGATGTCTTGTGCCAGCTGCCTGGCGTTACCGACCGATGGCGTGGCGAGCCACAGCGCGCCGAAGGCAAGCGCCCCGAGGGCGATCAACGCCGCGAGCACCTGGACGGCGCGGACTATCAGCCGAGTCCAGCGCCGCCGCCGCCAAGATGGCGGATCGTCACCCCGTCGCCCCCTGGCCGTTGTCATCATCGATGATGTTGTCCCCATTGACCTGGCCAACGATCATGCGCCTGCTTAAGTGCCTGGCCAGGCTCACGCGGATCGTCGGCCGCGCTGCGGCGCTGCGGCGCTGCGGCGCTGATGGCACGCGCACGCCCCGGCGAGGCCGGAGTACCGACCAGTCGGTCTCACTACACTTAGCCCGTGTCGTACCTACATGACCTGACTGCCCTGGAACAGGCCGCCGCGATCCGCAGTGGCGAGCTCAGCCCGGTTGAGCTGGTCATTCATTACATCGAGCGAATCCATACCCTAGGCGGCGATCTCGGCGCCTTCGTGACCGCAACCCCTGACCTGGCCGTCGCCCAGGCCAAGAGGGCCGCCGACCTGGCGCGGACCAGCAATAGAGACGACCTGCCACCCCTGCTCGGGGTGCCGACCGCGATCAAGGACCTGACCGCCACGGCGGGTACGCGGACCACGTTCGGCTCACGGCTGTTCCGCGACAACGTGCCGGACACCGACGCGAACTCGGTGGTCCTGCTCCGCGAGGCCGGGACGATCAGCCTCGGCAAGACCAACACGCCCGAGTTCGGCACGTGCTGCTACACCGACAACGACGTGGTCGGCCTGGCCAGGTCGCCGTGGGACATGACCTGCAACGCGGGTGGCTCCAGCGGCGGAGCGGCCGCAGCGGTCGCGGCCGGCCTGGTGCCCTTCGCCCACGGCAGCGACGGCGGCGGGTCATTGCGGATTCCCGCCAGTGTCTGCGGTCTGGTCGGGTTCAAGCCGTCGCGCGGCCGTGTCAGCGTCGGACCAGCCGACGGCGAGAGCCCAGGGCTCTCGATTCAGGGCCCGCTGGCCCGGACGGTCAGGGACGCGGCCGCGATGCTCGACGCGATGGCCGGGCCGATGCCCGGCGACGCCTACTGGGCAGAGCCGCTGCCGGCGGGCGAGACGTTCCTCGGCTACGCCGAGCGCGAGCCCGGCAGGCTGCGGATCGGCCGGTACGCAACGCCGGCCAGCGGAACGGTCCCGGCGCCCGAGTGCCTCGCGGCCTGGGAAGACGTCTCGGCGGTGCTGGCCGGACTCGGCCACGACGTCGAGGACATCGATCTGCCGTTCGGCCCGGCGATCATCGATTGCTTCAACACCGTCTGGGCGGTGAAAGCGCTAGACACCGTGACCGACGAGGCCGGAGAACAGCTCCTGCGGCCGATCACCAGGGCCTGGCGCGCGTACGGCCGCACCAAGACCGGCGCCGACTATGCCGCGGCCGTTAAGGCCATGCAGGTCGAGGCGCGCACGTCGCTGCTCGCAACGGCCGCCTACGACATCATCGTGACGCCGACTCTCGGCCTGCCACCGCAAAAGGTGGAGTTCTTCGCCGAAGACGGCGAG
>Ga0335074_10007106_pt1 | contig 15518 bp, 8 predicted proteins | sample Lox_Sample_23_FD_206715 | JGI IMG/M metagenome (GOLD analysis project Ga0335074, IMG submission 206715) | Soil microbial communities from Loxahatchee National Wildlife Refuge, Florida, United States - Lox_Sample_2.3 | ecosystem: Environmental > Terrestrial > Soil > Wetlands | place: USA: Florida... | reverse complement strand
AGGGTCGCTGGTCTGAAGCGCAGGCCAATGCGTGGTACGCGGCGCAGCCGTGGCCGGTGGGCGCGGACTTTCTGCCCTCGACGGCGATCAACGAGCTGGAGATGTGGCAGGCCGAGACCTTCGACGCCGCGACGATCGATCGCGAGCTCGGTTGGGCTGAGGGCCTCGGCATGAACACCATGCGCGTCTTCCTGCACAACCTCTTGTGGGAACAGGATCCCGAGGGATTTAAGAAGCGCGTCGACACGTTTCTTTCGATTGCGGCGCGGCATCACATCCGGCCGGTGTTCGTGCTGTTCGACTCATGCTGGGATCCGTTTCCCAAGCTGGGGCCGCAACACCCGCCGATTCCCGGCGTGCACAACTCGGGATGGGTGCAGGCGCCGGGCGCGGTGATACTTGCCGATCCCGCGCAGTACCCAAAGCTGGAGGCGTATGTGAAGGGCGTGGTGGGCGCGTTCGCCAACGATGGGCGCATCCTGGCGTGGGATGTGTGGAACGAGCCGGACAACACCAACGGAGGTTCGTACGAAAAGAGCGAGCCGAAAGACAAGGCCGAGCTCGTGCTGAAGCTGTTGCCGCAGGTGTTTGCCTGGGCGCGGAGTGTGCACCCCTCGCAGCCGCTGACGAGCGGCGTGTGGCATGACTATTGGTTGCCGATCGATGCCATGCCGGCAATGGCGCGCGTGCAGATCGAGCAATCCGACGTGATCAGCTTTCACAACTACGGCTGGCCCGAGGAGTTTGAGATGAGCGTCGTCGCGTTGCAGAAGTTCCATCGGCCGCTGATCTGCACCGAATATATGGCGCGCGGAGTGGGCAGCACCTTCGACACGATCCTTCCGTTGGCGCAAAAGTACCGCGTAGGGGCGATTAACTGGGGACTGGTTCAGGGCAAGAGCCAGACGTATCTGCCATGGGACTCGTGGCAACGGCCGTACGTGCTTGAGCAGCCGCCCATCTGGTTTCACGACGTGTTTCATCCCGATGGCACGCCGTACCGCGAGCGCGAGGTGGAGATCATCCGCGATTTGACCAGCGGGAAACAGCCGCCGCTGTGATGGTTGTGATAGCTTGATTGCGGTTTGGAACTCAGGCTCCCGGCATGGGTTGAATTTTGCCGGCCGCGGAGTAAAGGCGGCATTATGTCATGGTTCATCAAGTTAAGAAGCGCTGTTTTTCCATTGGGGCTCGTCATTGCCGCGCTGGTTCCGGCGCCGGCGCAGCAAGAAAAATACCCCTTCAACGATCCCACGCTGCCGGTGGAGAAGCGCATCGACAATCTGCTCTCGCTGATGACGATCGATGAGAAGGTCAGCTGCCTGGGGACGGTCACGGGCGTGCCGCGGCTGGGCGTGCCGAATATCGGCAGCTCCGAAGGCATTCACGGCGTGGTGCAGCGCGAGCAAAGAGGCAATCGGCAACCGATCGCGACCACGCAGTTTCCGCAGGCGAAGGGCCTGGGCGAGTCGTGGGATCCTGAGCTGGTGCGCCAGGCGGCCGGCGTGGAAGGCTACGAGGCGCGGTACATCACGCAGACGCCGAAGTATAACCGGCAGATTCTGATGCTGTGGGGGCCGCAGTCGGACCTGGCGCGCGATCCGCGCTGGGGGCGCAGCGAAGAAGTCTATGGCGAGGACCCGTTTCTGAACGGAACCATGGCTGTGGCGTTCTCACGGGGTCTTGAGGGCGACGATCCGAAGTACTGGCAGGCATCGCCGCTGCTCAAGCATTTCCTGGCCAACAGCAACGAGGACCACCGCGACAGCTCATCGAGCGACTTCGATCAGCGGCTGTTCTGGGAGTACTACTCGGTTCCCTTCCGCATGGCATTTCTCGAAGGCGGCGCGAAAGCGGTGATGGCATCCTACAACGCGTGGAACGGCACGACGATGGCGATCAATCCTATTCTGCGCAGCATTGTGCGTGAGCAGTGGGGCGTGGAGGTGATTTCGAGCGATGGCGGGGCGGTGCGCGAACTGGTCGATCCGCGGCATTTGTTTCCCGATCAGCAGGCGGCGGTAGTGGCGTGCCTGAAAAACGGCATCAATCAGTTCCTCGACCGCTACCTTGACGAAACCAAGGCGGCGCTGAAGGAGGGCCAGGTGAGCGAGGCCGAGATCGATGCACTGCTGCGACCGAAGTTTCGCATTGCCATCCGGCTTGGGTTGCTGGATCCGCCGGAGATGGTGCCGTACACAAAGATCAAGGATACGGGGGATTCGCCCGAGCCCTGGAATGGGGACAAGGACCGCGGTGTGTCTTTGCGAATGGCGCTTGAATCGGTGGTGCTGCTCAAGAACGAGAACCATCTTCTGCCGCTCGACAAGAGTGCCATCAAGTCGATCGCGGTGATCGGTCCGCTGGCAGACTCGGTGCACTGGGATTGGTATGGAGGCAAACCGCCTTACACGGTGACGCCGCTCGACGGCATCAAGGCGGAAGTGGGACCGGACGTGAAGGTGACTTATGCCGCCGACGAGCTGGGACAGGCGGCCGTAAAAGCGGCGAAAGAGTCTGATGTTGCGGTGGTGGTGATCGGCAACGACCCCACGTGCGGTCCGGATATGGCACACGACTGGTATAAGACCATCGATGGCGGCGGAACGCTGGCCTGCACCGTGCCCAGCGACGGACGCGAGGGACGCGACCGCGAGAGCATCGATCTGGCGCAGGAGCAACTGGTCAAGCAGGTGTACGCGGCGAACCAGAAGGTGATTGTAATCCTGGTGTCGAGTTTTCCCTTCGCCATCAACTGGTCAGAGCAGCACGCGGCGGCCATTCTGCACATGACGCACTCGTCGCAGGACGAGGGCACGGCGCTGGCGCAGGTTCTGTTCGGCAAGTACAATCCGGGCGGACGGCTGACTGAGACCTGGCCGAAGTCGCTCGACCAGTTGCCGCCCATGATGGACTACAACATCCGCGACGGCAAGACCTACATGTACTTCAAAGGGGATCCACTCTATCCGTTTGGATTCGGTCTGAGCTACACAACCTTTAAATATGCAAATCTGCACACCAGCGCGCCAAAGCTGGCGAAAGACGGCGCGGTGACGGTGAGTGTGGACGTGACGAACGCGGGCAGCCGCGCGGGTGATGACGTGGTGGAGATGTATGTGAAGCACCTGGGATCGAAAGTGGAGCGGCCGCGCGAGGAGCTGAAGGGATTTGAGCGCGTGAGCCTTGCGCCGGGCGAGACAAAGACCGTGGAGATTCCACTGAAGGCGTCGGCGCTTGCCTGGTGGGACGAGAAGCTGCCGGGCTTTCGAGTCGAGGCCGAACCGGTGAGCGTGATGATCGGCAACTCGGCGAGCGATATCGTCGCCAGCACAAAAGTGAATGTGGAGTGAAACGAGATGCGCAGGAGAGCTGCCGTACTGGCCGCCGCGGCGCCGCGCCGGTTGCAGCGATTTCCGCGAAGCGATGAGTGTCATGCGCAGATTTGCAATTCTCGTCTGCACGGTTACGCTGTTTGTGGCGGCGCAGGCTCCTGATTCAGGCACGGCGCGAGACGCGGTTTCAATCGGTGTCGATCTTGCGAGACCGGTGGGCGCATTCAAGCCGATCTACGCGTGGTTCGGCTACGACGAATCGAATTACACGACCATGCCGCGCGGTGAAGAGCTGCTCAGCGAGCTGCATGACCTGAGCCCCGTGCCCGTCACCATCCGGGCGCATCACCTGTTGACTTCAGGCAACGGTGTCCCCGAGCTCAAGTGGAGCTCGTCGAACGTCTTTCACCTCGACGCCCGTGGCAAACCGGTGTACAACTTCACGATCACCGACCAGACATTCGATGAGTTTCAGAAAGCCGGCGTGCGGCCCATGGTGGAGCTGGGTTTCATGCCGAAGGATCTCGCGGCCGAGGTTCCTGGCATCACGGAATATCAGTTGCACTATCCCAAGCCGACAATGGGCGGCGCTTCCAACAATCCGCCCAAGGATTACAAGATGTGGGGCGAGCTGGTGCGCGCTTACACGGCGCACCTGGTGGAGCGATACGGGCGGCGGCAGGTGAGCACGTGGTACTTCGAAGTGTGGAACGAGCCTGACATCGGCTATTGGCACGGCACGCCGGAGGAGTACTTCAAACTCTACGATTACGCCGCAGCCGGCGTGCGCGCTGCGCTTCCTGGCGCAATGGTTGGCGGACCGGCCAGCACCGGTCCGTCGAGCGCCAAGGCGCAGGCGTTTCTGGAAAAGTTTCTTGAGCACTGCCTGCACGACAAGAGCGCGGCCGACGGAAAAGAAGTGCCGCTCGATTTCATTTCGTTTCATCCCAAGGGCCGGCCCGCGATGGTCGAGGGTCGAGACGGGAGCTACGTGCGCATGGGGATTGCCAACGAGTTGCAGGCGGCGCAGGCGGGTTTCCGCATTGTCGCGAAGCATCCGCAGCTGGCGCGGCTGCCGATCATTCTGAGCGAGGCCGATCCCGAGGGCTGCGCGGCGTGCTCGATGAAGGAAAATCCAGCAAACGCTTATCGCAACGGGCCGCTCTATGCCAGCTACACAGCAGCAGCGATGAAATCGCTTATCGAGCTTGCCGGCGAGTCCAAGGTCAACCTGATCGCCATGCTCTCGTGGGCCTTCGAGTTTGAGGGGAAGGATTATTTTGAAGGATTCCGGACGCTGGCGACGAACGGCATTGACAAGCCGATCCTGAATTTCTTCCGCATGGCGGGGATGATGGCGGGCGAGCGCGTGGCATCGACAAGCAGCGGCCGGGTTGCGCTGGATGGATTGGTGAGTGCCGGTGCGCGCGCGACGCCGGATGTGGATGCCCTGGCCACGAAAGCAGAACATGAAGCGGCGGTGATGGTGTGGAACTATGACGACGACGAGATGCCGGCGCCGGATAGCGACGTGCGCGTAGAAGTGTCGGGGATTCCGGCGCAAACCAAGCGCGTGCTGCTGGAGCACTATCGAATCGACCAGACGCATAGCAACGCGTACACGGTATGGAAAACCATGGGTTCGCCGCAGTCGCCGACCCCCGATCAGTATGTTCGGCTAAAAGCTGCGGGCCAGCTTGAGCTGCTGACGTCGCCGGAGTGGCTCGACGTTGACGATGGCAAGGTGGAGATCGCGCTGACGCTGCCACGGCAGGCGGTATCGCTGCTCAAGCTCACCTGGTGAGGACGCAGCGGCACCGCCAGGTGCCGGGCCCCGCGCCGCTCCGATCGGCGGCCGCCATTCGTCCCAGATGGAGCGCGCCTCATCACCAATGGACCGTCGTTCATCCCAAACCCACGCCGGACGATCCGAAATCGGCCTAGTGTAGAGAAGAAAAAATATCGGCGAGACCCCAACGGGCGCCACAAAAAAGGTCAAGAAAAACTAAAGAACTTCAGGTGAGCGATGGGTACAGCTTATCGCTCAAGCCCGGCGCAACCAGCGGACCTGTCGCAGAGTTGCCGTCTCGCCCCAAAACTTAGGAGGAATGATGCAAAGGATGGCCCAGCTTGCCCTTCTTGGAGTGATCGCAATTCACGGCGCGTCTCTGATGGTCGCGCAGGGAATCACAACCGGCACGGTTGAAGGAACGGTTACCGATCCGACGGGAGCGGTGATTCCCGCCGCACAGATTAAATTGACCGACCAGGCCAATGGGCTCCAGCTTGTTCAGAGCTCAACGGGCGACGGCAGCTTCAGGTTTTCCCTGGTCCCCATCGGCACCTATCATGCGCTGATTACTGCAAGCGGATTCGCGAACGAGCAGGTCGACAACATTCAGGTTGTCGCCGGAGCCACCAGCAATCTGAACGACGTCAAGCTGAAGGTGGCAAACGGCCAGGCAATGGAGGTCGAAGTCAACGGATCCGCTTCGGCGTTGCTTGAAACAACCGACTCGCAGGTGACGACGACGTTCAGTTCGGAATCGATGCAAACCCTGCCTCTGAACAACGGCTTCGATACCGCCGTCGAGCTGATTCCGGGCGTGGTCGGCACGGGCGCCGACGACTTTTCCAACAGCAACGGCGACAACTATTCGGTGAATGGGCAAAGCGGCCGTTACAACAACTTCGAGATTGACGGCCAGTCGAACAACGACAACACAATAGCCGGACCGCAGGTTTTCTTCGGCAACCAGGATGCTATCCAACAGCTCCAGGTGATCACCAACGATTACAGCGCGCAATACGGCCGCAATGCGGGCGCGGTAGAGAACTACATCACCAAGGCCGGAACCAACAGTTTTCACGGCAGCGCCTTCGATTATTACCAGGGACAATTCCTCAGTTCGCTGTCGAACACCGAGAAGAACCCGCTCTTTGGCTTTTGCCCTTCCGGCGTGAGTCCAACGACGGGTTGTGCGGCGCCCTTTCTTCCCCGCTATGTCGAGAACCGCGCAGGAGCGACCATCGGCGGGCCGATTATCAGAAACAAACTATTCTTCTTCTACAGCACCTACTGGGACCGGATTCGCACCGGTGTGTCGCCCTCGGAGTCTCTGCCGGGTCTCACCCCTGACGCAAACGGCCTGGCGACACTCGAATCCTTGTTCTCTTCCGATCCCGGATCGTCCGCACTGCTCAACTTTGGTCCCTATGCCATCAAGGCAGGCAATCCGCAGCCCATTCCGGTGCCGTCCGGCCTGTTTCCTTCCTCTGACGCCTGCTCGGCGGCCGGCATCTGCTTCGAGCCGGTCACGGATGCCTCGGGAACCACGGCCATGGTTGAAGAACAGGGCGTCACCCGATCGATCGCCAGCCCGTTCAACGACCAGGAGGAGTTGGCTCGTTTGGATTGGCAGCCGGGAGAAAAAGATCACCTTTTCCTGCGCTATTTTTACCAGCCTCAGTTCGGTATCGCTGCGGGCGCCAATGGAATCGCCGCAGGCGACTGGGTGACGGTGCCTTCGGTCACCTACTCTGTCGGAGCGGATTGGACGCATTCGTTCACCACCGACTTCGTCGACCAGCTCCGCTACAGCTTCCAGGAGGCGAAGGTTCCCTATGAAGGCGGGGCCTTTCCGAATTGCGTGCTCTCGGACTTCGGCGCTTGCCCCGCTGAGATGAGTTTCAACGGCGGGAACGACGACTTGAATTTTGGTGGAGATTCTGATTTTCCGCAGGGCCGGACGGTGAAAGTGACGCAGGTGCAGAACAACGCTACCTGGACTCACGGCCGTCAAACGCTTCTCTTTGGCGGGGAGTTCGATTACCAGGACACCCCGATTTCAGGGATCTTCTTCTATGACGGCCAACCCAATTACGGAACCCTCAGCAACCTGATGGGAGCGCCCAACGCCGGGCTGCCTGCCGGCGCATCGAGCTATGCCTATCTGGCAAACGGCACCTTGAATGTGCCGTACACCGAGCCCGATATCGCCGCCTATTTCCAGGACGACTGGAAGGCGCTGCCAACCTTGACGCTTCATGCCGGCATGCGCTGGGAGTTTTTCGGCCAGGCAGTCAATGCGCTGCACAATGAAACCGTTGCCCGCGAGTCCAACCCCAGCACCGCCTTCTGGAGCAGCTTGCTGCCCTTGAGCGAACGCACGGTTCCGCAGGTGGCGCAGGTGTATACCAACTTCGAGCCTCGCATCGGCTTCGCCTGGAATCCCGATTTCGACAAAAAGCTGGTCGTGAGCGGTGGTTACGCGATCAATGCCAACCCCTCGTTCTATAACATCATTCTGCTCGTCCACGACTATGCGCCTGACACCAACACGGGCGCCTTCCTTTGCGGCTCCAATGCCTGTGTCCCTTCCAGCGGCTCAATCCTGAACACAGACTTCCGCGCTCTGAATCTGCCTTCCCTGCCCACGGGCGGAGATCCTGGCCTGGATCTTATGGATACCCTTCCCAACAACTTCCGTACGCCGTATGTGCAAACCTGGACTCTCGGCGTGCAACATCAAATCGGCCCGGCCGCGGTAGGAGAAGTGCGCTACGTCGGCTCCAAGACCACCGATGACTTCCAGTCGCTCGATGCCAATCCTTACTTGCTGCCCGTGACCACGGCCTTTCCCAGTTTTTATTCTGGATTGTCGCTTTGCACGAACCCTTCTGCCGACGGGTATGGGCGGCCCAACTGCAACTCCTCGAATGTTATCGAGACCACTAACGGAGGCTGGGCCGAATACGACGCGCTGGAGCTGAACCTGACCACGCAGAACTATCATGGCCTGACTTCGACCGTCTCCTACACATTCAGCAAGGACCTGGACAATGCGACCGATGCATTCGTCAGTACCGGCGGCGGAGGCAGCACAATCGCCTTTCCTCAGAACCCACTGAATCCCAGCGTCGGCGAGAGAGGACTGGGCGGCAACGACTTCCCAAATACGCTGGGGATCGGCTTCACCTATAACCTGCCCAAACTCGTCAAGAGCAATGCGCTGCTGGAGCGCATCGCCAACGGCTTCGAGCTCAGCGGTGTCTATCGCTATCGCAGCGGCCAGGTCTACACCGGGTATCAGCCCGTAATTCTCGATACCAACACCGGTGACACCAGCTTCTGCGATGGAGCCTTCAATGCCGACGTGATCGGCGTGGATACCTGCCGGCTGGTGCTTGCCAATAAGAATGCACCGGTGAATACCGTGGCTTACCTCAATCCGTTCGTCAACGGTTCGGCGCCTTATTCACCGGTCCCGGGGACGCCGCAATACGTCGTATACGGCAGCGACGGCTTCACCTCGAGCGGGAATTATATCCAGGGTACGCCGGTGAACCCGGCGTCGACTCATTGGATTATCGACAACCAGGCCTATGCATTGGCCATCAACAATCCTTATCCCGGATCGAGCCGGAGCCTTCTCCGCGGCCAGCCGTACAGCGATTTCGATACAACGATCCTCAAGACTTTTCCCCTGAACGAGCGCGTCGGAATTCAGCTTTCCATGGCTGCCTACAATGTGCTCAACCAGATGTTTCGCGGCACCGGAAACGCTTTTGTGGCAGCCACCAACTTTACCAGCAACGCCGAGAATGCCTCGGGAACCGTACCCGGCAACACCTCGGGAAACCGGTTCGTGATTCTGGCTGGGAAAGTCATCTTCTGATGAAGAGAGCGAAGGAGTCAACCGACTGGTTGAGTCGTTCTGGAAACCGAGGAAAGTTTCAGTGAGCGCTCGATAATTTCGGCAGCCATCGCGGGGCCGTCGATCTGGCGGATGGCGCGGCCTAATTCCTGCGCGCGCGTCCTGAAGCTCGGATCGTCGAGGACCAGCCGAACCGCGCGCCGCAGCCGTGAGGCGCTCAGTTTCCTGCGCGGAACCACGACGCCGGCTCCGCGCGCTTTCACCCGGGCGGCGACGCCCGGTTGGTCGTTGGCCATGGGGATGGCGACGAGAGGCACACCTTCAGTGAGCGACTCCAGAACCGTATTGATGCCCGCGTGGGTGATCACGGCGTCGGCCCGTTTGAGGATTTCGAGCTGCGGCGCAAAAGGAACGACGATCGGATCGCCGGCCAGAATGCCGAGCTGCTCGGGTTTCAATCCGCCGCCGAGCGAGATGATCAGCTGCACCGGCAAATCGGCGCAGGCCTGAGCAATTGCATGGAAGACAGACTCTGAGCCGTTCTGAAGAGTTCCAAGGGAGGCGTAAACCAGCCGGCGCCCGTCGAGAAGTCGCCAGGGAAACTCGATTGCAGGCCGCTGCGCAGGGTTCACCCAGGGGCCCGTGAAAAAGAGTTCCCGGCGATGCGGCGCCAACTCAAATTCAAGCACCTCGGGCAATTGAGCAATTTGCGCAATCGGGCTGAGGGCATCGCCGATTCCCGTGAATGGCTTGAGCCCCCACTCGGCTCGCTGGCGATTGACGAGATCGGAGATGGGCTTGCCGAACCGGCTGATGAGTCGCATCGCCAAGCGGTTCCGCAAGCGGCTCAGCCGGTCTTGCCCGGCTTTCCATCCAAAATAAAAAGGCGGCAGTTGGTCACCATGGTTCATGGGAGGGACGATCGCGACAGATACGAACGCAATCTTGAGATGTTCCGCCACCGTGCCGCTCATGTCGGCCTCGTCGATCAACAGCGCATCGACGCGTTCGGCGAGAACGGCGGACGGCGCGTCACGAAAAACCATACGGCCGGTATCCATCACGCGCTTGATGGTGTATTGGAAGGCGGCCAGGCCGCTGAGCTGGCTGAGGTGATCGTCCAGCGTCTTCAGCGTTCCCAGGGGGAACTCAGGGGCGCCGATCTGGTGAAATTCGATTCCCGCGGCGCGGACGCGCGCTGCAACGTCGGCGATGCCGAAGATGACTACGCTGTGGCCGCGCTGCTCAAGGGCGCGGGCCAGCGCCGTCATCGGGTTGATGTGCCCGGAGCCGGGAAAGCAGAATGCGCCGAGGCGTGCCATTGTCCTCCATGGTTTCACACGACGCCCGCCCGCCGAAGAGCGCGCCAGGAACCGCTGATTCAGGGTGCAGAGATCGGATACGAACAGTTTGACCGATCGAAGGCTCAAAACGAAAGAAGTTTTTGCGGCGCCGGGGCCTCTTTTACGTTGCGATGCGAGAAAGTGAGATTGCGCACTCGTCGAGTGGGAGCAGTTCTGCTTGATCGTATGAGGGCCTAATACGTTGATCGTATGAACACTCGGTGAATCATTTTCCAAGAGAGAAAACAGCCGAATCACAGTTTTCAAAGGAATTCGCAGAAGCACAGGTGTGCAGAGCGGGGCGCTGGCGAGAAAGAGCCACGAGCGACAGGTTCGAAAGCGCCAGTGCTATGCGAAGTCTTTCAAGAGCCAGAGATGCAGACTACTCACTCGAGACACCGGCTTGTGGCACTTCTCTTCGCAGCGCGAGCTCCCGGTATCAGCCGTCTCACACGACCGCCGGATCAACGCCCCCACTATGTGCTTTAGGCGAAGTTCTTATGGGAAACCATGGACCTTCCCGTTTCTAACCGGAAAATGAACGGCAACGATTCAGCATCGCGCCGGCAATGGATCCGAGAGGAATCACTTTCGAAACACCGTTCAGCTTGATGGCCTCTTTGGGCATTCCGAAGACGATGCAGGTGGCTTCATCCTGCGCAATGGTGTAGGCGCCGGCCTGATGCATCTCGTACATCCCGCGCGCGCCGTCGTCACCCATGCCGGTCAGGATCACGCCGACGGCGTTTGGGCCGGCGTAGCGGGCAGCCGAACGGAAGAGCACGTCGACCGAGGGACGGTGCCGGCAGACGAGCGGGCCGTCCTTGATCTCCACATAGTAGCGGGCGCCGCTGCGCTTGAGTAGCAGATGGTGGTTGCCGGGTGCGATCAGCGCACGGCCTCGGATGACGGTGTCATTGGTCTCGGCTTCTTTGACGGTCATGGCGCAGAGGCCATCAAGGCGATTGGCAAAAGCGCGCGTGAACAGCTCCGGCATGTGTTGCACGATGACGATTCCGGGTGAATCGGCAGGCAGCGCTTCGAGGAACGTTTTGAGGGCTTCGGTGCCTCCAGTTGACGCGCCTACGACGACGACCTTTTCCGTGGTTTCGGCCATGGCGTGCGTGGCGGGCGATAGAACCACATCGGCGGTGAGCTTAGGCTCGACCGTGTGCGTAGTTCCGAGAGAGCGCAGGCGTGCCCCTGCCGCAGCCTTGATTGCCTGGCAAAGGACGATCCGGGAGTCCTCAAAAAACTGCTTCGTGCCCAGCTTGGGCTTGGTGATAATGTCGACCGCGCCGTACTCCATCGCTTTCAGAGTGCTCGCCGCGCCTTCGTCGGCAAGGCTCGAGCAGATCACGACCGGAATCGGATGCTGGACCATGATCTTCTTGAGGAATGTGAGTCCATCCATACGCGGCATCTCGATGTCGAGCGAGATCACGTCTGGAGCTTCTTCAGCGATGCGCTCGGCGGCGGCATAGGGATCGCCGGCAGCGCCGATGACTTCGATCTCGGGATCGGAAGAGAGGATTTCCTTCAACGTCTGGCGCACGACGGCGGAGTCATCTACGATCAGCACGCGGATTTTAGATTTTTCCACAATAGCGGCCTCAAAGAGATCATCGGCGGTGAGGAGCGCGATGAGAGGCCCGCGATGCCTTGCGCAACGCGCCTGCCGCGCCGCCGTCGAGCCGGCGCAGCAGTACCGCACCATGCACGGTTTCGAACGAAATGTGGACGCCGTGGTCGCCGCCGAGGCGGGATGCAGCCACCGTAAAGCCCTCTTCGGCTAGAACGCGCCGCGCGGCTTCGGAGTTCTGATGTCCGATCGTCGGCTGCACGTTGCGCTTGTCCACGGTTAGTACGTCATTGCCGCCAAAGAGCTTGACGACGGCTTCGGCCCGAGTCGCACCGAGGCCGTCGAGTCTCCGCGCCATTTCGCGGATGGCAAAGTCGACGTATCGCCGGCCCGCACGAGCACTCAGTTTGGCAGATTGGCCTGTAGGACTCTCGGGCATCATTGGATGGCACAGCGCGCCGATACCCAGCCGCGGCACAAGGAATGTGACTCCGACGCAGGAGCCGAGTACCGTGCGCAACACGGCGGGCTCGGAGACGAGGTGCGACTCTCCCGGCTGCACGTAGATCTCGCGGATGGTTGGGTCAGGATCGGTCATCGATCCTCTTGTAAAGAGCGGGAGCGACCGGCTCGACCGGAAGATCGAGTTCGTGCAGTGTCTCGGCGTGGCCCATGAAGAGATAGCCTCCGGGACGCAGAGACGAAGTAATTTTGCCGAGGATGCTCTGTTGTGTGGTCCGGTCGAAATAGATGATCACGTTGCGGCAGAAGATGGCGTCTACTTTCTCGGTCAGCCCGTAGTCCGGATCCATGAAATTCAGGCGCCTGAATTGAACCAGCCGGCGCAGCTCCGGAACCACGCGCACGCGGTCCGAGCTTCGGTCGCGGCTACGCATGAAGTACTTGACCCGCATGGCGGCAGGTACGGGACGGATCGCATCGCAGGAATAGATCCCCGCCACCGCTTTCTCGAGCACGGAATGGGAGACGTCGGTGGCCAGAATGCGGAAGGAAAACCCGGCACGGTTGAGCGCGTACTGGCTTAGAACCATGGCCAGTGTGTAGGGTTCCTCGCCCGTCGAACAGCCTGCGCTCCACACTACGGCCGGCCGGCTGCCGGCCATCGAGGCGGTCAAGGCGGGCAGCGCCGTCGCGGTCAGAAACTCAAAATGCTTTGGCTCGCGAAAAAAGTCGGTCTTGTTGGTTGTCACCACGTCAATCAGGTGACCCAGTTCCTGCTTCAGCCCGCGTTGCGAAAACAGGTATTCGCAATACTCGCCGTAAGAACCAATGGCGAGCTCCTTCAGGCGCCGCTTGATCCGGACTTCAAGCATGGTCTTGCGCTCGGATCCGAGTGCGATTCCCGCCTCTTCATAAACCAGCTTGCGCAGGCGCGAATAGTCGTGGGCCGAAATGGATTCGTCATGAAACATGATGAAATGGGGCGGAGCGCGCCCGCCCCATCCTCTCTTACGCGGCCGCTTCCACCAGGACTTTGCCAGGCTCCTGCGCACGCGCCACGGCCAGTTCTTCGGCCGAGAAGACGCGATCGATGTCAAGGATCATGATGAACTGGGTGTCGCGCTTGCCCATGCCGCGAATGAAATCCGTACGGATATGGGCGCCAATGCGCGGCGCCGGCTCAATCTGCTCGGGTTCGAGGTCGATGACTTCTTCGACCGAATCGGCCAGTGCGCCGATCACGATCGACTCCCCGTCCAGAACGACTTCGACCACCACGATGCAGGTATTCCGCGTGTTTTCAGTTCTCGACATTCCGAAACAAAGCCGGAAGTCGACGACGGGAACCACACTACCGCGAAGGTTGATGACCCCAGCCATAAAATCCGGCGTGCGGGGGATGGCAGTAATCGGCGTAAGATCGAGCACTTCCCTCACCTTGGCCACGTCGGTGGCGAATACCTCGTTGGCGAGTTTGAAGGTGAGATACTGCCGCGTCTCTGAAATTTCGCTAACGCTCATTTTCTACTCCTTTCCTTTGCTTCAAGATTCGGACGGATCACCTCGGCGGCGATCCGCCCTCGCGGTCAGTAGCGCTCGAATTCGGCATCGAGTTCGTCGTGTTTGTCGTTAAGCCGCAAGTTGACGCCGGACTTGGCGGCTGCCTTGGGAGATGAAGCCGAACTGTGGCCGTTGGGTTTGGATGCCTTTGCCGATGCGGCAACCGGTTTCACGGATTTACCTGCCGCGCCGCGCTTTCCACGAACGCCGTCCTCTTCTCCCGTGTGGAAGAAGGAGAGCGCACCCACCAGTTGCTCGCTCTGGCCGGTGAGTTCCTCGGTCGTCGAGGCCATCTCTTCGGCGGCAGAAGCATTCTGCTGGATGACCTGCTCGAGCTGCTGCAAGGCCTTGTTGATCTGCTCGGCGCCGGTGTCCTGCTCCTTTGAAGCCGCGGAGATCTCCTGGACGAGTTCAGCCGTGCGCTGAATGTCGGGCACGAGTTTCTCGAGCATCTCGCCCGATTTTTCCGAGACCTTTAGCGTAGTGGCAGAGAGCTGGTTGATCTCTCCGGCCGCTTTCTGGCTGCGCTCGGCCAGCTTGCGCACTTCGGCCGCGACGACCGCGAAGCCTTTACCGTGTTCGCCGGCGCGGGCTGCTTCGATGGCGGCGTTGAGGGCCAGCAGGTTGGTCTGACGCGCGATCTCCTCGATGATGGAAATCTTGTTCGCGATCTCCTTCATCGCGTTGACCGCTTCCAGAACGCTCTTGCCGCTCTCCTGAGCGTCCCGGGCGCTTTTATTGGCAATCTTGTCGGTCTGTTGCGCGTTATCGGCATTTTGTTTGATGTTCGAGACCATCTCCTCCATCGAAGAGGACGCCTCTTCGGCGGCTGCCGCCTGTGAGCTTGCGCCTTTGGAGACTTGGACGGAAGCAGTAGAAATCGATTGGCTGGCCGCAGCTACCTCGCCGGCAATGGAGCGGATGTCGGTGACGGTTTGCGTGAGGCCGCTGACCATCGAGGAGAGGGCCTGCATCAGCTTGTCCTGTGCGGAGCGCTCGCGCAGCTCGACGGTTAGATTGCCGTTGGCGATCTCTTCAGCGGCCGACGTAATGTCGTTCATGGCCGCAATCAAAGAATTGAGGTTGTTCTTGATCAGGTTGAAATCGCCGTTGTAACTGTCTGTGATCTGCGAGGGAATGTCGCCCTTCGAGATCAGCTCGACGTAGTTCGCGGAAACCTTCAGCGGCGCGATGACGGCGTCGAGGATATCGTTCACTCCGCGCACGATTCCGGCGAAGGCTCCCTGGAAACGGTCGGGATTGCCCCGCGTGGAGAGCTGTCCCTGGCGACCGGCTTCGGCAAGCCGTCCCAGTTCCTTGTTCAGGTCCTGCAAGACGATGCCCACGTTGTTCACGGCGACCTTCATCTTTTCGTGGTCGCCCTTGTAGGTCTGCGCGATCAGTTCGTCGATCTTGCCCGAGGAAATCTGCGCCAGAATGCGGTTGCCCTCGCCAATCGGCAAAAGAATGGCGTCGAGCATGTCATTGACGCCGCGAACAATCTCGGCAAAGGCGCCGCGGAACTCGTCGGCCTTGCCGCGCTCGCTCAACTGCCCGGCGTGCGAGGCACCGATCAGGC
>Ga0335074_10007105_pt1 | contig 15519 bp, 11 predicted proteins | sample Lox_Sample_23_FD_206715 | JGI IMG/M metagenome (GOLD analysis project Ga0335074, IMG submission 206715) | Soil microbial communities from Loxahatchee National Wildlife Refuge, Florida, United States - Lox_Sample_2.3 | ecosystem: Environmental > Terrestrial > Soil > Wetlands | place: USA... | reverse complement strand
CGGCCGTCAACGGACAGCCGATCGCGGCCTGGAGCGACCCGAGCCGGGACACAAGCAGCTGGACGCAGTGTGACGGCTCACAGCTCGCGGCGCAGGTCGATACCACGAAGTACCCAAATGGTCCCCTGTCGCTAAGCTACTCGGCAAGTAACGCGGCGGCCGTGAGCAGCACCGCGGCACGGGGGCCAGGCGACAACCCCGTGCTAGTCGACAACACACCCGTGACGCTCAGCCTGACTGGACCAAGCGACGCCCCGGTCACTGCTGGGACGCAGTACGTCACCGCCAGCGCTAGCGCCGGGCCGAGTGGCGTGGCTGGCATCGCCTGCTCGACGGACGGTTCGCCCTATCAGTGGCACGCAGTTTCGATCCTGCACATCCCGATCACGGGAGTCGGCGGGCATCACGTGTCATGCGTCGCGGAGAACAACGCGATCGACTCTACCGGTGCGAGAGCCACCTCCGCTACGGAAACGTGGTCGCTCACGATACGCCAGCCGACGGTGTTCAGCATCAGCTTCGACCGTGTGGCGGACGCCCTGCGTTGCCGGCGGGTCACCGAGCGGGTCAAGATTCCCGCACATTGGGTTACGGTTCGCCGCCATGACCGGACCATTCGAGTGCTTGAGCGCGCGCACCGGCAGGTCGTGCACCTGACGCAGTGCCGCCCCCGAACAGAGCTTCGAAAGATCACCACCTGGGTCACGGTGGATAGACATGGCAAGCGCATCAGGGTCAAGCGGACGAGGTTCATACGGGTGGTGGTTCCTCCGCACGTCGTCGCGCACGCGACACGACATCTCGCGCATGGGCGCGGGACGACCGTCAGTGGCTGGCTCGGCACGGCGAGTGGTACTGCGCTTGCTGGCCAGCCGGTCGCGGTCATGACAGCCCCGGACAATGGAAACAATAGGTTCCGCCTCGCCGAGGAAGTGACGACCAGCTCCGACGGCACCTGGGTTGCCCGTCTGCGCCCCGGCCCGTCACGCCTCGTGGAGGCGGTTTACTCTGGCACCGCGAGCACCGAGCCCGTGGTCTCCGGCCAGGTCCGCCTCATCGTTCCCGCAAAGGTCCGGCTGCTCAGCGTCTCGCCGCGGCGCGTCGCTTGGGGCCACACCGTGCGCATTACGGGCCAGCTGTCCGGGGGCTATCTGCCAGCGGATGGGGCACTCGTCCGCCTACGGATTGGCAGCGGATCCAGCTACACGACGTACGGAGTAGCGGAGCACGTCACGGGCAACGGCCGGTTCACCACCACCTATTCCTTCGGCGCAGGCGAGCCGAGCTTCTACCAGACCTTCTGGTTCCAAATCGCATCGCTACCGATAGGCGACTATCCGTACGCGCCAGCAGCGAGCCAGCGGATCCAAGTCCTCGTCGGCGGGTCGCATCCGGTCCTGCGAACGCGTCGTTATCACAAGTCATAGCGCAACGGACGCCGCACTCACCACACGGGCGCCGGATGCTAGGGGGAAGCGCCCAGAGACAGCGAGCAAATCGATCGTCTTTCCTCGACCTCCCAGGTTTGTCCAGGACTCCGCGGTCGGTGGTGGTCAGGGTTTTCACCACACTCTCAGGAGCCGCGAGTCCCCTGCTTCTCTCCGCTCAGTTGGATGAAGAAATCCAAAGCATCCGGGTTAGCCAAGCTTTCTCGGGAGGCGGCCTGTTCGGGTGGTGTCCCCATCAGGATTCGCTTGACGGGAACCTCGAGAACTTTCCCCGAGAGCGTTCGCGGAACCTCAGCGATCTGCGTGATTTGGTCCGGCACGTGGCGCGGCGAGCAGTCCTCCCGAATCCGTTTGCGGATCTGCGACACCAACGTCTCGTCCAGCGACGCGCCCTCGCGGAGAACGACGAACAGCGGCATCCACCCGTCGCTCCCGGGGCGCGGGACGTCGACGACGAGCGCGTCGACGACCTCGTCGAGCGCCAGCACCGCCCGGTAGATCTCGGACGTGCCCATCCGGATCCCGCCCCGGTTGATCGTCGAGTCCGAGCGGCCGTAGATCACCGCGGTCTCTCGCGAGGTGATCTCGATCCAGTCGTCGTGGCGCCAGATGCCCGGGTACATGCTGAAGTAGCTGTCGCGGTAGCGCGATCCGTCCTCGTCGCCCCAGAAGAACACCGGCATCGACGGCATCGGCCGGGTGATCACGAGCTCCCCGACCTCGCCGATCAGCGACCGGCCCTCGGGATCCCAGGACTCCACCGAGGCGCCGAGCGAGCGGGCCTGGAGCTCGCCCAGGTAGACCGGCAGCGTCGGCACGCCACCCACGAACGCCGTGCACAGATCGGTCCCGCCCGAGGTCGAGAACAGCCACGTATCGGACCCGAGCTCGTCGTAGATCCACTGAAAACCCTCGGGTGACAAGGGCGACCCGGTCGACGGCCTCACGCCGGTCGAACGATTTGCCCCCGTATTGGTAGCCGTCGATCGCCAGCAGCACCTTCGGCTCGATCTGCGAGGGGCGATCACGCTCCGCGCGCCGAACTCCGGCGCCGCCGACGACCACACCGCACCAATTGAGGCGCAGGCCAACAACGCCGCCACCGTCTCGGGGATGTTCGGCATGTACGCCGCCACCCGGTCCCCCTCAGACACACCCAGCGCCCGCAACCCCGCCGCGATCGAAGCGGTCTGAGAACGTAGCTCTCCCCAGGTGAGCCGTTCCAACGCCCGCGACTCGGACGCGTGTTGAATCGCCAGAGCATCATCAGCTTTCCCGGCAAACATGTGCTCCGCCCACGAAACCCGCGACCCGGGGAACCACGATGCTCCCGGCATCGACTCGGTCCCGAGCACCCGCTCGCCACCCTCGGCAAACCGGACGCCGCAGAACTCCACCAGCGATCCCCAGAACCCCTCGAGGTCGGACACCGACCAGCGCCACAACTCGTGGTACCCCTCGAACTCCAGGCCACGCGTCTCGGCCAGCCACCGCTGATAACGCGTCAGCGTGGCGCGCTCGATTCGCTCCTGACTCGGAGTCCACAGGAGCTTGGGCTCGGCAACCGCCATATGGGAACTACCCCGGACTGCCGCTGACGACGCTTACTAGTGAGTCGCAGCCTCGATCACTCCCACGCCGCCTCGCTGGAATCGCCTCGGCGCACCACTCCCACCGCGCGGCCGTGCGTGAAAGCCCTGCAAATTTCGGCAATACGATTTGTGCGGTGCTCATGGACAAAGCACGGCCGAAACGAAGTCGACGGACGGAATGAACGGAACGCTGAGCGGTCGATTCATGGGTTAACCCGTCCTCGGTGGGGCGGCCCGATCCGGGCCGCCCCACGCTAGAGGAGGAGAGAGAGGTCAGGACAGCCGGCCACCGGCCGACTGGGACCGGACCAGTGGTGTGAAATCTATCATAATGATGAGAGTGATTTATGAGGCGCGCGAGAACTCAGGCAACGACTCGGACACCCCCACCGTCGGAACCCGGCCGAAAATGACTGCTCCGTTCGGCAACATTTCACCTCGCCGGAACCTTGCTAGGGGAGAGCGAGTACTGCCTGGGATCTGGCGGCTGCGCCTGCCGATGCCTGGCCTGTCAGTTCCGCATTGCAACGCGTGGGCCATCGCGAGGGACGGTGGAATCGCACTCGTCGACTGCGGTATGCGAGCGTCCGGTTCGGTCGAGAATCTCGAGCGCGCCTTGAGTCAATGCGGCCTGCGTCTGGAACAGGTGAACGTGCTGGTGTGCACGCACGCCCATCTTGATCATTGCGGTCAAGCCGCGGCGGTGCTGGAGGCCTCCGGGTGCGAACTGTGGATGCATCCTGCCTACCAGCATCGCCTTGAGATGAGCGACGACCGCGAACAGGCCTTGGTGGAGCGCCTTGAAATCGGTCGCAATGGCGGTGTCCCCGAGCCAGCGCTCCAGAAGTGGCTTCAAGAGCGAGTGGGGGAAGCCGCACCCGGTGAGAAACCGATGACGCCAGGCCGCGCCCTGATCGATGGCATCGAACTGGATACCGACGTCGGACGCTGGCGTGTCGTTGAGACGCCGGGGCACGCTCCGTCACATGTGTGCTTGTTCGAGCCCAACCAAACGCTGCTCATCTCGGGCGACCACCTGATGGGAAAAGTGTCCCTCTATTTCGACTACGGCTACACGCCAGATCCGGCCGGCGAGTTCCTTGCCTCCCTGGACAAAGTCGAACAACTCGACGCTCGCCTTGGCCTCTCCGGTCACGGCAGGACGTTCTTCGACCTTCCAGGAGCCATAGCGGCGAATCGCGCGCTCGTCCGCAACCAACTTGAGGCGACTCTGCGCGGTCTTGAGCCTGAGTCACCTCGCACCGCGTTCGAGGTGATGCGGACGCTCTACGACGGACCGTTGACACCGCTAAACGTCGCGTGGTGGATGAACACAACGCTTTGCTACCTCCGCCATCAGGAGGTCAACGAGCGCGCTCATCGGGTTGCCGGCGAGCCGGATCTTTGGACGTCGATGGAATATGCGCCTACCGTGATCTCGCTGAGGCGCTGAGCCAGGTACCCGCGGCCACCTCGTCCAGCTGACCTCGCCATCGCGCGAGCTGCATCTGTTGGCAGACCGCGCAGGTCCCTACATGACGCGCATGGCCGCAACGCTTTACCGAGGGGGCGCCTTCGGAGTCGGCGACTGAGTCCGCCTGCCCGTCTGGTTCGACCTTCAGTGCCGCGTCAGATATCGCTTACCGGACATCCCGGCGAGTCGGGAGGGTACGGAGCTCGCTGGCGGACCAACGCGCGCCGCGTAGTACGGCGCGGCGCTCGTCGATCCTGAAGACGGCTGGACTATGGGGCGCCGGGGCAGCGACCATCGCCTATTGCTTCGTAGGTTGTGGTGGCCGCTCAATCATCACCATCTCGTCGCGGAGCACAGGCTGTCCGGCCTCGTCCTTGTAATCCGTGGTCACACACACAAACGTCATAACTCCGCCGGATTTAGTCGGCTTACGCCAGGCCGCTGTCGCCCGGCGCGAGCCAATGAGGGTGTCTCCCGCGACGGCTGGGCGGTGAAAGGTCCAACGTTGCTCGCCGTGGACCATCCGTGGGAGGTCGAGATCGAGCTGCTTGGGTACATCGGCAGCGTCGCCGCCGTTGTACAGCGCCACGGCAGCGGAGAACGTCAGGGGTGCCACTACATCCGCGAAGCCCGCGTCGCGCGCTACGGCTGGATCGAAGTGGAGCGCGTTGTCGCTCTTGATTGCGCGAGCGAACTCCATGACTTTGCCGCGCTCAATCGGCAGCGTGACAGTGTCGTCAAGTCGCTCCAACAGAGATCGGAGCTCCGGTGGTGTCTCGGGAGAAGTCGTGTCGGAACTCCCGTCATCGGCGATAACCACCTCACCGCTGAGCCGGGCGTCATCGCCAGCTGTCACCCTCAACGTGGCGGCCATCCGCCCATCGGTTACGCTCGGCCGGCCGGCGCCGAATGTGAGTACATCGTTCGGCCAGGTCGGAGCGACAAAGCGAACCGAGAGACCTCGAATCCGCTCGATCCCCAGCCATGTTTCGACGAAGTCGCCAAGCAGACCGGCAGTGAACATGCCCATTGCAAAGACCGACGGAAAGCCCGCCCGCTTGGCGAACTCCTCGTCGTGGTGGATCGGATTGAAGTCCCCTCCGGCACCGGCGAACTTGACGATGTCGGTACGGCTTATCGGGCCGACCTGCCGTTCCACCGGTGCCACGGGCGGGGCCGGCGTTCCTGAACCTCCGGTAGTGCTCACGGGCGGTGCGCCCCCTGAGTTCCGCGGCCCGGCCCGCTCACGTCAGAACGAGCGCGGCAGGCCATGTGACTCAGCGATCACGTTTCGGGCCATCTCACTCGTGATCGGGGCGATGCGGAAGATCCGACTGTCGCGCCATGCGCGCTGCATGTGCGTCTCCAGCGAATAGCCCATTCCACCAAGGATCTGGATCCCGAGATCGGCCGCTTGGTTTGCGTACTCGGCGGTCACGAGCTTGGCGAGCGTCGCCTCCGTGCCACAGGGGCGGCCCTCAGACTGGAGTCGGGCGGCGTAGTAGGTGAGGAGCTCAGACTGAAGCCTCCACGCCGTCATGTCCGCGATGTAGTGCTGCAGCGCCTGGAACTGGCCGATCGGTTTGCCGAACGCCTCGCGCTCACGGACATGCTCGAGCGCGGACTCGAGTACACCTTCGAGAACCCCGGTGGCGAACCCCGCGGTGATGATGCGCTCGTTGTTGAGCGAGGCGACCAACGCCGGCCACCCCGCTCCTCGTTCCCCGAGGATGAGGTCGTCTGACACCCGAACGTCGTCGAGGAACACTTCGTTCGAGCCGAACGGCTTGATCCCGAGCTTGGGGATCTGGCGGAGTGTCAAGCCATCCGCGTCCGTAGGGACCAAGAACAAGGTCATCGCTTTCTTCGCGGGAGCGTCTTGCTCGGACCGTGCCAAAACGAGCACGTAGTCCGACAGGTGGGCACCGGTGGACCACACCTTCTGACCGCTGAGCGCCCAACCGCCGTTGCTCTGGACTGCGCGCGTCCGCAAGCCGCCTAGTAGATCGGTTCCGCCGCTTGGCTCCGTCACGGCCATCGCAACTCGCAACTCGCCGGCGGCAATCTTCGGCAGCAGCTCGCGCTTCTGATCGTCGGTGCCGGCAGCACCGACCGTTTTGGCGCCGGCGAACGAAGGGACACCCCAAACCGACGCTAGCCCCGCGAGGTTTCGGGCGAGACCTTGCGCGAGCAGTGCTTGCATAACGACGTCGCCGCCTTCTCCGCCGTACTCCTCGTCGATGCCGACGCCGTGGAACCCCATGTCGGCCATGTCCTTCCAGAGTTCCTCGGGGAACTCTCCTCGATTGTCGATCTCGAGCACCCGAGGCTTTGGGTACTTGGCATCGGACCATTCCCGGATAGCGTCCCGGAATGCCCGTTGTTCGTCGCTGAGAAGCAGTTCCATCCGATCTACCTTACTGGTTAGTTAGGTTCTACGCAACTTACTGGTTAGTTCAGTCGTGGCGCGATCGGTCGCTCAGTCGGCGGTAGAGATCCGCCGCCCCGGGGCTAGACGCCGGCGATCAATCCTCGACGACGAGGATTGCGCTTGCCGGGCATAACGTCTCCGCCTCGCGTGCGGCGTCGACGAGGGAGGCTGGCGGCTCGGCCTCCAAGAGGATGACCATGCCGTCGTCCTCGTCCTGGTCGAATAGTTCCGGCGCGACGCGGGCACAGTTCCCGGCGCTCGTGCACCGCGATCGATCCGCGACGATCCGGATGCTCATCCCTTATCCCATTCGACAGGGAGGGCGTGCAGTCCGTACACCGAGCCCCCCTCCTTGAACGGAACCTCGTCGAACGGAACGGCGAGTCGCAGCGTGGGCATGCGCTTCCACAACGTACCGAGCACGACTTGAAGTTCCACTCGGCTCAGCAACTGACCCATGCACTGGTGGATGCCGTAGCCGAAGGCCAGGGTCTGACGAGCATTCTCGCGTCGGATGTCGAGCCGATCCGCGTCGGGGAAAACGCTCTCATCCCGATCAGCGACGTTGTTGGCGACGATCACGCCCTCCCCGGCTCGAATCAGCGTGCCGTTGACGTCGACGTCCTCGATCGCGACGCGCCGACGGCCGGTATGCGCTACCGAGATGTAGCGCAGCAACTCCTCGATTGCGTTGCTTAGGACGGCAGGGTCATCGGAGCTGTTAAGAAGCTCAAGCTGGTCAGGGTTCGTAAGGAGAGCCAGCACGCTGAGCGCGATCATGTTCGCGGTGGTCTCGTGTCCCGTGACCAGAACGAGTTTCGCCTGAGCGATCACGTGCTGTCGGTCGCGTTCTCCCGGGCGCATCACGTCGACGACGAGTCGACTGATCAGGTCATCGGCGGGTTCTGCGTTTTTCCTGTCGATCAGGGTTTCGAGATACGCCTCAAGCTCCCGGCCCGCCGTTGAAGCCACGTCTGAGGAGACCTCGCTGCTCAGGCAGAGGTTCGCTCGCTTCCCGAAGAACTCGCGGTCCTCGTACGGAACGCCGAGCAACTCGCAGATGACCATAGTCGGGACCGGGAAGGCCAGGTCCGTGGCGATGTCGGCCGGCGGGCCGGCCTGGAGCATCGCGTCGATCAAACCATCGACCTTCTCCTGGATCTTCGGGCGGATTGCCGACACGCGCCGCACCGTGAAATCGCGGATCAACATCCGCTTCTCGATGTCGTGATCGGGGTTGTCGAGCGTGCGGACGTTCCGCTCCGCCATCGCTGCCTGATACGCGGCGCTCTTCTCTGGGAAACCGGGGCGATTCGGGTCGGCGCTAAATCGCTCGTCGCTCAGCACGGCCTTGCTGTCCGCGTAGCTCGTCATGAGCCAAGCCTCGGTGCCGTCCCAGATGCGCACCCGAGCCGGCGTCCCGTCGGCACCCACGGGAGCCGGTGGCGGATCAAAGGGCTTCGTCTTCTCACGAAGTGCCGGGAAGGTGACTGCATCGTTGGTTACGGCCACGGGGTCAACCTTTCAAGTCGGAGCACAACTATGATAATGATTGTTGCAGACCGCCCACGGGCCGTCAACGCGTGAACTGGAGGACGACGCGCGTCGCCTCCCCGCCGTGCAGGACCTCACCGACCGACTCGAATCTCTCCGGCGGTAGCTCGGCGCCCACCATCTCGTCCAACAGAAGCCGGCCTTGGCGGTAGAGCTCGAGGTAATAGGGAATGTCGATCTGCGGACGGGTTGAGCCCAGATAGCTTCCCTGGACGCGCCGCTCCGCTCCGACGAGCGTCCGGACATCCGGCGGAACGGCTGACAGGCAGGTGAGGCAACCGCGGAGACCGAGACAAGCGTATGCCTGCCCGGCCACGGAGTCGGTGCTCGCTGTCTCGAAGGCGTAATCGACGCCCAACCCGTCGGTTAGCTCGATGATCGCTTCCACCGGGTCCTCGTTGGTGGGGTCGATGGTGTGGGTAGCGCCCAGCTTCCGTGCGAGCTCGCGCTTGCCGGGGGCAGGCTCAACGGCGACGATCAAGCCTGCACCGGCGATTCGTGCGCCCTGTAGCACGGACATGCCGATCCCGCCGGTCCCGAACACCGCCACGGAGCTGTCCGGGCGCACCTGGGCAGTGTTCAGCGCCGACCCGACGCCCGTGGCCACGCAGCAACCCAGAATCGCCGCCGACGCCGCCGGGACGTCGTCGCCGATCTTGACCAAGCTCGTCTCGTGCACCAGGATCTGCTCCGCGAACGCGCCCACATTCGCGAACTGAGTTATGCGCTCACCCGCGCGGCTCAGGCGCGGCGCGTCGTCGGGGTGACGACGCGGCAGCGCGGTGCAAAGGTGAGCGCGCCCGAGCAGGCACTGCCGACAGCGCCCGCAGTGCGACATGCCGATTCCCATCACACGGTCGCCGGCGCTCAGAGATCGCACGCCGGCGCCGACCGCGATGACGGTGCCGGCGGGCTCATGTCCCATGACGAGCGCGCCCGCCTCCCGCTCCTCCTGGCGGCGCTCGGCGATTCCGGGCTGCTGGCGATGATCGAGCTTCGCGCTGTACAGCGCGTAGAGACCTCTGGCCGCATCTTGCTCCCTCGTCTCCATGAACTGGAGGTCGCTGTGGCAGACACCGGCGGCCTCGACCGACACCAGCACCTCGTCGGTGCGCGGTTCGTCGATGTCGATGTCCTCAAGCTGCGGTGTGCCTTGACCCGCGCGGTAGACGAGGGCTTTCACCTCGATCGCCTCCTTCCGTTCTCGTACTCGTAGATGCCGGAGCCCGTCTTGACGCCGAGGCGGCCGTCCGAGACGAGTTGCTCATGCAATCGCGTGGGCCGAAAACGCTCTCCGTAGGCGCGCTCGAGCGTCCGGAGTGCCGCCAACCGGACGTCAAGCCCGACCAGATCGAGTAACTCGAGCGGCCCCATCGGGTGGTTGAGCCCGAGGCGTGCCGCGGTGTCGATTGACTCGGCGTCGGCGATGCCGTCTTCGAGCATGACCAATGCCTCGTTGCCGAGCATGCAGTTCAGCCGGGAAGCGACGAAACCTGGTGAGTCGGCCACCACGATTGGCGTTTTCCCGAGGCGCTCGGCGACGACCCGGGCAGTCGCCACCGTAGTAGCGGATGTCAGCTGACTCGGCACAATCTCGCACAGCGCCATCCTGTGCACGGGGTTGAAGAAATGCATGCCGACGAACCGCGACGGATCGTTGAGAGCCGTGGCGAGGGTGCCCACCGGGATGCCGCTCGTGTTCGTGGCAATCACGGCTTGATCGCCGGCCACCCGTTCGACGGCACCCAGAACTTGGGTCTTTACGTCAGGGTCCTCGAACACTGCCTCGATGATGAGGTCGGCACCCGCGCACGCGACCTCGACGCTCCCGGTGACGAGCTCCGGAACATCGGCGACGCCAGCGCGACTCAATCGCGCCGCGATCCGTTCCCGAGCTCGCTCGAGCTGTTCGGGTCGCTCATCAGCAAGCCGCACGTCGAGCCCGGCCGCGAGCGCGACCTGTGCGAGGCCGCATCCCATCGTGCCAGCGCCGACAACCGCAAGATTCTCGACCAGGCGTTGGGTGGGCAACTCCGGGGTCACCGCCCAACCCACTCGGGATCGCGCCGCTCGAGAAAGGCCCGCGGCCCCTCCTCGGCGTCCTGGGTGGTGAGGATCTCGTCCATCGCCGCGCGCGAGCGGAGCCACAGTTCACCCTCGTCCGACGAGGTGCCGTCGATCGCCTCACGTAGCGACCGCTGCACTGCGAGCGGGGCGTTCGCGGCAATACGCTCGGCCAGCCCGATCGCGACCTCGGTCGCGTGCCCCGGTTCCGCCAGCTCGACGACAAACCCCAACTCGTGGGCTCGTTCCGCCGTCAACGGATCTCCGGTCAACAGCAACTGGAGCGCGACTCCCCATGGGAGCACGCGCTGGGTGCGGAACAAGCCACCTCCTGCGGCGACCAGCGAGCGCTTGACCTCGGGAAGCGCGAACCGCGCCTGCCTCGATGCCACCACCAGGTCGCACGCGAGCACGAGCTCCATGCCACCAGCCACCGCGGGGCCGTCCACGGCCGCGATCAGCGGTTTCACCCGAGACCGTGCGGTGAGGCCGGCGAACCCGCCACGCTCGGTGTACATCTCGTGTCGACGACCCTCCGCGATGAGCCGGAGGTCCGCTCCTGCCGAGAACGCCGGACCCTCGGCGGCAAGCACCCCGACGCGGAGACGATCAGTGTTGTCGAGCTCATCGATCGCACGTTCAAGACCTTGTGCCACGTTGGCATCGACGGCGTTTCGCGCCGTCGGACGATTGATGGTGATGATTGCCACATGTCCGCGCGTCTCGAGTCGGACGCTCTCGGTGTCCACCTCATCCCTCCTTCGTGTGCTGTGCAGCGGCCGTCACGAGCTTGCCTTCGGAACGAGGGAGGTGACATCTCGTCACTTTCATTCCTCCTCCAAGACGGCGAGCACCTGATCGGTCTCGACACTCTCGCCGACCGTCACTTCGACTGACGTCACGACGGCGTCATAAGGCGCGACGAGCTGCTGCTCCATCTTCATCGCCTCGACGATGCAAAGCAGCTGGCCCTTCGTGACGCGCATGCCGACCTCGATCTCGACCGCGACCACCTTCCCGTGCATCGGTGCGCGAGTGGCTCCGGCAACCTCAATCGGCGCCGGATCCGGGAAGCGCGGCAACTCCACCAGGTGGGCGCGCCCACGCGGCGTCGTGATCTCCCAATGGACGCCGTCACTGTCGCTCGTCGAGGACACGATCGCTGCCATCCGGTGGCCGTCGACTGACACGTCGACCCGCTCGCCGTCGATCGCGTAGCGCACGACGCGGAGGCTTCGATTGCCCACGCTCACGCTCCATGATCCGTCCCGCTCCTGGCGGTAGCCGAGATCGATTCGATCGCCGGCCTCGAAAGACACGATCTGGTCAGAGCCACGGTTGTTGCGCCAGCCCGACGGCAGCGTTCGCCCGACCGTCCGTCGTGCCTCGGCGGTCAGCGCCGCGATCACCGCGGCGCGCACCAAGACGTCGCTGGTCGGCCGCGGCGACCGCACTTCCTCGGTCGCGAAGTGGTCGTCGAGAAAGCTCGTGGTCAGCGCGCCGGCGAGGAAGTCGGGGTTCGCCAGCACGGCGCAGAGGAGATCGCGGTTGGTGGCGGGTCCGTGGAGGTGCGTTACTCGGAGGGCGCGCTCCAGCGAACGCGCGGCCTCGTCGCGTGTCTCGCCCCAGGCGATCACCTTGGCCAACATCGGGTCGTAGTGGGGGCTTATCACCGAGCCGCTCCGCACGCCGGCATCCCAACGGACTTCGTCGCTCGCGCCCGGGTGGAAGCTGACGATCGGACCGGCGGCGGGCAGATATCCGCGAGCCGGGTCCTCCGCGTACAGCCGCGCCTCGATCGCATGCCCGCGGCGCGTGACCTCGTCCTGTGTCACCGGCAGTGGCCGCCCTTCGGCGACGAGCAGCTGGAGCCGGACGAGGTCGATCCCGGTGATCGCCTCGGTAACCGGGTGCTCGACTTGGAGGCGCGTGTTCACTTCGAGAAACGCAGGCTCGCCGTCGGCGCCGACGACGAACTCGACGGTCGCGGCGCCTTCGTACCCGAGCGCCTTTCCGGCGGCTACCGCCGCGGAGCAGAGCTGGTCCCGCAGCGCGTCGTCCACCGCCGGAGACGGCGACTCCTCCAGCACCTTCTGGTGGCGACGTTGAATGGAGCACTCGCGCTCGAACAGGTGGATCACATTGCCAAGTTGGTCTCCCGCGATTTGCACCTCGATGTGCCGCGGACGCGACAAGAAGCGCTCCAAGAAGACGCGGTCGTCCCCGAACGCGCCGGCTGCTTCGCGACGGCAGGCGTCGACCATGCCCGGCAGTTCGACGAGATCGGTGACGATCCGCATGCCTTTGCCACCGCCGCCAGCGGCGGCCTTGACGATGATCGGCGGGGTCAGCGCCGCTGCAGCCTCGCGGACGTCGGTCCCGTCGACCACCACGACGTCCTCCAGGACCGGTACGCCGGCCTCGGCCATCATCCGCTTGGCCGCGACCTTGTCGCCCATCGTCGCGATCGTCTCGGGACGTGGACCGACCCAGATTAGTCCCGCATCGATCACCGCCTGGGCGAACGTGCTGTTCTCTGATAAGAAGCCGTAGCCCGGATGGACGGCTTCCGCCCCGGCGGCCAGAGCCGCCTCGATCAGCTTCGGGATGTTCAGGTATGACTCCGCGGGGGTGACTCCGCCGAGCGCCACGGCTTCGTCGCAAGCCTCGACGTGGACGCTCGTGGCGTCCGGCTCGGAGTGAACCGCGACGGTCGTGATGCCCATGGAGCCCGCCGTTCGAGCGATGCGCACCGCGATCTCGCCACGGTTCGCGATGAGCAGCGAGCGGATCGGGCGGACAGTGCCGGTGGGCGTATGCTCGGCGAGCGGGGAGTTGAGCGAGACGGCCATGGCGATCACATCCGAAAGACGCCGAAGCCCCGTCCTCCGTGCACCGGGCCGCTGTGGACCGCGGACAGCGCGATGCCGAGCACGGTCCGCGTGTCTCGGGGGTCGATGATCCCGTCGTCCCACCCACGGCTGGTCGCGGTCAGAGCGGTTGACTCTGCCTCGACCTGCTGCTCGTAGGTCGCACGAAAAGATTCGGCGCGATCGTCGTCCCACGGTTCGCCGCGTGCCTTCGCCGACGCACCCGCAACGATCTCCATCACGCCGGCCAGCTGACGCGGCCCCATCACCGCAATTCGATGGGATGGGTAGCTGAACACGAAGCGCGGGCGGTAGGCGCGTCCTGCCATCCCGTAGTTCCCGGCGCCGTAGGATGCGCCGATCATTAGTGTCAGATGCGGCACCTCGGAGTTGGCCACCGCGTTGATCAGCTTGGCGCCGTTCTTGATGATGCCCCCTGCTTCGTACTCGGCTCCGACCATGAAGCCGGTGATGTTCTGAAGGAACACCAGCGGTATGTCCCGCTGGTTGCAGAGTTGAATGAACTGAGCACCCTTTTCCGCATCCTCGCTGAACAGCACGCCGTTGTTGCCGAGCACGCCGACGGCATATCCGTGGACCGATCCCCACCCGGTCACGAGGTTGCCGCCGTAGAGTTGCTTGAACTCGTCAAAGCGCGAGCCGTCCAGAACTCGCGCCAGAACCTCGCGCATGTCGAACGGCTCCTTGGGATCGGCACTCACCACCCCGAGGATCTCGTCCGGGTCGTGCACCGGCGGGTCAGGCGGGAAGGTGGGTCCGAACCCTTTCTTTTGCCAGTTGAGATGCGCGACGACATCCCGGGCGATGCGGATCGCATCGAGTTCGTCGGCCGCCAGGTAGTCACCGAGACCGGAGGTACGGGCGTGCAACTCGGCTCCGCCCAGCTCCTCCTCAGTGCTGATCTCACCGGTGGCCATCCGGACGAGGGGCGGGCCGGCGAGGAAGACCTTGGAGCGCCCCTCGACCATGATCGCGTAGTCGCTCATGCCGGGCACGTAGGCACCGCCCGCCGTGGAGGAGCCGAACACGATCGAAATGGTTGGGATCCCGGCCTTGGAGAGCTGGGTGATGTTGCGGAAGTACTCCCCTCCCAGGATGAATGTCTCCCCTTGGAAGCGCAGATCGGCGCCTCCGGATTCAGTCAGGTTGATGTAGGGCAGTCGGTTTTCGCGGGCCACGTCGAGCCCGCGGAGGGTCTTCCGCAACGAGTACAGGTTCAACGATCCGCCCTTGACGGTCGGGTCCGCTCCCGAGATCACGCACTCGACGCCGCTCACGGTTCCAATCCCCTGGACGACCGAACCGCCGACGGCGAATTCCGTACCCCAAGCCATCAGCGGCGAGAGCTCCAGGAACGGGGTATCGCGATCGATCAGCAGCTCGATGCGCTCGCGGATGGGAAGCTTCCCGCGGTCACGATGCCTCTGCATCCGCTCGGGGCCACCGCCTTCCCTCGCCTGCTCGAGACCCGCCTCGACCTCCGCGAGCAGTTCGAGATTGGCCTCGTGGTTGCGTTGAAATCGGCCTTCTGAGGGATCGGCCCGTGTGCGTAACGCGACCGATGGCATCACCGCTTCACGAGAGGACATTGGCTGCCTCCAGTCGCCTGATCTCCGAGTCGCCGATTCCCGTGTACTCACGCAGCACCTCGTGGGTGTGCTCGCCGATTACCGGAGCGCTCGCGGTGGGGAGCAGGGGCCGCCCTTCGAGCCGCCAGCCGTGGCCGTAGAGTTGCTCACTGCCGACGAGCGCATGCTCAACGGTTGAGAGAATCGGCCGTCCGAACGTGTCCTCCCAGTCCTGGTGAGCTGCGACGCCCTGCACCTGCCACGCGTCAGCACCCGCCCCGTGCGCCGCCTCGAGGACCTGTGCAACGGTCAGATCGGTCACGGGCCGATGCTCGTCGATGCCGGTCGCGGCGAGGAACGCGGGCCACACGATGGGTTCCGCGTCCACGATCGCATCTCCGTCGCGGCAACGCACCGAGCGTGCTGTCGTCGTCACCTCGTCCGGGCATTGCGCCGCGAGATACATCTCGGGCAGCACTGAGGCAAGCGTCTCCAGC
>Ga0335074_10007104_pt1 | contig 15519 bp, 17 predicted proteins | sample Lox_Sample_23_FD_206715 | JGI IMG/M metagenome (GOLD analysis project Ga0335074, IMG submission 206715) | Soil microbial communities from Loxahatchee National Wildlife Refuge, Florida, United States - Lox_Sample_2.3 | ecosystem: Environmental > Terrestrial > Soil > Wetlands | place: USA... | reverse complement strand
TCACGCTATCCCAGGAAACTCAGAAGCTAGTCAAGAATCTCAAGGGCGACGCCACCATCACTTACATCGATAAGGCGAGTAACTTTGGGCAGGCTCGCGGCATTCTTGATCGTTACAAGAACCTTTCGCCGAAAATCCACGTGCAGTATATCGATTACCAGAAGCAGCCTACAGTTGCGCGAGCCTACGGCCTGCGCTATGCCGGGACGGCCTTCGTGGAACTCGGCAACCGACGCGAAGAGGCGAAGTCGTTGACCGAGGAAGGCATCACGGGCGCATTTCTCAAAGATGAGAAAGGCGTCAGAAAAGTTTGCTTTGTCAGCGGCAGCCATGAGCATCCGCTGGATGACACCGACAGCAACGGGCTCTCGCAGTTCAAGACGCTGCTGGAGCGCGATAACTACCAGGCACAAAGCATGACGCTGATCGAGAAAACCGCCGTTCCGAGCGATTGCAACGTCCTGGTGGTTGCAGGTCCGCAAGCCGACTACACGCCCAACGAAGTGAGCGCTATCAAGAATTATGTCGAGGGCGGCGGCCGGGTCATGTTTCTACTCGATCCGCCGCTTGATTTTGGGAAAGAGCATGTCGCGGAGAATAGCGGGCTGGATGATTTGCTACAAAGCTGGGGCGTTACCGTCGACAAAGATCTTGTTCTGGAAGAGAATCCGATGGGGCAGCTTTTCGGTTTTGGACCGGAGATTCCACTGGTCAACAGTTACGAATCGCAGCCCATCGTAAACGATCTGAAGAACAGCTTTACCGGATTTCCGGTGGCGCGCTCGCTGACCGTAAAGAACGGCGATAAGACCACCGTGGACAAGCTGTTTTCGACCAGTGACCGGGCGATTGCAACGACCAAGCTCAACACCAATGAGGTGAATCCCTCCGACCCGAGTAACAAGAAAGGGCCGTTCGTACTTGGAGCGGCGGGTACTTATAACACGGGTAAGCCGAACGCTCCGGGCCGCTTTGTAGTGATAGGCAACTCCGGATTCCTCACCAACAGCATGTTGGGCTTTCAGGCCAATCGCGATCTGGCGCTGAACGCGGTGAACTGGCTTTCCTCCGATGAAGACCTGATTTCGATTCGCCCGAAAGAGGCGGAAGACCGGCGATTGAACGCAACCCAACGACAGATGAACGTGTTCGCATATACGGACCTGATTGCGATTCCGATTCTGATTATCGTCGCGGGCCTGGTGATCTTCTTAAAACGCAGAGCGGCATGAAGCAACGCAATCTTCTGATCGCCGCCGCTATTCTGGCTGCTCTCAGCGGGGGAGTTTGGTGGGCGAAACGGCACCCGCAATCGGCAGAGTCGTCGAACGTGCCGCCTTCGCCCAAGCTGGTCGATATTCCGCAGGCACAGATCAAAGAAATAGACCTGAAAAAGAAGGACGGCACGACGGTCGTGCTTCAAAACCAGAACGGCAGATGGTCGATTACCGCCCCCGAATCGCTGCCGGCCGATCAGGATGCGGCCAACGGCCTCGCATCCACATTGAATCCGGTGAGCGCGGACAACGTGGTCGAAGACAAGCCTAAAGACTTGAGCCAATACGGGCTAGCAAATCCTAGCTTGACTGTGACCGTGGATGAGAAGAACGGCAAGTCGCAACAGCTTTTTTTAGGCGACGATGTGCCGGCCGGCTCTTTGGTGTATGCACGGGCGAACTCGGACCCGAAAGTCTACGCCGTGTCCTCATCTATTAAGAGCTCACTCGACAAGAGCGCAAACGATCTGCGCGACAAGCGGCTGCTCACGTTCGATTCGAACCGGCTGACGCGGATTGAGCTGGTCTCCGGCAAGTCCGACATGGAGTTTGGGAAGAACAACCAAAATGACTGGCAGATCCTCAAGCCTGGGCCGTACCGCGCGGACAGCTTCCAGGTGGAGGAACTGCTTCGGAAGCTGACCGACGCCAAGATGGATCTGTCGGTTAAAGGTGAGGATGCCAAGAAAGTGGATGCGGCGTACGCATCCGGGCAGCCGGTTGGGACCGTAAAGGTGAGCGATGCGGCCGGGACGCAGACGCTTGAAATCCGCAAGAACAAAGACGACTATTACGCCAAGAGCAGCATAGTAAACGGCTTCTATAAGATATCGGCTGACTTAGGCAAAGAGATCGACAAACCCGTTGACGACTTCCGAAACAAGAAGATCTTCGATTTCGGCTTTACCGACCCGACCAAGATCGAGTTGCAGCAGGGCGCCAGCGATAAGACGTACGTGAGAAGCGGATCCGATTGGAAGCTGGGCAGCCAAACGATGGATGCGGTTTCGGTGCAGGCTTTCATCGATAAGCTGCGCGACCTCTCGGCGGCCAAGTTCGTGACCAGCGGTTTCACCACTCCGGCGTTTTCGGTGACCGTCACATCAAACGATGGAAAGCGGGTCGAAAAGGCGGAATTCGCTAAGAGCGGGGACGGATATATTGTCCGGCGTGAGAACGAGGCATCGCTTTACCAGGTGGACACGAAGAGTGTAGACGATATGCTGGAGGCAAGCAAAACGATTAAACCGGCAGCTGCGACCAAGAAGTAGGCAGCGGCATCCAGCTTGAATTTCAGGGCAGCATGTCTGCGCTCAATACCGATCTTTATCAGCTCACGATGGCGGCCGGCTATTTCGCAGCCGGCAAGACGGACGACGTCGCAACATTTGAGCTGTCGGTGCGGAGGTTGCCCGAACATCGTAATTTCCTGGTGGCCGCGGGGCTGCAGCAGGCGGTCGAGTACCTGTTCGATTTGAAGTTCCGCAAGGATGAGATCGACTATCTGCGTTCGCTGCCGCATTTCAAGAACGCACCCGCCGAGTTTTTCGAGTTTCTGTTGGATCTGCGCTTCACGGGCGACCTGTTCGCTCTGCCGGAAGGGACGCCGGTGTTCGCGAACGAACCGATTGCGATTGTCCGCGCACCGCTGCTGGAAGCGCAGCTTGTGGAGACGTATCTGCTTTCGACGTTTGCGTTTCAGACGATGATTGCGTCGAAGGCTGCGCGCTGCGTGATTGCGGCGGAGGGACGGCCGGTGGTGGAGTTCGGCAGCCGGCGAGCGCATTCTCCGGCGGCGGGAGTGCTGGCGGGACGGGCGGCTTACGTAGCCGGCTGCGCGGGGACCAGCAACACGGAAGCCGGCATGCGCTTCGGCATACCGGTGTTTGGGACTACGGCGCACTCGTGGACGATGGCGTTCCCGACTGAAGAAGAGGCATTCCGAAAGATACAGAAGCTGCTGGGCGAATCGACGGTGTTTCTGCTTGATACCTACGACACCATCGAAGCGGCACGCCTGGCGATCCGCCTGGGGCCGCCGCTTTGGGGAGTGCGTTTGGACAGCGGCGACCTGGCGGCGCTCTCGCGCGAGGTGCGGCGAATGCTGGATGAGGCTGGCCTGCGCGATGCCAAGATCTTTGCGACGAACGACCTGAATGAGCATCGGCTCGCCGAACTGGTGCGATGTCGCTCCTGCTTCGATGCGTTCGGCGTGGGCACGGCGCTGGCTACTTCCTCCGATGCGCCCACGCTTTCGGCCGTGTACAAGCTGGTGGAGTTGCAGCGGCGAGGTGAGACCCACTACACGGCGAAGTTCAGCGACGAGAAGAGCACGCTACCCGGCGCGAAACAGATCTACCGGTACCCGCACTGCGACGTGGTAGCACTGTATAGCGAATGCAACAGCGACTTCGAAGGCGAGCCGCTGATACGGCCAGTGATCAGCCGCGGCGAGATGGTGGCGCCTTTGCCTGATCTGGAAGCCGTCCAGAGACATGCGCAATCCGCTATTGGGGCATTGCCGAAAGCGCTGCATTCGATAGATGAAGCGCCGCCGTATCCGGTTGAGATCAGTCCGCGGCTGCTCGAGATGGCGCAAGATCTTCGAGATAAGTATCAGTTTTTGCCGCGCACAACAGACACCAAACGCCCTGTGCGCTCTTTGGTGCCCGATTGATGAAGACCGTATTCTTCGACGTGGACACCCAACTGGACTTTCTTTATCCGGCGGGCGCGCTGTATGTTCCGGGGGCGGAGACGATTGTCAAATCCCTTGCCGAGCTGACAAACTTCGCAGTTGCTAACCGGATTCAGATTATCTCGACCATGGACGCGCACACGGAAGACGATCCGGAGTTCAAGAGTTGGAAGCCACACTGCGTGGCCGGGACGAACGGCCAGCAGAAAGCGGCTGTCACTTTATTGAATAAGCGGATGGTGCTGACTGACGCCGCGGAAGCGAAGGACGGCGCTCAGATCATTGTCGAAAAACAGAAGCTGGATTGCTTCACCAATCCGCACCTGAAGCCCTTGATTCACTTACTCAAAGCAGAACGCTTCGTAGTGTACGGCGTGGTGACCGAGTTATGCGTGCAATGCGCGGCGTTTGGACTGCTCGAGCTGGGCGCGTCGGTAGAGGTAGTGACCGATGCCATCAAGAGCCTGAGCCCGACGGCTGAGCGCGACGTGATGGAACGTTTTCAGGCGCAGGGTGGGCAGTTGACAACGGTTGCATCGGTGACGGCTTAGCAGCGTGGAAGGTTGCGACGTGCCGGCCGGCCGGCAGGAGGACGGAACTTGCGGCGTCGCCGCCGGCTTTCCAGAAAGGCGCGCCGTCAATCTCGACTGCTGAGACTGGAGAAGCGAGCATCGCTACTGCGCGGCTGCGGCTGGTATAGGCGAGATCGACTCCGGCGGCGGTGGTGGTTGCTGAACGAATATCACCGTTGAAATCGGATATGGTGACGGGTGAACGGCCGGCGCCGGGAGCGAGCGTGTGCTTGCCTGAGGGCGCGATTACGTATCGATCACTCTGGAGCGGCCATGGCTTGCCGTCCAGCTCGACCGGACCTTGCCAGGCTAAGCGCGTGGGCTCCGGCGCATCGAGTTGGAATCGACCTGCTCCTTGGGCAGCGATGGTCGCGGTGGTTGCGGCGGCAGGCAATAGCGCGAGATCTTGTTTTTCGAGTGAGTTTTCGAAATATAACGCGACGTGGGCGAAAGATGCGGCGGCTTCGTGTACTAACTCGAGTAACTCAATTCCAGTTTGTTTCTTAGTTGGATAGACGTCTTGATAGCGCTCGACGACGTTGATATCTACCGCGATCTGGGCGCGATCCGAAGTTAATTCGTGGTACTTACCGGCGAGTTTTGAGTAGCGTTCGGGTCCGAGATTCCAGAGGGTGGCGGGATCTTCGACGAGCAAGGTGCTTTTGCGGGCTTGAATGAGGGGAAGGCTCCGCGCGACATCGGCTCCCAAGGCATCGCGAATGCCGGGCTCGAAACGATCGTCTATGTGGGTGAGGACGACATCGAGATAGGGCTTGGAGACTTTCAGCCGATCGATGACATCGAGCCAATCGGCTTGCATGCGGGAGGCGAGCGCGGCGCGATAGTCGAGGAACTTGCGAAGGCCATCGGGATTCTTGGCGATCGAGTAGGGCGAGGAGGAATCGAACAGCAGCTTGGGATCGAAACCGGCGGCGTGCCGGAAGGCTTGGCGCACATCGTCATTCATGGGAGTGAAACGGGCGGGGTTGGAAGCTCCTTCGAGAGACTCGAAGTATAGCTCCGCAACGTTAACGCCGTCCCAATCGAAGCGCTGTAAGAGGGCCCCGATTTCGCGGGCGACTTCGCGATGGCAGTCGGGGTTTTGGAGGTTCATGAGCTTGCGCCAATCGAGCTGCGCGTCCTGGCCGACCGCGGTTTTCTCGCGCCAGGCGGGATGATCTGCCCAGAACTTCTCGCTGACGTGCGGCAGCTCCAGCCAGGCGTAGACCAGAATGGCGTTGCGATGACAAGCTTCGATCAAAGACTTCAGATAGGCGTCTTGTGCCGGATCGGCCTCGACGTTATGCCATGCGGCGACGTGAAGTATGCCGACGCCCGATTGCCGCCATCGGCGGGCGAGATAATCGACATCGGCGCGGATGCGATAGGAGGAATCGAAGAACGCCCAAAGATTGCTGCTGCCCAGGGGGAGAGAAAGGCCGAGGTCTACGAGCGCTTGCATCAAGTATGGGTAACGCTCAAATCCGCTCGGGCCGGGGGCGGTCGCTAACCAGAGGATCGCGCCGTGATCGGTTCGCTTGCCGGCCAGAACCGGCATGTGCTTCCACTTCTCTGTGGCGAAGATTTGGTATTCTTCCGGGACCTGGACCTCGGGTACGGCGAGGGGCTCTTCCCAAAAGATCTGCATCTTGGGCGCGTGGGTATCGCAGATCTGGCGCACGGTGACGGTAGCCGTCTTTTCTGCGAACCCTAACTGCCGGGCGAGGGGACTTACTCCTTCGAGGACAACGATCTGGCGATCACCGAGCGCGGCTGCATCGATGCCGGCTTTGGATCCCGCGACTACGATCTGAGCCGAGTTAGTTATAGATGGTTGAATACCAACCGAGGCGAAGATTTTGCTCCAGGGCGCCGGATTTGTCCCGCTGACCTGAAACGTGGTCGCGCCGGCGATGGCTGGCAACACTGCGAGGCAGATAAGTCGACTAGTCATGTTACTTCGTGAAGGCGTACCAGAAACTTACTCGGATGTCGTTGTAACTGGATTGCGGTGAGCACCCTTTCAAGGTACAGGGCGGGTAATAATCGCCTTGTAAGTAGAAGCCGCGCAAAAAATCGGCCGAGAGATAGACATTGGGGCGCATGCCGGGAAGGTGAACTTTGGCGCCGGGTCCGATTTCGACTGTATTGGCCCAGTACTGGCTCTTGACATCTTTGACGAAATTGACGTTCATGAGTAATTGCGCCTTGGTTTTGTCCCAGGCTTGAAACGTGCGGCCGGCTCGGTGCTGCGAGTAAAACATCCAGTCCTTATCGAAGCGGCTGACATAGATGGCGTCGGCTGTTGTTTCGTAGAAGAATCCGGGCGTGTTGCCGCCGAGTAACTGACCGAAACCTTTCGCAAAGTTTACGCCACCACGGTAATCCGGGATTGCATAGCCTTCGTCACGGCGGCCAGGGAGATAATTGACCGATTCGCCCGCTTCCGTCCAACCGGTAAGGTGATGCCAGGTTTTGGATGAGACTCCGACACCGAAGATGAGCGAGCTTTCCGAGAGATAACCGGCGCCGAAGGCAGAGGGGACTTCGCCCCTAATGTCGCCCATGAAGCGCGCCGATAGATAAAACGAGACGAGCTTGTTGACTTGGGCCCAGGGGAGGGGCACAGTGCGCTTTAGCTGACTGTAGGTGAAGAGATCCATCCAGCGCGAGGAGAACATGGGGAGCGCCCAGAGGGTGGTCTGCGGCAGCGCGTCGCCGTTTAGAGCGTGGAAGGCTTTGGTTGCTTCGGCGGCGGCTTGCGGATCGCCGGCATGGCGCACCTGATCAAAGCAGGGTTTCGCATCGGCGTCGTCGTTCGACAGGTTATAAGCCCAGCAGAGCTTGAGCATGACCTGCGCGTCGGCGGGATCCTGTTCGTGAGCTTGCCGGAGATAGTTGATGGCATCGCGCATGTAGCCCAACTTGAAGCTCTTCATGCCCATCGTCTTAACGTCTGTGCCGCCCGCGGAGGCGCCCGTAGAAGCCGTCGGGGGAGACGCGCCGTCGCTGGCACGCGACTTGAGGCCGAGCAGGCTGTCGAGCTGGCGGCGGACTAGCCGGTCCTTTGGATCGATGGCGAGAACCTGTTCAAACTGCTCGATGGCCTTATGGTCGTCGTGCATGGCGAGATAGAGGAACGCGAGCTCGCGGCGCAACGCGGCGTTCTCCGGATCGAGCTTGAGGGCGTCAAGAAATTCGTAGGGATACGGGTAGCGTGGAGGCATTTGGTCGAGGGCGAGTTCGGCAGTGCGGGAATCGGACGAGCGGGAAGCGGCTAGCAGCGCGGCATGGGCTTCGTCGACGCGATTCAGTTGCTGCCAGACACGCGCCAGGATGAGCAACAGCTCGGGCAGTTGCGGCTTCAACTTGCGGCAAATTTGAAATTGCTCCGCCGCGAGCGGCAGCTCATCGCGGAGTTCGGCCAGTTGAGCCAACTCCCAATGGGCGCTGAAGGTGGAAATATCGTTGGGATTCGGTGCTTGCGCGAGCGCCTGCTGCCAGCGGGCGATGCCGTCAGCGAGGGGCTTGTCGATGTTCTGAAATGCCTGCTCGGCGGTGGCGCGAGCGGCGGCGGACCCTTTATAGCGAAGGCGGTAGAACATGCGGCGAGCTTCGATGGGCTTCTTGGTCTCGAAAGCGAGGAAAGCATATTCGAGCGCCGCGGTCTCGTCGGCAGCGTTGAGGCGCATGGCGGCTTCGAACTCGTCGCGGGCATCGGCATTCTCACCAGCTTTGAGCAATGTGTAGGCTAGATCCTTGTGCGCGGCGGCGTTGGCGGGTTGCTGGGCGAGACCTTTGCGGAAAAGATCGATGGCGGAGTCGTAGTCCTTCTGCGCGAGGGCTTTGTAGGCGGCATTGAGTTCGGGATCGCCAGGGGTTTGGGCCAAGGCGGCTAGAGCGAATAGGCAGAAAAGGGGTGCAAACCGGGTCAACACGTTCTGTGAGAGTAGTTCACGCGCGGGCGTGATGTTCTCCCGGGACACGATGGCTTCCCGGGCGGACCGTTTACGCGGCCTTTTGAGCCTCCTGCGAGTGGCTCGCAACACCGAAATTGCGCTCGTTGCTGTATTCAAGGTTCAAATTGAGCAGTTCCTGGTGGTTGACCTTGGCTTCGGCGAGCAAAACGTTCAATTTGTGAAGGTCCTGTTTACGTTTTTCGGCGGATTCGCGGCGGGATTCGGCGGCGGCCTTAAGCCTTTGCGATTCAAGCCACTTGCAAAATTAAGAATCAGAACAAAGCAGCGCTGAAATGTTTCAAGAGAGGGGCTTGGTCTTTGTAATCTGTTGTTTCCAGACAAAAGAAAAAGGCACTAATATAGTTGACATACCGTGCGATCTGATGCATACTTGATCCATGGAAAGCCCCACGACTCTTCGAGACGCGGTTCTGTGGTTCGCGGATTTTGAGCACTGCCGGGAGTTCATGATTGAACTTCGCTGGCCGGACGGCGTTGTTAAATGCCCGCGCTGCGGTTCCGAGAAGGTCACGTGGCTGGCCAAGGCTCGGGTATGGAAGTGCTACGGGAAACACGAGCGTCCTACGTTCACGTTGAAGACTGGCACGATCTTTGAGGACTCGCCTATTCCGCTTGAGAAGTGGCTTTGCGCCGCGTGGATGCTGTTCGCTTGCAAAAACGGCATTAGCAGCTATGAATTGCATCGCGGTCTCGGAGTCACTCAGAAGAGTGCATGGTTCATGCTCCATCGGCTGAGACTCGCTGCGCGTGAGACTGGGTTCAACAAGATCGGCGGAGACGGAGCGCACTGCGAAGCGGATGAGACTTTCATCGGCGGAAGAGTTTCGAACATGCATAAAAGTCGGAAGCGTCGCATCCAAAAGGAATACGGGCAAAAAGGTAATAAGCTTGTAGTGCTGGGACTGCTGGAACGTGATGGCGAAGTGCGGGCGGCTGTATCTCCCACGCGGGATTACTATAACGTGCACGAACACTTGATGAGCAATCTCGCTCCTGGTTCGACACTGTTTACAGACGAATTCGATGGATACAAGGGTCTGACTCCCAATCAGTTCACGCATCAAGTAGTTAACAAACTCGAAGGCTATGTGAAGGGCCATGTTCACGTGAACGGCATGGAGAATTTTTGGTCTCTGCTCAAGAGAACACTGAAAGGCACTTACGTTAGTGTTGATCCGGTGCACCTTCAGTCCTACGTGGATGAGCAAGTTTTCAGATTCAACCATCGCGATCTTAGTGATGCTGAGCGTTTCACATTGGTCATGCGAAACATTGTTGGCAGACGCCTGACGTATGCGGAACTTACTGGCAAAGTAGACTCTGGACCAGAGATGCGCCCGTGCTGAAGATGAAGAGACGCGGGCGCGGCAAGCGCAAGCCCGCTTCGGGAGTTTTATGAAGGAACCCTCGTTTGATTCGACGCCGGAATTCGAGCAGTTCAAGAACGTCATGCGGCGCGTGATAGCGGTTCCAAAGGAACGGCTAGACGAATTGGTTGAGCAGGCAAAGAGAGAATCGCCCAGGAACGGCAATCCAAGCGCACCGGGGCGCAAGCGACGACGCATCAAACGAAAGCCCAAGCAATAATTCGCCTTTTGTCTCATTATCTTTAAACCTAGGGTTTCCAGAAGCAACCAGGGGCGTGCTTCAACCTTCTGGCATGACTGAGATCGACTTGGCCCATCATAAATACCATTTCTGCCTTGCCAAGGCTTCCGGATCCAGTCGCAGCAACAGATGTCTCGCTCGGTAAATCTAGACCGTCTGCGGTATGAACAGTTATTCGAGCCTTGCTGGCATTGAAGTAATCCGACGTGTCCCCTCTCGCAACTTCGAAAAATGCAATACCCTCAGTTGGCTTATCATCCCATTTCAGAACCTTTTCACTTATTAGCCGATCAAAACCGCACGCCTCTAAATCAACCTGTTGGGCGTGAGCAATTCCTGTATCCAACGAAAATACCCGATGATGCAGGGTGTCAAGACGGCAGAGTTTGCTCCAACGCCCGTTCTCCTTCCTAAACTCAACGTCGTAGCTATCAACAACGAATGGCCGTGGGCTACTGTTAGTAATCCGAATCCAGATCTCGATATCAACGGGATACAAGGTGTCTATCCCAACTTGGCCCGGCTTTGTCACATTCTCAATGAGTGTCATGAACTGAGTGATCGGCGGCCTAAAGCCAATATTGGTCGTGCAAAACGCCACGCCCGTTAGAGTTATTGAGAATTGCGGTGGCCCCGATGTATTGCTTGGTGTGGGTGTAGCTGGGGATGGCGAACCGTTCAAGACAGTGTTTTTCTTTTCTACGGGTGCATTCGGCTTAAGAAAATAGTGCGTCAGGCGAACGCAAAAGTACCCGACTACCAGCACGAGCGCTATGAGTCGGTAGCGCCTGTCCTTCGCTATACGATCAAGCGCAATGGACAAACCAGGTCTAAGAAACTTTCGTATCGACTGCCATTTCGTTCCGAGAAGGTGAAACGCTATTGCCCCAATAACGCCAGCGGCTACTAACCATAAGGATCTGCCTTGAAAAAGTGCAGCGCACGCTTCCAGTCCGCACCCGAGTGCGAAGATATCGAGGAAATGAAATACGGAAGTTTCGCCAGACGGAACTTCGCCAGCCACTAACGGCCTCCTGAGGTGAGATAGCATTCTACCCCACTCAACACGGGAACGGCAAGTATATTAGTGCCAAGAAAAACGAGGAGTGAGCCCCTATGCAGATTAACCCACGCGCACGGCTGATGCATTACGCGGATCTGTTGCAAGCACGTTGTTTGGGATTTTAGAGACGGAAACAGGACCGCATCGGGAAAGGGCACGGCTGTTGATAGCAGTACTGGAGATGATTCGGTTAAGCCGGCAACTACCCTGCGCACGTGGCTGGTTGGGCCGGCCAGCGAAAGATCGCCAGGCGCTGGCCTCGGCTTTCATCGCCAAATCTGTGTACGGTTTGAGCACGACACGCCAGTTGCTGCAGCATCTGCGTACAGACCGGCAGTTGCGATGCCTGTGCGGCTGGACGAGCGCACGCCAGATTCCGCATGAATCGACCTTCTCGCGTGCCTTCCAGGAGTTTGCAGAGACGGAGTTGCCGCAGGTCTACACGAAGCCCTGATCAGGCACACGCAACAGGATCGGCTGATCGGCCATATCGCGCGGGATTCCACCGCTATCGAAGCGCGCCAGCGGATGCAAGCCTCGCCGCAGCGCAAAGCGAACGCAAAACGCAAACGGGGCCGCCCGCGCTCAGGCCAAGCGGCGCTCTGTGGAACTCGCTTGCCACGCCAGCGGCGCCAGAGTTTGGCGCAGATGCTGTGCGAGCTTCCCCGTCACTGCAGCCTAGGCGTGAAAAAGGGTAGTAGCGAACACCAGCAATGCTGGGTCGGCTACAAACTGAATCTGGATGGGGCCGATGGGCAGATACCGATCTCTTGCTTATTAACCGCTGCTTCGCTGCACGATTCGCAAGTGGCCATTCCGCTGGCCACCATGACAGCGCAGCGCGTGACCTCGCTCTACGATTTGATGGACTGCGCTTATGATGCGAACCACATCGCGCCCACAGCCGCGGCCTGGGTCACGTTCCGCTGATTGCCGTGCGTGGCTGTGAAGCGCCCATTCCCAAACAGGTGCAGGCGAGCTTGCGCCGATATCACAAGCGACGCAAAGTGCCTCAGCGCTATGCACGCAAATCGCTTCCCTTTACGCCTGCCGAGGAGCAGCGCTTTCAGGAGCGCACGATGGTGGAACGGGTCTATAGCCGCTTAAAAGATGAGTTCGGTGCACGCGTGGTCCGGGTGCGCGGAGCCAGCAAGATCATGGCGCATCTCATATTCGGCGTACTCGCGTTGACAGTGGATCAACTGCTCAAACTCACCGGCTAAGCCAAACTTTCTTCCCCTGAAATAATGTTGCGCCTGCCTAGGCGCAGTTGCGGCGTTTCTGCGTGTCCTCACGCCGTAGCTTCGTAATGCAAAGTCTTATTCGCTTCTCCCAAACCTGACCCAAAAGGTACCTTGTCCGAGCCCATCGCGCGAATTTTGCAAGTCCCACATTCGAACCCAATTTCCTGCTTACGCTGTTCGGCCCTCAGCTTTAGAAGGTCGTTGAGGCAGCGGTGGAAAGCGCGCTCGTTGGCGCTTTGGTAACGCAAGTACAGAGCGAATTGCTTTTCCTCCGAGGGATCCGCGCCGATGGCTACGTCTTGCAGGCGCTGGGCGCGCTGACTGAGCCAGTAGTGCTGGGCCATGTTGTCCACGAGGATCGATTCGGTAATGGTGGAGGGCTGGTGCTCAGCGCGAAAGTTGGTAAGAAGTTCGTCAAATTCAGCCTGATTCTCGGTTGGCAGCACGCGGAAGGCGCCGGCGAGGCCGTGGCGGAAATGGTTTTGCGAGGATGCGGCTTTACCGGATTGGGTAACAGGGGCGGTGCTGCGTTGTGCGTTGAGCTGATTGGCGAGAACTTGTGCGGTGGTAGACATGAATCTCCTTTTGAATTCGTGCAGTTGCGCTGAGCAGAAATGAAAATCGCCGGAGCAGCGCGGCGGCTGTCCGGCGGATTTGAGAAAGCGACGCTTCCTCAGAAGGGCATGTGCTGGCCGAAGGCAGGGCGAGCAGGGCGGGGAGGTATTCGAGTGATGACGTTGCTGCGGTCGCTTCTATCGTGCGAGTGGACTTTTTCGCCGCGCGGTTTGAACAGGTCGTGGAATTTGCGGCGAGCGTTCAGGCGTTCGTGGTGTTTCCCGGCGTTGGGATTCATGGCCGGACGATCCCATTTGGAATCGCGTCCTGGATGCCTCAAAGCAGTTTAGGTGTCTGATTCGGCGGGGATTATATGCTTGAGGATTTCTGTCACCGGCCGGCTTGCCGGAGGAAGCGGCTAAAGCGCGCGGTTACGGGCGGCGGTCGTGGCCGGCGGCGCCCCGGAAGATCGGGACGCGGGTGCGCAGGGCGGCACCTTGCAAGTTTCGGTCTAGTGTCGCCAGCGCGGCACCGCGGCGGAGAGAGAGTTCGAGGTAGGCTGCGTCGTAGGTAGAGAGGTTGTGCTTTGCAGCAAGGGGAAGGACCCTGGCCATACACTCTGTGATCGGCAGAACGTCCTGAACGATTGCAAGATTTTGAAGCAGCATGGTGAACGTATTCACCTCGCGTTGCCCAAGGCGTTTCGCGCGCTGCCCGGTAAGTATGGCATTGGCGACTTCGAGCGCCCAGATGGCGGGCACAAGTAGAGTCTTCCCTTCGAGGGCTATCAGGACCGCATCGGCCTCGCTGCTTGCTTCGTCGCGGAAGCACCAGGCCAGGGCCATGGATGCATCTATGACTACAGCGGTCAAAAGCGCCGACCCTGGTTAATCATGTCGCGGAGGCTCATGTTTCCAGGTTTTACTCGTTTGCGCAACGCCCGCATTTCCTCGACGATCTGCTGATGGTTCATCCTTTGCTCAGGTTCTGCGAGGGGTGCGAGCTTCGCGGCAGGAACACCGTGCCGCGAAATAATGATGGTTTCTCCCTTGGCGACTCGGTCGAGCAGAGCCGAGAGGTGCGTTTTCGCCTCGAAGGAGCCGACTGTTTCCATATGGACTAGTTTAGTCTAGTTTGAGCGACTCCTGTCCCTGTGGTCCCGACTTGAGTGAGCTGATGCCGCGACGAGCATACCGTTCTTCTCATCTTTATGTTGGTGCGCGTAACTTCGATTGATTAAGGCCGCCTCGTTTTCTTGAAGGAAAATGGCTCGCGCGTACTTCGACTTAGCGGGTGGAAGGAGCAATTATGCAACTGTGCTCGAGACAAGTGAGCGTTCGGAAAGCGGGAGCCATGTTGCCCGGGTCCGTCGTCTTTATGGAGATGGCCTTTCCCTGGAGCGCGATTCTGCGGTTCGCAAAGATTCTGCTGAAAACGTATGTTCTTGTCGGTCGTCAGGAGGATGTCGAAGCCGTGTTGTTCAGCGACGGTCAGCAGCGCGCCATTACTGAGCCTGTCCCATCCCTGTTGCGTTGCTGTGCGGATCTCATGACCAACCAGGAAGCGACGGATCGGAACGGGTGTGCCCTGATCAAGAAGAATGCGCATCTACGCAGCGTGGGCAGGGTCTGTTTGCGGGCTATCCGCGGCGAATTCGGTTGCTGCTTTGACTTTCTCGCGGTCAAGACCGTCGAACCACTCCATGATGTCATCGATATTGGCGCCAGCGGCTAGGTTTTCGAAGATCGCGGATACGGGCATGCGTGTGCCCTTCAAGACCCAAGCTCCGCTGACCTGCCTGGGACGCTTTCTACAGCGGGGCATTGGGACCGGTCGAGGGCGGGCATACACTCGTCTCATTTCTACCTTAGTGCGTGTAACCTCGATCGATTAATCCAGCCTCCCCCGATTTGAAGGATAATGAATCCTACATACCCGAACTTAGGGGTTGGCTGGAGGAATCATGCAACTGTGCTCGAAGCAAGTGAGCGTTCGGAAAGCGGGAGCCGCGTTGCCCGCGTGCGTCGTGTTCATCGCGATGGTCTTTCCGTGGAGCGTGGGGGCACAAATCGTTAGCTTCAACGAAACCACGTTGCCCACGGCGGGCAGTACTCCACAAGGAATTGTGGTTGGACAAGATGGCGCGATGTGGTTCACCGAATCGTCCAGCGACAAGATCGGGCGAATCACGGATTCCGGAATCGTCACAGAATTTGCGCTTCCTTCGGGCAGCCATCCGCAACAAATTGTGTTGGATTTTCAGGATGGAAGTCTATGGTTCACAGCCACAGGAGGAAACTACATCGGGCGCATCTTGACTAACGGCAACATCGCCGAGTTTTCGATTCCCACGGCGAATGCGGGGCCGTATGGCATAACGGCGGGGCTTTCGACGCAGTCCTTCTCCGCGTGGTTCACCGAGATGGCGGCGAACAAGATTGGCTTCATTACAGCGGACGGCTCGATCACGGAGTACACGATACCGACTCCCAACTCGTCTCCCGCAAACATCGCGGTTGGCG
>Ga0335074_10007103_pt1 | contig 15520 bp, 12 predicted proteins | sample Lox_Sample_23_FD_206715 | JGI IMG/M metagenome (GOLD analysis project Ga0335074, IMG submission 206715) | Soil microbial communities from Loxahatchee National Wildlife Refuge, Florida, United States - Lox_Sample_2.3 | ecosystem: Environmental > Terrestrial > Soil > Wetlands | place: USA... | reverse complement strand
CGTCCCTGAACCCGAGTTTCTCCACCACCCGGCGAGACGCGGTGTTCTCTGGCCGGATGGACGCCTCGAGCCGGTGCATCCCCACCACGCGGAAGCAGTGGTCGACGGCCATCGCCAGCGCCGTGGGGATGATGCCCCGCCCCGCGTATGACTCGTCGACCCAGTAGCCGATCTGCCCGGACCGCGACGATCCCCACGCGATCGACCCGACGGTAAGCTGGCCGGCGAACTCGCCGCCGTAGCAGACAACCCAGGGGAGCGCGACACCCTGCCGGGCCTCCCGCCGCATCGTCCGAACCATGGACACGTACGGCCCGATCGGCGACCGCACGAGCGGTGTCTCGGGATTAGACGGCTCCCAGGGACGCAGCCACGAGGCGTTCCGTACCCGGATCTCGCGCCAGGCGCGAGCGTCGGAGACCCGCACCGGCCGGAGCATGACCGGCGCATCAAGCAGGTCCGGCTCGATAAGGGTGGCCGGCCACCCGTGGATACGGCCCACGGCTGTCAATCATTCCCCTGAATGGTGCTGCACATCTAGCGTAGGCGCAGTTCGCACCGCGCGCCCCGTCGAGGGAACCGCCACCCTATCAAAGCCAAGCGGTAGTGTGCGGCCTAGTCTGCGACGGAATCGCAACGTTATGCGCGTTCAGGCACGTGATCCGTGCCCGTGCCCGGAGGATGTCCCTTGCCCGGATCTGTCCGCACGTGGTCGCCGCCGCGGATCTGGTCAACCGCGTGCACCAGGATCGGCCGCAGCACGCTCATCCCGTCCTTGACTCCGCCCGAGGATCCGGGGAGGTTGACGATCAGGGTCCGCGACGCGATGCCAGCCAGGCCGCGGGACAGGATCGCGGAGGGGACACCGGCGGCGGCCCCCGCTGAGCGCAGCGCCTCCGCGATGCCCGGGATCTCGCGGTCGATCACCCGCCGGGTCATCTCGGGCGTCTGGTCGGTCGGGGTCAGCCCGGTCCCGCCGGTGGTGACGGCCACGTCGTATCCGGCCGTGACGGAGTCGCGCAGCACCTGCTCGACGGCCTCGCCGTCCGGGATGACAAGCGGGCCGTCCACCACGTCGCATCCGGCAGAGCGGAGCAGTTCAACGAGCACCGGCCCGGAACGGTCCTCGTACACTCCGGCCGACGCCCGGTTGGACACGGTGACGGCGAGCGCCCGGATCATGCCCGCCGCCAGGTGCCTGACTTGCCGCCGTCCTTCGCTTCCAGCCGGACGTCGGTGATCACGGCGCCCTTATCGACCGCCTTGATCATGTCGATCAGCGTGAGCGCGGCGACGGAGACGGAGGTGAGCGCCTCCATCTCGACCCCGGTGCGGTCGGCGGTGCGCACCGAAGCGGTGATCGCCACGCCGGAGTCCTCGACGGTCAGGTCCACGGAGACGCCGTGAATGGCGAGCGGGTGGCAGAGCGGTATGAGGTCGGGGGTCCGCTTCGCGCCGGTGATCCCTGCGATCCGCGCCACGGCGATCGCGTCCCCCTTGGGCACGGTCCCGTCGCGCAGTGCGGCCACCGCCTCGGCGGACAGCAGCACCCGCCCGGATGCCGTGGCCGTCCGCACCGTCACGTCCTTCGCTGAAACGTCCACCATCCGTGCGCGCCCCGCCTCGTCCAGGTGGGTCAGCCGCGCCGGTGCCGCATCGCTCATGCGAGAAGCCTACGCGGGCCCTGCGACGGCTCTAAAGCAAGGCCGAGAACAACCCGACCACGAGGAACGTCCGCGGCTGACCCCGTTCCCGCCATGCCACCGCCGTGCGCGGCGGAGCTTTGATGACCTCCTGGCGCGCATCCAGGCGGACATCTTCTCCGGCATGCCAGCACCACGGCCGGGTGGGCTGGAACGCGGACCGGTTGCATGACTGGCAGCGTGACCTGCGGTGCTGCGGGAGGACGAGACCGCGATCCTACGGGAGGACGACGACGTCTACCGTTTCGCCCGCAGAGAGCCCGGTTTCCTGTTCCGGGACGATGACCAGCGCGTTGGCGCGGCCAAGGTAGGCGATCTGATGCGAGCCCTGCCCGGACAGCGGGGTGACCCTGGTGCCGTCGAGCACGGCGCGCAGATAGGAACGGCGTCCGGACGGCGAGCGCACCGGAGCGGCCAGCGTGGCCTGCACCGAGGGCAGCGACAGGTCGTCCGTGCCTTGCAGGGCAGCGATCGCGGGCCTGACGAACATCTGGAACGACACGTAGGCGCTGACCGGGTTGCCCGGCAGCGTGAAGATCGGCACCTTGTCGTCCCCGATGACGCCGAAGCCCTGCGGCATCCCCGGCTGCATCGCCACCTTGCGGAAGGTCACGGTGCCGAGTTCGCGCAGCGCCGCCTTCACGACGTCGTGCTCGCCGCCCATCGACACCCCGCCGGTCGTGATCAGCAGGTCGGCGCGGGCCAGTTGCTCTTCAAGCGCGGGGAGCACGCCCGCCGCGTCGTCAGGGACGACAGAGCGCCGGCAGGCGACCGCGCCTGCCTCGCGGGCGCACGCCGCGATCATGTAGCTGTTCGAATCCCAGATCCGGCCAGGGACGAGCGGAGTCCCTGGCTCGGTCAGCTCGTCGCCGGTCGACAGCACCACGACCCGGGGCCGCGGACGGACGGTGACCGCCTTGCGCCCGGCGGATGCCGCGACCGCGATCTGCATCGGCCGCATGCGCGTTCCCGCGGAAAGCAGCGTCTCGCCTTTGGCCGCGTCGCCGCCTACGTAGCGGACCGCGTTGCCCGGCTCCGCGGGCTGACGGACCTTGACCTGGCTCGTGCCGCCGTCGGTCCACTCCACCGGCACCACCGCGTCGGCGCCCGCGGGCAGCCGCGCGCCGGTCATGATCCTGATCGCCGTGCCCGGCGCAAGCCGGTAGGCCCCGGTGTCGCCGGCCGCGATCTCGCCTGTCACCTGGAGGGTCGCGGGCGCGTCCTGCGCGGCGCCCGCGACGTCGGCGGCGAGGACGGCGTAGCCGTCCATGCCCGAGTTATCGAACGGCGGCAGCGCGACCGCCGCCGTCACGTCTTCGGCGAGTACGCATCCCTCCGCGTCCGCGAGTTCCAGGCTGACCGGCGTGAGCGGGCTGATCGCCGACAGGATCGCCGACTGGTAAGCCTCGACCGTGCTGAGGGAGCCGCCGGCGGCGGCGACGTCTGACGCGGGGCCTGCCGTCACCGCAGCTCTTCGAGGAACTTGCGGAGCCAGGGGATGAACTCCCCGGCAAGGTCCGGCCGCTCGGCCGCGAACATGACCATGGTCCGGAGGTAGTCCAGCTTGTTGCCGGTGTCGAAGCGGCGCCCGCTGAACAGCACGCCGCGCAGTTCGCCCTTGGCAGCGAGGACCTTGAGCGCGTCGGTCAGCTGGATCTCACCGCCCCGTCCCGGTGGCGTCTCCTTGAGCACCTCGAAGATCTCGGGATCCAGCACGTACCGCCCGATGATGATCCACCGGCTTGGCGCGGTGCCCGGGGAGGGCTTCTCTACCAGGTCGGTGATCATGACCACGTCGTCTTCGGCGGTCGCCTCGACGGCCGCGCAGCCGTACAGCGACACCTCCTCGGGATCGACCTCCATCAGGGCGACGACGCTGCCGCCGCGGGTGTTCCTGATGTCGATCATCCGGGTGAGCAGCGGGTCCCGCGGATCGATGAGGTCATCGCCGAGCAGCACCGCGAAAGCCTCGTGCCCCACGTGCTGCTGCGCGCACAACACCGCGTGGCCAAGTCCCTTGGGGTCACCCTGGCGGACGTAGTGCATGGTGGCGAGTTCGCTGGACTCCCTGACGAGACTGAGCTTGTCCCAGTCCTCCTTCGCGGTCAGCGCTTCCTCGAGCTCGTACGCCCGGTCGAAGTGATCTTCGATGGAGCGCTTGCTTCGGCCTGTGATAAGCAAGACATCGTTGAGGCCCGCAGCCACGGCCTCTTCCACGACATACTGAATCGCAGGCTTGTCGACGACAGGCAGCATTTCCTTAGGCGTCGCTTTTGTCGCTGGCAGGAACCGCGTTCCCAGCCCGGCGGCGGGGACAACGGCTTTGGTTACTGCTGGCGTCCTGGCATTGCCGGTATCGACCATGGGTCAAGCGTAGTGACTTCTCGGGAGCAAAGTGCACGACATCCCCGCCTCTCGCGCCCCACGTGACCAGCCACACGCGGGGCCTGACACCGGCGTGACGGCCGGTAAGGCCAGCTTGCGACGTCAGATCGCCGCCGCCCGGGCCGCGATGCCGGCCGCGGAACGCGCCGCGGCGGGACGTCTGATCAGGGACCAGGTACTAGAGATGCCGGAAGTCGCCGCCGCGGGGACGATCGCGGCGTATTACTCGGCCGGCACCGAACCAGACACCCGCAGCCTCGTCTTCGCGCTCTGGAAACGCGGGAGTTACGTGGTCCTTCCCGTGCTGCTCCCGGACGGCGACCTCGACTGGGCGTCCTACGAGGGACCCGACTCGCTTGCCCCCGGGCCCATGGGGCTGCTCCACCCGGTCGAGCCGGTCCGCGGCCCGGGCACGGTGGCGAGGGCGGATGTCGTCCTGGTCCCCGCCCTTGCCGTGGATGCCAGCGGGAACCGATTGGGGAGAGGCGGCGGGTCCTACGACCGCGCGCTTGCCCGGGTCGGCGGGCAGGTGCCGACCATCGCGCTGCTCTACGAAGCAGAGCTGGTGCCGAGCGTGCCTGCCGAGGCGCACGATCGCCGGGTCCGCGCCGTCGCGCGTCCCGAGCACGGCATCACCTGGTTCTTATCTCGCGCGGGGCAGCCCCTCACCGTTCTCGGGCGCACCCCTCACCGTTCTCGGGGCAGTGAGCACTAGCGATTGCCCCGGCGTGAAGGCCGTAGTCTCTCCGGGCAGCTTGGCCGGGGGCGGGGCATGCCCGTACAGCGCGCTTGTCCGCCTGGCTGGCCGCTCCATGAAAGGCTGTGCCCCGGTCTCCGCGGGGACCGGGCCCGAGAAGGCCGTAGTCTCTCCGGGCAGCTTGGCCGGGGGCGGGGGCATGCCCGTACAGCGCGCTTGTCCGCCCGGTTGCCCGCTCCATGAAAGGCTGTGCCTGGTCTCCGCGAGGACGGGGCCTGAGCCGGAATCAGCGGGCCGCTGCCGTCGTTATGCTTAGCAGTCCGCTACCGCGAGTGCTAATGTAGCGAACTGACTTGGTTCCGCTTGGGAGGGATCCGTGCCCACTTACCAGTACCTTTGCACCGAGTGCGGCGGTCAGCTCGAGGCGGTGCAGAAGTTCACCGATGAGCCGCTGACCAAGCACGAGGACTGCGGCGGTCGGCTTCGCAAGGTCTTCTCGCCCGTGGGCATCGTGTTCAAGGGATCCGGCTTCTACCGGACCGACAGCCGCGGCAGCGGGTCGTCGGCCGCCGCGTCTTCGTCGGGCAACGGGTCGTCTTCCTCCGCCTCCGATTCGTCGTCTTCCTCCGCCTCCGATTCGTCGAAGGCGGCCGACAAGCCAGCGGCGACCACCAGCTCTTCCTCTTCCTCCGGCGGGTCTTCCAGCGAGAAGGTCGCATCTTAACGATGGCCGCGGTCGCCGACATCGGGGTCATCGGCGGGTCGGGCTTCTATGAGTTCCTGACCGACGCCGAGGAAGTGCTGGTAGAGACCCCGTTCGGTGAGCCGAGCGAGGCTGTCCTGGTCGGCGAGGTCGAAGGCCGCCGGGTGGCGTTCGTGCCGAGGCACGGCAAGGACCACCAGTACCCGCCGCACAAGATCCCGTTCCGCGCCAACATGTGGGCACTACGCGCGCTCGGCGTGCAACGCGTCCTGGCGCCGAGCGCGGTGGGCTCGCTCACCGCGTCCTACGGCCCCGGCACGCTGGTCATCCCCGATCAGCTTGTGGACAGGACCCGGGGACGCGCTCAGACCTTCTTCGACTCCTACGCGGTGCACGTCCCGTTCGCCGACCCGTACTGCCCGACCGGGCGGGCGCACGCGATCGCGGCCGCGCGGAAGGCCGGCTGGGTGCCGGCCGGTACCGGGACACTGGTCGTCATCGACGGCCCGCGGTTTTCCACACGTGCGGAGTCGGAGTGGTACGCGGCGCAGGGCTGGACCCTCGTCGGAATGACCGGGCACCCGGAGGCGGTCCTGGCCCGTGAGCTTGCCATGTGCTACACGACGCTGGCGCTGGTCACCGATACCGACGCGGGCGTCGCCGAAGGCGACGGAGTCACGCAGGCCGAGGTGTTCGAGGTGTTCGGCAAGAACATGAGCCGCCTCCGCGACCTGGTAGCGAAGACCATCGCCGCGTTCCCCGCCGAGCGCGAGGACGACCTGTGCGCGCACGCGCTCGATGGCATCAGGCTCCCGATCGAGCTGCCGTAACCAGGTCCGCGGAACCGCCCAGCCGGTGACGGATCGGACATTTCATGAAACGACCGGCTTGGGGTATTGGCGAAGGTCAGCCGGAAATCTCCTGCTAGTATCGCCACGGTGATGACCCCCGGTCACAGGTGCCCTTCCGGTCCGGCAACTACGCGTAACGCCCGGACAGCTAGCGGTGTCCGCCCTGTCGCCGGGCATGGTGAGAGGCCCGTAGACCATTCACGGCTCATCCACCCCAGATGTGACTGCCTGTCACAGTTGCGCCTCAAACGCGGTCCCGGCCGCGGCGCAGCGAGTACCGTAACGTGCCGTGCGGCTAATCCTCCGTTCGGCCCCGGGCCGCGCACCGCGACTGTTGCGCTCCGAACCGAAGCGACGAGCCTCCCGTGGCTGACTGGCCACTGACTTCCGAACTTGGCCCCCTCGGGGCCCTGCCGACAGCCCCCAGCCTTGCCCGGGGCTTTATCAGCGTCACGCTCGCCGACTGGGGGCTCGCCTCGCTCACCGATGTCGCCGAACTGCTGGTCAGCGAGCTGGCGACCAATGTGGTGCAGGCCTCGATGAACCCCGACGGCAGCGCGCGGTACGACGAGGCGGGCAAGCTCGCCCTGCTCTGGGTCCGACTGATGTCCGATGGCTCCCGGCTGGTGATCGAGGTATGGGACACCATCTCCGCCGTGCTCGGCGCTCCCGTGGCGCGCCATCCGGAACCCTACGAGGAGTCCGGCCGGGGTCTCGAGATCATCGAGACCCTGGCCGAGGACTGGGGCTGGGAAACGGTGCCTGGCTGGGTCGGCAAGAAGGTATGGGCGCTTCTCAAGGTCGTTTAGCCCTTGCACGCGTCGACGGGCACGGGCCCGGACGGGGGAGGCCGCGGTGCGGACGGGCCCGCGGCACGGCGGTCAGGACTTGCCAGGCTGGCCGTAGACGTTCTGGTACCGGTCCCAGAGACGGTCGATATCGTCGCGCGGGATGAGCAGCGGCTCGCCGAGCTGGCGGGCGATGTGCACGGTGCGGGCGACGTCCTCGCACATCACGGCCGCCTTGACCGCCGCCCGGGCGTCCTTGCCGATGGTGAATACCCCGTGGCTGCGCATCAGGACCGCCGGAGAGCGGTGACTGGCGAGTGTCTCGACGATGCCCTGGCCGATGGAGTCATCGCCGATGAGCGCGAACGGCCCGATCGGTATCTCTCCGCCGAACTCGTCGGCCATCGCGGTGAGCACGCAGGGCACGGCCTCGCCGCGCGCCGCCCAGGCGCAGGCGTAGGTGGAATGCGTGTGCACGACCCCGCCGACAGCGGGCATGTGCCGGTAGACGTAGGCGTGCGCGGCGGTGTCGCTCGACGGGGCGAAGTCGCCCTCGACCAGGTTCCCGTCCAGGTCGCAGACGACCATGGAATCCGGCGTCAGCTCGTCGTAGGACACGCCGCTCGGTTTGATCACCATGAGGTCATGGCCGGGAACGCGGCCCGAGACGTTGCCCGCCGTCCACACGACGAGCCCGTACCTGACGAGTTCGGCGTGCAGCGCGCTGACCTGCTCGCGCAGCGCCTTGAGCTCCGAGGTGAGCGTGCTCATGTGGGGATCACTCCGTTCCTGCGATTGCGGAGGCGGTGCAGCACGTCGTTGCCCGCCCACTCCGGCCGGCCGGAGAAATAGTCGTGCAGCGTGCGGTACTCGGCGTAGAGCTCGTCGTAGACATCAGAGCGAGCCTGGTCAGGTTCGTAGGCTGCCTGCTCGACCCGGCCCATGACCTCGGAGGCCGCGGTCACGTCGGGATACAGCCCGGCGGCGACGGCGGCGTGGATCGCCGAACCGACCGCCGGCGCCTGATCCGACGCGGCGACCGAGATCGGCCGGCGCAGCACGTCGGCGTAGATCTGCATCAGCAGCCGGTTGCGCTTGAGGCCGCCGGCCACGATGAACTCGGTGACCGGCACTCCTGCGGCAGCGAACGACTCGATGATCACCCGGGTGCCGTAGGCGGTGGACTCCAGCAGGGCCAGGTAGACGTCTTCCGGCGTGGTGGCGAGTGTCAGCCCCGCGATCACGCCAGACAGGTGGTGATCGACGAGGATTGACCGGTTGCCGCCCATCCAGTCGAGTGTGATGAGACCGTGCGCGCCGACCGGCTGTCCCTCGCACAAGCTTGACAGGTACTCGTGCATGTTCTGGCCGCGCTCCGCGGCCTCCTCGAGGTAGCTCTCCGGGACGCCGAGGCCGGTCCACCAGGCGAAGATGTCACCCACAGCGCTCTGTCCGGCCTCGTAGCCGAACATTCCAGAGATGATCCCGCCGTCCACCACGCCGCAGATGCCCGGCACATCCGCGAGGTGGTCGCCGTTCATCACGTGGCAGGTGGAGGTGCCCATGATCGCGAGCATCTGCCCGGGCAAGATCGACCGCGCGGCCGGGGCCGTCACGTGCGCGTCGACGTTGCCGGCGGCGACCGCGATGCCTTCGGGCAGCCCGGTCAGCTTTGCGCCCTCGGCCGTCAACGTGCCGGCGCGGCTGCCGAGTTCTGACAGCGGCAGGCCGGCCAGCCGGCTCTGCGCGAAGTCGGCGAAGTCCGGGTTGAGCGCAGCGAGGTAGTCTTCCGAGGGGTAGTGGCCATCCTGGAAGATCCCCTTGTACCCCGCGGTGCAGGTGTTGCGAGTCTCCCTGCCGCACAGCTGCCAGATGATCCAGTCGGCCGCCTCGATCCACCGTTCGGTGCGCCGGTAGCTGTCCGGGTCCTCCTCAAGAAGCTGCAGCGCCTTGGCGAACTCCCACTCCGAGGAGATCCTGCCGCCGTATCGGCTGATCCACTTCTCGCCGCGCTCGTGGGCGAGGTCGGTGATCCGGTCGGCCTGCGGCTGCGCCGCGTGGTGCTTCCACAGCTTGGGCCAGGCGTGCGGCCGGTCGCGCAGTTCGGGGACCTCGCACAGCGGCGTGCCGTCCCGCAGGACCGGTAGCACGGTGCAGGCCGTGAAGTCGGTGCCGATGCCGACCACGGCCGACGGGTCCGCCCCGGCGTCGCGCAGCGCCGCACGGACCGCGGTGCCGAGTGCGGTACGCCAGTCCTCGGGGTCCTGCAGCGCCCAGTCCGGGGGGAGCGGCTGTCTCGTCGACGGCAGCGTCCGTTCGATCGACCCGTGCGCGTACTCGCCAAGGCCGCTGCCAAGCTCCGCGCCGTCGCTTGCCCGTACCACCACCGCACGCGCCGAGAGCGTGCCGAAGTCCACGCCCACGACCAGGGGGTTATCCGTTGTCACGTCTCTCTTCTCCCTTGACGGCCACGGCGGGCTGGCCAGCCTCCGCCCGGTGTTCCGGCAGGATGCCGGCTACCAGTCGCCGTGTTTCCAACGCCTGCGGCTCCCTTGTTAACGTGCCCAACCTAAACTGTCCGTTCCCCGATGTCACCTCGCTACCCGTGAACTCGATGCGGTTTGGCAGGTCGCTTGTGACCTGCCTAGCCTTGCTGAGCTTTACGGGTGGGTGAAAGTGCCGGGCCGAGTCTGGCAAGCCGCTGGAATACCTGTATGTTAACGTTAACAAAAATTCTGCGGCGAGCATGCCGCAGTACCAGGCGGTTGCGGCTCGGACATGAGCCGATGTCGCGGGTACAGTGTTAACGCAGCTGATGGACTTCATCAATCGAGTGGGGATTACGTGGTCAGACCCGTCAGAGAGCCGGCGATGACCGACGTCGCCAAGTTGGCAGGCGTCTCTCACCAGACCGTCTCGCGGGTACTGAACGATCACCCGAACGTGCGCGAGCAGACCCGGCTCCGGGTACAGGCGGCCATCAGCGAGCTCGGCTACCGGCCGAACAAGGCGGCGCGCCTCCTCGTAACCGGAACTTCCCAGATCATTGGCGTGGTATCGCGGTCATCGACGCTGTTCGGACCCTCCGCGACGCTAAGTTCCCTGGCGGAGGAAGCCGTCAGGCGCGGCTTCACGGTCAACGTGGAGAGCGTCCGCACGCTGGAGAAGCAGCCGATCGCCGACGCGATCGGCCGCCACCTGGACCAGCGGGTGGCCGGCCTGGTGATTATCGCCCCGGTGGAGTCGGCCAACGACGCGCTCGACGACCTGCCCGAGGACATACCGCTCGTCACCATCGACGGTGATCCGGACCGGCCGACCGAACTCGTTACCGTTGACCAGGAGGGCGGCGCTTACGCCGCGACCAGGCACCTGCTCGACGCCGGGCATTCCACCGTCTGGCACGTCTCGGGTCCCGACGACTGGTTCGACGCCCGCGGCCGCGTCGCCGGCTGGCGACGGGCACTAGCCGAGGCCGGCGCGGAGATCCCGCCGTTGATGTCGGCGGACTGGCTCGCCGCGTCCGGGTACCGTAACGGCCAGATCCTCTCCAGGATGAACGATGTCACGGCGGTCTTCGCGGCCAACGACCACCTGGCCCTGGGCATCCTGCGTGCGCTGCACGAGCGCGGCCGCCGGGTTCCCGGTGACGTCAGCGTGGTCGGCTTCGATGACGTGCCCGAGGCTGCCTTCTACATCCCGCCGCTCACCACGATCCGCCCCGACTTCGACGCGGTCGCCGCCGCGAGCATCGACCTGCTTCTTGCCCAGATCACCAGCGGTCACCGGCTCGGCGACCGCCGCGTCCTCACCCCGACCCTGGTAACCCGCGACTCGGTAGCCCCGCCCCGCGCCTGACTCTGTTTACGGCCATGACACCGGAGGATGCGACTCCGCAGCCCCACCTGACCCGCCTGCAGCCCGCGGCTAACGAATCTCAAGGCGGTGCTAACGAATCTCAAGGCGGTGCTAACGAATCTCAAGGCGGTGCCCACCTGACTCGCCTGCAGCCCGCGGCTAACGAATCTCAAGGCGGTGCGGAGGCCGAGACGAACATGGCACCGTAGCGGCTGCCGCATGCTTTGCACCTTGGCGTGACACCAGGGGTGCTGCCGCGTGCTTTGCTCCTTGGCCGAGGCACTCGTGGCGCCGCCGCGAGCAGCAGAGTCGTGGCCGCTTCACGGTACGCAAAGCAGAGTCATAGACGCGGCCGGGTGTAACACGGACCGTTCTTCTGGCTCGTCGGCCGAAGCGGCGCGGGCCGGCGCGATCCCGCTCGCACCAGCCCGCGACTAGCTGTCTTTCGCCGCTTTACTACTACTACTACTACTCCTACTGTCGGCTGTCCGCTGGTTAGTTGCCGAGGGACTCGGCGACGCGGCGCTGGGCCGTCCAGATCTCCTCCGGGAGGCCGGCGAACTGCTCCAGGTACTCCTGCCGGAAGCCGACCTCCTGCTTCCACCGGGCGACGTCGATGGTGAGCAGCTTGTCGAGGTCGGCCGGGTCGATCTGCAGGCCGTCGGTGTTGAGCTCGTCCTTGGCCGGCAGGATGCCGACCGGGGTCTCGACACCAGATACCTCGCCGTCGCGCAGCTGCATCAGCCAGAGCAGCGCGCGCAGGTTGTCACGGTAACCGGGCCAGAGGAAGTGGCCGTCTTCCGCGTCCCGCTGGAACCAGTTGACGTGGGCGAAGATCGGCTTGTTGGCGCAGGCGCCGATGATGCTGAGCCAGTGCGCGGCGTACGGGCCCTCCGGGTAGGACATGAACGGGCGCATCGACATCGGGTCGTAACGGAGCTGGCCGTCGAGTCCGTCGGCCGCGAACGTGGCCTCGGCGCCCAGGGTCAGACCGTCGTAAACACCCTCGGCCACGTCAGTGATCGCCCTGATCAGCGGCTCGCGGTCGCGGGTCCGGCCGCCGAAGATGATGCCGTCGATCGGCACGCCCGCGGGGTTGTCGTAGTCGCTCGCGATGTTCGGCACATTGGCCAGCGTGGTGGTGAACCGGCTGTTCGGGTGCGCCCAGGGGTCGTTCGCCTCCGCCGGGGAGCGGTCGGCGACCGGGTTGCCCTTCCAGTCCAGCCAGCCGTCGAGGTCGGCCGGCGGGTTGGGCGTACGGCCCTCGAACCACACCTCGTGGGTCTTGGCGTTGTAGGCGACATTCGTGAAGATCGCCCTGGTGCCGGGCTTGATCGACTCGATCGCGGTCGGGTTGGTGTGCTCGTTGGTGTCCTTGGCCACGCCGAATACGCCGAACTCGGGGTTCATCCCGTACAGGCGGCCGTCTTCGCCGACCCACATCCAGGCGATGTCGTCGCCGTAGAACTCGACGTGGTAGCGGTCGCCGAGGGCGTCGGGGGGCAGCGTCATCGCGAGATTCGTCTTGCCGGACGCGCTCGGGAAGCCTCCGGCGATGTGCCACTTCTTGCCGGTCACCTTGTCGGTGATGCCGAGCAGCATGAACTGCTCGGCGAGGAACTTGCGGGATGCCCAGCCGTCGTAGGCGGCCTGGCGCAGGCCGTGCGCGATCTTGCCGAGCAGCGCATTGCCGCCGTAGGACGAACCGTAGTGCAGGATCGTCCGCTCGTCGGCCACGGTGACGAAGTACCGCTTGTCCTCGGGGGTGCCCTGGCCGAGGTTTTCCAGGTCGCCGGTCACGTGCACGGCGCGCACGAAGCTGTCCGGGTCGGCCAGGTTGTTGATGTACTCGACGCCAACCCGGGCCATCCGGTTCATGTGCAGCACGACGCTGCGGTTGTCGGTCAGTTCGACGCCGGCCGCGTACTTCTCAAGGGGGGACCCGGGGGCGGACATCAGGTACGGGATGACGTACATGGTCTTGCCCCTGGACGCGCCGGTCATCAGCCCGGTGAGCTTCTCCTTCATCTCGGGCGCGGGGTACCAGTTGTTGTAGACGCCCTTGTCCGCCGGGTTGCTCGTGGCGACGATCGTGCGCTCCTCGGAGCGCGCGGTGTCCTTGTAGTAGCTGCGGGAGTAGTAGAGGTCATCGCCCGCCGGAAGAATCTCGCCGGCCGCCAAGGCTTCCTGGATGAGCCGGGCGTCGTCGTCCGCGCTGACGACCTCGATGTTGGCCGCACCAGTGATCCCGGCCCAGTAGCGAACGTACTCGCGCACGTGGTCGTTTTTCAGGTGAGCGGCTTCCAGGACGGCATCAACATCGGCCACGTACTTGGTCCTCTCGGTTCGTCAAGCTCATCGCTTGAGAAGTTGGCGATTTATTCATCTTGACAGGTGCGCGGCGACTCTTGCAGTGAGGGATCTATCACGCTCATCGCATCATCCGTCACAGAACGTATTCGTGTCATGTCCGCTGGGAGTCCGCCAAGGTCGCGGCGTACGGCTCCCGCTTTGGTCTAGGCCAACCAGCGTGACCTGGTACAACGTGATTTCGCTGACATTGACGTCAGCTTGGACGAGTGCTTGTGCGGCGCTTCACAAGTGACGGGCCGGTCAGGCCTCGGCGAGCGTCTTGCTCGCCTGGAGCAGGCGCTCTTCAAGGAACGGGGCGGTGGTGAGCGCGTACGTGCTGGTCAGGTGATGACTGTCCTGGTAAACGAGGACATTTCCGACAACGGGAGGGCAGCTGACCGGTCCGCAGATCAGCGAGTTCATATCGATCAGGGGAACCGTGCCCGAGGCTGCCCGCGTGGCGTACACCGTGGGCAGGTCAGGAACGATCGCCCGTGCCTTCGGCACGGTGCACTTAGCCGGCGTAGCGGGGTTTGTGGCCATGCAGTCCGGCACGTTCAGCCCCATGACCGGCGATTCCTTGATGGCGACCACGGAGATTCCGTGGCTCTGAAGCTGCTGCCAGTACGCGGCCATCCCGGCCCCGATGTCGGCCTGCGCCGCCGCCCCGCCGTCGGGGTGGCGCATGGTCGCCAGGCCGGGGTAATCGCTGGTGATCACGACGTCCGGCTTGATGCTCCTGATCAGGTCGCGCATCACGGCCGCACCCCAGCTGTGGCAGGACGTGTACGGGCCGCCCGTGTCCGGCGTAACCATCAGTGTGGAGCTCAGCGGACAGACCGAGTGCAGTTCGGTGACCAGCTTCCAGTGCCGGTCGACGGCAATCTTCTCAAGCGGGGTGAACCAGTCGCCCGCCATCGAGTCCCCGACCAGGGCAACGGTCAGCACAGGGTGCGCCGTGTCCCCGTACACGCACTCCTTGGTCGTGGCCGAGCTCACCGGGACCAGGCAGCCCTGCTGCCAGTACACCGGGAGGCTGACGTCGGCCGGCTGAGGGACGACAGGAGCGGGCTTGACCTTGGTCATCGTGTCGGCGAGTGCGGCGGCGCCCGGGTAGTCAGGCCCGAGGCGGCCGTCAAACGGCGCCGGCTCGGCGGCGATGTACAGCGACACCAGCAGGACGGGCACCGCCGCCGCGAGCGCCGTGGAGACCGACCGCCAGCCGTGCCCGGAGAGCAGCGACGCGGTCCGCACCTTGTCCTCGACCCAGACCTTGGTCAGCCAGGACAGCACGACGGAGACCCCGATGATGGCCGGGCCGGCGATCACGCCGGCCGCGTGGCCTCGCCACGTCGTCCACAACACGATGACCGGCCAGTGCCACAGGTACAGCGAGTAGGAGATGCCGCCGGTGAACACCATCGGCCTGGTCGAAGTCACCCTGGACGGCCCGAACCTGGCCGCGGCCGAGCCGCCGAGGATCAGTGCCGCGGCGCCGCCCGCGGGCAGCAGCGCGAGCACACCGGGGAAGGCAACCGTGCCGCTCAGCACGAACGCCGACGCGATCACCAGGCCGAGTCCGGCCCATCCGAGCAGGCCGAACCGGCTTACCCTGGTGCTCAGCCGCTCCGGCAGCAGCGCGATCAGGCCGCCGAGCCCAAGCTCCCAGATCCGTGTCGTCGTCACGAAGTAGGCGCCCGACGGGTTGGCGTGCGTGTAGTACACCGAGTACCAGAACGAACCCGCGACCACCGCGGCGGCCAGGACGATCAGCACCCGGTGCCCGCGGGCTGTCTCTGCCTGCCTGGCCTGCTGGACGTCGCCGGCTTGCCCGGTCCGCCGCCGCACCGTGACCGCCACGAGCGCCGCGACGAGGAACAGCAGGGGCCAGCCCAGGTAGAACTGCTCCTCCACGGAGAGCGACCAGAAGTGCTGAACCGGGGTCGCCGCACTGTCCGACTTGAGGTAGTCGACCGCGTTCCACGCGAGCTGCCAGTTCTGGAAGTAAAGCGCACTCGCCCTTATCTGCGAGGCGGTGTCCGCCAGCCTGGTCGCCGGCAGCACAAAGCGCGAGGCCACCCACGTCACGGTCAGCACGAGGGCCGCCGCGGGCACCAGCCGCCTGGCCCGCCGTCCCCAGAAGTCGAGCAGGCGGATCCTTCCCGTCTTGCGGTACTCCCGCA
>Ga0335074_10007102_pt1 | contig 15520 bp, 14 predicted proteins | sample Lox_Sample_23_FD_206715 | JGI IMG/M metagenome (GOLD analysis project Ga0335074, IMG submission 206715) | Soil microbial communities from Loxahatchee National Wildlife Refuge, Florida, United States - Lox_Sample_2.3 | ecosystem: Environmental > Terrestrial > Soil > Wetlands | place: USA... | reverse complement strand
AGAAAAGGGTTTTTGGTGGTGGATAGGATCATTATTTAAAACTCAGGCAACTCTCGAGAAAGAAAGAGCCAACTTTAAACAGGATGCTCTAAAGGAAGCTATCCTTCGAGCTCGAAGGCGAGCTTGGCTAGATATGAGAGCTCAAAGAAGAAAGGAGATTAAAAAGGTAGTGGAAGATTATTATTACGAAGATGAAGAAGGAGCGAAAAAAGTTACTGTCAAAAAAGCTCATGTCGAAGCTTCTGTAGTGAGAAGAGAAGAACAATTTGAAGAGACAGGAGCTTCAACTGTAGAAGCTCATGAAGAAGGTACTGTCGAAGCTCCTGAAGAAGGTACTGTCGAAGCTCCTGAAGAAGCTCATGAAGAAGCTCATGTCGAAGCTCCTGTAGTGATGAGAGAAGAACAATTTGAAGAGCCTGTTTCGACAAATAGTACTGGTGTATCAGCATCAAGTGATGATTCAAAAGGTGCATCAAGTGAAGTAGGGGAGGAATCGAAGGCTTCAGTAAGGCAGGAATCGGAGACTGAAGCAAGTGGAAGCTCAGCAAGTACGAAACCATTAGATCACAAATATGGATTGAATTTTGAAACTTCCGAGACGTTATTTATGAGTGCGAAGAATTATTTAAAGAACACGCGCTTCCCCTTAGATGACAAATCAAACACAGCTTTATCCGGCACATTTGTGACGTTATATGAGGAAAATCAAAACAATTATAATTTAGATTTTGCCATGGAGAGCATGAGGATAGGAGTGCACTACCTCAAGAGAAATCCTAACTACATTAAAAGTGTAAAACTAGAAGAGACACACAAGTTATATGAGATAATTCTACATAAATATTATGAGCTTATAGCTAAAGAGGAATACGATATTGAGGAAAACAACATAAATAAGATAAATTTGAATTTTAAGAACTTAATGACCCTACAGAGGTCACTGAATAGGTCCATAATCGATGCAATAGACAAGGACAACAAAGTGAAAGTATTGGCGCAGACCTTTGCAGAGCTGAACAGCTTGATCAGGAAGAACCCTCAACTTTTAAGGTTCAGTCAAACAGCTATGAAAGCGAGTGTTCATTACTTAAATCGGTATCCAGAGCTCACAGGAAGGAACATATCTTGCGTTTATCTTGGATATTACTCATTTTTAAGCTCGGAATAATGTAATATAGTATTTTGTGATGCAGACGGAATGTTAATTTGTGATCATAATACAAATTTTTATATAAAAAAGAGATAAGTAGGTGTAACATAGTAGTAGACCACGTCTTCGAAAAAACTTAATATTAAAATGGTATTTTTTTATACAAGTAGTATTTGGCAAAAAACCTATTTTGAGACATCGATGTTATCGTTATAGATTTGATAACGCTGGGTTTCGCCATGTGATAATTTATATACCTTTTGGATCATTAAAAAAGATAGAAGTAATACTATTGACAGCATATTGGCCTTTTAGGTTAAAGCAATTTAACAAGAGGATATATTTGCGTTTATTTATGGATAGATATCATTTTACTATTTCATTTAATGAATTTCTTTAAGCAAGCAGATGTCAATCAAATTATTCAATTGTGGTTAAATGGCAAGTCAGTCCGCTTCTTAAAAAACATTTCCTCTAGAAGGCGGTTCAATATAAAAAGGGAAGTCAGATGGATTGAGTTCAATTTTTAATGCACAAAAAAAGTTCAAAGAAAAAGAATAACAAACATTTGTATTTGACAGGTGCAGGGAAGAGCGTATATCGTATGTTGGTTTTTCGCGGCATATGTTGAAACGTTATGCGAATCAAGTAAAATAATGGGCTTTAGAAAATTTCTTGGTAATGACAGCACGATTTCCTTCATGGTTGCAACGATCAATTTAGCTTGAAAAGGAGGCAATCTTTTGTGTAGTTCCAATTAATTCTCTTTGTTATAACATTTTAATAAACTTGTAGAAATAATGTTATATTTGGTTTTTCCTCGTTTTACCAATAGAGCGCGAAACTAATAATCATTTAAATGAATCAACAACCTTGCAGAAATCTGAAACCCCTCGTAGAATGATGGTTACCCAAAGGCAAAAATATTTATCCCAGCTTGCCTGGTTATGTCGATTAAAAAGTTATCTTTGACACATTCGAATTACATAAGTGTAAAGAAGCAACCAATTTTTAGGTTTAGATCGTTTTTGCAAAAAAGACATGGGCGAAGTGTTATTTGCTACTTACGATCCTCATGGATTAAAATGGGACTTTGAATTACTTCATGATGTGTCGGTGGTAAATTGTTGTTATCCGTATCAGGCGAGTTTAATGCGTCAATTCTTTCATCGTATTTAAATAAGATTCGAATGGAAGTCAATTGTCAGTTTATCCAAAGGTTCGAATTAGTCAATATCCATCACATGGTACTGTAAATTTTAATGGGATATGTTTGATTAATCATAATTTGAAGTCTCAATTTTTTTTAGCAGGAAGAACAGCTCTAGCTTAATAGTGCTTATGACAGTTTGTTTGATGATCCTTTAACGGGTGTTATATAACATTATTTCTTAACAGTTTGAATTATTTTGCAAAGCGGCGGTATCGAGTAAACTACGATTTGATTTACATTTTTCAAAGAAAATAATAGTCCGTGTGCCTCCGTTATTATTGTACGCATATGAAAAAAAGGCTTTGTTTTTCGGGTTACCAGAAAATGTATACCTTTCGTTCATCTCTTGGTAGATCTAAGACCTACGATTTTTATACAGGGTATGGAGTTCGAATTCCCTTTCAGGAGCGAAAAAGAAACCAGGTAAAGTAAGATTACGATAAGAAAGAAGATGAAAACACTTTATGGCTGTTAACAGCTCTTATGGGGTAGGCTATACTACTGCAAGAAAAATTTTAGGTTTCGTGGATTGATGAATATTGTTCTCTTATGCATCTTGAACAAGTTTGCCTTTATTGGATGAAGTTTTAAGTTCGATGAGTGTGGGTTATGTTGCCGACTAAAGGTGTTGACATATGTGTTATTCTTAAACGAATTCGTGCATATAGAGGTTTACGTGGTTCGCTGGATTGCCTGTTCGTGGACAAAGGATCATACAAATGCCAAAACTTTTAGTTCCGTATTGAAGAGTTTTTCCTATTTGATTTAGAGGCTATCAAACAACATCAAACTCAAGAAATTGTTCCAACTAAACAAACGTTTGGTGAGAATAAGATAAACGGAAAAAAGGAAAATCTAAAATAAAAAGACCAAAAATGTATGACACTAACTTGTTTAAAAACAAGTCCCTTAGTAAAAAAGATCGTATGCAGAAAAAAAAATCAAAAGGAGGGACTAAAACATCGAAACCGGGTAAAAAAAAAAGTCTACGAAAGTAAAGGATGATTGATAAAACATATTCCAAGGCTTTAAAAAATAAAATTCTCAGATTACAAAATGAGTTATCATTTCCATTTTTTCCCGTAGAAAGTCATTTGACAAGCGCTGTTAATTCATATTTAGATGTCGTGATTGGAAAGCTGGTGTTGTTTATGTCGAGCAACACATTCCAATTTTTTTATTACGCTGATCAACGAAATTATCCCTCAGTCTTGGTAATGATGTAATGCAAAACGAATTAGCATCGTTAGTCATACAGGAAATTACATGAAGAATTCTCATCAGCTAATTTGGTTATAAGATTTCTTCAACAACAATTTATCCTGGCTCAATAAATTTACCTACAACACGATATTAAAAAGTTCTGCAGGTCTTTTGGAGTTAAAGGAAAACAAAAGTCTGCTCCTTATGCCGGAGTATGGTAATTGAAGAATTTATGAACAAGGTATGCGAAAAGTTTTACAACTTCCTTGATTCGATGTATATAGTCCGAACAATTTATCTATTGTTCAAGAACTTTTGCCTTATTTAAACCACCACGCCATTCAATGGCGTTATATAATGTTATATCAAGGAAACCTCATGGTTTTATGAGAGCAAAGAAAATGAGAAGATTATAAAAACAAGATTAAACTTTTTCGTTGTAAAGACTCATGCGCAATATTTTATCAGTCGTCCAAATAAAAAGTCACGTAGTTGTTAAATAAAAAGTATCGCCTATATAAAACAGATCTGGGGTATTTTAGCGCGGATTCACGTATTACACCTTTAATCCGAAAAATAGCCAGTACACTTATAAAGATATACAGGAAGCCTTCTATGACAGAGCACGATACAAAATTGGTGGAATGTCATTTGTAAGAATTTTTAATTCTGAACTTTAATTCGTTATATGGTTATCTTCAAAAAAAGTTCCCATATGAGGCTTCCGAAGAATCTGGAACAGCGCCCAGTCTCATGGTATCCCGCTTATTAAAGCAGTGGAGCAGCTCGCGTTGTTCGTCGAAAATTTACATTATTTTATGGGGGGAATAAGCTTAGAATTCCTTACTTTCAAAAATATTGAAAAAGACTCAGGCATATAACTTAGGTTATAACCAATACCGTCTCATCAACCTTTCCTAATCGAGTCCCATTAAATAGATTGCATTACTGGTATGATGGAAACAAGAGCTGATATCTTCTTATTTAGAGCAGGCTTCTTTGAGACTATATCAAGCACGAGCTTATGCTTTTATGGTAAAGCGTGTTACGACTACGGAATTCTAATTCAATCCTGGTACTCATTTAGTACTTTTGAATTGTGTACTGTTAGACATTATCGCTTTGTCAAAAACGAATTCGTTATTTATTCAGAATGAACTGATTAGTTTCATTCCCAGTTGGATTAATGTTCCTATACGTATATGATTGCATACTTAGTTGAAACACCAATAGTATAGGATATCTATACGAGAATTATTTTGGGTCGGTTTTAATTTATTTGATCGTGGGTTTTAAAATTTAATCATGCAATATTTAGAATTATATCTCAAGATTCTCAAGTTTCTTCTCCGTAACCTGATAGATATCTTAAATTTATTATTGGGGCTATCTGCTATAGGGTTAACGTTAATATTCATGATCTGCGAGATCATAGTTGGAGAGTACAATGGAGTGGGATATGCATTACTTATAATAATATATGTATGTTTTATGATAAGTCAGTTATCGATTTGGAAAAACTGGAAAGAGTTGTTCAAATAAATGAAAAATACTCTATTTTTTAAAAAAGAAGTTTTTTTTATTCTAATCAAAGAACATGCCAAAACGATGCTTATTTTCATATTCATTGGGTTAATTTTAGGAACCCTATTGGCGATTTTACTTTTGAAAGGGTTTTTTTATTTATGGGGAACCTTGGTTATAATTGTTCTCACTTATTGTTTTTTACGAAAAAAACAACTTCGAGTATTATACAGGAAACACAGTGCTGGAATAAAGCTGGTGGCCTTCACCACCATATATACTGTTGTAATCTTAGTGGTTATAATTCTAACTTATAAGATAATAGCTCATGTGATTTTTAACGTAGCTGAATGTGCAGAGAATGATATAAAAAGCGTAGGATGGTTAACTAAAATTATAAACTTTGTGACTGCTTTTTGGAACGAAAAAATCTTTCGAAGAACTTCTAAAGCTAAGAATGAACCACAGGATGATGAAGGCCGGTCTAATGCTAGAAAAACAAAACACAGCCCTAAAATGGGCAAAAAGAAGGGTCGAAAAGTCAAAAGCACTCGAGTGTCTCCTAATATTAGACGCGAACCTAAAACGCGTCGTCCTGAAGGACCTAAGGATACAATTCATCTATTTGGATATAAATGGAGAGTAACAAAAGAAGATCTTGACTTAATTCGTCCACACAAAAGGAAAATGAAAATACAGGAAGATCTTAATGAGGCGAAATATGTGCATATGAGGTACGATGAGTCTTTTAACCAGGTAGACTTTACAAATAGAAATAGTTTATACGAAAGCTTAGAGGCCATGTCCCCAATTGATGGGGTTGATATCAATTTTTTTGTAAAGTCATATTTTAACGAAAAAGAACGTGGAAATTATACTCTTCCTTTGAAGTTAAAAAGACTTCAGAAAAATTTGTTCCTAACATATTGGGCTTGTCTAAGACATGCATCAATAACTACATATCTGCCGAATGAAATTAGTATGGACATGTATTGGAATGGATTTATAGTCTGGGATAAATTAGTTGACATTTACAAGAGTTCTTCTGAGAACAGCGTTAAGACAACAAAATATAGCACACTATTGAAGAGCCATTCTATTCCGGAAGAATTAATTGAGTTATTAGTAAATGAAAATTTATCGCCTAGTCCACAGGTTGCGCACTTGTTAAAATGGGCGTATAAGGAATTTTTAACAGACTTTTTTTTAAAAAAAAGTCTGTACAGTACAGAAAAATTTAGTAATCGATTGGAAGCTTTAAGGGTAATTTTTGAAAAATTAGCTATCAAAAAACCTTTGAATCAATATGAGAGACGTTTGTGGAATGCTGGTGAGAGAGAAATGTCAGATTTTGAAGAATTCAGAGATATACTGCATAATATGGGACTTCAGAGATATCACCCCAAAATAGCAAGAGCTTTTATTAGAGCTTGTTTAGACAAACCATGGCAAATGCTTTTAATTCGTAAGGATAAGGTGAGATTAGAGTATCCAAGAACTTCTAGCAAATATAAAAGCGTTAGAGCAAAATGGCAGCCTATACGAAAAAGGAAAAGGAAGGTTTTTCCAGGGGATGATATCAAAATTAAGAGATGCCGCCCAAAGATCTATCCTACAAAACCTCCTCAATTTATTAAAAAAGGAGATCATATTTATAAATAATACTTATGTTTAAGATCACTCCAATTTTTTTCGTAAAGAAGAAATTATTTACCAAATGATTATAACGAAGCTTTTTTTATAGAAAAACTTAATAATATCCTTTTAATGGTTATTGGCGGAGAAGTGAAAGAGGTATCGACAAGATGTTGAGGAAATTACTCAATCAACATTATTTCAATCTGGATAGTAGGGCTAAACAAGAAGTTGGAGAAAATATATTATAGTTATTGTTCATTATATACTATTCATGGATAGGTTATATTTATCTCTGGTAGTCAAATTATTGTTACTGATTTATGCCTGTACCCTTTTTCACTTAAAGATACAATAAGTACGGCAATAGAGGTATACAGAACGAATGAGAGTACAAGATGATTTTATATGTGGAACGAGGTACCAGAATAACTTGAGCTTTAGTTCATTGCTTAGCTTAATCAAAATGTTTTTCACAATCCAGAGCTACTTATAGGATTAATAGATTAATCACTATGATAAAATATTATTTTACCAAAGCATAGGAAAAAGCGTTTCTAGGAGGTTCCCATCTTGGAGGGAGAAAGGGATGTCACGTAATGCCCCCAAAAATCAACCTTGGTTAGAAGATTATAATTTGTCAAATTATTTGCATTTTTTGTCTTTGTGGCTAAATACTGGTTCTGTTTATGACAAAATACTCTGTTGAACAAAAAACCATTTTGGATAGATCGATACTAGCATTTTTAGCTTCAATAAAGTTACCGAAGCTAGATTTTACGGGTAATATGTTGCGCTTGAAGGAATTAAAGTTTCGCTTTTTGTTATATAAGTTACAACAAGCTCCAGTAATTTCTAGCGAACAGGTTAATAAATTTAAGGATAGAAATACAAGTTTGTATAGATGTTTGAAAAAGCTCGAAAATAAACCTGCGCCTTCTGTTAAAGAAAGAATATTAACCGTGAAACAGTTACAAAAAGCATGTAAGATGGATTCAAAGTATGATTATATTAAACAATTAACCTTAAAAGAGAAGAAATTATTATTATTGTTATTGAAAAAGAGAGAGCAAAGAGAAAGAAAAATTTTACTTGAAAAAGCTTATTTTTATCGACATATTCCGTTATCAAGGAACAAAAAAAGAGAAAAAATTGTGCTCCGTCATAATCTTGTTAGATAATTACTTATATCGTTTCCAAGATACACTCGTGGATATTCTTATGGTTATGGAAAACATTTTCAAAATAGATATAGTTTACCTAGATTTGGAAAAGGACTAAAAAAGCCTAGTATATTTAGATTACCCGATATTAAAGTTTTCTCTGTTAAACACCTGCAACAGATATATGATAGGTTATCGCCAATTAATCCATTAAAACCCCTGATAAAAAAAAAATTATTGGCTTACAAGAATCAATTCCTAGTGGAACAATATGAAAGGACATTAGCTCCTGCTATGGGAAGAAAGAAAATACCAATTCCTTCAATGAAGTCTTACGCTAGTCTAAGTTACTGTAAGGGAAAGGGAGGACATGTTTTTCCTTGGGTTAAAGGTGAAAGGAATATATACAAATTTTCCAATTACCATAATTTTTTAAATATGGTCGCGGTTCATCATAACATTAGTGGGAAAAAATATCGTCATTTTAAAACTGTTTCGAAGTTAAATAGTTGGGCAAAACGTAAATATTCTACTTTCGAACCGGTGTACAAACGGTTTTTAAAACATATTTTAAAAACCGAGAAAGGAAGAAATTTTGGAGTGAAGAAAAAAAGATATTTTCAACTTATGAAACGACCATCTCGCGGAATTAACGCTTATGATCCAAATTGTCATAAGCCATTCTCTATATTTGCTAATCTTATATGTATGGAAGGTTATCGTTCAGCAATGGGAAAATTTAAAAAGACACGCACCACGATTTTGTATGGATAAAAAACGAAGTATCTTGATGAGATAGGGTTAAGTCAATATCTTCGATTAAACAATTTTTTGTTAATTCTAAAAGGAAAAAAAATTTTATTCAGAGTCTCCTTGGGAAGCAAACAGTGATCCTTACTATAGGTTATTTTTTATCTTAGTACCTGCTATGAAAGATATCACAAAACCTAACCGTAAGTCTCTAATTTATGAACGTAATGCACAACACGCGATTAAATTTAAACACTTTTTTCCTTATTCCAAATTAATCCTGCCTACTGTAAAGCCTGTCAGGAATATAAAGAATAAATTGCATTTAAAGCCATATTGCAACGAACGTGATCTTTTTATACCTAGTCATTACATATTGGTAAAGGCTCAGAATTGGTATTTTTTTCAAAAGATGTATAAATTGATAAGGGCTTCGAGAATAACTAGGCATTATGAAAGTACAGTTAGACTTAAAGAAATTAACAAGAGATACGCTGTACTTCAACGAAACATTCATAATTTATTTTAGAATCAAAACATAACACATATATTTTAATTATTTTATTTCTAATGTTCAAACAGATAATAAATTTGTTCGCTGGCATAGACAAGATAAATTTTTTAACCCCTTTTTAAGCAAAGTATCGTCTAATTGGCTCGAGGGAAGACCAAAGAAGTCTCTTTTACGAAATTTTTTATTTCCTTATTCAAAGTTAAAAAGCAAGCTAACTAGGCCTTTTTTTTATCGTAATAGGTATCAAGCTTTAACAGACTTCAGTTATATATTACATCGTAAGAAAAGTTTGATTTCTCCAACCAAGTTCTCAGAACTAAAGAGGAAGGGGCTGGCTTTTCCTACGTCAAGGACAGTAAATCACAAAAAATATTATTGAATGCTTTTCTAATGATTTACCGAAATCAGATTAGTTACTTTTAATTTAGTGAGGTTATGTCAACAAGCTGTGTAAACGATTTTTCAGCTACTTTAGTACGACGTTTAGGACCATTCACTTTCATAAGGATATGATTTTTATAATTTATCTTCAAACGTTTAAGCTCCTATTCGTGGGCTGCGAACAAAAGAGTAAAGCGTATATTAACTAAACAGGACAGAAGTTTATACCAATTGCCTGTTAGTACAAATAACTTATTTGTTAAAAATTCTATTGATTCTTAATGCACTATCATAATAGATATTATGTTGATCAATATATCTTTAGGTCTTTAAGCATCTTAAATGGAAGAATATGGTAGACTCTTGGGAAGATACTATAATTAAGCAAAATATTTTTCTTGTTTATTACTATATAGTCTTAGGATGACTTTAATTTTAGTTCTCAGTTAATGCCTTTTATTTATTTTACATATTGCAGGCTATAAAGCCAATACCAGAACGGACGTTGTTTCAAAGAATTACTACGAACCTTATCTTGTGATTAAGGATAACAAATTTATCAAAAAAACCCGTCTATTATGGAGTTTTTTTGGGAACCATTTCAAAATTTACTTTAAAACATTATCATTGGTATCAAAGAATTCAAAGGAATTATTTATAAGTTAATGAAAAATAGTTTTTACAAAATTTATGTTTTACGATACATCACAAGTTCAAAAGAAAAGCCGTCTATTCTTGCAAAGGGAAGTGCATGGCCAATTTATATATTATACACTAAATATTATTATTACAAAGGCGAATTGTTATATTCAAAAAAAGCCTTAAAGTATAAATACCGTTATTTCGTTTTTTACCATAAAACAAGACAAAAATTTGTAAATAAGTTACAGCCTAAATGGAATGTTTTGTTAATTTATAGCATAAACCTCTTCAAAACAGCTTGTTTTATCATAAGTTATATTACGGCGTTGTTTATTAATGTTTTTGGTTATTAGTTTTTGGTTATTTGTTCATCAACGCATAGGATTAATATTACTAGCTGGATTAGCTGTATACCATTTTTTGAGCATAGTTGATCTAGCTTAATTTTTGAAGGGCAAGCGGAATCTGATGTTTTCGATTACGGAGTACCTCAACCCTCGATGTTGATAAAGAGAAAGGTTCTTTCGATTATTCTTTATTACATTCGTTTATAATATCAATTTAAAGGAATATGAGAAAATACCTTTTATAGAACGGTCACTGTCACTGGTCTTATTGACCAGGTGGGAAAAACACAACCGTTGTTTTTTATTTGGCCTCTTGATTTTATAAAAGGAAAAGTTAAAAATGATTTGTTTATTAACCAGTATAGTGAAAATTTACATTTAAAATCAATTTTAATAGAAAATCCTATCTTGATATCAATGAGTTAAACATAAATGGTTTTAATGATGGAGAAAACTCCTTTTATTATTTTTACGAATTAGACAATGAAAAGAATTTTATAAGATGTGGGATGAGTATAGTCTTCAGCAATTTGTTATAAAAGATACCCAATACCCTGATATGGATCTTTGTTACTTCAAGAGTTAGGGTTCATTCTTTTTACTTAGATGTGATTATCATCATTTTGACCCGGTTAATTGGCTGAAAAAGAAGTGCATGATCGGGTGGATATGGAGAGATAGACGCAGAATATCGATGGCTCTGGTTTTACATAAAGAAAGTTTTGTTCCAATGTGGAATGATTATTATTTTAAACGTTATTATAAAATATCATGTCTGTTATTTCTACATGAAGAAATAACAGATTTACTTTTGGAACCATATATCCGACGGAGGTCGCCTTCGAGGATTTACAGCAATACATCAGAAGAATACATGCGTGCTCTCGCCGAAAACAATATTGTTTATTCGATGGATAACATCTTAGAATTAAACGCATTTTATTTAGAAGGATTTTTAAATCCTTTACGGGGTTATTTGAGGAATCATGAAAAGACTCCGCACGATTATTTTCTCGAACATTTAATGCTTTCCTCGATGAACTTAGAAAGAAAGACCTTGAAATTACATTATAGTTGGTTGCAAGAACCTAATGTTAACCAATATACACTTCGAACGATTGAAGACAATACTGATTTTGTTGATGACAATAGTGTTAAAAAAATGATCTCAAAAGAAGCCCCATTTTTTTGGGAAATGGAGTTATATCCTTGTCTAATTCAAAAATATGAAAAACAACCATATGTATTAGAGTGGAATAGTATAAAAGAAGGACGAATTTTGCAATGGATTCCGCGTGATGTTGATTACCAAATGTTTGCAAAAGCAAAAGTAAAAGCAAGAAGAAAAGTGAGACGGATGAAAAAAATATTTCTTATTACAGGGCGTACTTATCCGTATTTTTTTACATCTCAATCAGAGATAAAATTAATAGATACTGAGAAGACAAATGCCGAAGGGCCAAGCAAGATTAAAGAATATACAGATATTGGAATAACAGTTAAACCACCAATGGATTCAAAACGTCCAGTTAAGTTCTCTAAGTTACGCAGAATGATGCGTTTTATATTCTTATTGATGTTCGGATTATCTTTCTGCTTACTCTTTTGGGGTATATTCATACATGATCCATCCTTTGTTAACATCGTTGTTGATAACCCTACTGATAACGTTATAGCTAAAATTGATGACGTTATAACTAACGAGGTTATAGCTAAAACTGATAAGCCTATTCCTGACAAGGAGTTTAAAGAATGGGATTGGTCGAAGGCTCGTGATCCAAAGCAGATGTTTTATTGGACTATAGCTATGATAATATTCGGAGGTACCGTTTCTGAAATACCTGACATGACCTACAAATTTTTACAGTGGCTCATTTGGTATTTTTTTGGGGGTGGTTAAAAAAGGTATTGCAGAAAAGGTATTATTTAGTTAGAACCACTAATTTTAGGAGAGTATGATGTTTCAAATATCAAGATTTTGACGAAGACTTAGTTAGTAAAACTGAGCAAATGGATAAAAACTGAGATTGATGTTAATGGCTTTCATAGTTGTTAAGTTATAATTTATTCTCTCCTGGTATGTTTGCTAGATTATATCACGGTGCTAAATCAAAATGTTAAAGCGACTATGGACGGATCCTGTTAGGAGGTGGGCGCCCTTATCCCCGCATATCCTTCCAGGAGGGGTGCAGTGGGAGGATGGCCTGGTAACAATACGCCTGAAGATCAAACTTCAAGCTATGAGTAAGATTCAAATTATACCTATTGGACTTGCAACAAGTGAAATTAATGTACCACGGAAAAACATAGACAGTCTCGTCCGGGAACCCAACCAGAGAAAAGGGATCATCTCTAGTGCCGGTGAGTGTGGCATAAGAAATATGATGGGCGAATATATAATGGATAAAGGACTAAAATAAACAAATGAAGTTGATTGAACAGCATCAGAAGAACTTCAAAGAAAGACCCTTTCAAGAGCGCCAGCAGAGATCTACGTTAGCCGAACTCAGCAGGATTAAAGGAGATCCTATGGTCCGTAGCATTGGCACCGGGAATGATACGGGAAAGATGCAAGAGCAGGTAAGAGTTAAGGAAAGGTTAGCGATGGCAAGGATTTACGCGGCATAAGGGTTGGAAGGCATGACAGGGAAAGCTTCAGATAAATGATGTGACCACTTTATGACTTGAATGAACGGAATAAAATTATATTATTTAATGATTTTCAAGTGATAGAGAGATATATAGAATATGCAGAATGATGGAGTTAAATAAGATTAATAGAATGCCAATGGTGAATTTGGTAATATTGTCTTCTCGAGAATGAAGATATATGCGTTTCATAGTGAAATAATCTAATTAAATTACTCGATAAATTTGATATTACAGAATTGAATATTCAGCGCTGAATAAGGCATAGGTACTATTAAGTTTCTGAGAATGGTAGTGATAAGATGGTCGATTAGGTTGATTATTTCTATGTTTATAGTATGCCATAATATCATACATTTGTGAACAGCGATCATTGCTAAGTGAAGTTATAAATCATCTTGGTCATGATGCTTAGAATCTCATCATAATGAACTATCGAGAAACGAAGGGTATTCAAAGTAGACTAGATATGTCAGTGATAAAAGGTGAAAGAGCTTTTGAGGATGAGACAATAGTATGCAGAGCAAGCTCAACAAGTCAGGATATTTGTTATGGTTGGTGGACGGCCTAGTAGTAAAAAAGGTACCGAATTCTTAATAACTAATATAAATTATCTCGTAGATATTATACAAAATTACGAGACTATCCTCTTCCCAAAGTGCATACGGCCGAAGGAAGCCTACAGTATGAAGCTCTAGTTTGATGCCTCCGCAAAAGGGTCGTAACAAAAGACGGAAAAGAAGAGGAGAAGATATCTAAAATTTAGGTTAGAGATAGTGTTGAATTCCGAAAGAATGATAGCACCGGATCGTCAGTGACTCTGAATTACTGATTTGATCTTGCCAGAAGAATACACATAGTGTCCATCTGGGGAGAAGAAGTCCAAGGGGATGAGAAGGAGGTGTCGAAGTTGACAATGTTTATTTTTGTTAAATTTTCAATATTAAGTCTGTATGGTACTACCGATTAAATTTTTACGTTCTTATTTGTATATTATGTGACACCTGGATCCTTATTAATTTATGGAGTCTAGGTGTTTCACTGATATTATTTATTTTCATCCAATGTTAACAGGCATAATTTTGGTTACTAATTACATTCCACACATAAATCTAGCCGCATCAAGTATAGAACATTTGATGAGGGATGTCTATATGGGTTGGTTTTTAAGGTACGTCCATATATCTGGGGTATCATTCTATTTTTTATCGCTCTATATTCATATAGCCGCGGCCTTAATTATGGGTCGTTTGCTTATCAAGAAAAGGCCCATGGTTAAGTGGAGCTATAATATTTTATTTAAGTATGTTGACGGCATTCACAGGTATATATTACCGTGGGGACAAATGAGTTTTTGGGCAGCAACCGTATTACGAACTTATTAACAATCTTTCCACGAGGAGAAGAGTTGGTAGTGTTAGTATGGGGTTCCCCAACCATCAGTACAACCACATTGTCGCGGTTTTTTACAATACATTTTATAACACCATTTTTATCGTTTTTATCATACTGTTACATATTGTCTTTTGCATGTAACAGGCTCAGGTAATCCAAATAGCGCTCTAGTGATAGCTATGATACAACATACTTCAGCCGTATTATTTGTTTAAAGATCTAGGAGCTCTTGTTTAATATTAATCTTGTTTGCTATCTCGGCATATTACTTACCTTTAGCACGGCGCATCCAGATAATTATGTTCCGCTAATCCTTTTGTCACTCCCAATCACATAGTCCCGAATGGTATTTTCTTCCAGCTATGCAATTTTGAGAGCATGTGCTACTAAGCTAGAAGGCATTTTAGCCTTTGCTAATGCTATGTTAATTTTAGTTACTATTAGTGTCTTGTCAAGCTACTACCCTACAAATAATAATATGGGTTTCTTGGAAAAACAAGACGGTATATTTTAATTGGCGTGTTATATACATATTTATTATTGATGTATATTGGCGCTTGCCCTGTTGTACCTCCATATTTTGATGCTGGAGAAATAGTTACCAGTTTGTATTTTATGTTTATTGGAATATTATATGGGTTACCCACCGTTTTAGAACGAATGATTTTATATCTCATTAAAGTTACTATTAAATAATTTATATCCACCATCAGACGTGGATATTGTAGACAGAATCAACCATAGGGTACTGGCATTATGGGTGAATAGCATCCAAGCTGCTATATACAGTTGGTTTTTAATCATTTTTGGCTCTTTGGTGTAGTATTAGCGCAATTTTAATTTTAAATTTAATTTAAATTAATAAAAATTGATGCTTTGACTTGTTTCAAATAACGTTTATGGGATGATTCTTGAACACGTAACTTAAATGACTGTTTTAAGTAAGTTACGTGC
>Ga0335074_10007101_pt1 | contig 15521 bp, 14 predicted proteins | sample Lox_Sample_23_FD_206715 | JGI IMG/M metagenome (GOLD analysis project Ga0335074, IMG submission 206715) | Soil microbial communities from Loxahatchee National Wildlife Refuge, Florida, United States - Lox_Sample_2.3 | ecosystem: Environmental > Terrestrial > Soil > Wetlands | place: USA... | reverse complement strand
AAGCGAGATCCTCTTGGACCGGGAGACTGTGGGGCGAGGATACTTCCGTCGCTATGCAGTGGAACAATTGATATCTGACAATAAGGAGTCCGGTAGATACTCTAAAGAGTTATTTTCTTTAGCAGTTCTCGAACTGTGGCACCGTGAATTTCTCGGCTCGAAACGACTCGCGTCTCTCTCTTTATGAGCGCGGTGGGCGTGTCGTTGAGTTCTCTAGTAATCACTTAAGACACTGCGGACTGGGGACGAGAGGATTCCGGCTGTGCAACTGAGTTGCTGCTACTGGACTTTATTTGGCGCAATGGCGTTGCCGAACACGCTCGGTTGAGGCGCACATATTTAGCGGCCTTTAGTCTGCGACAGCCGGCTTGGCGCAGATGATAAAGGTTGCGGAGAAGTGGTTTTGGTGGCGATGTCGGGACTCCCAGAGATGACAAGAACTAGTCGCGGCAAAGGACGGATTGTTTTGGATCGCGTGGCTAGTGCACTGTGGTACGTTCCCGGTTCGTTCGCTCTAGCCCGCCTTCTCGGCCCGCGATATCCGCTTCGTTGCGTGCTATTTCACGATATCGCAGATCGGGAATCGGCGTTTACGAACGGCTTGGGTGTCACCATTACGCGGAGGGCCTTTGAAGCGGCGCTAAAGTTTCTCACGAGATACTACACGCCTGTCAGCTTGCAAGATGTTATTGCCGGTACGGATGGACGGGGTCTCCCGGCCCGCCCGGTGCTGGTTACTTTTGACGATGCCTATGCTTCTGTTGGTGAATTTGGCGCGGCTCTTTGCTTTCAATATGGGGTGCCGGCGGTTTTCTTCGTCAACGGCGCATGCCTCGATAACCGGCAATTAGCGTTGGATAATCTGATCTGTTATGTGGCCAACATTCGTGGACTGGGTGCCGTCAAAAGTGCGGCTATCGCCGCAGTTGGCCGTGATGATTTTGAGCTGTGCTCGCTGAAACAGGTTTTCTCTCGCCTTCTTCCCACTATGTCATTGTCAGCGAAAGCGGCTTTTCGACGCGCATTGACGGCGGCGACAAAACGAGACGAAAGGGACTTGGCGGCTGAGGCAGGACTCCACATCAGCACTCAGCAGCTTTGCAGCTTAAAAACCTTTAACATCGAGATAGGGAACCATACTTATTCTCACACACACTGTCGTTCGTTGAGTTTGGGTGACTTTGCCCATGAAGTCGACCGTAACAAAGCAATTTTGGAGACAATCTCGGGGTCGAGGGTGAGGTCTTTCAGCGTCCCGTACGGTTCCTCGGCCGATTTGACTGCTGAATTGACAACACACCTCCACCAGACCGGGCACGAGGTGATTTTTCTAGCTGAGAGTAGCGCCGGTTCCTTTCGCTCCTGCGCGTCAATACTTGACAGGACGAGCATCAATACAGGTGCTGATGCCGCACTTTTTTCGAAGGTTGAAGTTTTGCCGCGTCTCCGCACAATCAGGAAGGGGCTAGGCTTCGTTTCTGGCGGAGGGCGTCACGAAAAAAAGTCAAAGGTAATAAGTGAGTGTCCGGTATCGGAGCGTACCTTTTCCGACGAGGTCGCAGATAGCGACGAGGTTCATATTTAGACCCTAATGCTTAATTTAAGTTTTCAAAGTGAAGTAGATCGATCAACGCCGGCTGAATGGTCGAGCATGCTGGATGACTTTTTCGACGCCAATATTTATCAGACCTGGTCATACGGTTCGGTTTATTGGGGAAGGAAGAACCTCAGCCATTTGGTCATTAGACGGAATAGTGATGTCGTGGGGATGGCGCAGCTTAGAATCATACGGCCGACGCCGTTAAACTTCGGTATTGCGTATCTGCGGTGGGGGCCTATTTGTCATCGCCGCGGAAGGGAGCTTGATGCCGACGCCGCTGCGTGCATGGCTCGCGCGTTACACGATGAATATGTCGGCAGACGAGGCCTTGTGTTGAAAATTCTACCCAACGCCTTTGCCGGATCTGCGCGTGGAGCACTGTTCCAGTCTGTTTTCTCCGACTTTGTGCACGAGCCGATCCCGCCCGCGAACAGATACAGAACTTTCGTTCTCGATCTTGCGCCTCCACTCGGAGAATTGCGTAAGAGATTGGACAAAAAATGGAGAAATCAACTCTCTCGTGCGGAGAAAAACGAACTCAAGGTTATGACAGGAAGCGGGACTGATCAATACGCCGTGTTTTGTCAAATGTATCAGGAGATGCGAAAGCGCAAGGCATTTGAGACGACCGTAGATATCGAGACCTTCGGAAAGATACAGGAAGACCTACCACTCACTCATCGAATGCAGGTCCTGATCTGTGAGCAGAAGGGTGTTCCGGTGGCGGGACTCGTTGCTTCAGCGATGGGTGACTCGGCGATTTATCTGCTTGGCGCCACCAGCGACGAGGGGTTGAGCGCGAAGGGCGCGTATCTGCTCCAGTGGACTCTGATTCAATGGCTCAAGGAGCATGGCATTCGATGGTATGACCTGGGAGGGATTAACCCTGAGCGAAACCCAGGGGTATATCACTTCAAGAGTGGAATGTCTGGCGCCGATTTATCTCATATTCCTTCTTTTGATGCACATAGTTCCGGGGTGTCCTCTACAATCGTCAGAACGATCCTGGCGACATACAGTGCGGTGAAGAGTGCAGGTATGCCGCGAGTTGGCAGAGCGTCCCAATGAGCCACCTGACGGTGTTATGTTATGCAGCCCAGTAGCCACTGCCGAGCCATGTTTGTGGAGCGTAGACGTAGTTCTTAGCTTGTGTCACCGATTGAAGCCAACACCGCAGAATTTGAAGTGACAACATCGGGTAGTGATTCCGAAGGTGAGACAAAAAATGAACCGGTCGGAGTACTAGCTGGAACACGGCGGTGAGGCTGAACAGCCTTAGATTGGCACGAATCAGTTTTCTAGAGATCGAAAAAATATATGGATATTTCCGTAGTCATTGTGAGTTGGAATGCCAAGCGCTATCTGGAAGCCTGTCTCGAAAGCCTCGAGGCCGTGCCTTCACGACGTAGCGTAGAGGTCATCGTGCTAGATAACGCCTCAAGTGACAGCACTGTGGAGATGGTTGAAAAGCGCTTTCCTAACGTGCAACTCATCAAGAGTGAACAGAATTTGGGTTTCGCGAAAGGCAACAATGTCGCGATCCGCAGATGCCAAGGGCGTTACATCGCACTTGTAAATCCAGACGTTGTTGTGTTTCCGGGTTGCCTGGATGCGCTGGCTGATTTCCTCGACGAGAATCCCAAAGTTGGAAATGTTGGCCCGCGCGTTCTGAACCCTGACATGACACTTCAAAGCACGTGCCGAAGATTCCCCAGTTTGTGGAATAACTTTTGTGCTGCTGCTGGTTTGTCGACCGCCTTTAAGAAGTCGAGGTTCCTTGCCGGGGAACACATGCTCTATTTCCCACATGACCGGACGTTGAACGTGGACGTGCTGGTTGGCTGCTTCTCGATGATCCGTCGGGAGACCTTCAATGAAGTAGGACTACTTGACGAAGAGCTGTTCATGTATGGCGATGATGTTGACTGGTGCCGACGCTGCTGGAAAGCAGGGTGGCAAGTGACTTTCTTTCCTGGGGCCATCGCGATTCATGACCGGGGCAAGACGACAGCTCCTTATCCCGTTCGCTTTGCAGTCGCGCAACAGCGGTCGATCCTTCACTATTGGCGCAAATATCACGGATTTTGGGCCGGGATAGGGATTCGAAGTATTATTTTTTCCCGACACTTGGTCCGCGGTGCGACTGCCGCGATCGTAGGCTTTTTGCGCGAGAGTCGAAGTGCGGAAGCCGCCGTGCGCAAACAGGTGAGTGGCGCCTGTTTACGGGAGCTTTTCTCAGCCAGCTTTTCGAACGATCATCGAATACCGGACGCACGGCCTTCAAAATGAAACTATCTGCATCGATTTCCCGGTTGAGAGGCCATTACAGGCGCTATGGTTTTAGGGCAACGCTGCGTCGAACCATCCTCGCGATAAAGCGGCTCCGCTTTGCGAATCGCCACATCGTCTTCTATTGCGACCTCACAAGGCAGGTCAACGAATCGACCAGCATCTCGGATTCTGCGACAGTGGAGCGCGTAAGAGGTGAGAGGGAGCTCAACTGGCAAGACTTGGAGGAAATTGTCAATTTCTGGAATCCGAAGCTAGCCCGCCGGAACGTCACCGACCGCTTTGGCAAAGGCGCATCGCTATGGTTGGTTAAGTGCGAAGGGCAGCTGGCAGGCTTCGGTTGGACGATTCGGGGGTGCACCATCGAACCTCAATACTATCGCCTGGGTGCGAACGATATACATTTCTTTGATTTCTTCGTGTTTCCTCAATATCGCGGCCGCGGTATGAACCCATTCCTAGTCGGCCATGTCCTCGCCGCACTCGCGTTTGAGTGTCAAGGGCGGGCGTTTATCGAAGTCGCAGAATGGAACCAGGCGCAATTGACTTCGCTGCGGAAGACCCCCTTTTATTACCTGGGCGCAGCGAGCAAGTTCTCACTCTTTGGCAAAACCATAGTGTGCTGGGACGAGCGCGCCGGGGCTCAACACGGACGAATGAGCGAAGATCGGGACAGTTCTTCTCATCGAACATGGAGAAAAGCAACGGATACCCGGGCTTGAGCGCCGCCAGGGCAAGGATGCCTGATGCTTTGCTTCTTTGTGTTCGAAGGAGTAATATTGCAGGGAAAGACGCCAATCCACTACGGGCCATATGTTCAGGTCGGGAGTTTGTTGAGAGTGCGGGTGCCGTGTAGCAGTTTGGGAGCGATCGGGTGCAGCCGATAGTATCTTTAGATTTCCTGATACTTGAAGCGAAGAAGCGAAGATTTTCCGTACCCGCAACATCATTTGCAGCGACACAAGAATTGCCGGTTCCTCAGTCAGTGAGATCATACTTAGAGCTCCCGGGCGAGGTGAGGTTCCGATGCAAAATAAACGTGTTTGGCCAAAGATACTATCACTCATTCAATCAAACTTGGGAAAGGCGCTGTTCGCCCTGATCTTTTTTGCTCTGGCGCTTTCCCAGTCTCAAGCAGCATGCCACGCTGTGACACCGACCGGTTCAGGTTCGGAAACCGGAGCCGACTGGAACGACGCCTATGCTGGGATTCCCAGCACGCTAACCCGAGGCGATGTGTACTACTTCGCAGATGGAAACTATGGCTCATACACGTTCTCGACCCCCGTTTCCGGAACGGCGACAATCGAATTCCGCAAGGCCCAAGCTTATGATTATGGGCGCACGAGCGACGGCTGCTCGAATGATATTTCCGCTGGCTGGAACGCCTCGACAATGGGATCATCGCAGGCTGTATTCAGCAGCACCGGCAAATCTCTGACGACCAGCAGCAACTATCTGATTATCAATGGAAATGGGAACCAGAAGTTGCCGTGGTGCGGCGGGACACCAGGAAGTACTGTGACCTCGGAACCATCGAATCCCGCCGACTGCGGCTTCAGCTTTGTCGGGCTAGGAGATAACGGTGCGGGAACCGGAGGCTCGACGAATATCATTGACCTCGGCAGCGCCTCCCATATCACGCTTGAATACTTCGAGCTGATTGGTTCAGGAAACAACAATGGCGATCTGGAGATTTTTGGCCCAGGGTCATCTTACATCAATATCTTGCATAGTTATGAACGGCATTCTGGCTGCGTTTTTGTGCAGGACATCGGTAGCAATACAGTGATCGACCATAGCTACTTCTGGGGAACAGAAGTGGAAGGAGCCCCTGATGGCTGCCACGGACAAGCCGAATACATCATTGGCGGTCAAAACAACAATGTGCGCAGCAACAATGTCTACCGAGACATTACCGGAACGGCGGTCTGGACATTTGGCACGGGCGGAACGAAGGATAGCTGGCAGATTTACAACAATGTCGTGTTCTTCTCTTCACCGCAACTCAGTTTTGGCGGTCTTTCCGATGCCGCGCTGGATTGCATCAACGGGAGCCTTTGCACAAACATCACGTATGTCCATAACACGATTGTAAATTGCCTCGCGCACGGCGTCTTCGGATCTTCCTGTGGCGTGGGATTCGCCGATGGGGCATCTGGTGGCAGCGTTACCGTAGAAGATAATCTTTTTTACTCGAACCCAGGTACGATTGCCTTGACAACCAATGGCACAACAGTCACTGAGGACTACAACACATTTTTGAATAGTGGCTCGTTCGGCAAGGGGGCGAATGATGTGGTGGTGTCTTCTGGTTCACCAGATCCCTTCGTGGACTGGGTTACGACGAGCGACTTTAATCTGGCGTCAGAAAATGCGGATTGGGGCAACCGATTGGCTCTGAATGCCCCATATTCATTGGACGTGAATGGAAATACGTTCACGACCGACAGGGGAGCATACGAAATGAGGTCTGCTACGACCGCTCTGACCGGAGCAGTCACTTCTCAGTGATCACCCATACGATAGTTCCGCCAGGTTTCTGCAGAGATATTTAATGCTGTCTCCGTGACTAGATGCCCGGTCACGTGAGACCGTTGTGAGGCGCCGTGCTATAGCTGATCGCGGCGGCTTGGCAGTAAGCATTCGAGACCATTGCCAAATGGGTCGACTGCTAAAAGCCACGAGTGTCCATCGATTGCGACCACTTCTGGCCGGCTAAAAGAGCCTTAGATTTCCGCGCAGTGAGAATCGCCATGTCGACGTTAACCTTCAAAGAACAGGTAGATATGATGTCACGCGTCAATGGAAGCTCCTTTCGGAGTTCCGCCTGCCCATGCTGTCATGAGAGCAAACTCCAACCTTGGATGAAGGTTGAAGGTAGGTTCCCAGACGAATCCGGACCTTATGACCTCCTTCGTTGTTCTTCGTGCCAGCATACATGGCTTGATAATCAGCCCACGGCTGAAGAAATGAGCTACTACTATGGGCCACAGTATCATAAGGTCGTTGGCCATGCAGGAGAGACCTCGCCTAAGCGCTGGCAACGACAGCTTCGCGTGATATTGAAGTATAAGTCCGAAGGAAATATTCTCGACATTGGGTGCAGCTCTGGCGGCTTCCTCGCTTCCCTCAAGGAAGGACCTTGGAAGCTATATGGGATAGAGCCCAGCTTACCAACCGCGGAGAGGGCGAGAGCCATAACCGGCGGCGACATTTTCGCAGGGGATGTGGCCGATGCGTATTTCCCGGAAGACAGCTTTGATGTAATTACTTGCTCGGATGTCATGGAACATCTTTACGATCCGCAGGAAGTATTTCGGAGGGTATACAGCTGGCTGAAACCAGGGGGTATCTTTTATATATTCGTGCCTAACATCATGTCGTGGGAAGCGCGTATCTTTCGCTCGCACTGGTTTGGACTAGATTTACCACGACATCTTCATCATTATTCCGCAAGTTCCTTATCTCGCTTTGCTGATACTGCAGGCTTTCGCAAAGTGCGAATGGTTACTCCGCCTGGATGTTATCTCGAGGAGAGTACATTTATTCTCCTGGATGCTCTAGCCCGCAGGAGCGGTTTCAGACAGACTGCCATGGATCTGACCATCGAGCCAGGGATCGTCTGGAAGGTTGTCCGAAAGGGTCTCCGGCTTAGCGTCGAAGCCTTGTATGGCAAAGTTGCCTCATATTGCGGAGCCGCCCCCAGCCTCCAGGCCGTATTTCAAAAGATCTCTTGCCCGGAGTCGACGCCGACACTTCATGGCTTAGCCCGCTCATAGTTGGGAAGGGCCCTTCTCCAGTCAAGCAAGACCAAAACATGAATCTAGGTCTCTGGAGACAGGCGACAGAGAGATGAGACGAAGTCGGTGGTGGCGTTCGTCTTGAGAAGGCGTTCGCTTTCCGAGTTGCACACAGATCGAATGAGGGTCACGCCAGTCGAAGTACCGCCGCCCCTTTCGAGGCCGCTGGGCAGTCGCGGTCTTTCAAAATGGGCACCATCTGAAGTTGAACATACAATCCTGCTGACAGTGCGAAAGTGGCACCTTCAAGCAATAACCGTGCCGCGCTCTTCCGCTGTGCGCTAGAATTTCTGGTTACTCAGCGCATACGATGGTTTTGGTGGTTGAGCGAATTAAGCCACTGAACTTGTACTTGCCGTCCTGTCTTTTGGACAGCTCATTCCCCTGTTGGACCTGAGACATGCAGCCGAGACATTTTAACTTTGGAGGCGGAACGGCAGGAACAGTGCTTAATCCCCTGGTGGCTTTGGGGATGTTACTCGCCATTGGTCTAATATTGACGCTTCACCGCAAAAAGGCGGTCGTGCCCTTTCTTCTGGCTTTTTTCATGGTCCCGGATTCTCAGGTATTGGTGCTCGCGGGTGTGCACCTTACCATGCCTCAAATACTGATTCTGACGGTGCTATCTCGAATCGCCACCTTTCATGGAAAGGGGTCAGAGGAGCGGTTCGCAGGAGGCTTCAACGCAATAGACCGCGTGGTTGTGCTCTGGGCGTCAGTGACACTTTTGATGTTTTATTTTCAGTTCATGGAGACGCAGGCACTGATCAAAGCCCTGGGTGACTTCATTATTTACCTTGGTGGCTACCTAGCGCTGAGGTTCCTGATCCCCGACGGTGAGACAGTGCGGCGCACGATCAAAGTACTCGCACTAATCTGTCTTGTCTACGGTGTTCTCATGATGGCTGAGCAATCCACGCGGCAGAATGTGTTCAGTCAGCTAGGAGTGCCGCAGACCACAGTACGGGATGGTCATGTTCGTTCACAGGGAGTGATAGGAAATCTTTATAGTGGCGGGTTTGCTGGCGTTTTGTTTCCGCTGTTCATTTGGCTTTGGACCGAGCGCCAGTTCAGAAAGATAGCTGTCGTGGGTCTTATAAGTGCGACCATAATCGCATACGCGACTTATGCAAGTACATCGTGGATGGCTATCGGAGGGAGCCTTTTGGGTCTCGGATTCTGGCCACTTCGCGGACGTATGCGGCTCATACGATGGGGAATAGTATTAACCCTAATAGGGTTGCAGTTCGTCATGCATGGTCCAGTCTGGTCGTTGATTGAAAAAATTGACGTAACCGGTGGCTCATCCAGTTATCACCGCTACATGCTCGTTGATAATACGATTCGTCATTTCCGAGAGTGGTGGCTGTTCGGATTTGCGAATCACGGCGCGTGGGGGTGGGACATGTATGATCTCTGCAACCAATTTGTATACGTTGCGGTGACGAGCGGCCTTCTCGCTTTCATTTTGTACTTGTCGATTTATAAGCGTAGCTTTAAGGCCCTAGGGGATACCAGAAAACAAATAAGCGGAAACCGGGAGCAGGAATGGCTGTTGTGGTGCTTCGGCTGTTCGCTCTTTGACAGCATAATAGCTTCCTTTGGAGTTAATTACATGGTGCATCTTATGGTGTGCTTTCTGTACATCGTGGTGTGCATTTCTGTGATGGTCAATGAAGTAGAACACAATCGAGCCAAAGAAACTGAGCCTGCGGTCAAAGCACACCCTTGGGGCGTTCTATCTAGTGTGTAGGCACGGCCGCGGAATTATTGTGCCTGTTACGACGCATGGCCGATCGCACTCAGCTGGCGAATCAACGAGTATGGGTCGACAGTTGCGGAGGTGCGGCCGCACAGAACATAAAGCAAGGTAAAAGGGTTGGATGGGTTTTAAGAACATTTATGGCCGGGTGAAACGTGTGGCCAGTCGACCTTTATTGGGTGACGGCTTAAGGGCCAAAGCAGCACGTGGCGGAGCGTGGCTGGGAAGCGGAAGTTTTGCTGAGCAGGTGGCCCGTTTCGCCAGGAACATGCTACTGGCACGGCTGCTAGCTCCAAGCGCTTTTGGTGCTATGGCGATCGTGTTGTCGTCGGCTTCGCTCATTAACTCTTTTTCCGATGTGGGCGTACTGCCGGCAATTATCCAAAACCCGCATGGCGCGAAGCAGACGTATCTGAACGTGGCTTGGTGGCTGGGGCTGGCGCGGGCCCTCGTTATGTATGCCCTTGTTTTTGCGAGCGCACCGTGGGTTGCACGCTTCTATGGGAACGTCGATTTGACAGCATTGCTTCGAGTCGCGCTGCTGAGCATGATACTCGAAGCAATGCTGAGCCCCCGAGCCAAACTCGCACAGAAGGAGATGAAGTTTGGTCATTGGGCCTTTATCAGCAATGGAGGCGGGATATGCGGCGTAGCTCTGACCATCGGCCTGAGCTTTATAATGCGCGATGTCTGGGCTCTGGCCATTGGATATTGCAGCGAGAACGCTTTCCGGTGCTTTTTTTCCTATGTCGCGTATCCGGGGCTGCCGTCGCTCGACTGGGACAAGCACGCCTTTCGCGACCTCCTTCACTTTTCCAAAGGGATGGTTGGCCTGTCGTTCCTCAATCTTCTATTTGCGCGCACGGACATCTTTGTACTTGCCAAGCTTCATTCTGCTGCCGTGCTCGGCATTTATGCATTAGCCGTGAACCTCGTGCAAACTCCGGCGAGCTTCCTGATAAAGCTGCTGGCCCAAACTCTGCTGCCTGCGTTTTCTCATGTGCAGTCAGATATGGAGCGTCTCAACCGCATATTGACAGAAGTCTCCTCCTGGGCCATTCTTTTAGGGCTGCCCGCGGTGACGATGATCTGGCTGTGTGGGTCATCGTTGCTGACGGTTTTCTATGGACATCGCTATGGTATCGTCGCAGCGGCGGACGCGCTTGGTCTCGCGGCAGCGGTGGCACTTCTCAACTCGCTGAACTCTCTGATCACCAGTCTGTTTTTCGCCACCGGCGAGCCTGCTCTGCATCGACGTGCGGTGGCCGTATCCGCTATTACGATGGTGCTCGCTATTTACCCTGCTTGCAGATATCTTGGACTGGCGGGAGGACAGGTGGCCGCTCTGGTTGCGATTACTGCGAGTTATATCCTTCAGCTTGTGCGGATTCGCCGCATCACCGGCCTAGATCTTCCTCGATATGTAAGGCCCTTTGTTCCGGCGGCAGTGGCATCGGCCGGGGTCCTTCTCGCCGGTATGAGTGCCCATTTCCTAGGGCTCGGAACACGACCACTCACCAACATAGCAATTGTGGCGGTCTCGTGCCTGGTTGCGTATCTATTGTGCGTGCCGCTTCTCATCAAAATACGGCAGGTCGCGTAGAAGCCTGACTCCGGCCTGACGTAATAGCAGTTCTCTAAGATCGTATCCGAGCCTGCGACTTGCAAGTAAGGTCAGGTTTGCGGCTTTAGAGACAGCCACCCTACTTGACAGAAGGGAATCATTGAGTCGTGACAGAGAGCCATTCTATTGCGGGATCGCGGTTCGAGGATCCGCTAACACTTCTGCTCCGAAGAAAGCGAAAACTGTATACCGTTTGGATACGCAACACCTATCCCTTTGCCTCTGTCGGCAGCAATCTTTCGATAGAGTGCCCTTGCCAACTCAACCGGGCCTCGGCCTGCAGAATCCGGCTCGGGAATTCAGTGAGTATCAGAAAAGACACCTCGCTCTACATCGTTCCCGACGATGCAGAGGGAGCAAAGCTTATAATCAACGATAACTGTGTCATCGGCCCAAGATCCACATTGTCTGTTAAGAACTCAGTTCATTTAGGCCCCAATGTCATAACTGGATCTTCCGTATTGATTCAAGACCACGGTCAGGCGTATGGAGACACTCATCTTCCGATTCGCGACCAGGGAGTGACAAAAGGCGGTCGCATTCGAATAGAGGAAGGCTGCTGGATCGGTAAAGGCGCGGCCATCGTTTGCGACGAGGGTGAACTGATCATTGGCCGAAACAGTGTGATCGGGGCAAATTCGGTTGTCACCAAGAGCTTCCCTGCCTACTCCGTAATAATAGGCAACCCCGGAAGGCTGGCTAGGCACGTTGACCAGGCAAATGCTGCTGGGATTGGCGGAGAAGATGGTCACCGAATGATCGCCCAAAATACCCGATAGGAGTTGACCCGGTCTGCGGATCGACCCTATGTTTCGCGTCCTGCTTGGCGAGCCGCTCACAGCGCCAAATGCGTCTCTCAATTCACAAGTGTTGGAATAACGAGGTAAATCATGGTTAAGTTTCTGCGCGAGGCCTGGCTTCGGTTTGAGGACCCGTTAGCGTTTCTTTTGCGCGCCAGGTCGAAGCTCTATAGTGTTTGGCTAAGTACGACTTACCCGTTTGTGTCTACAGGCCGGAAACTATCAATACAGTATCCCTGTATGTTGCGCCGACCATTTGCAAGTCAGATCAAGCTCGGCAGTAACGTGATCATCGGCAAGGACACGATCATCTATATCGAACGTGACGATGTCAAGGACGCGAAACTTGTAATTGAGGACAACTGTACCATCGGCCCCCGAAGCTTAATCTCAGCCAAGAATCTCATTCACATCGAGCAGGATGTCATGACGGGAACATCGGTGCTCATCCAGGACCACCAACATGCGCACGAGCGTGAAGATCTGTCAATCCGCGCACAAGGCGTGACACCGGGAGGGCGGATTCGAATAGAGCGGGGCTGCTGGATTGGACAAGGCGCCGTAATCGTCTGCAACGGAGGTCAAATGGTAATAGGCCGCAACAGCGTGATTGGAGCAAACTCGGTGGTCGCAAGGAGCCTACCTCCCTATTCGGTGATTATAGGTAACCCCGGGATCGTTGTTAAGGGACCTGCTCCGAAAACTCCGGCCCCGACGGGGGAACTGATCGAGCAATAAAAGCTCGCATGGCTATATATCGTCTTCAGATGATTTCACAACCCGAAGAGTTAGGTAAGCTAAAAGTCGATGCTCGGGAAGCAGGACTGCTCGATGGTAAGGTCTCGGGTTTCGTGAATATAGACGATATCCTGTCGCGCTTTAGACATCGCTTCACGGAGTACGGAGGATGTATTTATGCCGGTGGTTTTAGATAGTACCCATTTGGGGGGCGCGATTGCTGTCGTCGTGCCAAAAATTATAGGTGATGATCGCGGTTTCTTTATGGAGACGTACCGGGCGGATAATTTTCGCGATCTGGGATTGCCGACCGAGTGGGTGCAGGACAATCACTCCAGATCTTCCAAAGGGGTCCTTCGCGGACTGCATTTCCAATGGGAGCCGCCGATGGGCAAGCTCATGCGTGTGACGCGCGGTGCGGCATTTCTTGTGGCGGTAGACATTCGCAAGGGATCGCCCACGCTGGGCCAGTGGTTTGGGCTGGAGGTGAGCGCGGACAACAAGAAGCAGGTATACGCACCATATGGTTTCGCGCGCGGATTCTGCGCTCTGACGGATGAGTGCGAGGTACAGTACAAGTGCACCGGAGTTTATAATTCGGGCGCCGAGTCGGGCATTTCGTATAAAGACCCGGCAATCGGCATCGATTGGCCGCTCGCAGACGTTATGGTTTCTGAGAAAGATCTGAAGGCTCAGACTCTCGCTGAGTGGCTGGCCTCTCCCCTGTCGGACAACATCATTTATCAGCGGTAAAGGTAGCCTGAGGAATGTCAACTTAGAAAGGAAAGTTGTATGAAAATCTTAATTGCCGGGGGAGCAGGTTACATAGGATCTGTTCTGATTCCTAAATTGCTGGATCGTGGCTATGACGTCAGCGTCGTTGATTTGTTCTGGTTTGGTAACCATCTTCCTTCGAAGGTGAGTATCCTTCAGAAGGATATCTTCGAGCTGCAGGTTTCAGACCTGGAAAACTACGGCCAAGTGATTTTTTTGGCGGGGTTGTCCAACGACCCGATGGCGGACTTCTCACCGAGCAAGAACTTCATCTTTAACGCTTCGGCTCCCGCGTACCTTGCATACATTGCCAAGAAGGCAGGTGTGAGGCGGTACATTTATGCCAGTTCCTGCTCCGTTTATGGATACACGGAGAACGAGCTATTTGATGAGGACCGTCCTGTGAGCTCCTCGTATCCATACGGCATATCGAAGCTTCAGGGCGAACGGGCCGTCATGCAGATGGTCGACAAGGACTTTTCGGTCATTTCGCTGCGCAAGGGAACCGTTTCCGGCTACAGCCCACGTATGCGTTATGACCTGCTGGTGAACACCATGTTCAAGTGTGCGATGCAGACCGGAGTCATTCACGTGAACAACCCGGCGATCTGGCGACCGTTCCTCAGCATTGAAGATGCAGCGATGGCCTATACGCGCGCGGTGGAAGCCAATGAGTCCCTGAGCGGAATCTTCAATATTGCCTCAGGAAATCACACTGTGGGCGAGATAGCCGATCTGGTGAAGCTAGCTCTTGATGAAGAACTTGGCAAGAAAATCGCGCTGGATATTCGGCATGTGAAGGACGTGCGCAACTACAAGGTTTCTATCGAGCGCGCCATGAATGTGCTGAGTTTCCATCCGCATCAGAGCGTGAGATCGATCGTGCGAAATCTGATCGAGAATATGGATACCTGCAGCGACTGGGACAATCCTCAGTACTACAACATTCAGGTATTCAAGCAGCTTGAGAACATTGAGCTGCCGGCGAATGTGCTCGCCGGTGCAGGAGCTGCCGTATGAAGGTAACCATAATTGGGGCCAACGGGCAGCTGGGCCGCGATGTCTGCGATGCTTTTACGCAGAACGGGGATGAGATCGTAGGCCTGACACATGCTGATCTCGAGCTGTCGTCCGCGGAGTCAGTGGACACGGCGCTGGCAGCAGCGAATCCGCAGATGATCGTGAATACAGCTGCGATGCATCATGTGGACCAGTGTCAGACCGATCCGGTCGCCGCGCTGATGGTGAATGCCATGGGCGCAAGGAATGTGGCCGAGTGGGCGAGGCGCGCGGACATTCCTGTGATGTACATCAGCACCGACTACATATTCGATGGTAAAAAGGGCTTGCCCTATGTGGAGACGGATGCTGCCAGCCCTTTGAATGCCTATGGCATATCGAAGCTGGCGGGGGAACATTTCACAACTGCCACGACTGGAAAGCACTTTGTAGTTCGGGTATCGGCCATCTACGGTCGTCAGCCATGCCGCGCCAAGGGTGGCCTGAATTTTGTAGAGCTGATGCTGAAGCTGGCCCAGGAGCGGACCGAGGTCCGTGTTGTGGATGAGGAGTTTGTGAGTCCGACGCCCACGGTGCAGATCGCGGAGCAGGTCGTGGCGCTTACGCACTCAAAGCGCTACGGCGTGTATCACGCGACGACTGAGGGGCAATGTTCATGGTATGAATTTGCGCGTGAGATTTTTGACTGCACCGGCGCAAAGGTCCGTCTTGAGCGCGCACGCGCGTCAGAATTTCCAGCCAAAGTGCCCCGCCCGAGCTATTCCGTTCTCGAAAACCGTGCGCTAAAGGCCGCGCAAATGAATGTGTATACTCATTGGCGCGAGGCGCTGCATGGGTATCTGGCGGGCCGCGCGCAGGCACAGCCGGCCTTCAGCAGCGCAATATAGGCACTTATGCGAGATGAGCACGCCGATGTAGCGATTATCGGAGCGGGAATCGTCGGCCTTGCCGTCGGCCTCCAGCTTGTCCGCCAGAGCCCGGACCTGAAGGTCCTGATTCTCGAAAAGGAGCGTGAGGTCGCGGCCCATCAGACGGGGCATAACAGCGGAGTCATTCACTCGGGGATGTACTACAAACCCGGCTCTCTCAAGGCACGGCTTTGCGTTGAGGG
>Ga0335074_10007100_pt1 | contig 15522 bp, 7 predicted proteins | sample Lox_Sample_23_FD_206715 | JGI IMG/M metagenome (GOLD analysis project Ga0335074, IMG submission 206715) | Soil microbial communities from Loxahatchee National Wildlife Refuge, Florida, United States - Lox_Sample_2.3 | ecosystem: Environmental > Terrestrial > Soil > Wetlands | place: USA: Florida... | reverse complement strand
CAGGTCCAGCGCCACCACCTCGCGCGCATGCGCTGCCAGGGCAACCGTCACCAGGCCCGGGCCGCATGCGACATCCAGAATCCGCCACCCCGGTTCCGGCGAGACCGCATCGACGAAACGCTGCGTGAGTTGCGCATCGGCAATTTTCGCCGCGCTGGCGAAGTGACCCGACTGCCGGGTGAACTCCTGCCGCACACGGTCGTCGTGATCCATAGTCGTGTCTCGGCTGCGCTCCTAGAAGAACACGAACGACCGCACCACCACGTTCTTGCGGCATCGCGCGCCCGCCGGCGCGGTCGGATCGATGCACGCCGTATGGAACGACCAGCGTGAGACCGACCCGTCCGTCACCGAATCGTAGCACTTCAGCATCGACACCTCGGTCGATGTCTGCTGCGGGAACCAGTACCACTCGTGATCGGCCCGGTAGGTGAAGCGGGTCGTTTCGCCGACACGGTCGTCGTAGATCCGATAGTTGGTAATGTACGGCTGGTCGGCGAAGGACGGCCAGGCGCACAGCACGAACGGGTATTGCTCGATCGTCTCGATCGGCTTGGCGAGATTGATCGACATGAACCGCCGCGACATCTTCGCGTCGGCCTCTTCCTCGGTGTAATTCTGCTGGCGCCCGAAGTTCCGCAGGTTCTTCGTCAGCAACTCGCGGCAGCGCACGCGGCCGCTGTTGTCGTTCAGGTCGTTGTGCACCAGCATGGCGTAATTCGCATTCACGCCCGGGTTCTTCGCGTCCTGGTTCTCGGTGCGGTCGCCCGCATAGTCCTTGTCGAACACGTCGTGGTTATAGACCAGCGCATCGGTCGCTTCCGGGAAGAAATCGAGCAACAGCTTCTCGATCTCCGGATAGTACACCCGCTCCACCTCTTCCGAATCGTAGATGTTCGTGCACTTCGATTCGAGATGCGCCAGCGACAGCCCCAGCCTGTCCATGCATTCCGGACTGCTCGGCGACAGGCCCGGATAGTACTCGCCGATGCGCCGCGCGTCGCGCAGCACCTGAGGAAAAAACAGATCCCGCCGCCGGTTGTCCTTCTCGTTCTGGCGCAGGATCGCCGCAGCGCCGGCCCGCGCCGGGTCGTGCCAGATCGCGTTGGACGGAACGATGGAGAACGTCGGCCGCTCATAAACAGTATACGGCAGCGGCAGCGCCACCCCGCCTTCCGGCGCCTTGATACTGTTCGAACTGCGGATATAGGCCACGCACTCGTCCCACTCGCGGAACGCCGGACCCCACTTGGTCTTGATCGGCCCCGGGGGCGCCTTGTCGATCATGTCGATCACGCGCTGGCCTTCGCCCTCGGCGATCTCGGCGAGCGCATCTTCCAGCGCCTTGGAGGTTCCCGCGTCGCCATCGTGGTCGAACGCCATGTAGGAAAGCCCGCCGTTCGCCGCGATCGGCAGCGGCTGCCCCGCGGTGCGCTGCAGCGGCGGCACATAGGCAGGCGCGGCGCTCCCTGCTTCCGTTGCGGCGTTGTTATGGACGAGCTCGGACTGGCTCATGGCACACCTCCGGTTGGTTAGGCGCCACCGTGGCACACCCAGCCCGCCTTTGCCATACGGCCGAACCCGCGCGTCCAGGCGTGCAGCGGACCCGCGGATTACGCCGCCGCCTGCCGCGATTGGGCCGCCAATTCGGCCAGCACCTTGTCGATCCGCCGCAGCGTCACGTCGTCCTGGCAGAACGCCAATCCCAGAAGCCCCTTGCCGCATCGCACGACGCGAGCACCCACCGCACCACCCGCACCGGCAAGGTGGACCTCGACCTCCGAGCCGGTCGCGATCGTCCAATCGCAGCGCAACCCGACGCCCCCACGCGACATATCGACGATCGCCGCGTTCGCTTCGGCCCGGCCGACGGCGCGCACGGTCGCCCTGGCACCATGGCCCGGAATTCGTTCATAACGCCGGCGTTCCTCCTCGTTGGCATGCGCCATCGCGTCAAGGAACTGGGTCATCTCGACACGCAACGTCTCCGCGTTATGCCCGACATCGCCGGCACAGCTCAGCACCTTGCCGCTGGACTCGCCGGTGCGTTCCGCGATCTCCGAAACCTCCTGCATCGCGGTGTTCGCATCCTGCGCTGCGACCGTCACCATCTGCACGCCATTGGCGATCTCCCGCGTGGAAGCCGCCTGCTCCTCCACGGCTGCCGCGATCGCCGTCGCCACTTGCTCGACCTGCCCGATCGCCGCCGCCACCGCGCGCACCGCGGCAACCGCCTCACCGGTCGCGTTTCGGATCGTGGCGATCTGCGCGGTGATCTCGTCGGTCGCCTTCGCCGTCTGGGTCGCCAGCGCCTTCACCTCGCCGGCCACGACAGCGAAGCCCTTGCCGGCATCACCCGCCCGCGCCGCCTCGATGGTCGCGTTCAACGCCAGCAGATTGGTGCGTCCGGCAATATCGGTGATCAGCCGCACCACGTCGCCGATACGATCCGCCAGGGCGGCCATCCCGTTAACCTTCTCATCGGTCGTCGAGGCGCGCTGCACCGCCTCCTGGGCCACCTGGGTGGCGCGCGCCACCTGCTGGCCGATCTCGCCGATGCTGGCCGACATCTCCTCGGCTGCGGCCGCGATCGTCGCAAGGTGTGCGGCAGCGGCAGCGGAACCGTCCGCCGTGCTCGCGGCACGTTCGCGCGTCCGCTGCGCCTCCCGCGACATCTCTTTTGCGGTCGAGCGCATCGTCTCCGCCGAACTCACAAGATTCGCCATCACCCCCGCGGCCGACGTACCGAAGTCCTGGGTATGCCGATCCATCGCCGCCTGCCGGCGCGAATTGTCGCCATGCGCCTTGTCCGCCTCCGCCTGCAGCGCGCGTGCCTTCTGGGCGTTGCTTTTGAACACGCCGAGAGCGCGAGCCAGAGCGCCGATCTCGTCGCCGCGCTCTACGCCTTCGACCTCGACGCTGAGATCGCCGTCGGCCAGCTTCAGCGTGGATCCGGTCAGCCGCGTCACGGCGCTGCTGATCATCCGCGACAACGTCACCGTCACCAGCAGCGAGACCACGACCGCGATCAGGAACAATGCGATCATGCCGAGGCGGGCGGCAGTTACCTGTGCCACCACCGCGTCATGCGCCGCTGTCGTGCGGTCGCGTTCGAGGTCGCGCAGCGTGTCAAGCTTCGCCAGCAATTGCGCGTACAACTTCTCCCCCGCGCTGCTGGTCATATAGGCGGTGGCGGCGTCCGCCGCCGCGAGACTGCCGATTCTGCGGCTCAACTGGGCGTAGGTCTCGAAGTCCTTGCCGAGATCGCTCACCGCCTGCCGCTCCTGCCCGGGAAGTTTGAAGGCCCCGAGCCGCGCAATGATCGCAGCGGAATCCTTGAGTCGTTGCTCCAGCACGTCAATCTGTCGCTTCACCGCCGCGTGGTCGTCCGAATTGCTGGCCAGGGCCAGCAGATGATCGACGATGCCGTTCACCTCCGGGATCGCGCGCGCCAGCGCCGTCATGGTCGCCGCCTTCTCGACCTCCGTGGTGGTCAACTCGCCCAGCAATCCGGCCTGCTGGCTCTGGGTGTAGAGCGCAAGCGGCGCCATCAGGGAGAGCAGAAGTATGGCGATGACGGGCGCGATGAACAGTTTGCGCCTGAGAGACGCGTTGGTCAGCCAGTGCATGGCGATAGCCCTGGGTTATTGCTTGCTATAGGCGCCGCACATCACGACAAAATCGCCGGCCTTCTGCACCCATGTCCTTTTGGTCTCGATCTTCCTGTCGACGGGATTGGTGAACTTATAGGTCTGCCAGCCGGAACCGGTGGTATCGGCGATCTTGATGGCGTCCTGCGTGAACTTGACCCCGTCCGGGTCGGTCGAGTCCCACATATTGACGCCGACTATTCCAGGATTGGGATGCGCACGCACGACCCCCTTCTGATCGAGCACGACCACGTAGAGTTCCCCTTGCACAAACCCACCCTTCGGATCCGAGATTTGCGGGAACGCCTTTGCGCCCTCGGCCGCAACCAGGTTGGCGGCCTTCTGATCCAGTGCCTTCGCGTCGTCGAGCTTGTTCGCCATGGTGGGGGCGAGGGCGCCCGACAAAGCCAGCACGCAGCCGGCTACCATGCCTGCCTTGAGTAGTTCGTGCATCATCGACGTCTCCCTGTTTGGCCGGGAAGGCCCACCTGCCGCCGCCCGCGCCTGCTCCGCACATACTGCCAGCAACCTGTTGCGAAACCCTTAACAGGCCATGGAAAAAGAGCGCCGCTCTTCGATCTCGCAGTGCTGGCCGGCACCAAACCGGATTCCTGCATCCATAAAAAGGGGAGAGGGCTTCACACCCGGCCATGGCCGCGTCGTCCAAGACACCCGCCTCCAGCAACGTCCGCGTTGGGCACGTCTGCCTCGTTGGCCGGCGTGGCCTACCCAACAGGGCAGGGCAGGGGTTGCAACGCCGGCACTCATCATCGCGATAGCCGAAGCCTTGTGCGCGTTCCGTCCGTCCGCAGACCGCGACCGCCGCGCGCTCGCCCGGCGTTGACGGACCGAACGCATCGGGCGTTCAGTGTCCGGCACCGAACACGAGAGGGAACCCCATGCGCGCAGCCGTCTTCCATGAGGCTCACCAGCCCATGACGATCGAAACGATCGAGGTCGCGAAACCAGGGCCGCACGAGGTCCTGCTGAACACCGCCTATGCCGGGCTGTGCCACAGCGACCTGCATTTCCTTGAGGGACTGTATCCGATCCCGACGCCGGTGGTCCTTGGCCACGAATCCTCGGCCGTGGTCGATGCGGTCGGCAGCGAGGTCAAATATGTCAAGCCGGGCGACCGGGTGATCACCTGCCTCTCGGTGTTTTGCGGCACCTGCGAATATTGCACTACCGGCCGCCCGAACCTGTGCAACAACGCCGAGGTGAAGCTGCCGCCCGGCAAGGCGCAGCGCTTGTTCTGGAAAGGCAATGCAGTGGGACAGTTCGCCAACCTTTCGTCGTTCGCGGAGCAATTGCTGGTGCATGAAAATGCCGTGGTGAAGATCGCCGACGACGTTCCGCTGAACATCGCCGCGCTCGTCGGCTGCGGCGTCATTACCGGGGCGGGCGCGGTGATCAACACGGCGAAGGTACCCCCCGGATCCACCGTCGCCGTGTTCGGCTGCGGCGGCATCGGCCTGTCGGCGGTCAACGGCGCCGCCATCGCCGGCGCCGATCGCATCATCGCGATCGACATGATCTCTTCCAAGCTCGACGTGGCGAAACAGATGGGCGCCACCGACGTGATCAACGCGTCCAACGTCGATCCGGTCGAAGCGCTCAAGGAAATGACTGGCGGTGGCGTGGAATTCTCGTTCGAGGCGGTCGGCCTGAAGCGAACCGCCGAGCAATGCTTCGAATCGCTGCGTCCCGGCGGAACAGCGACGATCATCGGCATGGTGCCGTACGGCATGAAAATCGAGCTGCACGGCTACGACTTCCTCCGCGAGCGGCGCATCCAGGGCTCATCGATGGGCAGCAACCGCTTCCGCGTCGATATGCCGAAGCTTTTGAATGCCTGGAAAAAGGGTCATCTGAAGCTTGATCACCTGATCTCCAGCCACATCAAGCTGGACGAGATCAACGAGGGTTACGCAAAACTCAAAAGCGGCGACGTGCTGCGCCAGTTGATCGATTTCGGCGTGGCGAAGTAACCCGCTGCTGGTCCGAGCGCCGGTGACGGCCCGATTGCCGGCGCGGCGGACTCCTTACGCGGGGTGTTAGAGGGATCGCCATGGCGGGAACACGAGATGGCGCGATCGCGCGCGCCAGAGCAGGCTTCGACGACGGTAGCTTCATCGAGCGCCTGGGCGCGCTTGTGGCTGTTCCCACCGAGAGCCAGCCGCCGCTGCGCAAGCACGAACTGGAACGATATTGCCGCGACGTCTGCGGGCCGATGATCGCGGAACTGGGCTTCGCCACCCAGGTTCTCGACAATCCCGATCCGATCCACGGCCCCGTGCTGATCGGCACGCGGATCGAGGACGCCGCGCTTCCCACCGTGCTGATCTACGGTCACGGCGACGTGGTGCGCGCCATGCCGGAGCGCTGGCGGCCGGGCCTCGACCCCTGGGCACTGACGATCGAGGGCGATCGGATCTACGGCCGCGGCGTCGTCGATAACAAGGGCCAGCATTTGCTCGCCTTCGAGTCCCTGCGCGCCGTCCAGGCTGAACGCGGCCCGGCTCGGCTTCAACGCCACGATCATGGTGGAGACGGGCGAGGAGGCCGGCTCCCCCGGATTGCTGCCGTTTCTGCGCCGGCATCGCGAACTCTGTGCCGCCAACGTGTTCATCGCGCTGGATGGGCCGCGCCAGAGCATGTCGGTGCCCGACATTACGTTGGGCACCCGCGGCGCCGTCGCCATCGACCTTGTCGTCGATCTCCGCGAGGGCAGTCACCACTCCGGTCACTGGGGCGGTTTGCTCGCCGATCCAGGCGTGATCCTGGCGCACGCCATCGCCAATATCGTCTCTCAGGATGGCCGCATCCTGGTGCCGGGCTGGACGCCCGCTGTCATTCCCAATTCCGTGCGCCAGGCCAGCCACGACGTCGTGATCGAAGATCTGCCCAACACGCCGGTGCCGGATCCCGGCTGGGGCGAGCCCGGTCTGTCGCGCGCCGAGCGCATCTACATGTGGAGCAGTGTGATTGTGCTGGCGAGCATTTGCGGGCAGCCGGAAGGACCGGTGAATGCGGTTGCCGGCAACGCCCGCGCCCGCATTCAGATCCGGCACACGGTGGACGTGAAGGCCGAGACTATCGTGCCGGCACTGCGCGCGCATCTGGATGCGCAGGGCCTTGGCGTCGTTGAGATTGCACCGGTGACCGAACGCGACGCCTTCCCCGCTTCGCGCACCGACCCCGACGATCCGTGGGTGCGCCTTGTCGCGCGCTCGATGCACCGGACCGCCGGCCGGCCGCCAAACATCATTCCCAATATCGGCGCGTCGGGACCATCGGAATATTTCAGGCAGGTGCTCGGCGTTCCCGTAATGTGGATACCGCACTCCTACGGCGGCTGCGGCCAGCACGGACCCGATGAGCATGGACTGGGATCGCTGTTCCGTGACGGCCTGGGCCTGATGGCCGGCGTGTTCTGGGACATCGGCGAGCAAGGCCGCCCCGCCTGATATGAAGCCGCGCCGGGGCTGCCGGAATGGATGCCAGGATGAAATCAAGAATGCAGAAAGCCCGAACGCGGCCCGTTCGTGCTCAAGGCGCCGTCTCGAGCAGGGCCTTCGCCGCCTGGAGGTCGGCCGTTGCAAATCCTTCGGTGAAACGATCGTAGACCGGCCGCAGGATCCCGCGAGCGTCCGCAGGGTTATTCTGCCTCACCCGCAGGCGCGCGACGCTGAGAGCGGCACGCAGCTCCCAGAACAGGGCGCCCTGCGTTCGAGCGAGCTCAAGGGCACGCCCGAAGCACTCTTCTGCGAGCGCCTGGTTGTGAAGCCCCTGCCGCAGAAGCACATCGCCTTTGGCCCGCAGCAGTTCCGGCACGAACCAGCGGTAATCGGTCTCGTCGGCGAACCGGATGGCGCCGTCGATTTCGGCCAGGCCGTCATCGATGCGGCCCACCGCGGCCAATGCCGCCGCAAGCTCGGCCCGGAAGAAAGGAAAGAACAAGAGATAGCTTGCCTTCTGCATTTCTGCGAGACCGCGGCGCAGCGGATCGAGTCCGCGTTGCGGATCGCCGCGCTTCGCCGCAAGGCTGCCGCGCACGCAAAGACCCACGGCATGGAACGGGACGAGCGCGTGCTTGTAGGCGTGGTCGATAAGCTCTTCGCCATAGTGCTCCGCCGTCTCCAAAGCACCGAGGCTCAGGAACACCAGGCCGGCCTCCCACGTCAACGCAATGCACAGCGCAATCGGCTGGTTCGCGGCGCGCGCCTCCTCGACGGCACCTGTGGCGATCTGCGCCGCGGCATCCAGGCGTCCGAGCGACAACAGGCTCGCCGAGAGATGGCCGCAAGCCGACGCGCGCAGGTCGTTGACGATCCGGATCATGTCCCGGTCCCGGCTTTCGATCGGATACAGGTCGATCGCGCGACGCAGCCGCATGCTGGCCTCGCGATGCTCTGCCAGATACAGCAACGTGTGGCCGACCAGCCAATCGGCTGTCGCCTGCGCGTGCGGGTCGCGGTCGCGGGAGACGTCTTCATATTGCCGGGCATAAGCCAGCGCTTCATGCACGGCCATCGAACGCGCCGAGAACAGCCAAAGACCGTGAAACGCCCGTTGCAGATAGTCGAAGTCCGAGAATTCCTGCGCGAGTGCCAACGCCCGCGTCAGCGCCTCGCGCGCCGGCACGATCATTCCCTTGGTATAAATCAGCGCCATGCCGAGACTGCATCGCAGCACCATCTCGTGGCGCGATCCGCTGCCATCGCCGATCAGTGCCAACGCCTTGCTGGCCCACTCCCCGGCCTCGGCGATCTGCGATACCGCGACCCAGAAATCCGCGGCGCTTGCCGCGAGCGCCACGCCCAGCGCGCCGTCGCCTTCCGGCGAGAGCGCCCACGTCAGCACCGCACGGAGATTGTCAATTTCGCGGCGATAGGATTCAAGGGTGTCGATCGCGGTTTGCAGCCCGTCCCGGGATGCGAACGGTGCAAACAGCGTCAGGCAAAATTCCGCGTGCCGTCCCATGGCGGCCACCGCTTCGCCGTTTTCGTGCAGCTTCTCCAGCCCATACGCGCGGGTTGTTTCAAGCATGCGCCACCGGGGCACCGAAGCCCCTTCGTCCACCGCAAGCAGCGACTTCGCGATCAGGCTGGATATTCCCTCCAGGATGTCTTCGTCGGCCCCGTCACGGGCTTCGACCGCCCGCACCGCCTCGAACGTAAACCCGCCCGGAAAGATCGCCAGGCGGCGCAGCAGTCCCTGCTCGTCCGGCAGCAGAAGTTCATAGCTCCAGTCAAGTACTGCGCGCAGTGTCCGATGCCGCGGCAACGCCGTGCGACGGCCGCTGGTCAGCAGCCGGAAGCGATCCCCGAGCCCCGCTTCAACCTGGCGAAAACCCAGTGCCGCCGCGCGCGCCGCGGCAAACTCGATCGCCAGCGGGATGCCGTCGAGCTGCCGGCAGATTGCCGCAATGGCGGAAATCTCGCCGGGCACCAGCGAAGACGGCGCAGCGAGCGCTTCTGTCCTAGCAACAAGAAGCCTGGCGGCACCACGGCCCAGGATGTGCTCCGGATCCTGCTGTCCGGCGTCGGGAACATCCAGCGGCGGCACACGGTAGACATGTTCGCCGTCGATGCGCAGCACCTCCCGGCTGGTCGCCAGCACCGAGGCGTACGGACAGAACCGCACAATGGTTTCCGCCAGTTCGGCCGCGGCGTCGATGACATGTTCGCAATTGTCTAGAATGAGCAGAAGATTGGTGTCGCCGATCGCGCGCGCGACGGCCTCGGCCGAACCGGCACCGCCGATGAGCTTGAGGCCCAGAATGCCCGCCACGGTGGACGGTACCAGCCCTGCATCGGCAAGCGGCGCGAGCTCGACCAGCCAGCCTCCGTCCTTGAATTCACCCAGAACGCCGCGTGCCACTTCGACCGCCAGCGTTGTCTTGCCAATGCCGCCGGGCCCCGTGAGCGTGACGACGCGGTAAGCCGAGATCAGGTCGCGCACGAATCGCACCGTCGCCTCGCGGCCGATAAGCGCGGCGACAATCACGGGGAAGTTGTCGCTGCGCGACCCGCCGGGTTGCGAGCGGGGCTGGCTGTTTGCCGCAACGTTCTCGGCGCCGGGGCCGCGCGTGGTCCAGCTTCCGAGCAGGCGATAACCGCGCCCTGACTCGGTTTTCAGCAACGTCTTGTAGGGGCCGAGTGCGCGGCGTACCGAAGCGATGTGAACCTGAACGGTGTTGTCGAGTACGATGGCGCCCGGCCAGACATGCTCCATCAGTTCGTCTTTGGTGACGATCTCGCCCGCCGAGCGCACAAGCAACTCCATGATCTCGAAGGCGCGGCTGCCCACCGGCGTCGGAGCTCCGCGCACCCGCAGTTCGCGTCGTGTCAGATCAATCTCGCATTCACCTGATGCGTATATGGTTCGACTGGGCTGAGCGAGCATTCAAAAGCGCCGATGTCAGTGCGTTCCCAGGTGTATCAGGATATCGGTTCGTGGCAAGGAACGCGCGGCGGGACTGGTGCAAGGCTGGGGTGCCAGTGGCTGCCGGATATTTTCGCTCCCGTCCTTGGATCGTGTGTGGGGCGTAGAGTGGATTTTGAGGTTGGCGGCAGCCGGAGACGAGTGTCCCTGCGTGGACAAGGGGATCGACGGCTCAGTTCCCAGCCTTGTTTCCGCGCTTCGGTGTGAGTCCGTCCACAGCCCGCCTGTCTCCTCTCCGGCATTGAGCCGCGCCGACGCCGCCCCGCGGCGCCGCAGCTCAATCAGGAGAGTCCCGCCATGTCCGGCAGCATCGACCAGGGTATTACCGTTGCCGTCGCCCCCGCGCCGGTTCCCGCCGTCATCTCAGATGCACCCGCGGAAGTCGGTTATGGCCAGAGCATACAGATCGGCACCATCACCACGGCGACCGGTCTCAGCCCGCTGTCGATCGTCGTGGTTGGCGACGCGCCGCAAGGCATGCTTTCGATCAATGCGCAGGACGAGGTGATCTATACGGCTCCAAGCGAGCTGCTGCCGGGCGAAGTCGACAGCTTCACCTACGAAATCCAGGATTCAACAGGCGGGGTATCGGCGCCGGTGAGCGTGTCGCTCGCGCTCGACCAGGGACCGGCGGCGACCGACCCCACGCTGGTGGTCAGCTACGATCGCGCGTTCGATCTTTCCGGCATTGTCAGCCAACTGGCCACGCCCGGCCTCGCCGGTGACACGCTGACCTTGACGTCGGTGTCGGCGGCCCAGGGCATCATCATCCAGCAGGCCAATGGCGATTTCGCGTACGAGGCGGTGGAGAACGGCGGCGCGTCCGGGGCCGGCGCGGGCAAGGTGGCACCGGTGACCGGCACCGACACCATCACCTACACCGTCACCGACCAGCTCGGCGACAGCGTCACCGGCACCGCGACCGTCGACATCGATCCAGGCCCGACGCTGGCCGCCGGCAGCATCGTCGTCGGCCACGGCCAGATGGTCGATCTTACCAGCACCATCGAGGGCCTGATCACGCCGGGGCTGCCGGGCGACACCGAGACGATCACCTCGGTCGCGGCGGAGTACGGCCGGGCCGGCCTGGCCACGGGCGCGAATGGCCAACTCCAGGTCGGGTACATCGCGCCGACCAGCGGCGACGACACCGTCACCTACAGGGTGCGCGACGAGGCGGGCGACATCGCAACTGGCACGCTGACCGTGACCACCGATCCGGGTCCGGCGGCGACCGATCCATCCTTCATTGTCGGCCATGCCGGCACGCTCGATCTCTCTGCCATGGCGGCCAATCTGGCAACGCCGGGCCTCGCCGGCGACACGCTGACGGTGACCGCGGTTTCCGCCGCTTCCGGCACGATCGTGCAGAACGCCGCCGGCGACTTCGTCTACCAACCGCCTGCCGCCAGCAGCGGCACCAATCTGCTCGGCATCGCGGTGAGCGCCGCGCCGGGCAACAGCGACACCATCACCTACACCGTCGCCGACCAGTACGGAGACACGGTCACCGGCACCGCCGCGGTCACCATCGACCCGGGTCCGGCCGTTGCCCCCGGGCAACTGGTGGTGGGTCACGGCCAGACGGTCAATCTCGCCAGCACCATCGAGGGCCTGATCACGCCTGGCCTGCCCGGTGATTCGGAGCGGATCACCGATGTCTCCGCCCAGCAAACCAAGATCGGCGTTGTCGGCGGGGCGATCGAGTACACCGCGTCCGCCGGAGGCAACGACACCGTGACCTTCGACGTCAGCGACACGCACGGCGACAGCGCGACCGGCAGCATCGCCGTCACGATCGATCCCGGTCCGGCGGCGATCGATCCCGCCCTGGTGGTCGGCCATGGCGGCTCGATCGATCTCTCCACCATCGTAAACCAACTGGCGACCCCCGGACTGATGGGCGACACGCTGACCGTTACCGCGGCTTCGGCGGCCAGCGGCACGCTCGTGCAGAGCAAGGACGGCGACTTCATCTATGAACCGAACACCGATGGCGGGTCGAACCCGAGCACTGTGGGATACGACCTGATGGGGCAGACCGACGGCGCGATAAGCGCCTCCCCCGCCGCCACGCTCAGCAGCGACATCATTACCTACACGGTCGCCGACCAGCTCGGCGACACCACCACCGGCACGGCAACGGTGCTGGTGGATCCGGGGCCGACGGCGACCGATCCCACCCTGGTCGTCGGCCGTGCGGGCAACATCGACCTGTCGCAGATCGTCGGGCAATTGGCGACGCCGGGCCTTGCCGGCGACACGCTGACCGTCACCGCGGCATCGGCCGGAGCCGGTACCATCGTGCAGGACAAGGCGGGCGATTTCATCTACCAGCCGATTGCCGCCACCAGCACCACCGGCACGCCGGGGACCGTCGGCTATGATTTGAGTGACAGCACGGCGGGCGGGTCCGGCAAGATCCAATCGCCACTGCAGGGCGATACCGTCAGCTATACGGTGCAGGATCAGGCCGGCGACACCGTGACCGGCACGGCCGCCATCACGATCGATCCGGGCCCGACCGTCCTCGCCGGGCAGACGGTCGTCATCCCGGGTCAGACGGCGAACCTGGCCGGCTACCTCGAAAGCCTGGTCGTGCCCGGCTTCAAGGGCGATACCGAGACCATCACGTCCGTTAGCGCGCAAACCGGCGCGGTCAGCCTTGGCAACGACGTGAACGGTGCGCTTACGGTCGACTACGTCGCGCCGACCGCTGGCATCGACACGCTGACCTTCAGCGTGCAGGACCAGTACGGCGACACCGCAACCGGCAGCGTGGCGATCACCGCCGATCCCGGCCCGATCCTGACACCCGGTGCGTTGACGATCGGGCATGGCCAGACCGACAACCTGACCCAGTATATCAATGGCCTGATCACGCCCGGCATGGCCGGCGACACCGATACGATCACGGCGGTACAGGCCGAAACCGGTACCGCGGCGCTGACGCAGTACAGCCTTGCCGGCGAGAGCAGTACGAGCACGGGCAAGACGACGGAGAGTGTCAGCTACACCGCGCCGGCAAGCGGCAACGATGTGCTGACCTACACGGTCACCGACCAGAACGGCATCGCCGCCACCGGCACCGTGGCGATCGGCGTCGATCCGGGTCCGCAACTGACCGCCGGCAACGTGGTCGTGGGGCATGGGCAGACGACCAATCTGACCAGCGCGATCGCCGGGCTGATTGCGCCGGGACTGCCTGGCGACACCGACACCGTCACTGCCATCACCGCGCTGACCGGCACGACGACGCTGAGCTTCGGGGAGGCGGACGGTGTGCCTGACGGTTGCTATGACGCGACCTACACGGCACCGGCGAGCGGCGACGATATCCTGACGTACACGGTGCAGGATCAGAACGGCGATTTGGCGACCGGCCATTTGAACGTCGCGGTCGACCCGGGTCCGGCCGCCGGCAACGTCTCGGCCGACGTTGCCGTGGGACAGACGATCGACCTGACGCAGCAGGTTCTCGGCGCGGATCGGCCCGGCTTTGCCGGCGACACGCTGACGCTGGTCGGCGACAACGCCCAGGGTACGCTCGGTAGTGTGTCCCTGGTGAATGGGGATCTCGTCTACACCGCGTCCAACGCCGCGTTCGCCTCGCTGGGCGCCGGTTCCAGCACGACGGACAGCTTCGCCTACACGGTTTCTGATCAGTACGGCGACAAGGCCACCGGGACGGTGACGCTGGACGTGACCAGTCCGGTAACGACGGTGAACGGCAATCCGAACGGCGGCGTCACGATCGAGGGACCGGGCGGCAATGCGGTCATCAACGCGTATGGCTGGAACAACCAGATCGACGCCAATGGTGGCAATGACACGATCAATGCGGGCCAGGGCAATGCGACGGTCAATGCCGGCAGCGGCAACGTCACCGTCAATTTGAACGGCTACAACAACGTCGTCACCGGCGGCGACGGCACCGACACGGTCACCGGCGGCCTGGGCAGCGCGACCGTCACGCTGGGCAACGGCAACGACACGATCAACCTGGGCGGCTATGGCAACAGCATCACGGTTGGCAACGGCGACGACACAATCGCCAGCGGCGAGGGGAATGCCTCGATAACCGGCGGCAGCGGCACCGATGTCGTGACGCTGCAAGGCTACCAGGACAGCGTCAGCTTCAGCGGCGGCAACGACACGATCGGCGGCGGGGCGGGCAGCGACACGTACGACCTGACCGGCGGCAATGCGAGCCTGGCACTGAACGGCTACACCGACATGGTGTTCCTGCACAGCACCAACGCCACGATCATGGATGCGGGACAGGGCGCCGTGATCAGCATATCCGGCGGCGGTAACGACGTGATCCGGGGCGCCGGGTCGGATCCGTCGCTGGTGGTGGACCTGACCGGCGGGCTGGGCGGCTACGGTTCCGCGGCGTCGGTGCTGGCGTCGCTGACAAGCGATGGGAACGGCGGCGCTATGTTGAGCTTCGGAGCCTCGCACGGATCGCTGGACTTCGTCGGCGTCGCACCTTCGGCGCTACAGGCGGCGAATTTTCACATCGGGTGAGGAAGTAGCCGCGGGCTCCGTGTCGTCATCCCGGGGAAAGCCGGGACCCATGCAGCACAGGTCCCGGCCGTAGCCGGGATGACGACACGGTGCGCGGCTACTGCCATGAGGCGGCCAGTTCGCCGCCTGGTAGCATAATTGCTCGGCTGGCCCGGGAGATGATTCCGGACCTCCCGGTCTTGATTCCGCGCGAGCCGTATCGTTGGAGAGCATCCAAACGGGCCGCCGCGCCCGCCCGATCCCCCAGCCCTCCCGCCACTCAGCCCCCGCCTTGTTCCGCCGGCGGATACCGCCGCAGCAGCCACAGCATCAGCCCCATTGCCGGCAGCGCGGCGAAGCAGCACGCCACGTAGAACCGCGTCCACCCCAGCGCCGCCGCCATCACGCCGGAAAATCCCCCCAGCGTATGCACCGTCAGCGCCGCCAGCGACGACAGCAGCGCGTAGTGCGTCGCCGTAAATTCGATCGAGCAAAGCCCCGACAGGTAGGTAATGAACGCCGCATCGGCCATGCCCTGCGCGAACGCTTCCACCACAACAGTGCCGTACAGCACCTCATGCAGCCCCGCGGATCGCGAGAGCACCACGTACATCGCCATTGCCACGGTCTGCGCCCAGCCGGTCCATATCAGTGCCCGCCCCACGCCGAGCCGCGCCACCAGCCATCCCCCCAGCGTGATCCCCGCCAGCGTCCCCACCAGCGAGAACGGCCCCGTCGCGGCGATCGCGTCCTGCCCGAAGCCCAAAGCGCGATAGAACGGCGCCGTCATGATCCCGGCGATCGCCTCACCCAGCTTGAACAACGCAACGAATGCGACGATCCCCCAGGCACCGGGGCGAGCGAAGAACTCGGCCAGCGGCTCCAGGACGGCATGGCGCATCCGCGCCGCGAA
>Ga0335074_10007099_pt1 | contig 15523 bp, 13 predicted proteins | sample Lox_Sample_23_FD_206715 | JGI IMG/M metagenome (GOLD analysis project Ga0335074, IMG submission 206715) | Soil microbial communities from Loxahatchee National Wildlife Refuge, Florida, United States - Lox_Sample_2.3 | ecosystem: Environmental > Terrestrial > Soil > Wetlands | place: USA... | reverse complement strand
GCTCCCAGCGACGGTCGAGCTGGTGAAACTCCAATTCCATCGGACTGGCTGAATGTAAGCTGAGCACCGCCACCGGATCAATATCTCCGGATTAAGTCGCGTGCCTGTCTCCAACGCCGCTCCCGCTCCAGGACGCGCTCCAGCGCGCGCTGGCAGTCCTGCGAGCAGAAGCGTTGTAAGGGACTTCGCCGCGCACCCACGAATCCCTCATAGCAGCCCGGCCGGTCGCAGGAATGGTCGAAAAAAAGGTTCTCTGGCGATTACCCTCGCGGGGTCGCCAACTGCTGCTGGCTCTGGTGGTTTCCGGGTGCGCACCCGCTCCCGGTAGCGTCGGCTTTGACGGTTCCGTTTCTCTTGCCCCGCCGCGGTCTCCCGGTATCTCTCCTGGGCTTTCCAGCGCGACCATTTCCGCGCCGCCTCCCGGCAGCCCGCGCTGCAATAACGCTGGCACACCTGCAGCGGATGAAAGCGCTCCTGGCAGCCTTTCAGCAGACATCGGCGCGTCCGCGGCCGGCGGGTCCGCCGCCGTCCCGCCGCTTGCTTTTCGGGTTGACCTGTAGGATTCTCGGGAGGGCCCACGGGAGGTGATGACTCCCAGAAGCTCCTGCCCTGGAAGGGAATCTACTCCCCTCCAGGGCGCGGCAAACCTCCGGCTCATGCCAATCCACAATCTTACTCAAACGGATTGAAGCCCAGACCTCTCCTCGTGAGACGCCTGAATTCTGGCTGACCTATTTCCCGAAGAAATCGGGACCTGGCCTCCTACCGCACCTCGGTCAAAGCTCCCACTCGGCCGGGTGGGTCAGTTTTGGCAAGCACAGGTGGGTTATTTTTGGCGAGCGCCGAAGAATCACAATCGCACAATCGCATGGAAGTCTTTGTTTGAACAGAGGGAAATTGTGGCAGACAGCCAGTCGCAAGGCCGCGTGAAGGGAGGTTTGCGATGTTCCCGGAAGGTAGGCATTCATGCTGTCTGAGAACAGGAAGGCTCTGTCTCATCAATAACTAGGCTAGGGATCGCCGAAGAGACCGTCAAAGGGCACGTGAAGAACATACTCGCCAAGCTGGGCGCGAACGATCGGACTCACGCCGTGATAATTGCCGTGAACCGCGGCATCATCGAGTCATAGCGCGCGCGCCGCCAGACGGCCGGATCAATCTCCGGCCATCCCTACAGGCATGTTTCTCATTTCGGCAGTGCGGCCGTTGTATACCTTCAGAGTCGCGCGAATCAACAGGTACTCCTGAACATTCTCCATGGTGATCAGCCCGACGATGAGGCCGTTGTGGATCACCGGGATCGCGCCGGCCCCATTGTCTTGCAGCCGCCGGAATTCGGCGTCCAGTGTCTCGGACGACTCCGCCACGGGGAACTCCGTGCGCATCGCCACTGTCACAGGGCGATCCAGTCCGTGAGCCGCCAGCGCGCCCAGCAACCCGCTGCCGGTCACCATGCCGATGACGCCTCCGGTATCCACTACCGGAAAGTCGCGCTGCGCTCCGTTCAGCGTCAGACGCATCGCTTCCGACAACTTATCGTCGGCTTCGAGAGTTGAGAAATCGGTGAGCATCACGGCGCGCGCGGGCGTATCGGAAAGCGCTGAGCGCAACCGCACCGCGTTGGCCTCCTGCGCGGCGCCGATCCACACGAACAATCCGACCAGCAGCAGCATGGGGCTTATGAACAATCCGATCAGCCCCATGACGAACGCGAAGACCTGTCCCACCGACGCGGCTACTTCAGTGCCGCGGGTGTGCCCCATGCGGGACGACAGCAGCGCGCGCAGTATGCGGCCGCCGTCCATCGGAAACGCCGGGATGAGATTGAAGACGACCAGCGTGATGTTGGCTACCATCAGGCGCTCCAGCCACGGCCCGGTGGTGAGATGGAGTTAGCTGAACGGCTGCCAGGTGTTCATGAACATCAGCCAGGAATCGAGCATCAGGGCGATCGCCAGATTCACCGCGGGGCCAGACGCTGCGATCCAGGCTTCGTGGCTCGGGACCTCCGGCATGTGTTCCAAGCGCGCCAGCCCGCCGATAGGCAGTAGCGTGACATCCCGCGTGCGGATGCCGAACTGCCGCGCCGCCAGCACATGGCCGAACTCATGCAGCAGCATGCAGGCGAACAGGGCGAGAATGAAACCTACACCCGCGATCATGCTGTGGAGGCTTTTGCCGGTAATCCAGTAGCTCACCACCAACCAAGCGATCAGCACAAGGAAGGTTAGATGGATGCGTAGTTCCACTCCATCGATTCGTGCGATTTTCCAGGACCATTTCATTGAATTATCCTCTTTCCTTTCCTAGCGGCGGATGGCGACCAGGCCATCGCCGATTTCGGCTTCCAGCACCCGTGCGGCACCCTCCTGCTCCGCGACTTCCTCGGCGGCGTTCTCGGCCGGCGCCGCGGTGTAGACGGTGCGGGCGTCCGCTTCCGGCGCTGCAGGCAAGCCTTTCGCCTGGTTCTGCGCCATCATCTTGATTCCGGCATCGATCTGTTCGCGGAACTGATTCTGCATCTCCTGAAGATCCGCGACGTCGACGTCTACCCAGGAATTTGCGGCGCAATTACCGCGTTTGCTGCCTATCACCATCGCCGACACCGTTCCGTCGGGCGACACGTCCGTGCCGATGCGCTGGATGACGTCTCCGGGCGTCAACGAACACTCCTGGCCCGCCGCCGTCAAATCCAGATTCGACGAGACCACGAAGTAGCGTTCGCTGAACGCCGAGGGCAATTGCTCCGAGCCGGCTGTTTCGACAGAACCGGGAGTTCCGGCCTGCGCGGCTTCTGCCTCTTCGGCCGCGAGTTGTTTGCGGATCTCTTCCGCGATCAGCCCCTTAATGGTGGGGGTAAGCACCGGGGCGCTCGCCTGGTTCGACTCCACGGCCGCCATTTGCACGCCCGCCTGCTGGCTCGCATAAGCGAGACGCAGATTCTCGGCGAGCAGGTAGTCGGTGAGCCAAAGATCCGGCGACGCATAAATCGGATACGGCGCGAAATATCCGGCATAGAACCGGAACCAGGGAGTTGGCCCGCCGATTGTAAACCATGCATATGGCACGGGCGCCGGCCATGGAGTCAACACCCATCCATAGAAGCGTGGTCCATAATAGACCGACGGCATATAGTAGTAATACGAAAAGCCGCGATAGCGATATCCCCGGTAGACATTCACATAAGGGTGCCAACCGCGAACGTACGTGCGCGAGACGTAAACCCGGGCGGACGCTGCGTTCCACAAATCCGTTTCGCGGCCCGTAGCTCACCACGCGGACGCCGTTGCGGCGGCTCTCGACCATACGCTCCCCGCGCGTACCTCGATTGACCTGGATACGGTCATCGCCACCGCGGTTCACCTGCATGCGTGTAATCTGCCCGCGCGAGTTGGTTCTCACCGTCCGGCCGTCGGCATCGCGGAACTCGGTGCGGCCGCCTGGGAGCACGGTGCGCTGATCGCCGGGGCGGCCGGTGTACATGTGGCGATTGATGCCTGGGCGCGGCGCCACGGGACGAGGAGGCAGCGCTCCTTCGGTTCGCGGCCCGCCATTCAGCGGCCCGCCATTCATAGGAGGCCGCGGTGCGGGCATCGATGGACGGGGCGGCATGTTGGTAGAAGGAGACTGGGGTCGCCCGGACCTCCTCCACGTCCGGGACGTGGCGGCGCAGGGCGCGGACCGCTCGTGTTTCCCGGCGCCGGAGTTTCGGCGGGTGGCGCGGCCGGCGGTGCGTCCTCCAGTTTGGCTGGCGGATTGCTAGGCTGATTGCCGCGCGGGCCCTGCCATTGGCCACGTCCTCCACCGCGCGGACCGTCTGAAGGCTGCTGCGGCCCGCCGCGATAGCCGCCCCGCGGCTGTCCGGTACCTGTTGGAGGCCCAGGAGGCGGACCTGGATTCTGCGGCGCCTGACCTCGTCCGGAGCCCCGCCCCGGCTGCATGGGCTGATGCGAGACAACTTCATAAGGTATGAATGCGCAAAGGGCAACAATCGGCAAAATCACGCCGTACGACTTACTGAATTTCGGTATGTTCATGAGTGACACGCTCCGCAGTGTCCAATCGCAAGCGCGCTGCCATTCATTGTGCACGCTAAGTGGCTGTTTCCTTAGTGCGGGGGGCTTTCGAGTGGATTAGTTCGTGCCTTTCTGACGATGGTTTACGACATCGCACACGCTACTGCGCATAGATGTCGCGAGATACCACCGCGATTACCTTGGTCCCGAAAGTGCCCTGGTAAGTACGGACTTATATTGAGAACATTGGCCGGAACCTTACTGCTCGCGCTTTGCTTCGCCACCCACGCGGAAGAGCCGGGAATTTGCCGCGTAAACGAATCCGTCTATCGCGGAAACCAGCCGCGCGACTTCGTTCGCTTGCGTGAGATGGGTATCAAGACGGTGCTTGACCTGCGAGGCGGCGCCATTCACGCGCCCAAGGAGCGCAAACAGGTGGAGGCGGCCGGCATGGAGTACGTAAGCGTCGGCCTGTCCGGTATTTTCCCGCCCACCAAAAAGCAGATGAGCGACATTCTGGCATTGTTGGAAGACACGTCGCGTGGACCGGTCTTCGTCCATTGCCGCCGCGGCGCCGACCGCACCGGCCTCGTGATCGCCTGCTACCCCATCGCGCATGATCATTGGACCAACGAGCAGGCCATCCGGGAAGCCCGCGAGCAAGGCTTCAGTCGAGCGGAAATCCTGATGCGGAATTATCTTCAGAACTGGCAATAGCTGATGCCGGGCCCCAGAATAAGTCCATCCGGTAAGGCTCCAGTGCGCCCCTCGGCAGCCCGATGCGGATAACAGCGCGCCCGCGGCGGAAAGGCCGTTCCGGCGGAGGTGGCCGTCCCGCAAGTGACGACCCGCTGCGACGCAGTTGGCACAAACTCGACACTCGGTAGTGCCAAGTCCCACATTCCGAGAGAACGCTCGCATCGGTAGCAAAGATGGAGAAGAGGAGATTTCAAGATGAACTGCTCCAACCGCACGCAGGCAAGCTCCGAGAACGCCGAACCAGGGCCGAAGTGGTCGGACTTCGGCCCAGTCTGCCGCGAGACGAAAGGAAGTGAGCACAACATGACTGCAGCCGTGGGGCGGCTATTTCATATTTGGACACCACTTGTCGTGTGTGTCCACGGGGCGACAGTAGGCTCGTCGGGAACATCGATCGGAGCGTTGAAAAACACGTAAAACAAGGCCCACTCCCGATGCAGGCCAGCTTGTTTGAGTGGAATGGCGCGTGCATTTATGACTGATGAAACGCCGTGGCCAGAATGATACCAACCGATACCGCACTGGCCGGGCTGTAGGTGAAAGGGCCAACTTTCTATCGCGCTATCGGTGCTCACTTTGTTGATAGTACCGATGGCCAATGGACAAAGTACGACCATTCAGAACCTCGTTCTTGTGCACGGCGCTTGGGTGGATGGCTCGGGGTGGAAACCCGTCTCCGACATTTTAGTCAAAGATGGCTATAACGTAACCGTCGTGCAAGAGCCGCTGACATCGTTCGACGCGGACGTAGCGGCCACGCGGCGTATCTTGGGCATGCAGCCCGGGCCCTGCGTCCTGGTGGGGCACAGCTACGGCGGCAGCATCATAACGGAGGCCGGCAACGACGGGCATGTCGCCGCGCTGGTGTATGTAGCGGCTCACATGCCCGACGCCGGGGAAAGCGAGAGTCAGGACGGTAAACGCTTCCCCAGCGACCTGGCAAAGTCCGCGGGAGTGAAGACTACCGCCGACGGCGACAACTTTCTGGACCCCGCGCTGTTTCCGTCTTATTTCGCGGCGGATCTCCCGGCCGAACAGGCTCGCTTCGAAGCGCGGTCACAGGTCCTCACGGCGATCGCCAACTTTATGGCGACCATTATCACACCCGCTTGGCGCAGCAAGCCCAGTTGGATGATCGTAGCCACTTCGGATCGAATCATCAATCCCGAACTGGAGCGTTGGTATGGAAAGCGAGCGGGAAGCCACGTCTCCGAGGTCGGTGGAGCCAGCCACTCGGTCTACGAATCCCGCCCAAGAGAAGTCGCAGCCGTGATCGAAGAAGCCGCACGGTCGGCATCCCGCTAGAAACTAGAACAGCACGTCGAAATCGCCGGTGAACCGGCGGCCGCGATGGCCGAAGAAGAGGCCGTAGGCCGGGTCGCCGGTATTGTTGTGGAGCGCTTCGGGGTTGAAATGGTTGCTCAGGTTGTAGCTGGAAACCGAAAGGCGCACGGTGTACTTCGGATTCACCTGGATGTCTTTGGAAAAGCGCGAATCGAGCGAGAAGAAATCGGGATAGCGGTGCGTGTAGGGCGTGCCGGCATAATCCTGAGCGGCATCGTAGCTGGCGTACGGGAAGCCGTCGCGCAGCTCCAGAATGGGGGCGATGCGAAAGCCCAGGGGAAGGGGCACCTGGCCCCAGGCCAGGAAGCGGTTCGGCAGGTCGCCCGGCAGGCGGCTGTAGAGGTTATCGCGAATGATTGGCGACGGGAAACTGCCCAGGTAACCGGCAAATTCGTTGAGGTCACCCTCGGCCAGGCTGCGCACGTACGAAAGATATAGGAGCCGGGCGGCGGAGAGCCGGAGCCGGGCGGTCAATTCCAACTGGTGGTACCGGGAATCGCCGCTGCCGCTCAGCTCGTAAGCGCCGAGGAGGGTGACCGGATCGGGGGCGATGCGGTTCACCAGTACCAATCCCGCCGAGTCGTTGCGGGTGTAACCGGCGCGCAGTTTGAGGAACGAGGTGACGGTCTGCTCCACCTGGACGGCTCCATTGGCGCTGCGCGGTGAAAAATTGCCGGGGGTCTGCTGATGGATCACCCAGGGCGAATGCACGTCGGCGACGCCCAGTGAGTTCTCAAAGTAGTAAGGGCCGCCAATCAGCGCGCCGGTATCGTCGAACAGGCTGATGGTCTGCCGCGGATAGTGATTGAAGGAGTAGACGTTGAGGGGCACCCGGTCGAAGAAGAGGCCGAAGCCGGCGCGCACCACGGTTTTGGCATTGGTGAAGGGCAGCCAGGCAATGCCGGCGCGCGGGGCCACCCGAACGCTTTCCGAGATCTCCTGCGACTCCGTGCGCACTCCCAGGTCGGCGGCCAGGCGCGAGGCGATGCTCCAGTGGTCCTGCGCGAAGAAGGCGTAGGCCGTGTCGCTCATCTGAAACGGCTTGCCGCCGGAGAAGGTGATCTGTTCGGTGAGGATGCTCTGCGCGTTGACGATGTTCACGGGCTGGTCGTTGACCTGGCCCTGCTCGGAACTGCTGCTGAGCGAAGAGCCGAGCTTGAACGCGTGGCCGCCCAGCAGGTTGAACGAGCGCACGGTATAGACGGGCGACCAGCCATAGCGCACGGCCGTGCGGCTCTGCTGGGCGAAATAATTTCCGCTGTTGCCCCACGGGGCAATCACCAGGTCCTGGGTGCCCTGCCGCCAGATGTTGGCATCGAAGCGCGTGGTGGAGAGGGTGTTTTCGAGCAGGCCGCCCCAAAGCGTCAGGCGGTCGGCGATCGTGGCCGTGTAATTGTGGGTGGCGGCGTCGGGTACGGTAGACTCCGGATCGAAATAATCCAGGTTGACATAGCTCATGCGCTGCGGCGCGATGTGCGCGGTGGCGGTAACCAGTTGCTTGCTGGAGACCACCCAATCCAGTTGGGCGAATGAGTTGACGCCCTCGGTGAGTTTCTGATTGCGCGGGAACGGCAGCGTGTAGACCTCGATCTTGCGGACTTCGTATTCGAGGCCCTCCGAGAAATACAGCTTGCCGCGAATCAGCGGGCCTTCGACATTCAGGCGGGGAGTGGCGTCGCGAAGGCCGCGGAGATGATAGCTGCGGATGCGGAAATCGGGGAAGGGATCGTTGATCTCCCACTTCCACTGGTCGCCGCCGCGGCGCGTTTCCACCGAAACCACACCGGCGGTGAAGCGGCCGAATTCGGCCAGAAAGGGGGTTTGGTAGACGTTGACGTTTTCCACGCTGTCGATGGGGACGGTGAGGCCGAACTGGCCGGTGGCGGGGTCGGTAACATCGGCGTCGTTGACGATGAGGGCGCTGCGATGCTCGCCGGCGCCGGAGATCTGGACGTCGCCCGAAGGCGAGCGGACCACCCCGGGAACCAGCGGAAGAACGTCCGCAACCGTAGCCGGGCGGCTGGGCAGATCGCGGACCGCGGAGGAGGCGATCTGGGTGGGCGTGGATCCACCTTGGTCCACGGGATCGGCGGCGGCGCTCACATTGATGTGCTGGTGGTCCGCAGCGGCCTGCAAGGTCAGTTGGAGGGGAGCCGGCTGGACGCCGGGAACGGCCACGGAGACGTCGCGCTTGACCAGCGGGAGGAAGCCCTGGCGGGTAGCGGTGAGGTCATAACGGCCGGGCGGGACGGACTCGAAATGGGCGCGGCCCTGCGCATCCGTCTCGGCCGAGGCGACGGTGGTGGCGCCGGATTGAACCTGAATCTGGACGGCCGGCACGGGAAGCCCCTGCTGGTCCTGCACGACGACGTCGAGGGTGGAACCGGCCGGCTGGGGAGAGGCCAAAACCGCTGCGCAGAGGCACACGAACACGGAGACACGCTTCCCTCCGGTAGTGGCCGCGCTCTTCACCTTGTGTCCATGATAGCTCGTTTGCACTAGACCGTTTTACCCGCAAATGCGGGTATTGGCGAGATCACAGGAGGGTGGTGTTCGGAGCGGAAAGAGTTGAGCGGATCGAGTTTCGTGAGAGGGCGGGACGGAATCCAGCAGGCGGAAGGCGACTGCCATTGCTGCCGGAGCAGTCGGCCCGGAAGGCCCAATCACCGAGGCGGCGTCCACACGTCTGGATTTCGACAGGGCGCAAATTCCGGCATCCGAAGACCGGTGTAAAATTCACCGCGAAACAGTGATTGTTGCTTGATTCTTGCAAATTGGTTGATTTCGGCATAGTATACTCGACGTGGAGACCAGGATGTTGCTCGAATTCACGATTGGCAATTTCAAGTCCTTCCGGGAGAAGGCGACGCTGTCGCTGGAGGCGGCGAACGACGACACCCTTGAGGAAACAAACCTCAGCAGTGCACTGGACTCCGGGCTTCGTCTTGTGAAGGGTGCCGGGATTTACGGAGCGAATGCAAGTGGAAAATCGAATTTAATCGAAGCCATGACACTGTTCCGTCACCTGATCCAGAACTCATCCAAAGAGTCGCAGCTGGGGCAACCCATTCCGGTCAAGCCATTTCGTCTCAATTCAGAATCAGCCAAAGCGCCCACTTTCTTTGAGGTGATCTTCCTGAAGAACCGCGTCCGCTATCGCTATGGATTCGAGGCGACACAGGAGGCGGTCATTTCCGAGTGGCTGTTCAGTCAGCACGGGTCAATCCGGGAAACGTGCCTGTTCACACGCGAAGCCGGCACCATCAGACCTCGTCCGGGATTCAAAGAAGGAAACGGGTTACAAGAACGAACTCGGCCCAACGCACTTTTTCTCTCAGTTGTGGCGCAGTTTAATGGGCCGCTTGCTGGTGCAGTGGTAAACTTCACCGACGAATTCCGAACGATTTCTGGCACGCTGGAACCTCAGTATATGGCCTATACCGCAGGTCTGCTGAACGGCGAACATTATGGCCGGGCCATCCGGGAACTGCTCAGGCTGGCTGATACCGGAATTGCGGACCTTGTTCCGGAAGAAATTGACAAGGAGCATTTCTTGCAGTCGCTCCCGAAGGAATTGCCAAGCCAGTTGCGCGACCTGCTCGCCCTGGCCCCTTCGACGCCTACAGTCCTAAAAACTGTTCATCAATGTTTCGATTCCAAAGGTCATCGGGCAGGCACTGTGGAGTTCGATATGATGAGCGAGGAGTCTGCTGGGACCCGCCAGTTTCTTGCCTTCGCGGGGCCATTCCTGCACACCCTTCACGAAGGCGCGGTTCTTGCAGTCGACGAGCTTGATGCGTCACTTCACCCGTTGCTGACGAAGCAGTTGGTTGGACTTTTCAATAGTTCCGCCAATCGCCGCAGTGCGCAGCTGATCTTTGCAACTCACGACCTGGCCCTGCTGAATCCAAAGAGACTCCGACGCGACCAGATTTGGTTTGTGGAAAAGGATGAACTCGGAGCATCAACGCTATTCAGCCTGGACGAGATCAAGGGCGTGCGCAAGGACGCTAATTTCGAGAAGGAATACTTGCTTGGGCAATTTGGTGGTGTGCCGCGCGTAGGCGATTTTCAAAAGGCCGTTCTCTGATGGCGGGGAACAAGCCCTGGAGCAGAAAGCGCGGACGTGCCCCCAGGGGTGCGAGGCCGAGACGTAAGGTCTTAGTTCTTTGCGAAGACACCAAGAGTTCGGTTTTCTATCTCCGGGCATTTCCGGTCGACGGCGAACGGTTTGAAGTGGCAATAGTGGGAGCGGGCATGAACACGGATAGCCTGATTGAAGAAGCGATCGAACGAATCGATCGCTCAAAGGAGAATGGAATTAAATACAGCGACGTCTGGTGCGTCCTTGATCGGGACAGTTTTCCGGAACAGAATTACAACCGCGCATTTCAACTGGCGGCGTCGGAGGGAATCAAGGTCGCTTGGGCGAATGAAGCTTTTGAACTATGGTACATCCTGCACTTTGATTACTTATGCACGGGATTAAGCAGAAACCAGTACAAGCATAAGCTGAAAGAGCGGGGCTTGGACTATGACAAGGCCGATAAGGACATATACAACAGGCTTCTGGGCCGCCAGCTCACAGCGCTCAAGAATGCACAGCGCCTCGAAGCGCATTGGCGACAAAGCGGAAGGAACTTTCCTGAGCGAGAAAATCCATCCACAAGCGTCCACCAACTCGTTGACGCCTTGAATGAGCTAGCGGCGCTTCCGCCCGTCAACTGAAGCTCCCGCCATCGCATGTTAGTCCCGCAACATGGCGAAAAAACGCCCGACTCGTGGGAGTGACATATCGCCCGCTCCTTATCGCCGCCGGCTCGGAGATTGGCGGCAAACTGCGCCTGACCAAGTGGCGGCCACCTATCCCGTGCAGGCGAGGTCGTTTGCCGGCGGCCTTTTCTTAAAACGGCCGCTCGGCGAAGGCCTGGTTGACGGCGCCGTCCGGCGGGGCCGCTGCGCGGTTCCCTGGCCTCACCCGCGGCCAGGCCCTCGCATCCGGCCGCGGTCGAATGAGGGTACACTAACCTTCGGGGAGGCGACCCATGGCAACCATACAGGCGGCGCCGGTGCGCGCGGAGGGTGCTCTATCCGGGCAGCCCGGACAGCCCCAGCAGCCCCCGGCGGCAGTGGCGCCCCAGCGGTACCTCGCGCTGGACGCCTATCGCGGGTTCATCATGTTGATCCTCGTTTCGGGAGGATTCGGGCTGGCGGCTCTGGCGAAAAATCGGCCGGCTTTCTCCTGGATCGCCGGCGAGTTCGACCACCGGCCTTGGGAGTGGATCGCCTTCTGGGACCTGATCCAGCCCGCCTTCATGTTTATGGTGGGGGTGGCCATGCCGTTCGCCCTGGCGGCCCGCATGGCGCGCGGCGATGGCAGCCGGCAACTCTTCCGGCACGTCTCGGCGCGCAGCCTGCGGCTCATCCTCATGAGCCAGGTCCTGATGTCGATCTCCGCCGGGCGGCTGCACTTCCAGCTCATCAACGTGCTGGCGCAGATCGGCCTCACTTACTTTCTGTGCTATCTCATCATGCAGCTCGAATTCCGCTGGCAGGCCGCCATCGCCACCGGCCTGCTGATCGGGCATTGGGCGCTGTTTGTGGCCTTTCCGGGGACGGAAGGTCCCTTCCTGTCGAAGACCACCAACATCGGCGCGGTGATCGACACGTACCTCTTCGGCCACATCAACCCGGGTTACTGGGCCAACCTCAACTTCGTGACCAGCACCGCCACCACGCTGTTCGGCGTGTGGACCGGCCGGCTGCTCCAGAGCCCGCGGACGAACGGCGAGAAGCTGCGGGTGATGGGCGCGGCGGCGGTGGCGTGCCTGGCGCTGGGTTTCGCCATTCACCCCTGGAACCCCATCATCAAGCGCATCTGCACCACCTCGTTTACCATCTACAGCACCGGCTGGGTGCTGCTGATGCTGATGGCGTTCTTCTGGATCGTGGAAGTGAAGGGCTACACGCGGTGGACCTTTCCGCTGATCGTGATCGGCGCGAACTCGATTTTCATTTACTCGGTAGACGAGGTGCTGCACTCCTGGCTGAACCGCGCCGTGGGCGTGTTTACGTTCCGCTTCGCGTTTCTGGGCGACTTCGCGCCGGTGGCCCAGGCCTGCGCGGTTCTGCTGGTGATGTGGTACCTGTGCTACTGGCTCTACCGGCGCAGGATTTTTTTCAAACTCTGAGATGCGACGCCGTAATTTCGTTCAAAATCTGCTGGCCGCGGGAGCGCTCCGGACGCTGGTTCCGGAAGGCGCGCCGGCTGCCCAGGCCCCCGAATCCGCTGGTCCCGATCCCACGGTCAAGCGCGTCCTGGTGATGTTCAAATGCCACCTGGACGTGGGCTTCGTGGATACCCAGGCGAATATCATCCGCAAGTATTTCGAGGTCTACTTTCCGCGGGCCATTCAAATCGCGGCCGCTATGCGCCGCGCAGGGAACGACCGGTACGTCTGGACCACCGGCTCGTGGCTGGTGTACCAATACCTCGAAAAGGCCGGCGCGGCCGGGCGGCGGCAGATGGAGCAGGCGCTGGCGGCGGGAGACCTGGCCTGGCACGCGCTTCCGTTCTCCTGGCAGACGGAGCTGATGGACCGCTCGCTGATCGCCGGCGCACTGGGGCTGTCCCGCTCGCTCGACCAACGCTTCGGCCGCACCACCACGGGCGCCAAGATGACCGACGTGCCCGGCCACACGCGCGGCATCATCGGCCCGTTGGCCGAGCACGGAGTGAAGTTGCTCGATATCGGAGTGAATTCCGCCAGCACGCCGCCCGATGTGCCGCCCCTTTTTCTGTGGAAGGATGCCGCCGGCCAGTCGCTGGTGATGATGTATCACCGGCACAGCTATGGCGACGTGGTCAAAGTTCCCGGATCGGACCTCGCCGTAGACGTGGAGGTCCGCAACGATAACTCCGGCCCGCACACGCTGGAGGAAATCCACGGCATCTACGCCCGCCTGCGGAAGCGCTTTCCGAATGCGACCGTGGCCGCGGCCAATCTGGCCGGCATTGCCGATGCCGTGGAGCCACACCGCGGGCGCCTGCCGGTGGTGACCGAGGAGATCGGCGATACGTGGATCTACGGCGTGCCCAGCGATCCGCTTAAGGTGGCGCGCTACCTGGAAGTGGCGCGGCTGCGGAAGGAGTGGATCGGGCAAGGGAAGTTGCAGCCCGGCGATGCCACCGACCGTGCTTTCCTGGCCAGCTTCCTGCTGGAAGTGGAGCACACCTGGGGCACCGACACCAAGACGTGGCTGGATTTCGACCACTACACGCCGCACGACCTTTCGGCGATGCTGGGCCAGCCGAAGTATAAGGTGGTGCTTTCGAGCTGGGTGGAAAAGCGGCAGGACCTGCTGGATGCGGTAGCCACGCTGCCGGCGCCGTTGCGCGAGGAAGCCACCGGGCACATTGCGGCGTTGAAGCCGGCCGAGCCCGAAGACGCCGGATGGGGGCCGCACCGCGCCGCCGACCCGATCGAGACCGCGCATTTCGTGCTGGCGCTGGATCCCGAGACCGGGGCGATTGCCCGGCTGCACCACCGCAAAACCGGGCGCGATTGGGCGGCCGCCCGGCAGCCGCTGGCGCTGTTTTCGTACCAGACGTTATCGAAAGCCGATTATGACCGGTTCTTCGAGGCCTACCTGAAGAGCCACGCCGATTGGGCGCCCAAAGATTTCGGCAAGCCCAATATCGAGCGCTTCGGCGCCGAAAGCCGCACCTGGCTGCCGCGCCTGACTGAGTGCCGCACCACCCGCGATGCCGGCGGCCACCGCCTGCTGGCGGCGCTTCGCATTGACGACGCCGCAGCCGAAGCGGCGGGCCGCGTTGCCTGGCCGAACAAAATGTACCTGGAATTGACCCTGCCGGATGCCGAACCGGTGGTGGAAGTGGCCTTCTCCTGGTTCGGAAAGGCCGCCAACCGCATGCCCGAAGCGCTCTGGCTGAGCTTTCAGCCGCCCTTCTCGGACCCGCACGGATGGATGCTGGGCAAGGCCGATGGACTGGTCTCGCCGTTCGATGTGGTGACCGGCGGCAACCGGGCGATGCACGCGGTGGTGGGCGGCCTGCACTATAAAGGTCCCGAAGGCACGCTCGCCATTGAGCCGGTGGATGCGCCGGTGGTCGCGCTGGGCGAGCGGCTGCCCGTCTACTTTTCGCGCAGCCAGCCCGACCTTGCCAAGGGCTTCCACTTCAGCCTGTTCAACAACGGCTGGGGCACCAACTATATCCAGTGGTTCGGCGAAGACATGCGCTTCCGCTTCCGCATTTCCGCGTAAGGCGTAGGCGCGCGCACAACCTTCCGGGATCTTGTTTGCGTGCCGTCCGAAAGTGACCCACTCTGGCCCCACTTTTGAGGTAGACTTGCCGTCATGACGGGCGCATTGCTCCGCAGTTGGCGGCGAAGCCGGCTATTGACCGCACAGTTCGTGATCACGATCGCCGTGGGAATGGGAGCGGCAGTGGCGCTGGTGAGTCTACTGCTGGCGCTGGGCTATCAGCCTCTTGCGTTTCGCGATCCTGGACGGCTGGTGGCGGTGTGGGAGCGCGCCGAATCGGGCGCCGATGTCATGGCCCTGTCGGGTCCCGACGTGGCTGACTTCCAAGCGGCCAGCCGGAATATTTTCACCTCCCTGGGCGCATTCACCGTTCCGCAACTCTGGTTGTTGGATCGCCGGGGCGCGACACAGATTCACGCCTATGCCATCCAGGCTGGCGCATTCAGCGACCTTGGCATACGCCCGGTTTTGGGCAGAGCGGTTCGTCCCGATGACACGCCGCTCAGCGATAGCGCGGCGTCTCCGGTTTGGATCAGCCAAAAACTTTGGCAGTCCTGGTTCGGTGGCAGTCCATCGGCGTTAGGCTCCACGGTGGCCATCGCGAATAGTGCCACGGCGACCCGCCAAACTCGTGTCCAAATCGCCGGCGTACTTCCTCCCCGCGTCGGCATAGCGCTCCCGTTTTTTCAAAGCGATGCCGACGTATGGTATCTCGCTCCGGCCGACCTCTCGAACCGCTCTCGGAAATCTACGGTGTTCTTCATGCTTGGCCGGCTTCGAAGCGGTGTCAGCCCGGCGCAAGCGGAAGCAGAGCTGACCGGGATCGCCGGCCGATTGGCCGGGCGCTATTACGTGGATCGCCGTAAACGCCCGATGGTCGAATCCCTCGAGGCGATCGCGCAGGGACCCGTGCGGCAGACCATGGGTCTGTTATCACTGGGCGTCGCGCTGGTTTTCCTCGTGGGCCTGGTCAATCTCGCGATTCTCATGCGGGTAGAGGGCATGCGCCGGCAGCGCGAGATTGCCGTGCGGGCCGTACTGGGAGCCAGCCGCCGCCGGCTGCGGATGGAGGTGGCGGCGGAAAAGTGCATGCTCACGTTCATCGCGGTGGGAATGGC
>Ga0335074_10007098_pt1 | contig 15524 bp, 11 predicted proteins | sample Lox_Sample_23_FD_206715 | JGI IMG/M metagenome (GOLD analysis project Ga0335074, IMG submission 206715) | Soil microbial communities from Loxahatchee National Wildlife Refuge, Florida, United States - Lox_Sample_2.3 | ecosystem: Environmental > Terrestrial > Soil > Wetlands | place: USA... | reverse complement strand
GGTCGGAAGCAAAAGCCCCCTCTTCTTGCGGGAGGGGGTTGGGGGAGGGGGCCGTGCCAAGCGGCTCAGTCGCCGCCTCTCCGTCACCAACCTCGATCGGTGCCGGGGGCTCGGCCAGCAGTTCCGGGGTGGCGCCGCTCTCGTCGTCGGTTTCGGCCGGAGCGGAGTGCGACGACGCGTCTTCAGGGGCGTCAGCCGGCTCGGCAGCACCGGTCACACGGACAGGCTCGATCACCAGCGGCTGCGCCGGCTCTGTTGCCTCTTCGGCCCCAGCGGGCGGCTGCTCCGCCTCGATATCCGGCGCCGTTTCCACGATCAGTTCGGCATCGGTGCCCGACGCCTCGTCACCGTTGTCGGACAGAGCCGCTGTGGCCGCTGCCTCGGCATCGCGGTCCGCGGCTTCTTCCTCGGCACGGGCCTGCTCGGCTTGCAGCTCCAGCAGGCGCTGCCGGTCGGCGACGGGTATCTGGTAATAGTCGGGGTGAATCTCGTCGAAGGCCAGAAAGCCGTGGCGGTTGCCGCCATATTCGACGAACGCCGCCTGAAGGCTGGGCTCTACCCGGACGACCTTCGCCAGATAGATGTTGCCCTTGAGCTGCCGCTTGGCTGATGTCTCGACGTCAAAATCTTCGAGGCGGTTACCGTCCAGCACCACCACGCGGGTTTCTTCCGCGTGCGTGGCATCGATGAGCATACGCTTGGTCATACAGTCGTGAACTCCGGTATGCCGCCTGGGCGCGCCGCACCTGGGAGGTGCACGCGGCGAGGCGGCTGAACAGGTGGATGAGGTAAGGACCGACCGCCGGCCGGAAAAGAACGCCGGGCAAGTCGCCGTGCGGGACTGTCTCCCGTTCGGCCCGGGACCCTGTCCGGGCTGTAGCTGGCGTTGCGGCGGTCATTGGTCCGATGTGACGGTCCCTGGTATCAGTCTGGGCAGGCGAGCCCGTGTTGGAACACGGCCCCATTCGGCAGTGCGACGATCGGCGCGCAGGCGCGACCGACCCAGCGCGCAAGTCGCGCGCGGCGCGGACAACGGAGCCTGGCAGCGGCACGGACCCATTTCCTGACCAGCCTGGCCCAGGCATCCAATCCAGGGCGCAGGGGGTCTCCGCGCTCGCCGGCTAGGCCAGGAGACCGCACATATGGGCGATCCCGGGACACGTCGCCAGAGCGGACATTAGCATGGAGCAAATCCGCGCGCCCCGCAAGAAGCGAGTGGGGCGGACGCGGTGCGCCGGCGGCTTCTGTTGTGTTGGCCGCCGCCGCGGACTCGACACAGAGGCCGCCAAGGATACCGAGATCGCCGAGGAACATTAATACTGCCCACGGTGTGGTGCGCGTTGATCCAGGGGTTCCAGGGACAATAATGTGTCCCTCTGGGATTTCTGTGTCGATCCCAACCGACCCCCGGACCGATTCGGAGGCAGCGCGCCAGGCTGAAAGCCTTGCACGTCCGAAAATGGCGAGAACAGCGTCCGAATCCCTGCCATGGTGCGCACATGCATCTGGATCGCGAGGCCTGCTACCGGGCGCTCCTGACCCGCGACGCCCGGTTCGATGGACGGTTCTTCATCGCCGTCCGGACCACGGGCGTCTATTGCCGCCCGATCTGCCCGGCCCGGCCGCCGAAGCTCGAGAACACCATCTTCATGCCAAGCGCGGCCGCCGCGCACGAAGCCGGCTTCCGCCCTTGCCTGCGCTGCCGGCCGGAGACCTCGCCGGATCTCGCGGCGTGGAACGGCACATCGGGCACAGTGTCTCGTGCCCTGGCGCTGATCGCGGCGGGCACGCTGGACGAGGATGACGTGGACGGGCTGGCGGCGCGGCTCGGCATGGGCGAGCGACAGCTCCGGCGGCTGTTCCAAAAGCATCTGGGAGCCTCGCCGAAGGCAGTGGCGCAGACCAGGCGTTCCCTGTTCGCCAAGCGGTTGATCACCGACACCAGGCTTCCGATGGCCGAAGTAGCGCTTGCCGCGGGTTTCGGCAGTGTGCGCCGTTTCAACGACACGTTCCGGAAGCTGTACGGCCGGGCGCCGGGCGCCCTTCGGCGGAACGAATTGGCACCGGCAGCGACCGATTCGGCGCTTACGCTCACTCTGCCGTACAAGCCGCCGTACGACTGGCCAGCCGTGGTGGGCTTCCTGGCGCCGAGAGCCATCCCCGGCGTCGAACACGTGCAGCCAGATTTGTATGCGCGGACCATTGCCGTTGGCGAGGCGTACGGGACGATCTTTGTTCGCCCGGTGTACCGGCAACGGGATACGCATGCCCTCGCCGCCACAATCTGCTTCCCGGTCGTCACCGCACTACCGGTGATCGTCGAACGCATCCGGCGGATTTTCGATCTGGGCGCGGACCCGGCCATCATCGCCGAGCATCTATCGGCGGATCCGCAACTCGCGCCACTGGTTGCCGCGCGGCCGGGTTTGCGGATTCCTGGCGCCTGGGATGGGTTCGAGCTGGCGATCCGGGGAATTCTGGGCCAGCAAATCTCGGTCGCCGCCGCGACCCGACTCGCCGGGAAGCTGGTGGCGGCCTATGGCGTACCGTTTCCATTGCCGGAGCGGGCGGATGCGCCGGGCCTCCGATACGTGTTTCCGTCGCCTGAGCGGATCATCGGAACCGAGCCGGCCGCCACACTCGGCATGCCTGCTGCCCGGGGTCGGGCGATTCTGTCGATGGCTGCCGCGGCAGCGGCGGATCGGCGATTGTTCGAACCGAGCCGGAGCTTGGAGGACGCCATCAGCCGCCTGCGCGCACTCCCCGGAATCGGCGACTGGACCGCCCAGTACATCGCCATGCGCGCCTTGCGCGAACCCGACGCCTTCCCGGCTGCCGATATCGGGCTGCTGCGGGCATCGGCGACGGCCGACGGACGGCCGACACCAGCAGAGCTGCTGATCCGAGCCACGTCCTGGCGCCCATGGCGGGCCTATGCCGCTCTGCATCTCTGGTCAGCGGGTCCGACAACACACGGTTCGGCCAAGGAGGGGTCCCTTGAAGCTGCTGCTTAGCCACGTTGCTTCTCCGATCGGAATGATAGTGCTTATCACCGATGGTGAAGCTCTCCGCGCGCTAGAGTTTCAGGACCATGAGCCGCGCATGCACCGGCTGCTTCGGCAGCAGTACGGCTCGTATGTGCTGACCCCCATCCGGGACGCCGGCGAGCCGAGGCGGGGCATCGGGGCCTATTTCGATGGCGACGTTGCTGCGCTCGACCGGCTTGCTGTGCAAATGGCCGGCACGGAGTTCCAGCGTCTGGTCTGGGTGGAGCTGCGTCGAATCCCGGCCGGGACAACCACCACGTACGGTCAACTGGCCGCACGGATCGGCAGGGCGAAAGCGAGCCGCGCCGTGGGGCTCGCGAACGGAGCTAATCCTGTGGCGATCGTGGTGCCCTGCCACCGAGTCGTGGGGGCGGATGCGAGCCTGACCGGGTACGGCGGCGGCCTCGAGCGCAAGGCTTGGCTGATCGCGCACGAACGCCGCTATGCAGTGATCGGCGATGAGAGCAAGAGGGAGAAAGAAAGCTCCGGCGCATCATGACCGAGCTTGGCGTTCGACCGCCTACCGAAGTGGCATCGGGAGATTCCGAGGGGGCTCTTCCGCAAGCTTCCGCTGTCATGATCCCCGCGGCCACCCGACCCAATCTGGTGACGGATTAAGCATATCTTCGTAGGTGTGAACTACGTCACAGCACAACGGGGCGGCCAGGCATAGGCTGACGCTCATTACGCAGAAGCGGGGCCCGGGATGCTGGACGACGATCTCTCCGACTATTTCGTTGCTGTGAGTTCTCTGCGAAGCGCCGACCCAGCAGTTCGCCGACCGGCGCTTTCCGTGCTTCTCGGGCTGGCACGGGGCTCCAAGGGGCCTGTTCAGGCCAGCGCGGAACGAGCGCTGGCGAAGGAGTTTGGACCCTACGCGGTGACCGAAGGACTTTCAGACTGCGCTGGGCCGATGGACACTCTGCTTGCCTGCGCCGATGATACGAACTGCGGGACAGGCCCATCGGCATGGGCGGAGCCGTTGACGGATTTCGATGCGCAGGCAGCCTTCGGCGGACGAGCAGAGCTCGATTCGAGTCCAATTGCGACACCGCGTCTCGACTGGCAGAAAGCACAACCGCGGTAGTACACGGCCGCTCGGGGACTCGCGCCCGCGCTTTAGCCTCCCTTGGACGTCATGGCCGGCATAAGCTCGGCCGTCATGACATTGAATTGCGTTCGCCTGAGAGTCAGTCTCCGGCCGGCTGGTAGGTGAGTGGATACACTATCCGCTGGGAGTCGGGCCGCCCGAGTCTGGCCCGAATCAGCAGCGGTCGGAACGCTCGCATGATGGTCGCGCCAGAGGCGGCTGGGTCTTCAGCATCGGGCCGCCACCGGATTTGTGCGCCGGCGCCGACCGGCTCCGGCTGAGTGTCGGCGGCCTTGGGCGATGGGCTGATCGTCGGGCTCCTGGCGGCTCCCGCCGCGCTTGTCGCCGCAATATTCGCGCTGTGGCTGCGCAGCCGGCGCCTCGCCCGGGAAGTGGACCGACAGACTCGGCTGGCTGCGCAACAAGCGGCGGAGCTGGAACGCCTGCGGCGCGCCGATGCTGCCATCGTCGAGCGCCTGCCGGACCCGCTGATCGTGCTGGATGCCGAGCAACGCGTGCGGCGGACGAACGCCGCCTCCCGCGCCGCATTCGGCGCCGATGCGAATGCGGTGCTGCGCCATCCGGGGCTGCGCGGCGCAATCGACCTGGCGTTCGCAACCGGCGAGGCGCAAAGCGCGGAGCTGTCGCGCCCCGTGCCGGTCCCGCGCGAGGTGCTGGCCACCGTGGTGCCGCTGGACCCGCCTCTGGCCGATGGGGGCTGCGCCATTGTGGTACTGTCCGACCGGACGCGGGAACGCGCGGTGGAGCGGACACGATCGGATTTCGTCGCCAACGCCAGCCACGAGCTGCGAACGCCGCTCGCCTCGCTGATCGGGTTCATCGACACACTGCGCGGCCCCGCCGCCGACGATCCGCCCGCGCAGCAGCGGTTCCTGGGCATCATGGCCGAGCAGGCGGGGCGAATGAATCGGCTCATCGATGATCTGCTCAGCCTGTCGCGGATCGAGCTGACCGAGCATCAGCCGCCGGCCGGGCTCGTTGATCTCGCTGCGCTGCTTGCGCGTCTCGTCGCGGGGTTCGAGCCGCGGCTGGCGGTGGAGGCGGTGACGCTGGAGACGCGGTTGGCGCCTGGGTTGCCGGCCGTGGCGGGGGATGCCGACCAGCTCGCGCAGGTGGTGCACAACCTGCTGGACAACGCGGTCAAGTATGGCGGGGAGGGCAAGCTCGTGCGGCTCGAGTTGGCACCGGCGCCGGACGGGACGCGCTGGCCGGCGCGCGCGGGGCTGGTGCTGTCGGTAGCCGACGGCGGGCCGGGCATTGCGCGCGAGCATCTGCCGCGGCTGACCGAGCGGTTCTATCGAGTGGACAAGGGGCGGTCGCGCGCGGTCGGCGGAACGGGGCTGGGGCTGGCGATCGTGCGACACATCGTGAACCGCCATCGCGGCCAGCTTCTGATCGAGAGCGAGGAGGGGGTGGGAACCACGGTCAGTGTATGGCTGCCGGTCGCGGAGGTACCCGAAGCCGTGCAGAGAGGTTAGGCATGCTAGCGGCGCATTGCGCGGCCAATGCCTGGATCGACGGATCGGTACTCGTGAGGTCCTGGTCGCCGAGATCGAGGCATGGGAGCGGCAACGCAACGCCTCCGGCGCCCGCGTCAAATGGAAGTTCACCACGCAAATCGCGCGGGACAAGCTGGTACGCGCTTATCCCGATACCGCCAAAGAGTCGTAATCACTGTGCAGAGGTACTAGTCTCCTGATTCTGAAGTCCCTGACATTCTACGCGCAAGTGGCGAGAGTGCGCAGACAGAAGCGCTGGATGGAGGCGAGGATGTCATCGGCGCTCTTGGTCCAGCGGAACGGCTTGGGGTCAGCATTGGTGGCGTCGATGTAGGCTTTGATGGCGCGTTCGAGGTCAGTCACCGATCGGAATACGCCGCGTCGGATGGCGCGGTCGGTCAGCAACGCAAAGAATCGCTCGACCTGATTGATCCATGACGCTGAAGTTGGCGTGTAGTGGACGTGCCAGCGAGGCCGCTTGGCGAACCAGTTGCGGATCAGCTTGGTCTTGTGTGTGCCGTAGTTGTCCATGACGACATGGACGTCGAGGTCGGCGGGCACATTGCGCTCGACCTCGTCGAGGAACCTGCGGAACTCCTGCGTGCGGTGACGTGGCATGCATTTGCCGACGACAGTCCCGGCCTTCACGTTGAGCGCGGCGAACAGCGAGGTGGTTCCGTGCCGCGTATAGTCATGGGTGCGCCGCTCGGTCTGGCCGGGCCGCATCGGCAGCAGCGGTTGGGTCCGATCGAGCGCCTGGACCTGGCTCTTCTCATCGACGCAGAGCACAACGGCGCGCTCAGGTGGCGACAAATAGAGACCAACGATATCACGCACCTTCTCGACGAACAGCGGATCCGACGAGAGCTTGAACGTCTCTGCCCGGTGCGGCTGCAAGCCGAAAGCCTGCCAGATGCGATGGATCGTGGATGGCGCGTAGCCGACCGCCTTGGCCATGGTCCGCAGGCTCCAGTGCGTGGCACCTGTGGGGAGCGTCTCCAGCGTCTTGCGGACGGTGGCGGCGATCTCCACGTCGCCGATCTGACGCGGCGCGCCGGGGCGCGGCTCGTCATACAGCCCGTCCATACGGTCGCTGGCAAACCGCTTGCGCCACACCCCGACGGTGTGGGCACCGACGTCAAGCTTGGCCGCGATCTCCTTGTTGGTCAGACCGTCCGCCGCAGCAAGCACGATCCGTGCTCGCATCGCCAGCGATTGTGCCGCGCAGTGCTTGCGCGTCAGTGCGGATAAGGCTGTCTGCTCCGCTTCATCCAGGTCGATGCCGACCGCCACCCGCCCGCGCGCCATTCGCCCTCTCCTGCCAAGGTTCAGGAATAATGTAGCTTATTTGCCGATCAGGACACTAGCAGTCGGGGCATTGAAAGCGATCGAGCGGTGCCGCGTGGCACGAATCAGGGCGGCGGGACTGCCGTGCGGCGGCCCCGTTCAATGCCAGCGACATGCGCACGCGATCCCTCCGGGCGGGCCGGCACAGGCGGCGTAATGCAGTTTCCAGGACGGCGGCACGCATTGCGGGCCGTCGCGCAGACGTGGAGAGAAAGGCGGGCGGCGGCGGAAGGGGCGCCAGCGCGCAAACGATTGTGTCGAGCACCGGAACGATCGGGCGGCGATGTCCGGCGTGATCTCTGGTGCGGCGGCGGTGATCGCAGCGTCGGCCGGCTGGTCGGAGGCTGGTGGGCCGGACAGCGGTACCGGCGAGAGGCGCGGCGCGTCTTTTGCCGACGGCATGATGGGCCGGGTCGGCGTTGCCTGCACCGGCGGTCGCGTCGATGCAGCCGGCGCATCCGGCACTGTATCCGCAACGGTGGCGGGTACTGGCTCCGGCGTTGCGGGCAACGAGGTATCGGCGTTGGCGTCACTCAGGGCGGTGCTCAGCCGGTGCCAGAGGTTGGGAAGCGTCGCCGCGGGGTTCGTGATGCCCGCTTCGGGCGACATGACCTGATTGACGTACTGGGCGAACGTGGAGACTATCAGATCCAGGGTCTTGGGATCGCAGTCCTTGAGCGGTGTGTTGAGAACCGCACAGGCCTTGGGGCTGAGTTGGGGGAATTCCTCCGGGGTGAACGGCGCGTCGCCGTGGTTGCGAAACGCCGGGCGGCTCGCGGCCGCGGGGTGGTACTGGCGGCGGGCGAGCAGAGGGGCGAGCCAGCGCGGCACGCGGAACGGGAGAGGGCGAGCGGGGGGCGGGCGGCGAAGCACACGCCCCCGGCTGGGCGCGGGGGCCTGCGGAGCCTGTGCTGCGGCGCGGTGGGGGCTGGCTTGCGACGCGGCTGGGCGCCGCAGGTTGATGCCGCTGCCAATAGCGCCGCGGACCGCGCGGCCGATCCGGCGGACGAGGCGCGCACCAATCCCTTGGTAGGGTTGGGAAGTAAGGCCTGCAATCTGGGACGCAATTGGCATCTCCCAGAGTGTAATAGGCATGTCCTCCTTTTGCAAGGGGTATCAGACATTTTTTCTTTGGGCGGTTGTGGTTGGCCTGCGGCCGCCCAGCGCAAGCCGCTCCGGTCTCACGCATTGAATTTCCGGAACAGCCGCTTTGGGGTGAGATTAATACCTGGCGCCTGGCCGGCGTGGGGGCTTGGCCCAAGGAAAGGTCACCCACCGGCGACAGAAGTGATTGCCAGGCAGAGAGTGGTGCCCTGTGTCATGGATGTTGCGGCGAATCTCCGGGTCGGTGCGTTCGCACGGCCCGGACTCTCGGCGCCGGGTTCGGAACCGACGGCGCCAGGTTCGTGCCCGACTCGGCAGGTGCGGGGGCGCGCGGCGGGCATTTCAACACGAAGGGCACCAGGATCACGAAGAAAGGCCACGGCGCGTTCGTAGCTAGAGCCCGTTCACTGTGACTGGAATCGGCAGCGCACGCGCACGCTCACCCGCGGCGCTGCCGCGCGGCGACCTTTCCCGCAAAGCGGGAGAGGTGGACGATGGTGCGGCGTTTCCACTCAGCCTGAACCTGCTCTAGAGACGGTGGGGAGCCAGCCTTGCGAACGACCGGCAGACATCCTTGGCGTCCTTCGTGTGGAAATGCCCACCCCCGGACTCAGAGCTTCACCGCAGCATCAATGAAGTAGGGCAGCCAAGTCCGGCTTAGGGACGGAAATCGGCGTGATCGTGATGGTGCGTTTGGTCAGTTCCTGCAGCAGCAGAGCAGCCAGTGCCGCCAAAAGAACCAGGCTGATCATCGTTGACAGCGTACGGGCGAATCCGGGTGCGGCATTCCACAGGATCACGACGTACTGTCGGATACCGGTCGGGCGGAGCAGGTGCCGCGGGCGTGCCAATGCGCCCGGCTCGGGAGGGCTCGCATCCGTGCGCTCTTCAACCGATGGGATTTCGCTGTTCAGTGCGTCGGTCATCGGTGCCTGCCGGCCTGTCCAACCGCTATCGCACCGTGAGGTAGGTATCCGGCGCCGGGCAATGTATGAAGCGGGTCACAAGGCGGCGTATTTTTTGCGCGAATTGTCGAGCAGTGCGCCGGGCAGCAAATGAAATTAATCGATGGAGATACCTGTTCCCGAACCATGGGCCAGGATCGTGTCCCCGTACGTGGTGTAGGAGCGATGCTCCCGAGCAGCGTTGGCGACGCGATCAGGCTGCCACAGCGGGCAGGCTGATGGAGGCAGTATCACTCACTGTGCCGAGCGTTTCCAGGCTCATATAGCGGCGTTGCACGGCCCACTCGTCGTTTTGTTCGAGCAGGATGGCACCGACCAGGCGAACAATGGCCTGTTCATTTGGAAAGATGCCCACCACGTCGGTGCGCCTCTTGATCTCGCCATTCAGCCGTTCCAGCGGATTGGTGCTGTGGATCTTGATGCGATGATCTTTCGGAAATGCCATAAAAGCCAGCACATCGGCCTCGGCTTCATCCATCAGGGCGGCGAGTTTCGGCACCCGTGGGCGGAGCTGATCGGCAACGTCGCGCCACTGCTTGCGGGCCGCATCAGCATCGTCCTGGGCGAATGCGGTGCCGATCCAGGCTGAGACGATGCGGCGCTGGCTCTTGCCAGCATGCGCCAGGACGTTGCGCATGAAGTGCACCCGACAGCGCTGCCAGGAGGCGTGCAGCACGCGGGCGATGGCGGCTTTCAGCCCCTCGTGGGCGTCGGAGATGACCAGCTTGACCCCGCGCAGGCCGCGGCGGGCCAGGCCGCGGAGGAACTCGATCCAGAACGTCTCGGCCTCGCTCGGGCCGACGGCGAGGCCCAAAACCTCGCGCCGCCCATCACTGTTCACGGCCACCGCGACGATGACGGCGACCGAAACAATGCGTCCTTGCTCGCGCACTTTCATGTAGGTTGCGTCGAGCCACAGATACGGCCAGTCACCTTCGATCGGCCGGTTCAGGAACGCCTGCACGCGCTCGTCGATCTCGCCGCAGAGCCGGCTGACTTGGCTCTTCGAGATGCCCGAGCAACCCATCGCCTGCACCAACTCATCGACGCTGCGGGTGGAGATGCCGTGGACGTAGGCTTCCTGGATCACTGCGGTCAGCGCCTTCTCCGCTGTGCGCCGTGGTTCAAGAAAACCCGGGAAGTAGCTACCCTTGCGCAATTTCGGAATACGCAATTCGACGGTGCCGGCGCGAGTCTCCCAATCCCGGTCGCGGAACCCGTTGCGTTGGTTGAGCCGATCAGGGCTGCGTTCGCCATGCGCCGCGCCGCACAGCACATCGGTCTCCAGCTCCATCAGCCGCTGTGCGGCGAAGCCGATCATCTCGCGCAGCAAACTGGCATCAGAACTCTTTTCCAGAAGGCCTTGAAGGGTCATCTCGTCGTTGGTCATCGTGGTGTCCTTGGGTCAGAGTTGCAGTTCGCAACCCAATTCTACCCGAGTTCACCGCGGTGGCCGCCGCTGTGGATAAGTGGCCTGCCTGCGCCTGACTCTTGGCGGTCGCTCCGGCAGGCCACTTATCCACAGATCCTACACCATCAAGTGGGGCACAACCCAACAAAACCCGCACGCCGTCGGAAAGCTGGCGGCTCAACCTAAGCTAGAATCGGCGACTGCGAAGAAGAGCTTGACCAAGAAAGCCGGATCGGCTAATAAGTGGAACATTCCAGTTAAGGCGATGCCCTGTGGCACAACATCCTATGGGTCGCCTGGCGGTATTGTGGTCGGGCGAAGTGGCTGGACGGCAAGGCTGCCGAGCCGAAACTGTTCCCCCGACCTGAAAAACGTGAGCGCATTGCTGGCTGTCCGTCGAGATTAGACAAAGCCGTAACGGCATTGCTCCCGCCAAACCGGCCCTTCGGCCGGCACCCGACAGGCAAGGTGGACGCGACGATGGCCATACGCGCTGATTTTTATCTCCAGGACCACAAAGTCTCGGCAGGTGTTGGTCGTGCCGCATTGCGCGCGGGCCTTGTCTCGGTGGCAAGCGGTTATGGAAGCGCGGTTCTCCAGATCATCGCTGCGGTCGCGCTGGCGCGGCTTCTGACGCCGGATGATTTCGGAGTCGTAGCCATAGTAACGGCGCTCACCACTTTCGCTCCCTTCCTTATCGACTTTGGCTTGACCGATGCCACCGTCCAGAGGGCGAAGATAACGCAAGAGCAGGCCAGCGCCGTATTCTGGATAAGTTGCGCGCTGGGGCTTGCGGTCGCCGCAGGCCTGGCTGGATGCAGCCCACTGATCGCTTCGATCTACCACGAACCCCGGTTGAGATCGGTCGCGATGTGGTCAGCCGCAACCTTCGTGATTTGGGGCATGTCCGGCCAGCATTTGTCTTTGCTGCGAAGGGCCCTGCAATTCACCACGATCGCCAAGATCCAGTTCCTGGGGGCACTTGTGGGCATGGCGGTTGCCCTGCTGCTTGCGATCAACGGGGCCGGCTACTGGGCGTTGGTGCTCCGTCCCATCGCCAACGCAGCCTTCGTGATGGTGGGAGCATGGTGGGCCTGCTCATGGCGCCCGGGCCTTCCCGTTTTCGACCGTGAAGTGAAGTCGATGATCCGCTTCGGCATGCACGTGGTGGGATTCTCGCTTGTCTACTCGATTTCGAGGGCGGCGGACCGCATTGCACTCGGCTTGTTATACAGCCCGAAAACTGTTGGATACTATCAGAATGCAGTAAACTTGTACGATAACTCGATATTCCTGGCACTCGCCCAACTCCACAATGTTGGCAGCGCGGCCCTGAGTAAACTCCAGTCCAACCCGACTGCGCTTATCCAGAAGTACGAAGCCGCCTTGTCATTGCTTGCCTTCTTCGCCATGCCCGCCGCGGCCACTCTTTCGATAACAGCCAGAGACGTGGTCGGCATCGTCCTTGGGCAGAAGTGGCAGCCCGCCGGTGCGCTATTGGCTATTTTGGCACTGCGAGGCATTTTCCAGGCTGTCGAGGGATCCCAGGGGTGGCTGCATCTTTCGCTGGGAAGACCGGACCGGTGGAAGAACTGGGGAGTGATCAACGCCGTCGTGCAGGTGGTCGCGATTTCCTGCGGCCTGCCATTCGGCGCCACCGGTGTTGCCATCGCCATGGTGGCAGCGAGCGCCCTGGTTGCGTGCCCTTCAATCAGCTATGCCGGCCGTCCGGTGGGCATTGGCACCGCGCTGGTGATTCGTGCGACAGGCCGGCAGTTTATCGGCGCAATACTTTGCGTTGCCGTCGGTTGGTTGGTGCAGGCGACCATGTTGCAGCATGTCTCCAGTATCAGTAGAATCCTGGTCTCGGCCTGCGTCTCCAATGTAATTTACCTGTCCGTCGTCGTCGGTCTGTTTCGGCTGACCGAGCCGCTCGAGCTCGTGGCAAGACTCGCGCAGCAGCATCTCCCACCGCGGGCCACGAACTGGATCAGTTCTCTCTGCAGCCGCGGGTGAGCGTGGTGGCGAAGCAGTTGCGGCCGTACGCCAGCAGGCTCTGTGCAAGGTGATGCCCGAGCATCCGGGCGTCGTCTGCCACCACGTCGCCCCGTCTCCGCCAACCTTCGGCGCCGACATCCGAATGAAAGCGGGCAGGCTGGCTGATATGCCAAAGGGCTCGAGGACGAATCCGCGGCCTTCGGTAAAATTGCCGGAAGCTCCTGGGCCGATCACCAGCTTTTGGTCGGGTGCGGCGGGTCCGCCATCGATCTGGTCCGCCGCCGGAAGCCGAACGAGAGCAAAAATTCTACGAAGACCGGGTTGGTACCTCGCCCTGTTGTCGTTTTGATGCCGCGACCAGAAGGGCGATAAATTCCTTCAGCCTCATGCCAACCCGGCCCCCGAGCCGACCCGCGGCTTCATTGACATGCGACAGAATACCGTCGTGGTAGAGCGCGCGGGAATCGCCGATTGGAGCACTGTCGGCCGAGGTCGTGCCAGCTACTATCCCCTTTCGGTCGAGATCAGTAAGCCGCGCGATGCCGGCGCCGTCCATGCCGCCGCCCGCGTCGCTGAAGAACACAGCGTAGATGTCGCGCGGAACGATGTCATCCGGCCGCCCCCCGGAAAGGGCGCCATGCGAGGCTGTGACGACAATCCGACCGGCATCGTCGGGTTGGAGCATTCCGACGGAATCGGCGCAGATCAGCACCGGTTCGCCGGGAACGTCGCGCATGACGAAGCGGTTGCCCTCGGTGATGCCTGGTGGCGCGGTCGTCGGCACGGCTGCCGAACGCATCAGTTCGGCGCAGTCCCGGACGCTCTGACCCGGCGTGCAGCCGAGCACAGCGGCAGCAGCGTTGACCCCGCTGACGATGCCGTGCTCGAGCATGTGATCGCCATCGCCGATATGGCATGTCCGTGCATCCGCACTCGCCGCGGCCAGGTTGATCTGGTCAAGATAGTCAAGTCCGACGATGCCCGCGTTGTCCTTGCCAATGCCGGCGTCGTTCATAATCACGCCGCGTACCCCCCATTTGGCGGCGTTGAACGCATTATACCTGCCGCCATAGGAACCGGAGACAACCACGTGCGAACGGTGCTCCTCTCTAACAAAGGAGCAACTGGCGACCGTCAGAATCCTTACACTTTCGCTCGCCGTATGCATCGGCTTTTCCTCTATGCTCGATGGATACGCGCACTTATGCCTGTACCCCCAAGGGCGGGCCAACAATCGCCTCTCCAACACCGCTGTGGACCGAATGGCGTTCGGCGCCACCGTCAGGTGCTAGGGCTCGGAACCTCCTCCCGCCCCGCCGAGCAGGCGGTCATCCGCCGAGCCGATCCCGTGAGAAGCCGCCCCAAGATCATCCGCCAGCCGATCAGCAATCGCGGTCCGATAATGCAGCGCATCCCAATAATTCGTGTCCGTCATCGTGATCGAACTCGGCACCATGAAATCGACCACAAGCGTGCGCGGCGTATCAGCGGCGATTGCGGTAACCCGTCGCTTGCATTCGTTCCACACCCGCGCGCCCTCGCTGCCCTCCGGCGAGAACAGCACGTGGTTGTAGGGAACGAAGAACAGAACCTTGCGCGTCGATGCCGGAAACTTCGCCAACTCGGCGCGCAGCGTCTCCAGCGCGGGATAGCGCCACTCCGCCGGCGGGCCCCTGCGCGCGCCCGGCGGAACTTCGGGCTCATCTTCACGCTCGCGCAGATGCGCCGCCGCCCGGGCCGCGTCATATTCGGCATCCGGCGGCACGAATCGCGTGTAACCATCGCGCCCATAGACCGGCCGCTTGATGCCGATCAGGATGCCGAAGAGCTGACCCGCCTCCTGCACCGAATAGAGATTGAACATGTGCAGATACCCGACCCACCGGTCATCCTGGTACATCCACGGAGGAAACGGGTTATCCGTAAACTTCTGATACGTGTCCCCGGTCACGCACCAGACAATGTCCAGCCCCACCATCACCACGCGCGGCGCCGGATGGGCGCGCCGGAACACATCCATCAGCTCCGTCTGCTCATACACCGTGGCGCTGTTCATCGACAGGTTGGCAAAGCGGGCATCGAACAGCGGATCGAGCACGGCCGGCCGCAGCAGCCGGCTGGTCGAGGTGCCGAAAATCGCACTATCGAACCGCGTCGAACGCGCCAGCGCCGGGAAGGCGAACCGCGCATCGGTGGCCACCGGCCAGCGCTTGGCCGGCGGCGACAGCGGCAGCGTGTTGAATGGATCGACCAGCACGACGAACGCATAGATCACCGCCACGCAAACCAAAGCCGTGCCAGCCGCCAGCCAGAAGAACCGCCTCCACGCGGATCGCGGATCAGAACTGGAAATAGATAAAGACATTCGGCAATCGTCCGCCCACCAGCAGCAGCAGATAGGCGAGCGCCGCGCCGGCCGGCACCGCGAGCCACATATGCGGCCGCAGCCGCTCCAGCGCCGCCTGCTGGCTGGTCGGCCCGATCAGCGCCACCGCCGCGCCCCCGACCAGCGCCACCACGAATTCGCGGTCGAGCACAACGTGCCCGACCCCATGCAACCCCAGCATCGAACCCAACATCCCGGCAGCGGCGGTGAAACTATCGCAGCGGAACAGCACCCAGCCCGCCATGACGAACAGCAGCGTCAGCAACCAGGCAACCGCACGAGGTAAGCGCAGCCCGGCCCCCTGCCACAAATGGTTCACCGCCAGCGCGACGCCGTGCAGTCCACCCCACACGACGAACGTCCACCCGGCGCCGTGCCACAATCCACCCAGCAGCATCGTGGCGATGACATTCACCGCCTGCCGCACCGGCCCGCACCGATTACCGCCCAGCGGAATATAAAGATAATCGCGCAGGAACCGCGACAGCGTCATGTGCCAGCGCCGCCAGAAGTCGCGCACCGACACCGCCCGATACGGCGCATCGAAATTGAACGGCAGACGCAGCCCGAACATCCGAGCCAGCCCGATCGCCATGTCCGAATAGCCGGAAAAGTCGAAATAGATCTGCAACGTATAGGCCGCACAGGCCACCCAC
>Ga0335074_10007097_pt1 | contig 15525 bp, 15 predicted proteins | sample Lox_Sample_23_FD_206715 | JGI IMG/M metagenome (GOLD analysis project Ga0335074, IMG submission 206715) | Soil microbial communities from Loxahatchee National Wildlife Refuge, Florida, United States - Lox_Sample_2.3 | ecosystem: Environmental > Terrestrial > Soil > Wetlands | place: USA... | reverse complement strand
GACATTGAGCGTATGGCCACATTGATCAGCCACCAGCTTCCCGTCGATCCCCAAAACACCCATGAGGGTCGAATGCGTTCGCCGCATCACCTGGAAGTTGGCCCAGGCAAGACCGGCCTTGGCGAGCTTCGGTTTGATGTTGCGGTTCCAGCAATTGTCCTTCGACATCGGCGTCGCCAGTCTCTCCGACGGGAACACCCAGGCGTCATCGTCCGTGACGAGCGAGATCGCTCGCCACGCCTCGATGTCGCGCAGGAGGCCTTCGGGCAGGGCGGCCTGACGCACCGAGAGCGTTGATTTCGGGGTGTCGATGATGCCCCGGTAAATCCGCTGCCGGATGTTGACCGCCGTCGCCGTCAAATGGCCCCAGGTGAGCGCGAAGATTTCGCCGGGACGCATGCCCGCGAGGATCGCGAGCTTCGCCACCAGCCTTTCGCGCTGCCCGAGAACCCGGAAGCATTCCTGCACGTCCTCGATGCCCATCACGCGACGGTCGGCACGAGCTGCCTCGCGCGGCGTAAAGAGGAGGAGGGCAGGGTTGCGCTGAATATGCCCCTCGGCCATCGCCATATCGAAGATTTGCTTCAGGTCCCACCGCAGATGATCGACGGTCGAAAAGGACAGGCCGTCTTTCGCCTTGCCGTCGAGATAATCCTGCAGCTCGTCACGCCGGAAGCCTTTCAACTCCCGCGCGCCGAACGTGTCAACGAGATGGATGGTGACCCGGTTCATGTTGTTCACCCGCGTCGATGCCTTCCATTTGCGGCCATAGTAGGGGAAATAGATCTCCGAAACGAATTCGCCGAAGCGCCAGGTTCTGTTTTCCTGCCGCCTCGCTTCCATCTCGGCGATGATGTTCCCGACGACCGCGCGCGCGTCGGATTTGGTCATGTCCCTGACCAGCCCGATCACGCGGCTCTTGCGGCTGTGGTTGTCCCACCACATGCCGATCCACCGTCCGTTGCGCTTGGCAACGGACCCCTTCTGATACCGGCTCTTTCGCATGGATAGCTCCTATCCGCGCTTGCCGGCATCCCGTACAGGCAATGTCGTCAGCTTAGCATCGTTTGCGACCCGCAAATTGTCGTTTGCAGCGATGCGTTCATTGGCCTCAAGCCATTGCGCGAGGGATTCTCGACGGATCAACCGGCGCCGTCCGAGCGACACGCACGGAATCGGCGCGCAGCCGCGAACGCGTCCATTCACGGCCTTGCACACATGCGCCTTCGAGACGTGCAGAAGCTCGGCGGCATCGGCCAGAGTGAGCAGATCGAATTTGTCCCCAAGCTCGGACATAAGCGATGGCCTTACTGCGGCGCGGCCTCCTTCTGGCGCAAGGGAAGGAAGGGCAGGGGCTTCGCGCGCAGCAAATCATTCCAGTCCTTCGCCCCCTCGGGTTCCTGCATCAGGAAATGAAGATCGGCCCGGCCCGTAAGCGCCACGGCCTGCCGCACGATTTCTGCCAGCTTGCGCCCATTCGCGTCGGCATCCATTGCCGCGACCACATCGGCCCCGTGCGGCATGCGCGCGGCAGCGGCCCTGATAAGTTCCGGCTGCTCAGGATTGGGCTTTCCGCCAATCGAGGCATAGCGCGCGAAACGGTCGGGAAACAGAACCGCATGGCTCAGGGCATCGATGGCACTTTCCGTGATGATAAGCCGCGTGTCCGCGGGAAGCTCGTGCGAGAGCCACAAGGCCTTCCGCCCGCCCGATGAAAAACCCTTGAAATCGACATTACGTAGCTCATATCCGCTGAGGCCCTCGGCATCGAAGTGCGGGAACGCCGCGTTTCCGTGCGGCGTGTCGATGCGAATACGGCCTGCGAAGCGCTCGTCGAGCAATAAGGCAGCAGGAAGAGAGCGAACGCGCTCCAGATAGGGATGGCCGTCCGTCACGTCGTGCATCTTCGCGTAAGCCGCTTGCACCTTCATCCGGTCCTTCTCAACCTTGTGCATCGCCGGAAATGCGGGAACCGGTACTGGAGGCTGTCCGAGCCAGGGCCGCAATTCCTTGCGAACTGCCCCGAGGCTCATGCCCTGGCGAAATTGTGCAAAATCGATGATCGTGCCCTTGTCCCGGTCGTCGCGGCATGAGCAGTAAATCCAGTGATTGTCCATGCCGCGCATGATGATGATCTTGTCGTCGCTGGCCGGATGGCGCATCACCGCGTTGCCGCGCCAGCTATGCCTGCGGTCGAGCTGATAACCTTGCGATGCCGCGTAAGCTCTCAAATCTATCGCGCACTTGAAGGACTCGATCTCCGCGTCCATCGTTTCCCCTTTCTCTTCCTGCTGCCCACCCTTAGCGCGTTTCCAGCGGCTTTGAAAGCAGGAAGCGATGCAGGTTCGCCGCGCATTCCGCCAGAATCGCCGCCGTGTAGTGATCGTCCATCTCCGCGGGAGAGGGATGCAGCCACGCTCGCACCGCGCCGCTGCGGGTGTTCGCGCGGATTTCGGCAACGGCTTTAACGCCGCCTTCCACGACCCGGAGAAGAGTCTCCACCGTTCGTTTTTCGAGCGGACAAGTCGTGACGACATGAACGATGAGGCCTGTCAGCATCTGCCGCGCCGCGGCGTTCCAGAATTCTTCCGAGAAAGCGTTGCCCGGCGGCACGATTTCGGCTGCAACCCGCCAGCATTCCGCCGGCACGTCCAGCGACAGCACATCGGTTTTCAGCGGCGTCATAAGGCCTCCTTACGAACCTGTTTTGTGCCAGCGTTCCGCTTTGCCGTCGCCGAGCCGGAGGCGCAGGCTCCCCTGCAACTGCCGGGCCTCGGCAGTCCTCGGCAGCGCCAAGCGGTTCACGCCCTCGACGCCGGCCGCCGAGAACGCCGCCACATTCGAGAGCAGTTCCCGCAGCGTCTCGCCGGAGTCCGGCTTGAATTCGACATACACGCCGCCGCTCAGCTCGGCCATGCGCCGGAACAACGGCTTGGCACGCAGCGACCGTTGATCGTGATCGCCGCACTCGTGGAACATGAACATCGGGACGGCGCGGTCGCGCAGCTCTTGCGCGAGGCCCATAAGCTCTTCCGGGTTTTCCTCGCAATGGTCGCCGACGAAGACGAAGGCCAGGATAGTTTCCGTCTGCGCCAGGGCCAGGCGCAGCAACTTCGCAATCTGCGTGTTGCCCGTCTCGCACGAAAGCTGAAGCATCGACCGGCGCAGAATGTCGGCATCGGCGTACCACTGGCTCTCCCGGCATTCGCCAGTCCCGCGATAATAGGCCAGCTTCAACTCGATCGTGCCGATCGCCTTGATCGCGTCGAACATCGCCGCCGTCGCAATCCGCGCCTGTTTCAGGGCGGGCTCCCGGCTCCCGGTCAGATCGAGGCCGAAGATCAGCCGGCCCGCGGCACGTCTGCCAAGGCGTCGGGATTCCCCCTTGCCGAGCCTTGCAAGGGCCTCGTTCATCAGGCGCCGCTCGGCATCGAGCGCGCTCTCACCGTTGCGCAGTCTCTCCATTGCATCGCTCATCGTCATTCACCTCGACCTTCCGGCCCATGTGCCGCCGCCCATGCTTCCACCGCTCCACTCGCTGCGGCCTTCACGTTCCTGCCTTTTCTGGAAATAGTCCGGCGCATATTCCTTTTCCGTCTGCTTCCTCGTCTCGCGCTCAGGCGATCTATGGCGGCTGACGTCTTCGCTTTCCGCCGCGCCCGTAAATCGCGAGTAGTCGATAATCCTTTCCGCCATGTCGCACCTCACCGGAACGTAAACAGCCGATACAGAAACGCCGCGTAACTAGCGGGTCCCAGCGGACGGCCCGCCGTGACGCAGGCGATGACGTACAGCACGAGATTTTGGAACAGGACGAATTGCGCGGCCCGTGCGTACCACAGCCGCAGCTTTTCCTTGACCGTTTCCCAATTCATCGCCGTTGCTCCTTCCTTGAAAACCTCCCCCACAAAACGCCGCGACCAGAAGCGCCAGCGCCAGGAAAATGGTCCCGGCCTCAAAGACCCAGGACTGCGCGCCGAGGCTCGGGCGGGCAGGGACCGCGCGCACCGGCCTTGACCGCGCCGCGGCGAGTTCGCCGCGCAGCGCTTCCGTCGTCTCCTCCTGCTGCCGCAGCAATTCGGCCAGTTGCCGCACATCGCGGGTGCGCTCCATCAGTTCTTCGCGCAGCGCCTCGGCCCGATCCACCGCGTCCTGCAACTGCGGGCTTTCCTTCCGCGCGGGGCGCAACTGATCGTCCACGGCCCGCTTCACGTCCGGCAGTTCCAGCACGTCCACTACGCGCATATTGGCTTCAGCCGCCATGCGCCGCAGCGCCCGGCCTTTGCTCAATGCTTCCTGCTCGCAGGCATTGCCGGTATCGAAACCCGCCAGCAGGGCCGCAAAGCGCCTTGCGTTGATCGCCGGATTTTGTTGCACATTCGGCATGAATCACCCGAACAGCCACTCCCAGAAACCGCGCCGTTGCGTTCGGCTCGCGTTGCTCGCGTAAGGGTTATCGCGATACGCGCTGCGCGGAAACACGTGGAAATAGAACTTCCGCTTCGCTTTCACCGGCCCGCAGGGGACGCCTTCGACGAAGGCGATCATTTCGTCCGGGGCGAGCTGGCCCACTTCATGCGGCAGAAGCAGGGGCCTGCCGTGCTGGCTCATGCTGTCGTTCACCATCGGCTCGCCGCTGCGCGGATCGAAGCTGACGCTTCTTGAGCGGCTCAGCACTTCGGAAATGCCGCTCAGTTTCGAGACATAATCGCGGGTCGTTTGATCGCGCGCGCCGAACCAGGTCGTCACGCCGCAATTCTGGATGAAGGTCTCCCAGGTATTCGGGAACATGCCCTTGAGTTGGGAGAGGTCCTGCAGAACGCACCAGAGCTGAAGGCCCGCCGCGCCGGCCGCCATGCCCATCGCGTTTTCGAGGCTTTTCATGTGCGGCCCGAGCTGGGCCATCTCGTCGATGATCGCGAGGACCGGAGTTCCGTTTCCCCGCTGCCCCTCGTTCAACAAATCCGTCAGCGCGGTTTCGAGGATCAGCCGGAAATACTTGTCGCAGACATCGAGCATGTTGAGAGGGAGGCAGATATAGACCGTCGTGCCCGGCCTGTTCTTGAGGTCGCTGAAGCGGAAATCGGAACCGCTCAGGCTCCCGGCAATCGCCGCGTTGCTGATGAAGGCGAGCTGCGTCCGCGCCGTCGAGACCACATCCTGAAACTCATGGCTGGCGGGATCGGCATAGGCGAAGCGGTTCAGCTTATCGACGATGAACGGGTCCGCCGTCGATTGCACGGTCACGCGGCAAAAGCCGACGATGTCGCCGTTGACGGCCCTGGCGACTGCGGCCAGATTCTGCTCGCACGGCTTTCCATGACGTTTCAGAGCCGCGATCACGCCGGAGACGAGCATCCGCGCTGCCATCGTGAAATGCATGCCTTCGCGTCCTTCCTCCCACACCAGAGCGGCGGCCAGCTTGTCGCACATGGCATGGAAGGCGAGCGCCGCCGCATCGAGAATGTCCATCGGATTGAAGCGCGCCTGCCACAGACCGCCCAGATTGTTCGGAAGCATCTCGAAGGGATTGAGGACGAACGCGTTACCGAAACGCATGCGGCTTGCCGCGCTGATGGCCGCATTCTCACCCTTGGGATCGATTACGAAGCAGGATTGCGGACAGGAGAGCAGGGTGTTGACCAGCAGTGTTGCGCCCTTGCCTGTGCGCGCGGCGGCGACGGTGAGCAGATGGCCCGGGCCGGGATAGTGCAACGCCCGGCCTCCGGACGAATAGCCAATAGGTACTCCTTTGCCCTTGAACAGCTCGGCTCTCTTTAAATCGTCGTCGCCGGCAAAGCGCGCGCCACCATGCGCGTTCCGGGGGTTGAATCGGTAGGCCTGGTCGATCCTCTTTCGCTGCCCGGCCCGGAGAACCGCAATGTAGAAGACGCCAAAGATCAAAGGAGACAACACAATGAGCGGCAACACGTCGGAGGGACTCATAGCCATCCTTTCAGGGCGAGAAACGCCCGCTCGGCGTCCCGCAATTCCGCCGATTGCAGGACCTGTTTCAACATCAGCCGGAAATCCGGCGACTGCCCGGCATAGCGAGTGAGGGCGCGGCCCACGATCAAAGCCTCGCGGGTATCGTCTTTTTCCTTCCGCTTCTGCTGCCGCACCTTTTCGGCGGCGATAGCGGCTCTCACGGCGCGCTCGCGTTCGCGCAGCGCGTCAATCCGGTTGTGGGAATTGACGGAGTTGTTCGACATCATCGAGTTCTTTCTCAGGCTCCCAAGCCATCGACCGGGACGTGAAGTAGTTCGTCATTCCGCTCGATCGCATCGGTCGCGACGCATGTGGAGTCTTGCTGTGGCTCTCGTTTTTGATCCGCGTTGTGCGCGCTCACAAAATCGCGCATGGTTCCCTCTCTTCCGGAGATTCACTCGCCGATCCGCGCCCGCTTGCGCAGCCAGTGAGCGAGCACCGCCGGATCGAAGCGGACCGAACCGCAGACCCGAAAGCTCGGAATGGATCGCTCCGACGCCATCCGGTACACGAGGCGCTCCGATACGTTAAGCAGCGACGCGACCTCACCGACCCGCAACGCGCGCGGTTTCCGCTCGACCAGGTCGGCAAGAGAGGCGGGACTTTTGTCGAACACCATCGGTAACCCCATAGAGCGTTCTCCCTTTCATCTCGCGCGGGAAGGCGGATTCGGGCGCAGGGATCTCCCCTGGCCTGTGAGCGGCCTTTGCGCGGTGGAAATCTTTTTGGGATTCGATGGCGTTCGCGCCCGGCGAAATTGCTATGATGGGATCGAACGGAAGAGGGCATCGAATCCCCGATCCGTGTATCCCCGGTCGCGGCCAGCTCTCGCCAAAGTGTCAGCCGCTGCCGGGGATGCGCTATTTATGAGATCGACTCATTCTTCATAAAACTTCCTGTAACAAGAATCCGAGAACTCTTTCTTTTCCGCAAGAGCACCCACCCTGTTGAAAATCGCTTTTTTGATACTTTTTGGAGATGCCCGCACTGCGGACGGCCGGCAATTCCCACATCGCTGTGAAGGCGATGCGGAGGATGGCACAGGATGCGAACCGTGCACAGAATCCGCTTGATGGCCCTCGACGGCGCATCCTGAAGCTTGTCTCATGAAGGAAACGGAAGGCAATCGCCCATTCGTTTCCATGCGCCAACAAAGCACAAACCGGACCTTCGGTCTGTATCGCGCGGTGCTCGCTTGCATCGGCCATTTCTTGCCTTCCGGTTTTCAGGGCCGCATAGTCGCAACCAACCACCATGCAAATACTGGCGCATCCGGCGCGCCTGTCAAAGGGTTGGTCTCGGAATTTTCATTGCGTGCTCGCTTCGCTCCTCGCGCAAGAAAATTCCAGCGATCCCGCTACGCGCCTTTGACATTCCCGCCTCATGGGATGCGCTTTGGACTTTGCATCGGTTGCGATCATGCAGCCCATCAACAGAAGGAGAAACAATCATGTCCGACACAAAGAAACCCGCAGCGAAAGTCACGATCTTCCCGATCAGCGCCGCCATCTGGCGGGATGAAGTCAACGACAAAGTCTACTACCGCACCACCATCTCGAAACTCTACAAGAATGCCGATGGCGGTTACAGCACGACCGGCACGCTTGATCCGCTGGACTTGCTTGTGGTCGCAAAAGTCGCAGATGCGGCCCACACCGAAATCGAAAAACTCAAATCTGAAGATCGTCAGGCTCGTAAGAGCGTCGACGAAGCGGCCTAGCCGCCGCAACTCGGGGCAGGGTGCTCGCAAGGGTGCCTTGCCCTTTTTTTCTGCCGCGCGTCACGACGTCGAAAGAAGAGCGGCGTATGCGGAGCGGGGCATATTCCCGTCACCAGTCGAGCGCGCGTCTTGTTTCGTCCTGATGGTGATGCAACACCAACTGGCCGGCAACGGCACAGGACGAATCCCGAAGGCGAACCAGAATAAAGCCGCCGTGCCCTCGGGTCGCAACATCCGCGCGGAGCGCGGCCGTTGCTCAAGCGGACAAATTTTCCTTTCACGCGCGCCGTTTTCTCCCGACGACCCGATGGATTGGTCCGTTCGCGTTGTCGTGCCCCTGGCCTTCCCGCCACCTCCCCACGCGGTGAGAATAGCCGGGTATGCAGCGCCCGGAGCCCTTGCAGCCACAGTCTTTCTCTTCCTGCTGCCCCGGCAAGATCGCCGAAGCAAAGCGCAGCGGAATCCGTCTCGCTCTTTTCTTCGATTCGGCTTCGGAATATTCCGCATAGGCAATGCAAATTTATTTGCCGCGAATCAAATTCTTGACTCCACTCGCCGCATGGTTGATGCGCATATCGGCGGCAGCAAGTTGTGCGCGTGTGCCACGCGCCACGCCACGGGAAAATTGCCTTCGGCATTTTCCGTGGCTCAACTTGGCAAGGAGGAGGGCTTCGCCCCCCTCCGTTGCATCCTTCCCCGGCGCCGCAGGCGGCGCGCGGAAACCGTGCCCGTTTCCGCACCATTCGGCTCTATCCGTGTTGTCGGGTTTCGCGCATGGGAGAGGCGTCCATGACGGCGAACGACAACACGCAGCCGCCGCTCGTCCGGCGGAGCGGCAGCCAGAAGCGCGTGCGCTCGCGCAAAATTCCCGTCGCCTGCGACGACGAGGAATTTCTGCGCATCGACAACCGCGCGCGGGAAGTCGGGCTCAGCCGCCCGAGCTTCCTTCGCGCCTGCGGTCTCGGAACTCCGGGTCCGCGCGCCCGCCGCAGCCCTCCCGTCAACGCCGAGGCCCTGGGCCGCGCGACGGCGGCGCTCAACAAAGTCGGGAGCAACCTCAACCAGATCGCCCATGTCCTCAACGCCGGCGGCGCGTCCCTGACGACGCAGGAATGCTTCGCTGCCCTGGCCGAAACCCGCGCGGCGGCAGCCGCCATCCGGGAGATTGTGGGGCGTAAGGACCAGCCATGATTTCCAAAGGCACGACGCACAACAACGGGGCGAAACTGGCCGCGTATATGACGACCGGAAAGGACGGCGAGCGGGCCGAGTTGTGGGAGCTTCGCGGGTTCGGGGCGACGAATATCAAGGACGCCTTCCGCGACGTGCAGATCATGGCCGGGGCGACAAAGGCCGAGCAGCCTTTCTTTCATGTCCAGGTACGAAACAGGGAAGGGGAGACGCTCACCCGCCAACAATTTGAGTATGCCGCCAATCGCATCGAACGGATGCTTGGACTCACCGGCCAGCCTCGCGCGATTGCGTTCCACACCTTCGAGCGCAATGGCGAGGAACACATGCACGTCGCCTGGAGCCGTATCGATCAGGACACGCTGACCGCGATATCGCTGCCGTTCTTCAAGGACCGGCTCAAGAAAATCAGCCGCGAACTGGAGCTGCATTTCGGACTGGAGCCGGTGACGAACCGGCGCGAGGGCCATATCAAATACGCGCCGACGCGCGCGGAGGACGAACAGGCCCGGCGTCTTGGCCTGGACGTTCATCAACTCCGCGATACGATCCGCGCCTGCTACGAACGTTCGGATTGCGGCGCGAGCTTTCAGGCTGCTCTCATGCATGAGGGCATGACCCTCGCCAAAGGCGACAAGCGCGACTTCATCGTCATCGACAGGGAAGGGGGCATGCATGCCCTCGGCAAGCGCATCCTCGACGACACGGCCGCGAAGATACGCGCGCGCTTTTCGGATCTGTCGCGCGAAAACCTGCCCACCGTCGATCAGGCGCGCATTCTTCTTCTGGAAAGCGGGCTGCAGGAAGAAAAGAACCGGGCGCGGGGAACAAACCCGGAGCCGGCCTGGGATCGTGACCGCGACGATCGCAAATGGCACGATGCCGTCGTCGACGCCTCGATCGAGCAGGAGAAAACCGAGCGGAAATATGCGGAGCCGGCACCGCGGCAGAGAAGGGCGGGCAGCAGGAAAGAAAAAGCAGTCTGGCCTGTCAGTCCGCCGGCGCAGGAGGCCGTGAAGACTTCGCCCCGGTATCACTTCGAGGACGCCGCGCGACAAGCGACCCGCGACGAGCGCGCGCCGGCCGCAAGGCTGCGCGGCATGAGCTGGAAGCTGGATAAACTCCTGGAGCGCGGCGACAACGGAAAAGCTTTTGCCGCCGCCCTGGAAGACAAAGGAATAGCTTTCGCGCGCGTGACCAAAGAAGAAGCCGACCGCAGCCACCGCGAGGCGGAATTCGCCAAAGCCATCGGCAATCATGCGCCGCGCTACCGGGAAGGGGAGATCGTCGCCGTCACCGAGCCGCGCCTCGAATACCGTCGCAGGGGAGAAATCGTCGTCCCCCCGCGCATCCATAGACTCGACCAGCCGGCGGCGGAGAAATTCGTCGCCGCGCTCGGCAACAAGGCGCAAATCGCGGGCCTCGACGCGACGATCGCCTTGCTCGACGACAGAGCCCGGCAGCGTTCGGAACATTGGGAGGCCATCCGGCTTGAAAACGCCACGAACATAGTGGACTTTTCCCGAACAATTGCGAAAGGCAGCATCAGGCGGACTGCGAAAGTCGGTAAGACCGCCGCGCGAACCATCGGCAAAGCCCTCGACGCCGCCGGCGACGCCTTCGCATCTTTGTTCGCGCCGACGCTCACGCCGCAACAAGTTCAACAAGGCGAAATAGCAGTTCGACGGCGCGAGGCCGATGCCGAACACGCTATCGACTTCACCAGGTTCACCGCCGAGCTGGCGCGGCAGCGGGAGGAAGAACGCGAAACCGTCCGGAAGCGCGAGCGAGGCGGCCGAGAACGCTGAGAGCTGCGCCACTTGGGAACGGCGCGGCGATGACCAGAGTCCCGGCACCGCACGGAAGGTTCCAGGGCTCGCAACAAGGCTCGTACGGCAATTCCGGGAACTGGCCCGAACGCTGACGTGCGCGCCGGCGCCGCCACAGGGGACGGCGCGCCGGCGCCGCGCCGGAGAAACGCGCGGAGGTTTCACGCCGGCCGCCAGGCAGGTCGCGCGCCGTGCCGTCGGAGTCCCGGCCGCGGCCTATGCCGCCGTCGCGTTCCTGTCCGAAACCCTGGACTGGCTGAATCCGTGGCATCACGAGACGTTCAATGTCAGCGGGCATGACGAAGAATTTCACGTCACGGAACAGCAACATATTTACCCGCATTTTTGAACATGCTAGAGCGATCTTATGTCCGACAGTAAAACACCGACGCATACCGCTTTCGCCCTGAAACGGGAGGGCAAGAAGTATGGGCGCTGGCTTGAAATCGGCACCGCGCGGCACGAGCCCACCGGCATCATTCATTTGTTTCTCGACCGGACTCCCATCGGCGGATTCAACGGCTACGCGTACCTTGCCCCGATTGGTACACAGCCCCCGCTCCCCGAACCGGAACGGCCCGCCCACTCTTCTGAAGACGACGCTTAGTCGGCGCGCTGCCTTCCTCTCCTGTTGATCGGCGAACGACCGTTTATCGGCAACTACCTACCTGCAATTTTCCTTTTCAGATTCCATTTGGCGGCTGCCTTCCGGGGTGGTAGGCGTGGACTCCGGCAATCCAGAGTTGCCGGTTACCAGGATGCGTTGGGAGGTTGGTTATGCCGCACGACGTGATGCCGATCGAATCCTCTCTCTCCGATCCTGAATTCAACGGCGATCCATCGCCACGCAAAAGCGGCTCGTCGATCCTCTCCGCGATGAAGAAGGCCGGTCGCGCTCTGGTCGGGACGGCGAAAGGCAGCAGCACAAGAGGGCTCATGCTGGCGGCAATGGCCGTGGCGGGCGCCGCTCTGTGCGCGCCGGCAGCCGCGCAGTCCTGCAACTTCCCCTATCCGTGGAACGTCTATGCCTGCATTTCCGACCCTGCGCCGGCACAGACAACATTCGGCGCCGGCGGCCAGGGCAGCGTGACGGCGGGCGATCCGGTCAATGTCGCGACCGGCAACGTGTTTTACCACGTCACCGATTACTCCACCGTTGGCCAGAACCCGCTGCAGTTCATTCGCTACTACAACAGCATGATTAACGGGGTAGGCATGGGCTCCGCCGCCGCGACGCTCGGCGTCGACTGGCGCCACAATTACGACCGCTATCTGCAGATCGGCTACTTGAGCGGCAGTCCGGCCGCGGTCTATGCCGAGCGGCCCGACGGATCGCAAATTCCATTCACGCTGAGTGGCAGCACATGGGTGACCAACAGCGACGAGGACTACACGCTGACGCTTTCCGGCTCGACCTGGACGCTGACGGGGCCGGATGACACCGTGGAAGTCTACAACGGCGGCGGCGGGACGGGCTGCGCTCAGCTCAGCACCATCACTGCGCGCGACGGCTATCAGCAAACCATGTCTTATGCCACCACCTATTATCCTCCGCTCTATCCGATTCAGGTTGGCGGCGGCGGCGGCGGAATCTCCCCCGGTCCTTGCTACCCTTACTATCTCAACTCGGTAACGGATTCCTACGGGCGCAGCCTGAGTTTCACCTATGGTTCGGACCAGCGTATCGCAACGGTCTCAACCCCGGACAGCCTTGTGCTGACGTTTGGCTATGCGTCCGCCGACGGCACCGACAATGCGCTGACCTCGGTTTCGTACAATACGAGCCCCGTCACCAGCACGACCTACAATTACGGCAGTTCCTATTCTCCGTGGCTGCTGACCGATATCGTCGACGAGAACGGCAACGATGTCGCCGACTGGACCTATAACAGCGACAACCAGGCGGTGACCAGCCAGCAGGGCGGGAGCCTTGCCGCGAATGCCACATCCTTCAGCTACGGCAGCGGCAGCACGACTGTCACGAATGCTTTCGGCGTCACCGACACCTACAGCTTCACCACACTGCAGGGCGCTCCCAAGGTCACCGGCATCAGCCGCGCCTCAACTTCCACGACCGCGGCGGCTACCGAGAGCTTCGGCTACGATTCCAACGGCTATCAGAACAGCTTCACCGACTGGAACGGCAACGTCACTGACAAGGTCAATAACAGCCACGGCTTGCCGACGACGATCTACGAGGCCTACGGATCGTCGGTCGCACGCACGGCGACGATTGCCTATGACTCGACCTGGGTGCATCTGCCCGCCACGATTACGACGCCGGGCGTGACGACGAGTTTCACCTATGACAGCAGCGGCAATACACATACAGTCACGCAAACCGACACCACGAGCGGCAGTACGCCCTATTCGACCAACGGAACCGCCCGGACCTGGACGATGACCTATACCGGCACCGGACAGCTGCAGACGGTCACCGGCCCGCGCACGGATCTGACGCAGGAAACGCAGTTCGGCTATGCGGGCGGCACGCTGACCAGCATGACCGACCCGCTTGGTCATGTCACCAGCGTCACGTCCTATACCGGCGGCGGAAGGCCGCTGACGATCGTCGATCCCAATAGCGTGACGACGACGCTCGCCTACGATGCCCGCCTCAATCTCAACACGAGCACCCTCTCGACGGGAGCGGGGAACCTCGTCACCACCTACACGCATGACGCGGGAAACAGGTTGACGGCAATCACGCTTCCAGATCTTTCGTTGCCGGCCACCAGCTTTGCTTTCAACTACGACGCCGCGAACCGGCTGACAAAAGTGACCAACGCCCTGGGAGAATATGTCAGCTTTACGCTCGACGCCCTCGGCGATCGCACCGTTTCGAATATCTACGATTCAAGCAGCACGCTGAGCCGGAAGCACACGGCGACATTCGATGCTTTAGGCCGCATGCTGACGGACGTGGCTTGGACGAGCACGAGCGCGAGCAACACCACGACCTTCGCCTACGATCCGAACGGCAACACCACCAGCATCACCGATCCGAGAAGCAACACAACCGGGTTGAGTTTCGATGCGCTCAATCGTCTCTATCAGGTCACGGACCGGCTCAGCCATACCACTTCGGCGACTTATGACGCACATGACCGGATCGCCAGCATCACCGATCCCAACAGCAATGCGACCACCTACACGCGCGACGGCTTTGGAAGGGTGATCCAGCTGGCAAGCCCGGACAGCGGTACCAGCGTCTATCACTACGATCTCGCCAGCAACATGACCCAGAAGACCGACGGCGCCAGCGTGGTGACCAACCGCACCTTCGACGCCGCCAACCGCGAACTGACCCGGACCTTCCCCGGCAATACGGCGGAGAACGTCACCAAGCAATACGACCAGACCGGCGCCTGGGGCTTCGGCGTCGGACGCCTGACGACGATGTATGACGCAGGGCAGGTGGTCTATATCGGCTATGACGAGCGCGGCAACGACATCGGCGAAACCCATGTTCTCTCCGGAACCTACACCTTCAACACCTACAACTACTACGACAATGCGAGCCGCCTGATTGCGGCCATCAACCCGTCCGGCTGGGCGCTGGGATGGTCGCGCGACGCCGCGGGTCAGGTGACCGGCGTTGCGATTCAGCCTTCCCCCTATACCAGCGCGCCAACGCTTGTCGCCGGCGTTTACGGCAGCGCCGGCACGACGCCGATCTCGCACCTGCCCTTCGGGCCGGAGAAGAGCATCCCCTTCGCCAACGGCATCACCCGGACCAACACCTACGACCTCGATTACCGGCTGACCAATATGACCGATTCCGGCTCGTCGACGGTGCTGAATCTGAGCTACGCCTATGACGCCAACCGCAACGTCACCAGCATCACCGACTCCGTCAACGCGGCGAACAGCCAGACGATGACCTACGACGCGATGGATCGCCTCCTGACGGCCGCGAGCGGATCGGGAGGCTACGGTTCGTATGCCTGGACCTATGACGCGAACGGCAACCGCGCCAGCGAGACGCTGAACGGCGGCACGGCGGACAACTACAGCTACAATTCGGGAACCAACCGGCTGAACACCACCAGCCTCAGCGGCTTCGGCGTGAGCTATAACGGCGCGGGCGGGACCACCGCGATCACTGTCTCGGGATCGCCGCTGTCGAGCTCCACCTGGAGCCAGTCGCAGCAGCTCGCCTCGGTGACCTTCGCGGGCTCGGGCTCGCCCGCCCTCACCAACCTCTATGACGGCTTCGGCCAGCGGCTCGCGAAATCCGCGACGGTCGCGACGGCGTATTTCTACGGCGGGCTCGGCAACCTGATGGAAGAGACCAACACCGTCGGGCAGATCACGGATTACATCCCGCTCGACCCGAGCTCGGTGCGTGACGCGTTCAAGCAGGTGGCGATGATCGGCGTCCCCGGCATCGGCAGCGCGTCGTCGGCGCTGTATTTCATGCACAACGACCGGCTCGGCACGCCGCAGGCGGTGACCGACACCAGCCAGAATGTGCAGTGGAGCATGACCTACACGCCCTTCGGTGCGGCGGCCGGCGCGATCACCAATCCCAACACCATCACGCAGAATCTGCGCCTGCCGGGGATGTATTCCGATCCGGAAACCGGGATGTACCACAACGGTGCGCGCGATTACGTTCCCCAGACCGGGCTTTATTACAAGACGGATCCCGTGGGCCTGGCCGCGGGAACCAACACCTATGGATACGCGCGGGCGAATCCGTTCAAATACATCGATCCGTCGGGGCTTGATCCGAATAGCACGGCTTGCCAGGAAGGCTCCGTCATGTGCGGCAGCGGTCCCGGACCCGGCCCC
>Ga0335074_10007094_pt1 | contig 15527 bp, 13 predicted proteins | sample Lox_Sample_23_FD_206715 | JGI IMG/M metagenome (GOLD analysis project Ga0335074, IMG submission 206715) | Soil microbial communities from Loxahatchee National Wildlife Refuge, Florida, United States - Lox_Sample_2.3 | ecosystem: Environmental > Terrestrial > Soil > Wetlands | place: USA... | reverse complement strand
TTGGTGCGCGTGAGCACGCTGGCGGCACCGTACTCCCCGACCAGGAGCCGGCCGACCTCGTCAAGGAAGACGTCCGCGTTCTTCTTGGTATTCACCAGCAGTCCGACCGTCGCGCCGCGCAGGTCACCTCGCCGCGGCGCCAGCGCCAGGCCGCCGCCGGCCGCGGTCCCGTGCGCGTCAAGGCCCCCGGTAGGGTCCAGGATCGCATTGGGCACAGGGCACCTCGCTGGTCGTGACTGGTCGTGCCGTTCTCCCGGCTAACCGGCACGCTAACGACGGTGCCCCGTCCTGTCACCAGCCCTTTCCGCCAGGCGGGACGGGGGACGGCAGGCTGATGGTGCTGCCGTCCCCCCGTCCACGGCGGAGCGTTATCCGTTATAAAGCGAGGCCGAGCCGTCCGGGTTGATGATCTCCATGGCCGCGAGTACCTGGGAGATCTTCTCGTAATTGGACGGGGTCCGGTCCCAGACGATTCCCAGCGTGTTGATGTCGAGATGCTGGAGTTTCTGCATCACGGTGGTCTCGTCAAGGGTTCCAGCGGACTTGATAGCCCACTGGATCTCCAGGCCCGCGTCCCAGCCCTCCTGGCTGTTCTCGATCTCGTTCTCGGTAGTGAGCCCGGCGGCCTTCATGCCGGCGAAGTACGCCTTCAGGCCCGAGGCTGTGAGCTGGTCCTCGCTCGAGGTTCCCTGCTCAGCGGCGGTCAGCCAGTTCTCCATCGAGCCGAGGACGTAGATATTGTTCATCGCCGAAGGGCCGCCGGCCGCGGAGACGAAGCTCGGCAGCTCGCAGGCCGAGCACTCACTGATCGGGATCGTCGGGTTCTGCGCCCGGATGGCGCGGATAGCGGTGATCGAGTCGGTCCCGGGCACCAGGCCGAACAGGATGATCTGCGGTTTTGCTGCCAGCATCGCGAGGACCTGCGGCGTCACGTCAGGCGCGCCGACCTGGTCAATCTGCGTGGAGACGAGCTGGAAGTGGTACTGGCTGGCCAGCGACTGCACGGTGCCCTTGTTCGCCAAGCAGACCGACCCGCAGTTGTCCTCCAGCAGCGCCACCCGCGTGTAATGGCGCGGCACGATCAGCTGCAGAACTGAGGCGAGCTGATCGTTGTAGAAGACATCGTAGAAGCCGGGGAACCCCCAGGAGTTCAGTTCATTCGTGGGGTAGCCGTTGGTCTGCCAGCCCGAGGACAGGCTGATCAGGATCGTTTTGTAGGAGATAGCGATCGGCAGTGCGGATTCGGTGTCGGCGCCCGATTCCGGCCCGACGATGAACGTGGCGTGGTCGGAGAGAATGCACTTGCGCGCGATGAGCTCCGATTCAGAGGCGGAGGACTGGTTGTTGTTCTGGATGTATTTGATTTTGTGGCCGAGGATTCCGCCTGTGGCATTCACGTGGTCGAAGAACGCTTCGGCGCCATAGTTGTCAGTCGACCCAATCTGGGCGTACGGGCCGGTCTGCGCCAGGTCACCGCAGATCACGATGGCCGAGTTACCCGCCGCCCCTGAGCCCGACGAGCCGCATCCGGCCAGGGCCACCGCCACCACCGCCGCCGTGACCGCGGCAAGCGGCATCCGTCTTCTTGCTGATGCTCTGATCAAGGTCCCACCTCACAATCAACCGGTCGTCCGAAGACGGCATCTGCTAGAGCCCCACAAGGAGCGAATTCACGACCTCTGACTGACGGAACTCATCCGGTGTCCCCTCGAAGACGAGCCCCCCGGTGGCGAGGACGTAGATCTTCTGGCTGATCTGCGCGACGAGGGTCAGGTCGTGCTCAACCAGGAGCACGCACGTCATCTCGCCGACGGTGCGCAGCACGTCCTTGAGCCGGTCGCGCTGCGGTTCGCTGAGCCCGGAGGTGGGCTCGTCCAGCAGCAGCAGCCGGGGCTTGGCTGCGATGGCCCGGGCGAACTCCACCATCCGCTGGCTTTCCAGAGTCAGCCCGGACACCTCCTGGCCGCTGAGCCCGCCCATGCCCAGGTAGTCCAGGGCCTCGGCCGCTTTGCCCCTGGCTTCCGCCAGGCGGCTGCGCACGATCCCGGCCGCGATGCCGGGGCGGTGCGCGCCCAGGCAGGAGACAGCGACGTTGTCCAGCACACTGCGGCCGTGGATGAGGTGCACCGCCTGGAAGGTGCGGCTCACGCCCAGGTGGAAGCGCTGCTGCGGCGCCATCCTGGTCACGTCGGCGCCGCCGAGCAGCACCTGGCCGCCCGATGCGCTGATGCTGCCGCCGATGACGCCGAGCAGGGTCGACTTCCCGGCGCCGTTCGGGCCGCACAGGCCGAAGATGCCGCGAGGCGGCAGGGCCAGCGTGACCTTGTCCAGCACCTGCAGCCCGCCATAATCCTTGTCGATGCCGGCGCACTCAAGCAGGGGCGCACCTGGGCGGTCCTCGCCGCCGGCCCTGTCCGCCCAGGTCCGGCCGAAGTCCGATGCCTGGCGGCCGGCGGCCGGGGCCGTCGCTTCCGCTGGCACCCCCGGCTCAGCGGCGACGACCGCATCCGCCACCACGCCGCGGCCGGCGGGGCGCCCACGTACCCGGGCGGTCAGCGTGGCAGCGATCCCGGCCAGGCCCTCCGGGTCGACCAGCAGCACTACCGTGATCAGCACGCCCTCGACCACGAGAATGTTGTTGCTGACCCAGCTGCTCGCCCCGGACACGTACTGGATCGCCAGCGCGCCGACGATCGCGCCCAGGATGCTGCGCCGGCCGCCGACGAACAGCATCATCAGCAGCGAAAGCTCGGCGGTCGGGCTGACCAGCGTGGCGGGCACGAACAGCTGCGTGCCCGCATAGACAGCGCCGCCGAGCCCGGCGAACATCGAGCCGAGCACGAACAGCTCAAGCTTGCGGCGCGCGGTCGGGACCCCCATGGCCGCTGCCGTCCGCTCGTCGACGCCGAGAACGTACAGCTCGAGGCCGATGTCGGAGGACAGGATCCGGGTGGCGGCGAACACCACGATGCCGAGCACGGCAACGGTGACGATGCCGTCGCCCACCACGGTTGCTCCCGGCGTGGCGCCCGACCACAGGTTGCTGGTGAGCGGCATGCCGACCGAGCCGCCCAGGTAGTTCGCCGAGCTGACGTAGCCGGTAGCGAGCAGCGGGAGCATGATCGTCGCGACCGCCAGCGCCAGCCCGGAAACGCGGGTCACAACCGAGCCGAGCAGCAAAGCGACCAGCCCGCTGCCGACCGTGACGACCGGCGCGGCCAGCAGGCTGGACATGCCCGTGTGCGCGTTGAGCAGAGCCACGCCGTAGGCCCCCAGGCCCATGAACACTGCCTGGCTGAACGCGATCTGCTGGCTGAAGCCGATCTGCACGGCCATCCCGGCGGTCACGATCGCGTAGGTGAAGGCCAGGATGATCACGCTGCCCGCGTACTGCTGGCCGAAGAGCAGCATCACGGCAATGCCGACGACCACCACCAGGCCCGTAGTGGCCACCGTCCCGCCCAGGCTGCCCTGCCTGGACAGCAGCGCGGCCCGGGCCTGGGTCTTCGGCCGGAGGGTAATCATGCGCCGATGGCGGACTCGAAGCCCAGGGCGCGCGGGCGCGCCAGGACCAGGGCGGCGAGGATCGCGTACAGCAGCGTGTCGGCGTACTCGGCGCTGACGTAGCCGCCGAGCAGGGCCTCGGCGATGCCGATCACCAGGCCCGCCAGCAGTGCCCGTCCGGGGCTGCGGAAACCACCGTAGGCGGCGGCGATGAAGCCGGTGACGCTGATCGTCGCCCCGGAGATGTAGGTGAAGCCGGTGATCGGCGACTCGACGATCCCGAAGATCGCTGCGAGCACGGCGGTGATCACGAAGATGATCCGCCGGTACCGCCGGGTGTCGATGCCGACAATGCGGGCGCCCAGGTTGTTCTCACCCGAGGCCTCCATCGCCTTCCCGCTCAGCGTGTAGCGGATGTACAGGGCGAACATCACGCCGCTCACCACCGCGCAGCCGAGCACGAGGACGCCGGCCCGCTCAATGTGCAGGTTGCCCGCGACCGTCAGCGAGTTGCCGTTCCACAGCGCTGGGGCTGCGTGCACATCGGTGCCGAAGAGGATCTTCGCGACGCCGTCGATGAAGAACGACAGCGCGAACGTGAAGAAGAACGTGATCACGATCCCCTCCTGGCGGCGCCGGCCGTCCTGGGCCAGGCGCAGCACCACCTGGTCGTAGACGTAGCCGAACACGGCCACCACGGCGAGCGTGCCCACGATCGACAGCGGCAGCGGCCAGCCCCTGACCCGGTACAGGTAGTCGACGCCGAGTGCACCGGTCATCGCGAAGTCGCCGACCGCCAGGTTCAGGATGTTGCTCACCCGGTACCAGACGGCGACGCAGACCGCGAACACCGCGTAGATGGAGCCGGTCACCAGGCCGGCGATGAGCAGGTTGCCAAGTTTCACCGGTCTTCCCCGTTCCAGGAACCGTCAGGCGGCGATGCCATTACGGACCTCCACTCGGCGGGTGCAGATCTCCAGGGCGCGCCTCGGGACTTCCTCGACCACGATCAGCGTGGTGCCCGCGCTGTGCACCCGGGCCAGCGCTTCGTACACGCGCTTGCTGACCACCTCGGCCAGTCCCAGGCACGGCTCGTCGACGGCCAGGATGCGGGGGGCCGCGGCCAGGCCGCGGGCGATGGCGACCATCTGCTGCTGGCCGCCGGACAGGGTCCCAGCCGCCTGCCGCAGGTGCGGCCGCAGGTCGGGAAAGAGGTCGAGCGCGAACGCGTAGGCGTCCGAAGCCCGGGCCTTGTGCACGCTCCGGGTCCAGCTGTAGCAGCCCAGGATGATGTTGTCGGCGGCGGAAAGGTTGGGGTACAGCTGACGGCGCTCGGGGACGAGGGTCAGGCCGTGGCGCGCGGTCCACATGACGTTCCGCGGCGGCGCCCCGGTACCGAAGATCCGCACGTCGCCCCGCCGGGCAACGAGCCCGGCGATGCCCATGAGGATGCTGCTCTTGCCGTTCCCGTTCGGGCCGATGATCGCGACGGCCTCGCCCTCGCCAATGCTGAACGTCGCGTCGTGCACCGCGACCACGTGGCCGTAGGCCACGGACATGTGCGTCACATCCAAGGCCGTATTCACGTCTCGCCCCGGGGCATGAGGACGGCGCCCTCCGGGAGGGGACGGACCAGGCGCTGGTAGATGGACAGCCAGCCCTTCTCGGCTGACGGAGGCGGCGGGGCCAGGGCGGACCGGCGGCTGTCGAGTTCGGTGGCCGGGACTTCCAGGCTGGCCACCCGGCCGAGGACATCGATGCGGATCCGGTCCCCGTTCCTCACCAGCGCCAGCGGGCCGCCGGCCGCGGCTTCCGGCGACACCTCCCCGACCACGATCCCTCTGTTGACCAGGCCGGACAGCTGCCCGTCGGTCACCAGGGCCACCTTCCCTGTGAGGCCGGCGCCGTCCACGGCGAAGACGAGCTGGGAGGCCATCCCCATGCCCGGGCTGCCAGTCGGGCCCTGACCGCGGAGCACGACCACGTCGCCGGCGTGCACAGCGCCGGCGCGGACCGCCTCCAGGGCGGCGGCCGGGGAGTCGTACACGACGGCAGGCCCGGCGAACTCCAGGTTCCTGTCGTCGGCCACCGCGAGCTTGACGATCCCGCCGCCCGGGGCCAGGCTGCCCCGGATCAGCACGATCGTCGGCCGGCGCCCCAGTGGCCGGCCGACCGGGCGGATCACCTCCTCGTCGGCGACCGTGACACCGGCCAGGTTCTGGCCGACGGTGCGGCCGGTCACCGTCAGCGCCTCGGTATCCAGCATCCGTTCAAGCTGCTTCATCACCGCCTGGGCGCCGCCGGCGTCCTCGAGGTCCTCGACCGGGCGCTCGCCATTGGGCCGGATCGCGGTCAGCAGCGGAACCTCGTCGGCCAGGTGCTCGAACAGCCGGTAGACGTCCACGTCGCTCTCGGCTTCAGCCGCGACCGCCTGCAGGTGCTTGACGGAGTTGACCGACCCGCTCACCGACAGGACGGTCATCACCGCGTTGGCGAACGCGCCCGCCGTCATGATCTCCCGCGGCCGCAGGTCCTCCCGGACCATCGCGACGATGCGCTCGGAGGCCTGCTCGACCGCCTGCCACATCGGCGCGGCATTCGCCCGCACCGGCGTGCTGCCCGGCAGCGCCATGCCGAGCGCCTCGCAGGCCATGTGCATCGTGTTCGCGGTTCCCACGCCCGGGCACACGCCGGGGCCAAGGATCGCGTTCTCGCTCATCGCGGTCAGCTCGGCCGGGTCCAGCTGCCCGTTCGCCACGTGCCCGGCCGCGGCGAACACGTCCTCGATGTCGCAGTGCCGCCCGCGGTAATTGCCGCTCGGCTGGTAGCCGCAGGCAACGATGACCGTCGGGATGTTCAGCCTCGCCGCGGCCATCAGCTGCCCGGGAGCTGTCTTGTCGCACGAGGCCAGGCAGAGCATGCCGTCGAGCAGCGCCCCCTCCACGGCCACCTCGATGTCGCTGGCGATCAGGTCGCGCGCGGACAGGATGTACCCGCCGCTGTGTCCCGCGCTCGTGATGAAGTCGCTCGGAGCCGCCGTACGGACCTCGAACGCGATGCCGCCGGCCCGCTCGATCGCCCGCTTGGCCTGCCTGGCTATCTCGTCCAGGTGGCTGAAACAGATGGCCAGCGCCGAGGACGAGTTCACGATGGCGATCTTCGGCTTGGTCATGTCGGCGTCGGTAAGGCCGAGCGCACGCCACTGCGCGCGCCTGGTCGCCCACCGCGACGTGCCTTCCTGCAGGTTGCTGCGAAGGTTCCCAGCCGGGGCCATGGGTCAGCTCCCTTCCTGTCGAGGCAGCGGGACGCCGGACGGGACCGGGCGGGCGGCGGCCGGGGTGACCTCGACAAGGCCGTTGCCGGCGTCGATGCGGACCCAGTCCCCGGTCCTGATCACCGCGCACGGGTCCTCGTCCAGCGCGGTGACCGCGGGGACCCTGGTCACCACCGCGCCGAGCGCGGCCTTCGTGCTGATGACCATGAAGATCATCCCGATCGGGGCGGTCCCCATCAGCCGGGTGGTCTGGAAGAAGCCCGACCAGCCCGACGAGCCCTTGGCCCCGGGAAACACCAGGATCTTGCCGGTGAAGCACTGGCCGAACAGCTCGTGCCGCGGCTCGATGATCGTTCCCCTGGCCGGGTCGATGCCGCCCCAGCCGGAGATCGTCTCGTGCGAGACCAGAGCCGGGCCCTCGGCGACGCCTGGCACCACCGTCCGGCCGCGCAGAACGATCTTCTCGGTCATCGCAGCCCGCCCCGCCACCGGCCGGTCACCGCGGCGTCGACGCACTCCTCGAGCGTGCCGAACCACGCCTCGATGCCGAGGATCGCGGGCAGGTAGTGAGCCTGCTTGGCCGAGTCGGTCGCGAACACCCGGGTGCCCTCGGGCGCGACCCGTGACATCGCCGGGCACGAGTCGCCGAGCACCTTGCCCCCGGCGCGCTGGATGACGTCGGTGTATCCGCTGCGGTCAGCGACGTCCTTGAGCGCGCGCGGCACCATGAGCCACAGCTCGGTGCTGGGGCTGAGGTGCCGTCCGTCCAGGGCCCTGGCCGCCCGCCGGATCTGGTCCACCGACGCGTGCGGGCAGCCGAGCAGCACGAAGTCGACGTCCTCGCGCTCGCCCTGGGAGTTGAGGTCGGCGTAGACGGCCCGCCGCTCGTCCTGGCCGTAGACGATCGCTTCGGGCGCAGCCGCCGGCCAGAACGCCGCGCCGGGCGTCGGCGCCTCGGGCGTGATCCCCGGGATGTGGTACAGCTCGACGCCGCCGGATGTGGCGGCGGCGGCACCGAAGTGCTTGAGCTCGACCAGGTCAGGCTGGCCGATGTCGCCGGTGATGACCGGGCGCTGCTCCCCGACGACACCGCCGGCGAAGTAGCCGAGCATCCCCCATTCCAGGAAGTCGGCCACCGGGACCCGGACGTCGATCAGGTGCGTGCCTGCGCGCCCGGAGTCCAGATGGTTGCCCCAGCACGGGATCCGGCCGGTGAGCGAGGCCGCGCCCGCCGAGGCCGTTCCCTCGCAGTTGGTCCGGGCGCCGAGCACGGAGTTGGCGTAGACCACCGCCGAGGACTCCATCCAGGCGATGTGCTCCCCGCGCACAGGAATGTTGCCGACCTGGTAGGGAGTGCAGGTCGCGAGGATGCTCACGCCGCGCCGCCCGTAGAACGCCTCCGCGTCGCCCTGCAGCTGGATCAGCTCGCGGGAGTACGGGATCGCGCCGGCCGCGTCAGCGCCGAAGCCGTGCTGCAGCTGGCAGGTGGGCACCCGCATGTCCGGGATCTCGATGTCGTCGTCGCAGTCGAGGTTGATCACCGCGAACGCCTTGGCCCACCCGCCCTCGCGGACCAGGCGAGCCTTCGCTGGGGACGGCTGGGTCATCGTGCCAGCGACGTTGCGGACGGCGCACAGGCGCTCGCAGTCCAGCGCCTCGCCGTAGCGGACCAGCAGGTCCATCGCGGCCGCGACGGCAGGGCCTTCGGCCCCGCCGAGCATTGCCCGCTCCTCACCGGTCAGCCTCATGCCGCCCTCACCCGACGTTGTCGGCCAGCCGCTTGCGCAGCTGGCCCAGGTCGATGTCGTGCACGCTGCCGCCGGCGGCGAGATCGAGGGCGTGGGCCGCGGCCGCGCCCATGGCCGCGCACGGGCCCATCACCCGCACGCTGGACAGCGCGGCCGCGTCCCCGTCGACGCAGCGGCCGGCCGCGACCAGGTTGTCCGCACCGGGCGGCGTCATGCTGCGCAGCGGGACATAGTGGACGTGGGACGCACCGAACATCTCCCACACGTAGCCGTCAGCCCGGTCGTGCAGCTCGATCGGCCATGCGGTGCGGGCGACCGCGTCGTCGAACCGCGTCCCGGCCCGCACCTCCTCCAGCGTGAGCTGGTGCCGGCCCTGGATCCAGCGGGTCTGGCGGCGCCCGGGGTAGCCATAGGCGCGCACCCGCGCCTGCCCGAACGCCTGCGGGAACTCCTCGCGCAGCAGCGCGAACGCCGCGTCGGCCTGAGCCTTCCCGGCCAGCTGGGCCTGCGACGCGCCCACCGGGTCCAGCGGAGCCTCGATGTGAGTGACGTTGAGCACGGCGGTGCCCCGGCCGGGGAAGAAGAACGCCAGCCCGCCGCGCCGCAGCAGTCCAAGCTCTGCGCCTTTGGCCGCGATGCGGGCGTCGATCTCGCCGGGCTCGGGCTTGTGACTCTCGTCGACGTTCTCGACGATGACCTGCTGCGAGCCGTAAATGGGCCGTTCAGGCACCCAGCACGGCAGCCCCGCCTGCCAGGTGAGAGCGGCGTCGCCGCTGGCGTCGACGAAGCCAGGCGCGCTCACCCGGACGTTCCCGTACCGGGTGGCCAGCGAGACCGACCCGACGCGACCGCCGGAGACCGCCACGCCCGTCAGCACGCTGGCCAGCATCGTCCGCACGCGCAGGGACTGGATGGTGGTCTCAAGCCACCGGCCGAGAGCCACCTCGTTGTAATAGACAGTCGTCGTGTGGCCGCGGGCGAAATGCAGGTCCCCGGCCGGGCCGAGATCGCGGAAAATGTCGTCGAAGACGCTATGGGTCAGCTGCTGGTAATCCGGGGCGTTCCCGAAGACCCCGCAGAACAGCCCGATGAGTGAATGCACCATCTGGCCGCCGATCACTGGAAGTGAGTCGACGAGCACCACGTCCCGGCCCAGGCGCGCCGACTCGATAGCCGCGGACAGGCCAGCGATTCCCGCACCCACCACGCACACGTCGGCACTGATGTCCAGCGCTGGCGGGTCAGCAGGCCGGGTGACCGCCTCCAGGCGCAGTTCGGTCAGCGCATGCGGCATGAACGCTCCAGCCAGTTAAGCCGAATTCCGCGTTATGTATCCGCGAAATACCAGGTAATGACCGCGCACTGATCATTACGCTAGAGATCGCCCTGGTCACGGGCAAACAAACAATTCAACTATTGGGTATAAACGCGCCTGATGGTGCCGGGCCGGCTTGTCCAGCTGCCGGGCCGCTTCAGCGACCAGCCGGCGCAGCCAGGCGTGGGCGATGTCGTCCTCGTACTGCCGGTGCCACCACAGTGCCTCGATGATCGGCTCGGTTTGTCCCGGGCACTCCATCACCCGCAGGTCCGTCCGGTCGGCAAGCCGCGTAGCCAGCCGCTCCTGCATCAGCGCGATCCGGTCGGTGCCCACGACGAAGTGCGGAACTGCCTGGTAACTCTCCACCCGGACGGCGATCCGGGGCTGCACGTTCAGCAGCGTGAGCTGCCGCATGATCGGGGCCGCGGAGGGGGCCGGGCGGTCACGGTAGTACGGGGCCACCCAGGGCAGCCGGGCGAGATCGGCCGGGCGCAGCGCACCGACATCCAGCACCGGGTTGTCGGCGGCCACCAGGCACACCCACCGGTCCCGGAACAGCTCGGCCGACCGGGTGTTCGGCAGCGCGAAGCCGTGCGTAGGCGGCGCGACCATCCCGTCGACGAAACGGATGGCGTCGGAGTACTCGGTGGCCAGCGACTCCCGCACCAGCCTGATATGCAGCCGCACCCGCGGCGCGGCGTTATGGATGAGCTGGGAGAGCACCTCACCGATCACGCTGATCGTGTAGTCGGCCATCACCAGCGTGAACTCCCGCTCCGACGTCGCCGGGTCGAAGTGGGTGCTCGCGGCGAACAACCGCTCCGACGCGGCGCAGACCGCCTCAACCTGCTCGGCCAGCTGCTCAGCCAGCGCGGTCAGCTCGTAGCAGCCCCGGCCGCGGACGAGGAGCTCGTCGCCGAAGTGCCGCCGCAGCCGGGCCAGGGCCGCGCTCGCCGCCGGCTGGGTGACTCCGAGGCACTCAGCCGCCCGGGTGACGTTGCGCTCACGCAGCAGCTCGCGCAGGGCGACCAGCAGGTTCAGGTCGAGGTTTGCCAGATGGGCGACGGGACGTGCCATCGCGCTCCGATCCCGGGCGGCTGTCTGAGCCGGATTCAATCACCTGATCTGCCAGGTGCCAAGGCCTGCTGCCAGGGGGAAGCAGCCTTGACTGGCCGGCCGCGGGAGCGTGGGCTTTGTTGCGACGAGCGGCCCCGAAGGCGGGAAAGGCGGAAAGTGCGATGGCGGTGCAAGCGCCCAAGCGGCTGGAGATCAGCGGGTTGCTCACCGAGGGAACGCACCTCATCGGCGGCGAGTGGGTGCCCGCCGCCAGCGGCGAGACCATTGACGTCATCGACCCGGCCACCCAGGACCTGCTGCTGCGGGTGCCCAGGGGCGGCGCCGAGGACATCGACGCGGCCGTTCGGGCGGCTGCGGCCGCGTTCCCGGCCTGGCGGGACACAAGCCCGGCCGCCCGGGCCGAGGCGCTCTACCGGTTCGCCGACGTGTGCCGCAGGCACGACGCCGAACTCACCACACTGGAGGCGATGGAGGTCGGGCACCCCAGGTGGCCGACCTCGGGGGCGCCGCGGACGCTGACGTATGTGGCCGGCCTGACCGACAAGGTCACCGGCCAGACCCTGCCGGCCGCGAGTCCGGCAGTCCTCGGCCTGACCATCCGGGAACCGTTCGGTGTCTGCGGAAGCATCATCCCGTGGAACACGCCCGGGCCGCTGATGATCACCGACCTGGCACCGGCCATAGCCGTGGGCAACACCCTCGTGGTCAAGCCGCCCGAGGATGCCCCGCTGACGTGCCTGCTGCTGGGCAAGCTCGCCCTTGAAGCCGGGATCCCGCCCGGGGTGGTCAACGTCGTGACCGGCTACGGCACCGAGGCCGGCGCCGCTTTGCCTGCCCACCCGCTGGTCCGGCACATGTGCTTCACCGGCTCGCCGGAAACCGGCACGAAGATCATGGAAGCGTGCGCAAGGAACCTGATCCCGCTGCGGGTGGAACTGGGCGGCAAGTCCCCGCAGATCGTGCTGCGCGACGCGAACCTGGCCCGCGCCGTGCCAACGATCGCCCGCAGCATCACGATGAACACCGGTCAGGTCTGCGCCGCCGGCTCCCGGCTGCTGGTGAGCGAGAGCATGCGCCAGGACCTGGTCGAGGCGGTACGGGCCGAGTTCGAGAAGGTCCGCGTCGGACCGTGGTACGAGGACGTGGAGATGGGACCGCTGATCAGCGCCAAGCAGGAGCAGCGGGTGCTCGGGTACCTGGACATCGGCCGCGAGGAGGGCGCGGAGGTCGTCACCGGCGGCCACAAGCTGACCGGCCAGAAGTACGGCCGCGGCTTCTTCGTGGAGCCGACGATCTTCGACCGGGTGGACCCGGGCATGCGCATCGCGCAGGAGGAGATCTTCGGCCCGGTGCTGTCGGTGCTCACGTTCGACGACGAGGACGAGGCGATCGCGATCGCCAACGGCACCACGTACGGTCTGTCAGCCTCGGTCTGGACGAGCGATGTCAGCCGCGCGGTCCGGCTGGCCCGGGGCATCCAGGCGGGCATGATCACAATCAACGGGTTCGCCTCCTCCGGCGCGATCGGTGCGCCGTGGGGTGGTTACAAGCACAGCGGCTTCGGCCGCAGCATGAGCGCTGAGTCCGTGCTCGACTACACCCAGATCAAAACCGTGATATTGAACGCTGTCGACTAGACACCGGCAAGGACGCCGACCGGGGCTGCGGGGCTAGAAGCCGCCCTGCCGACCGCCGCCGCCGAGCATGTCCCCGAGGATCCCGCCGACGACGCCGGCGCCAGCGGCCTGCTGCGCGCCGGCGTTGTCCTGGTGCTGCAGGTACGGCGCGAGCGCGTGGGCCAGCACCGGCAGCGGCATCGACTGCAGCCAGACCTTGCCGGGACCTGTGAGCGCTACCAGGTGGAAGCCATCGCCGCCGAAGAGCGCGTTGGCGATGCCGGGCATCCGGGCCACCGTGAACTGCACGCTGCCTTCGAACATGCCGACGTGGCCCGGGTGCACCATGAGCGTCTGGCCTGGCGGCAGGTCATACGTTGTCAGCTCGCCCGACAGCTCGATCCAGGCCCGGCCCTGACCCTCAAGCCGCTGCAGCACGAACCCGTCACCGCCCCATATGCCGCCGCGGAACGACTGCTGCAGGCCGACGGTCGGCGTGATGCCCGGCGTGCCGCACAGCCAGCCGTGCCTGTGTACGAGGAACGCCTGGCCCGGGGCGATGTCCACCGGCATGATGTGGCCGGGGACCTTGGCCGCGAACACGATCATGCCTGGTCCCTGGTAGTGCATGAGGAAGATCCCGCCGCCGCCGACGGCGCGCTTGAGGCCCTGCATGAAGCCACCGCCACCGCCACCGCCGGCCGGGCCGCCCGCGCCGGTCCGCAGCTGCACGTTCGGTGTCATCCACGCGAGCTCACCGTGGGTGGAAACGACTTCCTCGCCCTGATCGAGCGTTACCTCAAGGATGGGCATCGTAGTGCCCTTGACCTCGGCCTGCATGACGAATGCCCTCCCCAGACTCCGGCACGAGAACTTCCTGGCGCCCAAGTTAATGGGGGCCGCATTCCCATTGCTAGGTGCACAGGAAAACGTTCAGGGAAATTGGATTGTGGAGATCGCCTCGGCCAGGACCACGCTGGGCAGGTCGCCCGGCGCGCTGAGTGTCACGTAGCAGGCCGGCCAGCCGTTGGCAGCGCGGCGAGCTGGGCGGCGTAGACGATAACGCCCGGTGCTGGCGACGAGTCGCAGAGGTTCTCCAAGCCGGGCACACCGCCGACCTGGGTACCGGTCTGGCTGGTGATCGTGGCGAGGGCGGGAAGTGGCTGCTGAGGTGCAGGAGCTGACGGCTGCGGCGATCGTGACGGCGGCGAGGGTGACCAGGGCCAGGCGCGTCATGCGCTCTCCGGCAGTTATGGGTACTGGATCGAGGCGATCGCTTCGGCCAGGACCGTGCTCGGCGGCGACCCGGCGGCGGTGAGAGTGACGTAGCAGGCCCGGCCGGCCTTCGGCAGCACCTCGAGTTGCGTGGCGTTAAGGGTGACGCCCGATGCGCTGAGCGTGTACGAGCTCTCCTCGCCGGCGACGCCGCCGAGCTTGGCGCCTTCCTGCGTGAGGTTCTGGGCGCCGAGCTGCTGGAGCTGGGAGGTCCATGAGTGCCCGAGGACACTGACGCCGGCCTGTCCGGTCTTCGGAGTTCCCGAGCTGGTGCAGTACGCGTTGATGTTCGTGACGAAGTTGCCGGGCAAGGAGGCCGCATCATGCACGTCCGCCGCGTACACGGCCTTCGCCTTCACCAGCGGCTGCAGCTCCTCGCTGAAGATGCTCTCGGTGGGGCCGGTGAGCCCGAACTGCTTGATGGCCTGCTGCAGGCTCTCCTTGGCGAAGTCGACAGCTACCCAGGAACTCGGGACGTCCGTCGATATGCCCTGGGCCGTCCCGCCGATGCGCTGGTACCCGGCCGGCACAGCGGGCGTCGTTGCCGATGCGCGTGGCTTAGCTGAACTGCTTGGGTGCGGTGACGCCGCTGAGCCCGTACACGAACTCAGCAAGGCAGCGAGGCCGACGGCGGCGGCAGACGCCGCTAATACCCGGCCCTTCATGGGCACTCCGTCATTGTCGGCAGCGAGGCGCGATAAACACTACCGACCCGGGCCATCGGCAGGCAACGGAGCGCGGGACTAGGGTGCTGATCATGACAGCCCCCCTGGTCAGCATCGGCCCAAAGCGACGGGACTATGCCGAGAAAGCGGTCCGCGACGGCGGCGGCGAGCCCGCCGACGTCGGCCCGGACGCCGACGCACTCGTGTGGCTGTCCCCCACCGACATCGCGGGGCTGCGTGACGCGCTGCAGGTGGCCAGTTCGGCGCGCTGGGTACAGCTGCCTTCAGCCGGGGTCGAGCGGATGGCCGCGGTGGGGCTGTTCGGCGACGGCCGGATGTGGACGGCGGCGAAGGGCGTCTACGCGGAGCCGGTCGCCGAGCACGCGCTGACGCTCGCCCTGGCCGGCCTGCGTCAGCTGCGCCGCCGGATTGAGGCTCGCTCGTGGGGGGCCGAGGCCGGGACGAGCCTGTACGACCAGCCGGTGACGATCATCGGAGGCGGCGGGATCACGGCGAGCCTGCTGGAACTGCTGGCGCCGTTCCGGGTCACAGCGACCGTGGTGCGCAACCGGCCCGACCAGGTGCCTGGCGCGGCCCGGACGGTCGGCACCGCGGCGCTGCGGGAAGCGCTCGCCGACGCGCGGGTCGTCTTCCTGGCGCTCGCGCTCACACCGCAGACCGAGCACATCATCGGGCCCGCTGAGCTGGCGGCGATGCGCTCCGATGCCTGGCTGGTCAACGTGGCCCGTGGCGGTCATGTGGACACCGGCGCGCTGGTCGCCGCGCTGACCGAGGGCAGTATCGGCGGCGCGGCCCTGGACGTGACCGATCCCGAGCCGCTTCCCGACGGTCACCCGCTCTGGCAGCTCGAGCGGTGCATCATCACCCCGCACGTCGCCGGGACCGCTGAGATGACCGAGCACCTGCTCGCCCACCGCATCCAGGACAACGTGACCAGGTTCAGCGCCGGCCAGCCGCTCATCGGAATAGTTGACCCCGCCTTGGGCTATTAGGTCGCGGCGTGTCGCGCCAGGCCTGACCGTCATCGCT
>Ga0335074_10007093_pt1 | contig 15527 bp, 13 predicted proteins | sample Lox_Sample_23_FD_206715 | JGI IMG/M metagenome (GOLD analysis project Ga0335074, IMG submission 206715) | Soil microbial communities from Loxahatchee National Wildlife Refuge, Florida, United States - Lox_Sample_2.3 | ecosystem: Environmental > Terrestrial > Soil > Wetlands | place: USA... | reverse complement strand
CCTTGCGGACTTAGGCGTCTCCACGAACCAGTTGTTTTCGGAAAAATATGGATTGAGTTTTTCCATCGACGGACCTTTGGACATGCGGCTGGATCCGCGCATCAGTCAAAACGCGGCTGATTTGCTGGGATCGCTGCCGGAAAAAGAGCTTGCGGATTTGATTTACGCGCTTTCTGAAGAACGATATTCTCGCCGCATCGCGCGGGCCGTGGTTGAAGCGCGGCGCCAGGGGCCGATTACGCGGACAAAACAACTGGCCGATATCGTTCATTCAGTAACCGGGCCTGTTCGTCACGGACGCATCGACGCCGCCACGCGCACCTTTCAGGCACTGCGCATCGCGGTGAATGGTGAACTGGATCATTTGAAAGCATTGCTTCAAACGTTGCCCAAGGTGATCAGCCTCGGCGGCCGTGCCGCTCTGATCAGTTTTCATTCCGGCGAAGACCGGCTGGTTAAACAGGCCATGCGGGAGTGGCGTTATGAGGGAAGATGTGAAATACTTACTGGTAAGCCGGTGACCGCTGATGAACCGGAGTTGATGAATAATCCAAGGAGTCGCAGCGCCAAATTGCGTGTCGCGCGGTTTGGCCGCACGGATACTTAAAATGAATTTAAATCACTAGCTACATGGAGGTTGCTGGTATGAACAAAGAAACAAAAGTTGGATTGCTGGTTGGTCTGGCGCTAATCGTGCTGGTCGGCGCGATATTGTCGAATTATCTGAGCCGGCCGAGCCAGGATCAGGCTGCCGGCGGGCTTAATACCATCGATCAACAACTGCGCCAGGGATTCTCAGACTCCGATACGGTTCCACCGCCGCCGGATATGAGCCCGCAGCAACCGCCGCTCACAACGTCGGCAAATAGTTCAGGCAGTTCCGCTGCTTCCACCGGTTCCACCGGGCAAACAGCCGGTCAAAATCCGCCGGCGCCGGGCGCCAGGCAGCAAAATCCCGCGCCGAACCCGGCTGCGGCTGGTGCATCAAACACGCAAGGCACTGTTGCGCAAAATCCGTCGGCACAATCATCATCAACGCTCAATTTACCGCTGAATTTGCCTCAGACCACCATGGTCGCGGATGACAGCGGCACGCCGATTAATGGTGCGCCGGACAACAATGCGCCCCAGATACATACCGCTTCTGCGTCAAATGTGTACACGGTTGTCGCCGGCGATACGCTCAGTCGCATTGCCCGCAAGTTCTATCACTCCAGCGGTTCGTCAGTGATCAATCGAATTTTGCACGCCAATGCGAGCAAACTTTCCAGCCGTGAAAGCATACTGCGCGTCGGCGAAACACTGGTGATTCCAGCTATAACAGCTACGCCGGAAGCGGTTGCGACGGCACACAAAAGCGCGGCGCCGCTGGACACCGTCCTGATTCCAACCGATTACGCGGCGTCGAATAATTTTCCGGCGCCGGCTCCGGAAAAAACCAGTGGTGCAATTTACCACGTCAAACAAGGCGACACGCTTTACAGTATCGCCCGGCGTTTTCTTGGCTCGGGAAATAAATCCAACATTACGCTGATTATGCAAACCAATCACATTCAGGACGCGAGCTCTTTGACCATAGGTCAGACCCTGCACATCCCGAGCAGGTAAAAACCGGGTGTTATCATTTCGATCACCACATGGCATCCAGCGTGCCTGGGGCCGTGATTCTCGAACAAATCATTTTACACTCCGCAAATATTTGCCTTCGAGAAGGTTCATACCTATACTTCCGCCGGTGGGTGCTTTTGTTTAACGGGAGTATGGCCGAGTTGTGAATTGGGTAAATAAAAATCATCCATCGCAATTTAATTTAATTCGAGCGATTGATTTGGCTTCTCGGATGGTGCCGGCCGCCGCATTAGCTGCCGCTCTGGCGGCTTGTTCTTTTGAGCCGCCGCTTCAAGTACCCCCGCCGCCGGTGACGCAGTCTTACGTTTCAGGACCGGAAACGGAAAAAACCGTTTCAACCAATGGCGTCGGCAACGCGGGTGTCGAGCAGGATTTGATATATGGCGCGAAAATCAGGGCTGATTGGTGGCGGCTTTTTTCTTCAGAGCAAATCGACGGTCTGGTCGACGCCGCTGTAACCCACAATCCCACGATTGCCTCATCGATCGCGTCTCTGGACGAGTCGCATGAAGATCTTCTGGCCGCTGCAGGAATTTTCTGGCCGCAACTGACAGCCAGCGGCTCGGCGGAACGGGAACGCATCAGCGGCGCCCAGTTTGGTAGCCAGAACAGCAATGAATTTTCACTTTACACCGGCGATGTTTCGGTGAGCTATCTGCCGGATATTTTCGGCCTCAATGCGATGGTCTACCAGGCTTCCAAGGCTCAGGAAGATGCGGCGCGCTATAACCTGCAGGAAGCATACCTGACTCTCGAAGGCAATACAGTAATCACGGCGATACAGGCGGCGTCGCTTTATGACGAGATCCAAACCACTCAGGACTTGATTAAGAGCCAGCAGGACACCCTGGTTATTCTCGAGAACCAATATAAGGCGGGAGCGATCGATTACCTGAGCGTACTGAACCAGCAGGTTGCCCTTGCCGATACGCAGTCTGACCTGCCGCCGTTGGAACAGTCATTGGCTGCGGCAGATAATGCACTGGCGGTGTTGGTGGGAAACATCCCTTCGCAGGCACAATTGCCCGTTATGAGTGTGCAAACGTTCAGACTGCCGGTAAAACTTCCGGTGAGTCTTCCTTCCATACTGGTTGAGCAGCGTCCGGACATACTTTCATCCGAAATGCAGATTCGCTCCGCCAACGCCCAGGTCGGCGAGGCGGTAGCCCAGCGGTTTCCGTTGGTGGAGATTACCGGCGACATTGGATATCAGAGCGGCAAGCTCTACACACTTTTTGATCCATCCAGCCTGATCTGGGATGCCGCCGCCGACGCCACCGTAACGGTATTTGACGGCGGAACGCTCGAGGCCGAGCAGCACGCCGCCGAAGCAGCGCTGCGGTTGCAGGAAAATAACTATCGGTCCGTAGTTCTGAATGCTTTTGAGCAGGTGGCGAACGCTCTTCGCGCTGTGCAGCACGATGCCGAAACACTCCAATACGACCAGCAGGCATACGATGCCGCAGTCCAGGGGTTTGATTTGGCGCAGCGTCAATATATCCTTGGTTCCATCAATTACCTCACATTACTCACGTCGCAAACACAGTACCAGCGGGCGCGCCTGGAGCTGGTGGCCGCTATCGCGCAACGTTACGAAGATACTGCGGCCCTTTTTGTCGCGCTGGGCGGCGGCTGGTGGCCGCAACAATATAACACCGACCAACAAAACGCCGAGGAGGCAAATTCTCAAACTAAAACATCACCATCCGCACAGGGGAAAAATATGATTCAATCCGTTGCCGACAATCAGAGTAGTTCAAATCCGGAGACGCCCAGCCGATGAAAAAGGGAAAAAAAGTAATTATCAGTGTTGTCGTACTCGTATTATTGGCGATCCTGCTGATCGGACCATTCTGGTTTCGGGCTTTTATGGTCAGACAATTTATTGCCGCTCATCCCTATGTGCCGCCGCCGGTGACTGTAGCCACCGCGGTCGCCAAAACGGTTCCCTGGACCACACAAATAAACGTTATTGGAACGGTGACCGCGATACAAAGCACAAACATTACCGCCCAGATCGCGGGAAATGTAACCGCGATTTACTTTAATTCCGGTGATGAAGTTAAAACCGGCCAGAGAATCGTCACTGTGGACGACACCACGCAACAGGCGCAACTGCGCGTAGACGAAGCAGCGTTGTCTTTAGCGAAGATTAATCTGGCCAGAGATACAAAATTGCTTCAATATAAGGCGGTAAGCCAGGCGCAAGTTGACACGGATAATGCCGATGTGCAAAGTTCCCAGGCCCAGGTTGAGGTGGATCAGGCCGCCTTGAATAAATTGGACATCAAGGCGCCGTTTTCCGGACACCTGGGCATTCGCCAGGTAAGCCTTGGGCAATATCTTTCCACCGGCACGCCGATCGTTACTCTCGCGCAATGGAAACCAATATACGTGAACTTTTCCGTTCCGCAGGTTTATTTACCGCAGGTAAGCGTCGGCCAGCAGGTCGGCGTTGGTCTGGATGCCTATCCGGGCAAAACATTCACTGGAACGGTTACGGCTCTGGAATCTCAGGTTGATCCCGTGAGCCGGAATATCCTGCTGCAGGGAACATTTGCCAACGACGACGAGTCGCTCAAGCCCGGCATGTTTTGTGATGCCACTCTCACCGTGGGTGCGGCCCAACAGGTGCTCACCGTTCCGGCGATCGCCATTGATTACAACACTTTTGGCGACTACGTGTATGTTGTTGAGCCGGCGAATCCAGGCGAACAATCTTCGGCATTGACGGTTAAACAGGTTGTTGTAATCACCGGTGAACAGCGCGATGGAACGGTGGTTGTGCAGTCCGGCCTTAAAGCCGGAGACACCGTGGTCACGCAGGGACAGCTCAATCTTCGTCCCGGCGCTACGGTGGTCGTGAACAACAGTATTCAACCTTAAAGACCCTGATTAAAAACGGATTCTAAATAAATGAAATTTACCGACATATTCGTTCGCCGCTGGGTTTTGGCGATGTCCATCAACCTGATCATCCTGGTCATGGGCTTGCGCGCCTGGTTGAGCATGACGGTCCAGGAATTTCCCACGCTCACCAGCACGACAGTAACGGTCTCCACAAGCTATCCCGGAGCCGATCCAGAAACCGTTCAGGGATTCATCACCTCGCGCCTTGAGCAGGCCATTGCCCAGGCGCCCGACATCGACTACATGCTCGCAACCAGCGCGGAAAGCGCTTCGGCCATCACGGTTTACATGAAGCTCAACAGCGATCCCAACGCTGCAGTTGCCCAGATTCTGGCCAAGGTTAACCAGGTTTCCAACCAGCTTCCCACACAAAGCGAAGCGCCCGTAATCAACGAACAAATCGGCAATCCAATTGCAATTATTTATCTGCGCTTTTACAGCACAACCCTGAGCCAGCAGGAGATTGATGATTACCTCTTGCGTGTCATTCAACCGCAGATTCAGTCCATTCATGGCGTTGCCCAGGCACAGATTTTGCCCGCAGGGACCGAATCGACGGGCAACAGCTTCGCCCTGCGCGCCTGGCTGCTGCCGGACAAACTCGCGGCTTACGGCCTCTCCGCCGCGGATGTATCCACGGCTTTATTAAATAACGATGCAATTTCCGCCGTCGGAACCACCCGGGGCAGAAATATCCAGGCGGTTATTTCCGCCAATACGAACCTAAAAAACGTCGATGAATTCAAACGCATGATCGTTGAATACGTCAATGGCGTACCGATTCGTCTTTCCGATGTGGCCAATGTGGAACTGGGCGCTCAAACTTATACTTCGTCGGTCGCCGTCGATGGTATCCCGGCGACATTCATCGGCGTGCAACTTACACCGGACGCCAACGCACTGCAGGTTGCCGATGCGGTTCATCAAATGCTTAAAACCACTATCCCGGACGAGTTGCCTCCGGGAATGCATGCCGGTGTTGCCTACGACAGCAGCATTTACATCACCGCGTCAATTAACGAAGTTGAACGCACCTTGGCCATTACCATCGGAATCGTGGTATTGGTCGTCTTCTTTTTCCTGGGTTCATTGCGCTCTTTACTCATTCCCGCCGTGGCCATTCCGCTTGCTATTATCGGCGCGGGTATTTTCATGGCAGCATTCGGATTTACCATCAATCTGCTCACGCTGCTGGCGGTTATACTGGCCATCGGTCTGGTGGTCGATGATGCCATCATCATGCTGGAAAATATCCAGCGGCATATCGATGAAGGCCTAAAGCCGATGCAGGCGGCTCTTCAAGGCGCTCGTGAACTGGCCAGCCCGATCATCATTATGTCCACAACTCTTGCCGCGGTCTTTACACCCATAGGAATTATGGGCGGGCTTACCGGCGCTTTATTTACCGAATTCGCCTTTACCCTGGTCTTTACCGTCCTGGTTTCCATGGTGGTCGCCTTGACGCTTTCACCAATGATGGGAAGCCGGATTTTGCGACCCACGCCTGATCATGGTTTGGTGCACATTCTGGAAAGCGGCTTTCATGCCATCCGCACATTTTATGATCGTTCACTGGCCATAGTCCTCGACTTCCGCTGGCTGGTGCTCCTGGCCGCAGGAGGCTTTCTGGTCGCCATCCCACTTCTGGTGCTCGGTTCGCCCAGCGAATTGGCGCCGACCGAAGACCAGAGCATTGTGTTTTACTCCGGCACGGGTCCGGCAACCGCGACATTGCATTTCATGCAAACGTATGCCACTCAGGTCAATAAAATCGCCCACAGTTTTCCTGAATGCTCCAACGTATTCCAGGTCAATGGATTTTCCATCGCTTCGCCAGGTTCAAATTCCATACTGGGGGGAATGTTGCTTAAACCCTGGGACCAGCGCACACGAACCCAATCGCAACTCCAGCCGCTGTTTCAGCAGAAGCTCTCGACTTTAGCCGGCGTGCAAATTCAGACTTTCCCTTTGCCCTCGATTCCCGGAGCGGTCAGAGGCACGGATATTCAGTTTGTTCTGCAATCCACCAAAAACTTCGCCGATATTAACGCCGCGGCACAGAAGTTAATGGGCGTGGCGATGAAAAGCGGAAAGTTTATGTTTCTGATCAAGGATCTTCAGTACGACAATCCCCAGATCGATCTGGTGATCGACCGAAACATGGTGGCCTCACTTGGACTGACCATGACGGACGTCACCAATGATCTTCAGCCGCTGCTCGGCGGCAATTACATCAACCGCTTTGATATGCAGGGCTACAGCTACCAGGTGATCCCGCAAGTCCCCGATGCCTTACGCGCCGATCCGGGCCTGCTTAAGGAATACTACATTCGCACCGCCGCCGGGCAGATGATTCCGCTTTCGACCGTGGCCCAGATTACACATGAAGTGCAGCCGGAATTTCAGCCGCAATTCCAGCAGATTAACTCTGTCACCATTCAGGGTGAACCGGTCCCCGGCGTAACCCTGGGCGATGCGCTTAATTATCTGAAGACCGAAACCAAAATACTTCTGCCTACGGGTTATACGATCGATTATGGCGGCGAATCCCGGCAGTTCGTTCAGCAGGGAAATGACATATATATTAGTTTTGCACTCGCGATTATCCTGATCTTTTTGCTGATGGCGGCGCAATTTGAAAGTTTCCGCGACCCATTCATTGTGATGTTCACTGTGCCATGTTCCCTTTTCGGTGCGATTTTGTTTCTCTACTTTGGCATGATTACCCATGCCACGCTGAATATTTACACCGAGGTCGGATTGATCACGCTGATCGGGCTGATCACCAAGCAGGGCATTCTGATTGTGGAGTTTGCCAATCAGATCATGGAACACGAAGGGTTGGACCGCCGCGCCGCGGTGATGAAGGCTTCGAGCATCCGTTTGCGTCCGATTCTGATGACCACCGCCTCGATGGTCATGGGCGTGGTTCCCTTATTGATCGCTTCCGGCGCCGGTGCAGTGAGCCGGTACGACATGGGATTGATGATTTTCACCGGATTGTCGATTGGCTGTCTGTTTTCGCTGTACGTTGTGCCGGTGATTTACACCTACATCGCCACGGTTAAACAAAAGATTGTTGAACCGAGCGTAGAAACCACTCCGCCCGAGGCCGGTCCGGCCGCGCCAAGCCCGGCGTAAAACCGGAGGCTATTGACGCTTGCGCGGCACATGGATACTGTTTAAGCAGTGAGCCGGGGCAGAGATATTTTTTTACCCGTGGACCCTGGCTGACAAGGAGTATTTGCGTGATCATTACCGTCACGGGTCGTCATCTGGAGGTGACCGAGGCGATTCGCCGGCACGCCAATGAAAAAGCACAGAAGATTCTCAAATATTATGATTTGATCAAGGAAATCGAGGTTATTCTCGACGGCAGCAAAGCCAAACAAAAATATGTTGAAATTATTGTCAACGCCGAGCATCGCAATATGTTTGTCGGATCCGAAGCCGGCGATGATCTGTATGCGTGCATCGACCTGGCCACGCATAAACTGGAGCGCCAGATAACCGAGCACAAGAAACGCTTTCGTAATCGAAAACATCCGGCCCGAAGCCGGAATTCCGCCAAACCATCGGGCCGCGCCTGAAGTTTGATCAAAGGGTATGAATCGTATATGAAATTTTCCGATTTTATCGTCAAAGAGGCCATCGTTTCGGACATTAAAGCCACCAGTCGCGATGGCGCGATCCATGAACTGGTCGAATCATTGGCGGCTTCCGGAGCCATCGATTCGGCGGCCGTCGAACCGATATGTAAAGCCATCCTCGACCGCGAAAAGCACGGCAGCACGGGTTTCGGAAAAGGAGTCGCGGTTCCCCATGCCAAGGTCTCCGGCATCAAAAAGCACGTGGCGACAATCGGACGAAGTTCATCCGGCGTGGATTTCGCTGCGCTCGATCAGGCTCCCGTCTACAGCATTGTTTTACTGCTCTCCCCGCCGGACTCGCCGAGCGGTCACCTGCAGGCCATGGAAAACATTTTCCGCAATCTCCAGCAGGACACCTTCCGAAGATTTCTGCGGCAAGCCGCATCAAAGCAAGCCATCATAGAACTTATTGAAGAAGCTGATCAGGCCGGAGCGGCCCGATAAGGCTGGAAATAATTATTTTCGATTTGCTTCATGGATGTTGAAGAAAACCTGATTTGAAAAATCTCAAGCGGGTTTGTGAATGAATGCGGCGAATCAAATGCAAAGTACGGGCAGAACTTTGAGCAACATGGACAGGCAAATCACGATCTCCAATAAACTCGGACTTCACGCCCGGCCGGCGATGCAGTTTGTGGACCTCGCCAATCAGTTCCGTAGCACCATCAAGGTCTGGAAGGGCGAACAATGCGTCGACGGCAAGAGCATCATGCACATGATGATGCTCGCGGCCACCGAGGGAACGGGGCTTAAAATTCAGGCCGACGGCGAGGACGCACAAAAAGCCCTCGACGCCCTTGAGCAACTCATTAACGGCAAATTCGGCGAAGAGTAAAAAAAGCCCCGGCATTTCCTGCCGGGGCTTTTTTGCCTTTTTACTTTTTACTTCAGCTATGGCCTGTCCCCTAGTATGTACGGTAGTGCCCCGGCACCCAGACCCAGTTGTAATATCCTCTTCGCCAGTGTCCCGGAACCCATACGGCCGCAGGGTAGGGCGGCGGTGGTGCAACTTCCACGCGCGGCGGTGGCTGCGCCGGCGTCACTATAACAGCCGGTGCGGGTGGGTAATAGCCGTGAATCCAGATATAGCCGCCGCCGTGCCATCGCCAGTAGCCGCGAATCCAGACCGCGCCCACATAAGGCGGCGGCGGAATAACTTCGGCGTATGGCGCAGGCGGCGGGGGCGGAGAATTATACACAACTGACGCCGGTTGTTGACAACCTGCAAAAAGTAAGGCGCAAAGAACCGACGAACGCAGCGCGAGCCGTAACGACATCATGATTACTCCTTTTTTAAATGGATTCCGGGTATACGGATTTCCCCAGGGTATGCAGGCTTCAGAGTGTACTACGCCATGAACCGGCAAAAGTTGCAGGGGTGTTTATCCGTCATAACCGGAACGCGGCTTTACCGGTAATGACCATGCGCCCATACCCATCCGCCGCCGCCTCGGTACCAATATCCGTGTACCCAAACGGCCCCCTGATACGGCGGCGCCGGAATAACCTCTACCTCCGGCGGCGGTGGCGGACCTACATCAACCACACAGCCGCCGGTCAATAAAGTACAAAGCATTGTTGCACAAATGATGCGTTTAATAGACATGTTTTCATCTCCTTCCGGTGCAACTGTCTAATGTTATTCACCGAGGAGATCAAGAAGCAAATTTATATTGATTAAAATTAAAAAGATGTGGTTTCTCAGGATAAGTTAACAGGTTGCTGTTGCTGATATTTCCTTTGAGCGGGGTTCGGTATAATTCAAACGTGCCAGGCGGGCGCCGGATGAGTCAAATCATGAAGATATCAGGAATAGCTATCACGGTCGGAGCATGCGTCGGGCTGTGCGTCGGAATCGTGCTGGAGCTCATCAATGCAATTGCCGCGTTTTTATTGCCGCCCCTGCTGGTCATTATGCCGGCGTGTGTTGTTGCTGGAGCAATGGTCGGTTTAATAGCCGGCCGCAGACCGGAGTGAACGGTCCGCAGATGGCGCGGATTATTTTTAGCCACAGAGCTCACAGCCTGCGACGAGCTCTCTTCGAGCCTGAGCCTCAGAGCCGAAGGCAGTCGAGTCGAGATCACAGAGTCCCGAGGGCCATCGGGATCACCACGGATGATACGGACGGCTGTCCGGATTCCCTGTACCTCTTCTCTTGTTTTCCCTTCATTTATAAAGCAATACAATATTCGCTGCGGCAAAACTTTATGAAAGCAAGGGGGAATAGTTGGACGCACCATTCCACAAGAAGATGGCAATTGACTTTTTCAATGAAACCTGGAAGTTGCTGCACAAACCGAACCGAACACTCCAAGAGGATGCCCGCATGGTTCACCTTGCGCACGCCTCACGTTTTCACTGGGAGTTCGTCGGCACGCCGGAAAATCTGGCGATTGGAGAATGGCAGGTTTCCAGAGTCCATGCCGTTTTGCGTCAGCGGGACGTCGCGCTTTTCCACGCCAGGATCGCACTGGCCATCGCCGAACGCAGTGACCTTGGGCCATTTCACATTGCCTGTGGACATGAAGCCATCGCCAGGGCTTTTTCGATTTCGCATTCCCAGGAAGCCGCCGAGCACATCGCTATGGCACGGAAGATCGCACTGGAGATTACCAACCCCGAAGAAAAAGAAACGCTTGAGAAGGATTTATCCGAGCTGGAAGCTTTGTTATAGAAACGATGCTCACCTGAGCCGTGACCCGCTAATCATCCAATCCCTTTCCCTTGAGAATTTGCGGCAGCCATTTTTCAATTCTTGACTGGCGGGTTTTGGATTGTTTGGCTCCGGAAAAATAAAGGAGGTATGCTCTTTGCCGTCCCGGCGTTAATGCGGCAAATGCAGCTTTCAAGGCAGGGATTTCGTCACATTTATTTTGAAATTCTTCAGGAATTTTGAATTCCGAAGTCTTTTTAAATTTCACTTTCAAACCGGCTTTTTCCACTTCAATGGCTTCATTGATGTAGGCTTTCAGGATGGGCCGCATCTTCACTATTTGTTCAACGGAAGTGAACCGAATCTGGCGCCCCGCCTGCACATTCTCCGTTTGTTTGATCAGGATACCCCTGGCATCCTTTAACAGAGCGCCTTTGAAAAACAAAAGCGCACAATATTCTTTAAATCCTTGTATTACAACGATGTTACTTTTCCCAAGCGTGTAACAAGGTTTACCCCACTTCAATTCTTCTCCCAGCCCACAGCCAAGAATGATCGTTCGCAATTCTTGAGATTCTTCCCGCCACTTTTTGGATTTTCTCAAAATTCCATCAACCTTGGAATTCATTGATTCACCGCAGAGTATTATATTGGTTTTCAAATTTTAACCACTAAATACACAAAAAAACACGAATTTTTAACGTAGAGGTCGCTTAGAACGCCGTATAATGTTTATATGCCGACGCATATCATGATCTCACTGATTATTAAACTGCTCTTTTACGGCATTTGCATTGTGCTTTTAATTATGGCTAACTATTACATCAAAAGTTAAAACAGATCCGTAGATTTTCGTAGATTTAACCACGAATAACACGAACGAAACTAAAACTCTAACCTCGAATCACACGGATAATACTCGAAGGACAGAGGATAAATTCTTTTCCATTATGTTCCAATCTTCACGCCTTTCGTGTCTTCGCGGTAAAAAATAAAAATCTCTTTAGTGCGCTGTTTGATTCAGCGAAAGCGGAGCCTGCGGCAGAAAATGGATCGCCTGGGCATATACCGGAGGATTAAGATAATAACCGACGCGTATCGTGTAATTCAGGCGGTCGGCTACATACAGGTGCAAATCCATTTTTTGAGCCGCGGCAAGCGTCTGTTGTTCCAGATTTTTATTGAAACTGTAGCCAAAATCCATCACCCACAAATCGCCGGCGATTTTGAGGCCGGCGGCGTCAAACTTGCCGTCAGTGCGATAAGGATGGCGTTGGGTAATCAGATTCCATTGAATCTCTGAAGCATATTTATAAGGCTTTTCGTCGATGACGATTTGGGTGTCTGGTCCGGCGTTTTTAAATACCGCATTCACCAGATTGCGGACTATTTGGGGGCCGGGGCTTATATAGGGATGTTTAAAATCCAGCGGGATGCAAACTAAAACGAATACAACAAAGCCGGCGCATATCCACGAAATTGCCGCGCGCCATATCCATATTGGGTTGCGCCGTACCCACATTGATCTGGAATTTCGCACGAACCATGCGACTAATGTGACCACGCCAAGAGCCCAAAGCAAGGCGATCGATGGGACCAGGTGTTGCTCCACGCGCCCTTTAAAACCATAGGGATAAAGGTGAAAAATGGCGGCGATAAAAGTCAGAATAAATGGCCCGGCCAGAAGCGCCAAAACGGCAAAACGGCGTTTGATGGCCAGTCGCCAGGCGCCCAGGACGCACAACGGCGTAATAATAAAAGCGGTTCCCGCACCGCCGCCTAACGGATAATTCATCATGTTCGAAAAATGCACCTCAATCAGCCACCATAGAACGCCAATATTTCGTGGTGGAAAACTCTCCCGCCAATACTGCTCCATGGCGGTATGGGCGGCATTCATCTGGGTGCGGGAAATGGTGAAGAAAATTATTACAAAGGCGGCAATACTTAAGATTCCAAAGACACAATAAAGAATCCGCTCGCGCCGCCCGGCTTTCAAAATCATCCCGGGCAAAAGACTCAAACCTACGCTGGCCAGAACGAAAATACTCGGATACGAGAATGCAATTGCCGGCACACAAATTAGTATAAGTCCAAGCAAAGCGCGCCAATCCGCGGGCTTGCGGATAGCCGATAGCCCTAACTCGACCAGGCAAAGACTTGTCAAAAAATCGATCGAGTAGGGCTTAAAGTCCGTCGAATAACGCGCGGTTTCCAAGGAACAGGCAACCAGGGCAGTTGCCAAAAGCGCGACGCGCTTGCCGCTAAAGTGCCGGGCAACCGGCCAGGTTAAAAAAATGGCGCATATCCCGGCCATCAGGGGGACGAACCGCAAAACCATCGGGCTGGTCCCAAACGTGTTAAAAAGCAGTTTGGAAAGCCACAGAAAGCCGATGGGGCATACCTGGTCGATCTGCAGCGGACCGGTGAGTTGAACGTAGGACTTTCTGAGGATATTTACACCCAGTGAAGCTTCATCACCCCAGACGGGAAAGCAGAGCAGGTAATCAATGATCCGCCAGAGAACGCCTGCGAAAATAACGGCGAAGAGCCACAGCCTCCATCGCAGCCAGATTGGCGGAGCGGTGGTTTCGGTTTGCTGCACGATTTCCTCAGGCTGTAAGAATGTTTATAGAAAGCGGGCGATGGGACTGATACCCACAACAGCCAGCCTGAAAGATTGGCAAATTCGCATAAAAAATCCGAGAAATCAAGCCTCTCTATCTAAAAGCGCAGCATGAAGAGTCTCTCACGGTGTACAAAAGGGACAAAAGTCTCTTATTGTGAACATATTCCAATAAAATATAAATTAATACATTTTTTTCTTGCGTTTTATCAGAACCGGACTAGACTCCTTTCATCTTTCTCCAAACATATCAGTACGTTTGGTTGATACGAGAAACGGGAGTGACGTGCTTGAATTCTTAAAGCACGTTGGTAGTTAGAACTAGGTAAAATCAGAAAATTTTAAAAACCTTCTTTTAGAGAGGAGTTCCGCAATGAGCATGAGATCACGCACACTACTTCTGTCCGCTGCGGGTGCAATAGCCGCGAGTTTTGCCTGCTTGGCGCCTGTCCAGGCGGGTGCTGTTGGTGCGGGTCCGCCAGTCGCGCAAGCTACTTCTACCAACAACACCGATCCAAATAATACCTGGACGTCAACCCTGATTGCCGCCGTGCCGAACAATATGGGTGTTTTACCATCACCGACGGCTACAGGCCCGATCAGCATAGCCGCCGGCGGCTGCCCATGGGTCGTAAATGGTTTGGCATCAGCAGGTTTCACAGCAGCCAATAACTGGACCATCAACTATTTGCCCATGTCGGCTAAAGCTCTTACAGCCGTCTATTACGGCGCCTGGACCGCGCCATTTCCCAAAGTGAATCTGCCTGATGGGGGCTATTACAAAGCAATTGGCAGCGATCCAGATGCCGGCGGCGCAACGTTCGAGGCGCAAAATAACCTGGGGGCTGCTGGTTCAGCGGCTTATGGCTATATCCAGGCGATTCTTACCAATGACCCGCTCAATGCCAATGTTGTTGCCACCGCTTACAATGCCAGCGGTACCTACGGCAACGGTTTTTATGAATATCTCGATAACCGAAGAAGCTCTACCAACCCCAATTATCAGTCTGCCCAAGGCGACCAATATTTAGCTGACCAACCGGGACGCGCCTTAGCTTCTTTCCCCGGAGGTGTGACTCAATATCCGAATGGTATTATCTGGGAAGCCCAGACCTTTATAGATCAGGTTACTCCGGCCGCCATGGGTGGCGGCGGCACCATCAATATTTATGGCACCGGATTATGGTGGGGCTTTCAGCTCACACAGGTTCCGGAACCCGCACCGTTTGCTTTCCTGCTGCTGGGATTGACGGGCATGGTACTGCGCCGGCGGCAACGCCCGCCCGTTGTTTAAGCGGAAAAATCTCCATAATTTGCTCACATAGGAACAACATCAGCGGACCAAAAGTCCGCTGATTTTTTGAATAGATCAGAACAACACGACGAGTTTTTGTAACCACTGATTACACGGATTGCACGGCTGAATTTGCCGCGAAAAACTACCCCCGACGGGATTCGAACCCGTGTATTCAGACTGAGAATCTGATGTCCTGGGCCTCTAGACGACGGGGGCGTCAGAACCTGTTTCATAATCAAACGAGGTCGCGACGTCAGCTGCCTGGCCTCGAGCCAAGGAGCACCGACGAAGCCCTTATTAAAAATACAACGAGGAGGTGCGACGCCGGATTCGGGGTCAGGAAGCCTCGTCCCGAAGGGTTTGGTTCCCAAATAGCCATCTGCGGCGTCATCGCTCCTCGCCATATTTTATTTCTAATATTCACTTGTCGCTCTTCCTTGCATTTGTCCACTTGGAAGCCAAACGCGGCTCTCGCTGGGTTATGAAGCATGTTCTAAGTTAATGAATGTATGATCAGCTCACGGGCAAGTCAAACTATGCGGGTATCCTCAGATTTCGCGGCTCGACTGCCTTCGGCTCTGAGGCTTAGGCTCGAAGAGAGCTCGCCGAAGTCAGATGAACGCTTTTTTTGCCATAGAGATCACAGAGGTCGGGACTGTTGCCCAAATCACCAAAAGGCGCTAAAAATAACATTAATCGATTGCATGGAGGCACATACTTATGATGGGTAGACAGAATAAGAAGGGTCCCAAGCTGTTTTAC